>JRHI01000827.1_pt1 | contig 30904 bp, 26 predicted proteins | sample 215371 | NCBI WGS metagenome assembly JRHI01 (sample SAMN02929681, study PRJNA255918) | sediment metagenome | biome: cave system; feature: Ice Cave; material: Sediment; isolation source: sediment from deep within a dark volcanic ice cave with no known source of... ...
ACGGCGATCACACGTACGGCAACTTCGTCTTTCCGGAGGCGACGGTCATCGCCCATGAGCGGTGCCGGGAGGCCGTCCTGGCGACGGGCCTCGCCACGACCAACATGTTCCCGGGCGTCGAATGGGGGGAAATCGAGATCGTGGCGCCGTTCGTCACCTTCTCCGACCGCCTCTGCGTCTACGTCGACGACCTGAGGGTAGAGCTCATCGCGATGGGCCCGGCGGCGCACACCACCAACGACATCGTCGCCTGGATCGAATCCAGCGGGGTGCTCTTCTCGGGGGACCTCGTCCTTCATGGCGCCACCCCGTTCGTCCTGATGGGCTCGGTGTCCGGCGCCCTCCAAGCGCTCGACCGGCTGGGGGCCTTCGGCTCGAGGGTGATCGTCCCTGGGCACGGCGCCGTCTGCGGGCCGGATGTCATCGATGATCAGGTCAGCTACCTCCAGCTCGTGCAGGAGACGGCGGCCAAGGCCGCCGCGGAGGGGTTGTCGCCGCTCGAGGCGGCCCGCCATTGCGATCTCGGTCGGTTCGCGGCCTGGACCGACGCCGAACGTCTCGTCGGCAACCTGCACCGGGCCTTGTCCGAGATGAACGGCGACGCTCCGGGGACGCCGCTGCCCTATCCGGCGATCTTCCAGGAGATGATCGCCTTCAACGGCGGCCAACCCTTGCGGTGCTGCGCCTGATCAGCGCACGAACTTCCGGCGCAGGATCGACTCGATACCGGGATCCGGCCGCGGGATCATGTGAGCGGACACGACCCGACCCACCTTCGACGCCGCGATCGTCGCGGCGTCGATCGCCGCCTTCACCGCGCCGGTGTCGCCCCGGACGAGGATGGCGACCAGGCCGCCGCCCACCTGCTGGCGGGTGACGATCTCGACGTTCGCCGCTTTGACCATGCTGTCGGCGGCCTCGATCCCAGCCGCCAGGCCTATCGTCTCGATCAGCCCGAGCGCGCCTCTCTGGGGATCACCGCTCAGCGTCATGCCCTACTCATTTCGGCCCGGGACAGGACGGCCAGCGCCCGTCGGAGCACGGGATCGCCGGCGTTCTGGTCGGTTGGACATCCACACGGCGCGCCCCGGGAGGGTGGTTTCTCGTCGGCCAGCCGCGAGGCCACGATCCCGGCGGCCTCCAGCCGGCGATCCCGCCGCACCTCCGCCGCCTCGACCACGGCCAGGCTGGGTGCGGGCCGGCTCGGCCCGGCGCCGCCCGCGGGCGACGGCAGTTTGCAGGGCCCGTCGGCGCACTGCTCTCCCGGTCGGAGATACGCCACCAGCTCCTCAGGCCAGATGCAGGTGAACTCCGCCCCGGCCCGTTCCAGGGCGTCGGCGGGATGCATCCCCCAGGCGACGGCGCCGACCCGGATCCCGGCCCTCCTGCCCTCCTCGACGTCACCCACGGTGTCGGTCACCAGCAGCACCTCGCCCACGTCGGCCGAGCGCAACGCCATACTCTCCTCGTAATGCGGCGAGCAGCGCCGGCCGCACGACACGCTCGGGTCGTCGAGCAACCGCTGGATGGCCTCGTGCTTGTCGGGCGCGACGTCACCGGAGAACACGTGGGCGAAGCACTGCGCCAGACCGTTGGCCAGAAGGATCCGGCGCACCGCCTCCATGGTGTTGGAGGACAGGATGACCAGCGCGTAGTGCGCCGCCAGCTCATGGACCACATTGGCCATCCCCGGCACGAGCTCCGGGTTGTACCGCGCCGCCAGGAGCGCCTGGAAGTGGTGCCGGACCTCGCCGGCGCGCTCGGTCCCGGCACCGCCTGCCACCTCGTCGAGGGCGGTGTAGAGGTTCCGGTCGAAGAGGCGGTAGAAGGCCTCGGGAGTGTCGACGCCGAGCCCGAAGCGCTCGTTGGTCTCTCGGAAGAGCGCCCAGGACGCCTCCCGGGTTCGCACGAGGGTGCCGTCGAAGTCGAAGACGATGGTCGTCAGCGCGGCCATCGCCCGACCTGTTCCGGTCCGGTCATGATCGGTGGAGGGCGGTGAGCGCCTGCAGGCCGTAGAAGTCCTGGGTCTCCCCCATCCCGCTGCGCCCGTCCTGGTCCTCCCAGCGCATTAGGGCGTTGAACCCGGTCACGTTGGGCCAGGCCAGCCACGGGAAGGCCGTCAACGCCTGGCCGCGCAGCGTCCACGTCTGGTCGCGGCGGTCGGTCACCTCGATCACCTTCTCCTCGGGGAAATGGCCGCGGCGCGTCGTCTTCCCGGTCCCCCCCTTCAGCCCCTGGACCTCGCCGTGATCCAGCACGTAGCCGTGGGTGAGCCGCAGCTCCGTTCCTCCGTCGGCCATGTCGAAGTCGAAGATGCCGTGGATGGCCAGGTCCTCCGAAAAGTGGGCGTGCAGCCAGCTCATCTCGTGGGCGTGGCGTTCGCTGCGGGGGCCCCAGCTGTGGTCGATCGTCGAGACGCAGGAGAACGGTGTCCGCCGCCCGCGGAGCACGATCTCGCCTTCGAAGGCGCCGGTCTGGTCGAAGTGCCCGTTGTAGGCGGTCCCCCAGGCGAAATCGGAACCCTGAGCGGCGGCGGCGACCATCGGGTCCTGCTCCGGGTCGTGGATGTCGAAGGGCGGCATGAGCGCCCGGTAGTTGAAGTGGACGCTGGTGCCGTCACCGTCGTCGAAGTCGACCTCGTAGACCATGTTCGGCTCGATCGCCCGGACGTGTAGCCCGTTCGCCAACCGGTAGTCGAGCAGGTCGAAGCCGGCGCCCATGGGCAGGTGGACCTGCATGTCGCAGTAGTCAGCCTCCCAGTGGGTGTAGGCCCGCTTGGAGTTCAAGCAGACGGTGGACAGCGCCACTCCGAGGTTCGGGCGGAAGAGGGCGTACATGCCGCAGTTGAGGTTGACCTCCGGGACGTAGAACCCGAAAAAGTTCGTCTCGGCCCAGGTGGGGTCGTCCGACGTGGGCGGGTGGAGCGCGGCATCTTCCGGTGTGATCATGTGCGTGCTCCTCCGCAAGTGGGTGGCGTCCGCGGCGGGCCTCGACCGCCGCGTCGTCCTCATCCTTCCCGCTGGGGACGTCGGCACCAAGAGCGACCGCCGATAAGAAGCAGTCCATGATCTTGTCGCTGGGAGCCAACGGCAGGCGAACAGCTACGCCGTACCATTCGACGGTGGGCTCGAACACTAAGAACTCGTTGAGGGAGCGCAGTCGGTGCAATTGGCTCGAGTTGTCGGGCAGGTCGTCTCCACCGTCAAGGAGGCGGGTCTCGACGGCTTCAAGATCCTCCTCGTCAGCGACGTCGACGCCTCCGATCCCGACGGCGGCGAAGCCGGCATTCCCTACCTGGCCGTCGACCTCGTCGGTGCCGGTGAGGACGAGATCGTCCTGGTCGCCCAGGGGGGTGCCGCCCGGATCGCCGAGGCCAGCCGCCACACGCCGACCGACCGGGCCGTCGTCGCCATCGTCGACGACGTCGTGGTCGGCGGTCGCGTGACCTTCAAGAAATGATCACCGGTCAACAGAGAAAGGAACGAGCGATGGCTACGGACGGGAGCGGGCGGGCGCCGGGCGGGGCCCTCGGTCTGATCGAGACCCGGGGGCTGGTCGGCGCGATCGAAGCGGCCGACGCCATGGTCAAAGCGGCTAACGTACGGCTGGTCGGGAGGGAACAGATCGGCGGCGGGCTCGTCACCGTCATGGTGCGGGGCGATGTCGGGGCGGTCAAAGCCGCCACCGACGCCGGTGCGGTCGCCGCCGGCAAAGTCGGCGACGTCGTGTCCGTGCACGTCATCCCCCGCCCCCACGAGGAGGTCGAGCTCATCCTCGGCGACGGCGCGGCCGCGGCCGCCAAGGCCTGAGAGCGTCCGACCCGCACCCATCCGGAGGGCGATCGACCATGTCCAGCCTCGTGCTCGACGCTGACCTCGCCGCACTGGCCGAGGTCAGGGATAAGGCCCGGAAAGCCCGCGTCGCCTTCGACGCCTTCTCCGGCGCCGACCAGGAGCAGCTCGACGACATCGTCCGGGCCATGGCCCGGGCGGGGACCGCGGCCGCCGAGGAACTCGCCCGGTTGGCGGTCGACGAGACGGGCTACGGCGTGTACGAGCACAAGATCCTCAAGAACCGTTACAACACCACCTTCGTCGCCCGCTACATGCTCAGCCAGCGGGCGATCGGGGTCCTCTGGGTCGACGAAGCCAACCGGATGACCGCCGTCGGCACACCGGTCGGCGTCATCGCCGGGCTCATCCCCCGCACCAATCCCACGTCGACCGTCCTGTTCAAGGCCCTCGCCGCCGTGAAGTCCGGTAACGCCATCGTGCTGTCGCCGCATCCCCGGGCCGTGCGGTGCTGCGGGCGGGCCGCCGAGGTGATGGCGGAGGCGGCGGAGCGGGCCGGGGCCCCGGCCGGGCTGATCTCCTGCCTCGAACAGCCCACCCTGGCGGCCACGCAGGAACTCATGCGCCACCCGGCCGTCAGCCTGGTCCTCGCCACCGGAAGCGGGGAGATGGTGCGGGTGTGCTACTCGTCGGGCAAACCCACCATCGCCGTCGGGGCCGGCAACGTGCCGGTCTACGTGGACCGCAGCGTGCCCGACGTGGCCGAGGCCGCCGCCATGATCGTGGAGTCCAAGGCCTTCGACCACGGCACGGCCTGCGTGGCCGAGCAGTCCGTCGTCATCGACGAGCCCGTCGCCGACCGGCTCCTGGCCTGCCTGGCCGACGCCGGCATGGCCCTGCTCGACCGCGCCCACCACCCCACTCTCGCCCGGGTCATCTTCGACGAGCGGGGCGCGCTGCGGCCCGACCCGGTGGCCCAGTCCGCGCCCCGGCTCGCCGAACTGGCCGGGGTGGCGGTGCCGGCGGGGACGAAGGTCCTCGGGGTCCAACTCGATCGCGTCGGCCGCGACGAACCGCTCTCGGCCGAGATCCTCGGACCGGTTCTGTCCCTCTACCAGGAGCGTGACGCCGCCGCCGCCTGGCGCCGCTGCCGCGAGATTCTGGCCTTCGGCGGCGAGGGCCACACCCTGGGGGTCCACGCCGACGACCCCGCCGTCATCGAACGGTTCTCGGCGCTCCCCGCCTCCCGGATCATCGTCAACACTCCCGCGCTGTTCGGTGGCATGGGCTACAGCGCCGCCGTCGACCCGTCCTTCATGCTGGGGACGGGCACGTGGAGCGGGTCCATCAGTTCCGACAACATCACTCCGCTGCACCTCGTGAACATCAAACGGATCGCCCACGGAATCCGACCGTGGCGCGGGCTCGCCGAAGACACCCGCAGCGCACCATGATCGTGGACACCGCTCCCGCCCCCTGCGCCCGGCAATTCCTCCGAGCGGGCGTGGCCCGTTTTCGCGCTCCGGCGGAGGCCTGGACCGGCGGACTGCACTGCGGCGTCGACCTCGGCACGGCCACCGTCGTCCTGGCCGTCGTCGACGACGACSSCCAGCCGGTCCTGCTCGACTCGACCGCGGCGGGCGTCGTGCGCGACGGGGTCGTCGTCGACTTCCACGGCGCCGTCGAGGTCGTGCTGGAGCTTCGGGCGGCCGCCGAGCGGTCCCTCGGCGTGGCGGTCACCGAGGCCGCCACCGCCTACCCACCCGGAGTGGGCATCGAGGAAAGCCAGGCCTGCCGGTTCGTCCTCGAGGCCGCCGGTCTCGACTGCATCGGACTCCTCGACGAGGTCTCCGCCGCCAATGCCCTGCTGCATCTGGGGGATGCCGTGGTCGTCGACGTCGGCGGCGGATCGACCGGCGTGGGCGTCATCGCCGGCGGTGAACTGGTCGCCGTCGGGGACCTTCCCGGCGGCGGTCACCATCTGGATCTCATCCTCGCCGGGGCGCTCCACATACCGTTGGAGGAGGCGGAGCGATTGAAGCGGGAACGGGGCGGCGAGTACCTCCATGTCCTGCGGCCGGGGATTGAGCGGGTGGCGGCCAACGTGGCCCGGCTCTCGGCCGGCTACGAGTCCGTTCCCGTCCACCTCGTGGGCGGCGCCCTCATGCTCCCGGGGGCCGGTGAGATCGTGGCGAGCTACCTCGGGCGCCACGTCGTGGAGTACGACCACGCGCTCTACATCACGCCGTTCGGGATCGCCCGGAGCCTCACATGAGCGACGTGTCGCTGCGGGCCTACTCCTTCATCGACCGGCTCCAGCCCCAGTGCGCGGCCCACATCGCGGCCACGGCGCAGGGCGACGTCCCGCTGGCTGGCATGGCCGAGCTCTTCATCGAGATGGCCCCCGGAAACGAGGTGTTCCGGGTGGCCGACGTCGCCCTCAAAGCGGCCGACGTCCGGCCTGCACTTCAGATCATCGAGCGCGAGTTCGGTCTCCTCGAGCTGCACTCCGCCTTGCAGGCGGAGGTCCTCGCCGCCGGCGCCGCCGTCCTGGCCGAACTCGGCCTCACGATGGCCGACCGGATCGCGCCCACCGTCGCGTCCATGCAGCTCATCACCAACGTGCACCCGTACCAGGCACAGCTGCTCAACAAGTTCAGGAAGGGCGCCCTCCTCATCCCCGGCCGGAGTCTCTTCGTCCTCGAGATCACGCCGGCTGCCTATGCCGGTCTGGCAGCCAACGAGGCGGAGAAGGCGGCGACGATCGACGTCGTCGAGATCCGCGCCGTCGGCCGGTTTGGGCGGGTCTTCCTGGCGGGGACGGAGAGCGAGGTCGGAACCGCCCGCGACGCCGCCGTGGCGACCCTTCGAGAACTCGAGGGCCAGGTGTGAGCGTCGTCGGAGTCGCCGACGTCGAGGCGTCGGGCGGGCGGCTCTTCCTGCGGCCCGGCGACGTGCTCACCCCTCTCGCCCGGGACCGGGCGGCCGATCTCGGCGTCATGATCGAAGTGCAGCCCTCCGCCCGGGGAGGAGGGGGGACGGCTCGCTCCCCCGCTCGACGGGACTCAGCTTCGTCGGACTCCCCGCCGTCCGGGGCGCTCTACCGGCGGGGCGCGCCGGTGGTGACCGAGCGTGTCCGGGTCGAGCACGTCCTCGGCCATGACGCGTTGCACCCGCCGCGTGGGAGCGGGACCGGGCGCGCCACCGTGGTGGGGGCCGGCCACGTCGGTGCGACGACCGCCCTCCGCCTGGCCGAGGCCGACCTCTTCGACGAGGTGGTCCTGGTCGACGTCGTCCCCGGCCTGGCTGCGGGTCTGGCCCTGGACCTCTGGCACAGCTCCGGCCTCCGCCGGTTCGCCACCCGCCTCCGGGGGACGACCGACGTGGCCGACGCCGGTGAGTCCGACTTCGTCGTGGTGACCGCCGGCCGGCCCCGCCAGCCCGGGATGAGCCGGACGGACCTCACCGCCGTCAACGCCGCCATCGTCGGTGACGTATGCGAGAGCATCAGGCACCACTCACCCGACGCCATCGTGGTCGTGGTCACCAACCCGCTCGACGAGATGACCCATCTGGCCTGGCAGGCCACCGGCTTCCCTGCCCCGCGGGTCATGGGAATGGCCGGTGTCCTCGACGCCGCCCGCTTCTGCGCCCTCGCCGCCCTGGCCGCCGGAGAACGTCCCGACGCCGTCCGGGCCGTCGCCCTCGGCAGCCACGGGGACGAGATGGTCATTCCCCTGAGCCAGGCCCGGATCGGCGCGGAGGCGATCACCCGCCGACTCGACGCGCCCACGTTGACGGCCCTCGTCGACCGGACCCGCCAGTCGGGCGCCGAGGTCGTCAAGCTCCTCGGGAAGGGCAGCGCCTACTTCGCACCCGCCGCCGCCGTCGCCGCCATGGTGGTGGCCATGGCCCACGACACCGGCGAAGTCTTCCCGGCCTGCGTACGAGCCGACGGGACCTATGGCGTCGACCGCGTGTACGTCGGCTTGCCCGCCCGCCTGGGAGCGGCGGGCGTGCTGGAAATCGTCGAACTGCCGCTGGCCCCGGAAGAACTGGAGGAGCTTCGCCGGGCGGCGCGCCGCATCGGGGAGCGTGTCGGCCAGCTCACACCCGCTTGATGCGAGCCGTCGTCTTCGCCGAACCCGGACGGGTGACACTAGCCGACGTTCCCGACCCCCGGATCGAAGCACCGGGCGACGCGGTCGTGCGGGTCGTCGTCGGCGCCGTGTGTGGAACCGACCTCCACGCCCTCCACGGGCTTCCCGGCATCGCGCCGGGCACCGTCCTCGGCCACGAGTTCGTCGGTGAAGTCGTCGCCACCGGAGCGGCAGTGACGACGGTGGCGGTCGGTGACCGGGTTGTCGGTTCCGACTTCACAGCCTGCGGCCGGTGCTGGTGGTGCCGCCGCGGGGATCACTGGGAATGCGCCGAGCRGCGCTTCTTCGGGTTCGGCTCGGTGTTCGGGGCGCCCCTGTCCGGCGCCCAGGCAGAGTTCGTCCGCGTCCCGCACGCCGACACCGTCCTCGGTCGGCTACCCGACGGCTGCCCCTCCGAGGCCGCCGTCTTCGTGGGTGACAACCTGGCCAGCGGCTACGCCGCCGCCGAACGCGGCGGCGTGGCCCCAGGCGACACCGTCGCCGTGGTCGGCGGCGGCGCGGTCGGGCAGATGACCAGCCTCGCCTGCCAAGCCGTCGGCGCCGCCGCGGTCGTGGTCGTCGACCTCCTCCCCGAGCGACGGGCGCTGGCCGGTCGCCACGGGGCCATCGCCGCCGCGCCGGAGAACAGCCGGGACGTCGTCGACGAGCTCACCGACGGGCGGGGTGCCGACGTCGTCGTCGACGCCGTCGGCGGCCCCCGTCCGCTCCAGTCGGCCTGCGACCTCGTACGCGCCCGCGGCACGGTGGTGTCCGTCGGGGCCCACTTCGATGCGACGTTCGCCTATCCGGTGGCCCGGGGGTTCGTCGAAGAACTCTCGCTCCGTTTCGCCATCGGCAACGGCATCCGCCTCCGTGACCGCCTGCTGGCCCTCGTCACCACTAGGGTGATCGACCCCACCGTGGTGGTCACCGCCCGAGTCGGACTCGACGACGTGCCCGCCGCCTATCAACGCTTCGCAAAGCATCAGGAGGTGAAAGTCCTTATCCTGTGACCGGGTGCCCGCAACGACAGGGGTCGCGGTGACGAGGCCAGACTCGGAGACGCTTTCGGGCGGACCGGCCGGTGCCGGGCCCGTCGAGCTGTGTCCTGGGCCGCCCGCCGTTCTGGGCGTGGCTGCGGCGCTGCAGGCGCTCGCCGCCCTCCGCCGGGCTGCGTCCGTCAGCCCGGAAGCGGTGATGACGAGAACGGCCGAGGTCCTGGGCGGCCTCGCCGGCGCCGAAGCCACGCTGATCAGCCCGTCGGGCAATGCCTGGCGGGTCGTCGGGGCCAGCCCGGGAGAGGGCGTCAACCCCTCGGCCCTCGACGCGCTCCCGCCCAAGGCCCGGGACTGGTCGACCGTCCATGTCCTCGAGGCCCAAGGCCTGACCGTGATCCCGTTGCGGCCCGGATCCCTGGCGCTCGTCGTCGGCACCGCGCTCGACCCATCCAGCGCGCCCGCGGCCGAGCTTCAGTTGGCCGCCCGGGGATGCGAGCTCCTGATTGCGGACGCCGAACGGATCGCCGAGATGCAGGAACTGGTGACCGAGCTCGGCGCTCTGGAGGCGGTGGCGATCGACATCCTGTCGGTCCGGGAGGTCGACCAGGTCCTGCTGTCCATCGCCCGCCAGACCCTGGCCCTGTTGGAGTCCGACATGGCCGGTGTCTTCCTCCGCGAGGGCGAGCGCCTCGTCATGCGCTCCTGCGTCGGCCATCGACGGGCTGACACCGCCCGCCTGTGCATCGAGCCGGGCCACGGGCTGGCCGGACGGGTACTCGAAACGGGCGAACCGTGCAAGGTCGACAGCTACCTCGAGAGCGACGCCATCAGCCACGAATTCAACCCGCTGGCGCTAGCCGAAGAGACCCGGTCGGCGCTGGGCGCCCCCCTGATCGTGCACGGTGAGGTCATCGGTGTCCTCGAGGTATGGCGCCGCCACCGATCAGTGTTCAGCGACCGCCATGTCCGGCGGATCGTGGCTCTGGCCAATCTGGCCGCCATCGCCATCGAGAATGCCCGTCTGTATGACCGTCAGCAGGAGAGCGTCCGCCGGCTGGCGGCAGCCGAGGCCTCACTCAGCGTGCAGCTGAGCGCCGTCACCGACGTGCACGCTCTCCAGCGCGCCCTCATCGGGCACGTTCTCGAGGGCGGGGGTCTGGGTGCGATCGTTCGGACGGTGGCGGAAACAGTCGGTGGGGAGGTCGCCGTCTTCTCCTCCGAAGGTCATCCGGTCACGGCGTGCCCGCCCGCCACCGCCGACGTCATGCGCGCCGAGATCCAGCGCCGGGCCCGCAACGCGGCGGCCACGCCCGACAGCACGGGCACCCCCCTGGGCGATGGCCGGTGGCTCATCGTCCAGGAGATCCGCGCCGGCCAAGACCGGCTCGGCTGGTTTTGCCTGCTCGCCCCCCAACAACCCGGCAGTGGCGTGGCCGTGGCGGTTGGGGAGGCGGCTCTGTGCTGCGCGCTCAGCCAGCTCGAGCAGCGGGCCGCCGACCAGGCCCTGTCCGACAGCCGGGAGCAGCTCGTCTGGGATCTTCTCGAAGCGTCTCCCGACTACCGCCTGGCCGCCGTCAGCCGGGCGGCACGGCTTCACATCGACCTCGCCCGACCGCACCGGGTGCTGCGCGCCACTGTCGAGAATCTCGACGACCTCGCCCAGACGGCTGCATGGGACACCGTCCGCCTGGAGCGGCTCCGTCGTCAGATACTCGGAATCGTCCGGAGGGTCATCGTCGACCGGAGCGCCGGTGAGCTGGTCGCCGCCCGCGGTGACAGCCTGACGGCCATCGTCTCCTGTACCGACCCGGCCGGAGTGCGCGACCTGGTGGGGGCCCTGCGGTCAGAGACGTCCCGCCTCGTCCCCGGCCTGGCGACCGCCTGGGGGGTGAGTGGGAGCCGCAAGGATCCTCTCGATCTCCCGGCGGCTCACCGCGAGGCGGACGTGGCCCTCCTCGCCGCCCAGCGCCTCGGGGCCGACGGCGTGGCGATTCACGATGAGTTGGGAGTCATCCGCCTCCTTCTCGCCTCCGATTCCGATCCGAACCTGGGGGCCTTCGTCGACGAGGTGATCGGCCCCGTCATCGGCCACGATCAGCTCCACGACGGCGATCTCATCAAGACACTGCGCGCCTACTTCGCCGCCGACTGCTCCCAACAGGAAGCGGCCAAGCAGCTCTACGTTCACCACAAGACCCTCCGCTACCGCCTCGATCGCATCGAAGCGCTCACGTCCCTCGACCTGCGTCGCCACGACCACCGTGTCCGCGCCGACCTCGCCCTCAAGATTCTCGACGTCGCCCGGCTCGGTACCGGTACCGACGAGGCCTGAAACCCGTCGGTACCGGGGTCAGCTGGAGATCAACCGGTCCCGCTCCGCTTCGTCCCACGCCCGGAGCGCTTGGCGGTCGGGCACACCGGCGAGTCCACCGGCGAAGTCCGCCGACACGGCGTCCCGCGTGACCAATACGTCGAGGACCGACGGCGCCCGCTCGATCGCCCGCTCGAGCGCTCCCGGGAGCTCGTCGGCCGTCGCCACGCGCTCGCCGTAGGCACCCAGCGACTGGGCCACGAGGTCGTAGCGACACCCCGGCAACTCGACGCCGACCAGGTTGCCGCCGTAGTTCTGCAGCTGGTCGTGGCGCTCGATGTTCCAGCCCTCGTTGTTGGCCACGACGAACACCGCCCGGGCGCCGGTCCGCACGGCGGTGTCGACCTCGATGGCCGTGAACCCGAACGAGCCGTCACCGATCAACGCGAACACCGGGTGGCCGGGAAGGTTGAGCGCGGCGGAGATGGCGAACGGCACTCCGACGCCGAGGCAGCCGAGCGGCCCGCAATCGAGGTAGGTAGGAGTCAGCAGGGCGACGCGGGCGAACGAGAGGATGTCCCCTCCGTCGGCCACCACCACCGCATCGGAATCGATGACGTCGTTCAACGCCGCGATCAGCGTGAAGGGGTGCATCCGCCCGTCCGCCCCAGGACCGGCGTCCCGCATCGTGACCGCCAGTTTCCGGGCCCGCTCGGCGTTGGCGGCCACCAGTTCGTCACGCCAGCCGACGTCGAGGTTCCGTGGTGCGCAACCGGCGGCCAGCAGGCTCGCCAGGGCGACGTCGGCCTCGGCCTTCACCTCGGCGTCGCCCCGCCGGTTGTCCGAGGTCTCCTCGCGGGTCCGGCCGATCCGGACGAACCGGGCGTCGGGAGCGAAGACGGCCCGCGACCCGTACGCGAGCTGGAAGTCGAGGCGCCGCTCGAGCGTGACGACGGTGTCGGCTTCCCGCATCGCCCGTCCCCGCATGGCGGGGACGGAGCCCCGATGGTCGGGCGGGACCACGCCACGGCTCTCCGCCGTGTCGAGATAGAGGGCTCCAGTCTCGTCGAGGAAGCGTAGGAGGTCCGGTCCGCAGCGCCGCGCCCCTCGGCCGGAGATCACGAGCGGGCGGCGCGCCTCCCTGAGCAGTTCGGCGGCGGCGGTGACGTCATCCGGGTCGGGTCGGGGCCGGCTTCGGCGGCGGGGCTGCAACCAGGAACGGTCGAGCTCGGCGCCCGCCAGGGTCTCCCGCAGGAGGTCGGTCGGGAAGTCGATGTAGGCCGGCCCCGCCGGGCCGTCGGAACCGAGCGCGGCATCGAATGCGGCATCGAGCCGGGGCAGCACGTGACGGCGCTCGGAGACGACCTCGACGTAGCGGCAGAGAGGAGCGACCACGGACGCCTGCGGGATGTCCTGCAGTCCCCCCATCCCCGTCTGAGGTCGGGGAACGCGGCCGGAGATGATGAGGACGGGAGCGCGCGACATCGCCGCGTTGGCGATACCGGTCACTGCGTTGGTCAGGCCCGGCCCGGCGGTGACCAGCGCCACACCGACTCGACCGGTGAGTTCGGCTTCGGCCTGCGCCATGTAGACGGCGGCACATTCGTTCCGGACGTCGACCACCTGGATGCCGAGGCGCGCCACCTCGTCCCAGATCGGGAGGACATGCCCCCCGCAGAGCCCGTAGACACGTTCGACGCCGTGGCCGACCAGGGAGTCCGCCACGGCTTGGGCCACCGTCCGCCCGCCATCCTCCCCACCGTCGCCCGGTCTTGCCTCCTTCACAGGCCGATGGTAGCTTGGTCGGACCTTAGTGGTCCAGTGCCCGACGTCGGCGACGGCCCGTCCGTAGGCTCAAGGCGGCCCGCGCCCGCGGTTCGAGGCTGAACCCGGATCGGCGCTGGTCGGAAAGGGGTGGGGATGCACGCGAGCGACAAGTCGGTTGGGCTCATCGGCCTCGGAAACATCGGCGGCGGTATGTGCACCCGGCTCCTGGAGCGGGGCTACCAGGTCTTCGGCTTCGACGTCTCGGAGGGCGCGGCCGCCGCCGCGGAAAAGGTCGGCGCGTCCCTCATGGGATCACCGGCCGAAGTGGCGCAGGCGACCCACGTCACCGTGACGTCGCTGCCCAACTCCGCCATCGTGTTCGAGGCCTGCACCGGCCCCGGGGGCTGGCTCGAGGGCTCCAGAGCGGGCGACACCCTCATAGAGGCCTCCACGATCGAGCCCGCCGCCATCCAACGCCTGGCGGAGATTGCGGCGGCCAAGGGTGCCCGTGTCCTGGATGTGGCGCTGAGCGGCGAGCCGCCTCAGGCGGCCCTGGGCGAGCTGGTGTTCCAGGTCGGGGGCGACGACGAAATCTTCGCCGAGCACCGAGCCCTGCTGGAGGCGATGTCGAAGAAGATCAACCGAACGGGCGGCATCGGCACGGCCAAGATCGTCAAGCTCGTCAACAACCTGATGTCGATCGGCAACATCGCGGTGGCCGCCGAGGCCTTCGTCCTGGGCGTGAAATGCGGGATGGACCCGGAGCGCCTGTTCGAGATCCTTTCGGTGTCCGGCGGCCGTTCCGCCCACTTCAACCACGACTTCCCCGGTGTGCTGGCAGGGAACTACGCGCCGGGGTTCAAGACCAGCCTGGCTGTGAAGGATCTGCGCCTCATCCTCGACCTGGCGTCGTCCGAGGACTACCCGACACGGTTGGCCCAGGTCATCGAGGCACTCTATTCAGAGGCAGCCGCTCGCGGCAGCGCCGATGAGCACTTCACGTCGGTCGTCAAGATTTACGCGGACGGCGTCGGGACCAAGGTGTCCCGAGACGCCGCGGGTGCCTGACCGGAGCCGGCCGCATCTGTCGAGGAACTGAAGAAGGCGGCCGGGCGCTGGCCTACCGACATTTGGCCAGACCAAACTCAAGATGAGCTGGTAGGCATAGCGCGCCGATTGTGCTCCCGGGTCCCCGGTGGGCGCCGTCCCGGCCCCGGCACTGAAAGGGGGAGGCTGGGTACCCCGGCCGACGACGTATGACTCAAACGGGTGAAGACGTACAGCGTTCAACGGATAGCCCTCCCACCGTGGAGGTCACCGCCCCGGTCTCCCCGGTGGGGGGGGGCGGCGACTCTCGTCGTAATCACCGCGGGCATTTGGATCGTTTCATTGCTCTCGTGGTGGCTTCTGGCCGACCCGGATTGGAGCCCCCTCAGTTGTCTCGCAGGCGGCGATCGGCTCCCTGCTCTTCTGACCATCCTGTCGTTCATCGTCACCGGCTTCACGTTCGGCAACTGGCTACCGGCGTTGCGTCGGCTTCAGCATCGGTAGTATACATTGGTCTGACCAATTTCGAATCCGCGGGAGGGGGCGAGATGCCGCCGATCGACATGGCGGAGTACCCGATCCGGGTCCTGGTGGCCAAGGTTGGACTCGACGGCCACGACCGCGGCGTGAAGGTCGTCGCCCGGGCCCTGCGCGACGCCGGGATGGAGGTCATCTACACCGGTCTCCATCGGACGCCTGAGCAGGTCATCGCGTCCGCCGTGCAAGAAGATGTGGACGCCATCGGTGTCAGCCTGCTTTCCGGCGCCCACATGACCCTCCTACCGAGGCTGCTGGAGCTGATGCGCCAACAAGGAGTCGGCGACAAGGTGCTGATCGCCGGCGGCGTCATGCCGGATGAGGATGTCGTCGCCCTGAAGGCGATGGGCGTGGCGGACATCCTCGGACAGAACACGCCGCCGGCGACCATCGTGGCGACGGTCGAGCGTCTTGTCCGCCAACGTCAGGCGACGCAGCTCTGATGAGAGCGACCGGCGCGGCCACCGGTCTGGCCCAAGGGGTGCTGGCCGGCGAGGTCGGAGCCATCGCCCGGATGATCACGCGGGTCGAGCGGGGAGCACTCGACGGGGCGGATGACGTAGCCGAGCTCTACCGGGCGGGAGGCCGAGCGCGGGTGGTCGGGGTCACCGGCCCGGCGGGCGCGGGCAAGAGCACGCTGGTCGCGGCGCTCGGCGCCGAGATGCGGCGACGGAACCTGACCCTCGGGATCGTGGCCGTTGATCCGAGCAGTCCGTACTCGGGTGGCTCGGTTCTGGGCGACCGCGTTCGCATGCAGGCGTTGTGGGACGACCCGGAAGTGTTCATCCGTTCAATGGCGACTCATGGTGCGCTCGGTGGGATCGCCCGTGCGACCGAGGACGCCGTTGCCGTCCTCGATGCGTCCGGCAAGGATGTCGTTGTCGTGGAGACCGTGGGCGTTGGCCAGGACGAAGTTGAGATCGCGTACGCGTCTCATAGCGTCGTGGTCGTCTCCGCCCCAGGTCTGGGAGACGACGTTCAAGCGCTCAAAGCGGGTCTCCTCGAGACCGCCGACGTGCACGTCGTGAACAAGGCCGATCGGGCGGGTGCTGACCGCACGGTGGCCGAGCTCAGAACCATGCTCGCCTTCGGCGCCGGCCAGGGGTGGATCGCGCCGGTCCTTCCCACCTGCGCGGAGACCGGTCAAGGTGTGACCGACTTGGCCGACGCCCTGAACCGGCATCACGACTGGCTGGTCGCGTCTGGCGGTATGCCTGAGCGCCAGCGTGCCATGGCCCGGCACCGACTGAAGACGCTGCTCACCGCGCTCGTCCACCAACGCCTCGACCGGCCCGTTCCCGGCTCGGCTTTCGAGACGGCGGTCGAGGCGCTGTGCCGAAGGACGACGGACCCATGGACGGCCGCCCACTCGCTCCTCGACGGGGACCTGCGCGGCCGACCGAAAGGACGCTCATGAGCGAGAATGATTTCCACGCCGCCCTGGCGGGTGAGACCTTGCGAGCCCAGGCCGAGGCGGATCTGGCCGCCTGGGAGGCGGAGGAGCTCGCCGCCTTCCTCCGCCGCCAACCTGAGCAGAAGAGCGAATATCTGACCATTGCCAGGCGTCCCGTCGAGCGGGTCTACACACCGGCCCACCTGGCCGGAACGAATTGGGAGGACGTCGGACTCCCGGGGCGCTATCCGTACACCCGGGGTCCCTACCCCACGATGTATCGCGGCCGGAACTGGACGATGCGACAGATCGCGGGCTTCGGTCAGGCCCGTGAGACAAACCAACGTTTCCGGTACCTGATCGACCAGGGGCAGACCGGGTTGTCGGTCGACTTCGACATGCCCACCCTCATGGGATTTGACTCCGACGATCCCCGCAGCCTCGGCGAAGTCGGCCGCGAGGGCGTGGCCGTCGACGTGCTGGACGACATGCGGGAACTCTTCGAGGGCATCGACCTTGAGGCGATCAGCGTGTCGATGACGATCAACCCGACGGCGTGGATCCTGATGGCCATGTACATCGCCGTGGCCCAAGAGCGCGGCTACGACCTCAACCGTCTTTCGGGCACGATCCAGAACGACATCCTCAAGGAGTACATCGCCCAGAAGGAGTGGATCTACCCCATCCGGCCAAGCCTGCGGATCGTCCGAGACACGATCGTCTACGCGGCCCGGAATATGGCCCGCTACAACCCGATCAATATTTCCGGCTACCACATCGCCGAGGCGGGCGGAAACGCCGTCCACGAAGTGGCCTTCACCATGGCCAACACGATCACCTACGTCGAAGAAGTGGTCGCGGCCGGCCTCGACGTCGACGACTTCGCCTCTCGCCTCTCGTTCTTCTTCGTCTCGCAAGCCGACTTCTTCGAAGAGGTGGCGAAGTTCCGGGCCGTCCGGCGAGCCTATGCCCGCATCATGAAGGAGCGCTTCGGGGCCAAGAAGCCGGAGTCGATGCGTCTCCGCTTCCACGCCCAGACGGCGGCCGCGACACTGACGCGCCCCCAGCCGATGAACAACATCGTCCGTACCGCCTTCCAGGCCCTCGCCGCAGTCCTCGGCGGAGCGCAGTCACTCCACACCAATGGCCTCGACGAGGCCTACAGCATCCCGACCGAGTCCGCCATGAAAATGGCCCTTCGGACCCAGCAGATCATCGCCGACGAGACGAACGTCACCAACGTCGTGGATCCGCTCGGCGGGTCGTGGTACGTGGAGTCGCTGACGAACGAGATCGAGGCGGAGATCATGCGGGTGCTGGCCCACGTGGATTCGCTGGGTGGGACGGTAAACGCCATCGAGCAGGGCTACTTCCAGCTGGAGGAGGCTGACTTCGCCTATGGCGTGGCTCAACGCAAGGCGAGCGGCGAGGATGTCGTGATCGGCGTGAACAAGTACGTCGAGCCCGACGACGATCAGCCGGTCGACACCCACCAGCTCGATCCGCAATCGGAACGGCGGCAGATCGAGCGGCTCAAGCGTGTGAAGGCGGAGCGGGACCAACAGCTCACGGCCCGGGGGCTGAAGGAGCTCGAGGAAGTGGCCCGCGCCCCCGGGGAGAACCTGATGCCGGCCACCATCAATGCGGTCAAGGCGAACGCGTCGATAGGAGAGATCGTCAACGCCCTTCGGGATGTGTTCGGCACCTACGTCGAGCGCCCTGTCTTCTAGAGGAAGGCTGGCAGGACATGGTGACCTCGCAGCGACCCGCTTCTCCGTTGGTCGAGCTCGACGAACACAACCTCGCCGCATATCTGATCGGCCGGGGGCTCCTCGACCGCAGTGATGACGCGGCGGTGCGCAGCCTCTCCGGCGGCTACATCAACAATGTCTTCCGGGTCGAGAGCGCCGGGCGGGTGTACATCGTCAAGCAGTCGTTCGCGGCGGCGCAGCGCACCATCCTGCAGGCCGACATCGGCCGGGCCCTGATGGAAGTGGCGGCCATGAAGGCCATCAAGGGTCTCCTCGGAGCGGACGCGCCCATTCCCACGATCCTGGATGACGACCCCGACAACTACGTCTCGATCATGACGCCGGCACCGGACGACGCCGTCCTCTACGACAGCGAACTCATGGCCGGGCGATTCCACCCGGGAACCGGCCGGCGCCTCGGCACCTACGCCGCCCGGCTGCACGAGGCCACCGGCGCGTCCCCGGAGATGGCCCGGGATTTCCGGGACAACCCTGGGTTCGCGCTGCGGGACCAGAGCATCCGGAGCGCGGCGGCAGGGAATCCCGATCTCGCGCCGCTGATCGAGACGATGCTGCGTCGCAACTCGGACGAGGCCCGCGTTCTCGTCGATGCCGACATCACCCCCAAAAACGTCCTCGTCCACGACGGCGGCATCACCAAACTCGATTTCGAGTGCGCCCAGTGGGGTCACCCGGCGTTCGACGTCGGGATCGTGCTCGCCCACTTCGTGCTCCTCGGCTTCGCCCGTCCCGCCTCGAGAGACGCCCTCCTGACCGAGGGGCGCGGTTGTTACGAGGGGTACGCCGCCGTCCGGGAGGAGGGGCGCTCTTTGGAGTTCGTCTCGGACGTGGCGCGCTACGCCGGGGTGATGATGCTGGGACGGGCCGACGGGGATCTGGTCTTCGACTATCTCGTCCCCCACCGGCCGGCGTTGCGGACTCTGGTGAAGGGACTGGCGGTCAACGTGACGAGCATCGATCAGCTGCTCGCGCTGGCCGATACGACGCTGGCGGGTCTCCCGGTGGGGGCCTAGCAGCGTGGTCAGGCCGGGCGGCGTCGCCGCGCCTAGGCGGCCGCCGGTGGCGGTGCGGGAGCAGGCGCAGACCCGTCCTTGTCGAGCACCCGATGGTAGAAGTCGTGCACGTGCCGGCTGAAGGCCTGGGCGGCGGCGTCGGGATCCCTGGAGGCCACGGTCTTCAGCAGCTCGGCGTGTTCCCGGATCAGCGAGGCCCGCTCGGCGACCCAGTTCCCTGACTCCTCGAGAGCAGTGAAAGCCCCCAGCATCTGGTGAGCGATGGCATCGCGCAGCGCCCCCATGATGAGTGGAGCAACCGAATTTCCCGACGCTCGGGCCAACGTGACGTGAAATTCGGTGTCGAAAGTGAGGAAGTCTTCCGGTGTGCTCGAGTTGCGCATGCTGTCGATGATGCCCGCGAGACGTTCGATGTCTTCGGCACTGGCTCGCTCCGCCGCCCGGCGCGCCGTCAACATCTCAATCGCCTCCCGCACATCGAGGAGGTCCAGGAGAGGCATCTTCAGAAGCGAGGCGTACAGCCGGAGGAGCCCGGACAGCGGGCTCTCGTTCTGGGCCGACAAGATCGAGCCGGAGTCGGCTCCCGTCCCGCGGCGAGCACTCAGGACGCCGAACGCTTCCAGCACGCGCAGGGCCTCGCGTACCGAAGCCCGTGATACCTGGAAGATCTCGGCCAGCTCCCGCTCCGACGGAAGCCGGTCGCCAATGGTGAGACGCCCTTCGTAAATGGCGTTCTCGATCTGCACGATGATGTCTTCGAAGGCGCGCCGACGTTTGACCGGTGCAAAGAAGGATGTCAAGTCTTCCACGCCGTCGTGCTCCTCATTCATGACCAACCAACGTTGTACGCGTCGCCTTGGAGGCCCTCGTAATCAATCGGCGGCCAGGCCAACGAAGTCGACGGGGGCCCCGACCTCCTGGGCGACGGCGTCGAGTGCCTGCAGCGTCGTGCGGGCCATAGGCAGACCGGACTGCCTACGGTCCTCGGAGAGCAACCATTCGCGCTCGCCGGGCAGGTAGATCCGGTCGACTCCGTCAGCGGGTTCCGCCTCCCGGAGGGCTCGGACCAGGTCGTCCGCCCGTTTGCGGAAGTCGTCCATCGCTCCGAAGGCGGATGGATCGAGCGCCAGCAGGAAGTGTCCACAACCCCAACGGTCATGGTCGGCTCCCATCACCAGTGCCGGCGATATCTCAAAGGAGAACAGGGCTCCCGCGAGTGCTCCAGAAAGCAGTTCGTTGGCGACGATCAGAGCGGAACCCTTGGGGCCACCGATAGGGAGAAGCGAGCCCAGAAGGGCGGCTGCAGGATCGGTCGTGGGACGTCCCTCGACGTCGACGGCCCAATCAGGTGGGATCGACTCCCCCCGTTGTGCGGCCAAGCGGATTTTCTCCTTCACACCCGTCAAGGCCGTGTCAACGAGGACCGCTGGCGGGGTCGCGGTCGGAAACGCCCAGGCGATCGGATTGTTGCAGACGACCGGCCGACGAGTACCCCAGGCCACTGTATGCGGGGGCCCGTCCGTGGTGGCGTGGCCGATCATGCCCGCGTCGGCGGCCTGGAGGGCATAGAAGCCGGCCATACCGAAGTGGTTTGAGTTGCGCACCGTGACGGCGGCGACGCCGTGATCGGCGGCGAGATCGACGGCGCGTGCCATCGCCGCCCGGGCCGAGACAAATCCCAGCCCGTTGTCCCCGTCCAGAACGGCGACCGCGCCTCGGCCGCCCACCAAGCGGACTTCGGGCTCGGGGTTGAGATCGCCCTTTACCAGGCCCCGCAGGTACCGAGGCGCGAAGTTCGTTCCGTGGCTCTCCATTCCCCTCAGGTCGGCGAGGACCAGGATCTCGGCGATTCCAGCCGCCTGCTCCTCCGGCGTCCCAACGTGGCGGAAGAGGCTGGCAACCCTCTCCTCGAACTCCTGGTGGTCCACGACATCGGCGGTGGGCTCAGCCGTGGTCATCATGCCAATTTCCTCGTTCCCGGGCTGTGTCGGTCGGTGTCGGTTCTTGACCGTGATCAGCGTACACCGGTGGCCCTCATCCGCTGCCCCCTTGGTTTCCCCGGCCGGACCCGGCCGGTCCTCCTCCCGCACGCGCGAGCCAGCGCTGAGGACCTCGAGCACGCCCCGACCGTCGGCGTCGATCTCGACGAGCGTGGGCTCGGCGTAACGCAACTGCAGACGGAAGTAACTCGTGATCGGCGCGCCCAGAACGTGGCACAGCAGGGGCTGGAGCACCCACCCATGGCTGATCACGGCCACCGTTCCCCCGAGGTGAGCGCGCACGATGCGCAGGAACGGATCGATGACACGCTGGTAGACCTCGAGCACACTCTCGCCATTGGGAAAGACGAGTTCGGCGGGATGGTGAAAATCATCGGAGGGGAACCGCTCGTTGAACGCCACGTCCAGCCACGGAACGAAGTGTTCCTGCTCCGCATGCACCCGTTCCAGGGTCATCCCCTCGAAGTCGCCGAGCGATATTTCGATCAACTCAGGGACGACGATGGGTTCCAAACCCTGGGCATCAGCCACGAATTTGGCCGTCTCGCGGGCGCGGTTGAGGTCCGACGTGTACACGGCATCGAGGCGGACCGGCGCCAGGAGCGCGGCGAGCCGCTCGGCCTGTCGGCGTCCGTCGGTGGTCAGCCCGATCGGGTGGTGGCTGTACACCGGCTCCCCGCCCTCGACGACCATCGACTGGCCGTGCCGGGCCATGAAGACTCGGCAGGTGGAGCGCAGGTCCGCCAGAGCCGCGCTCCCCGTCGGGAAGTCCGGGGACGGAAAGGTCTCTCGATCGCGCCCAGAAAGGCGGCCCCCGACCAGCCCGGCCCAGCCGAGGTCGCCGTGGACGGTCCGCAGGACACCGCGGCCATCGGTACCAATCTCGGCGAGCGTCAGGGACGCATGCAATCCCGCGAACGTCCAGTACTGCGAGACATCAGCCCCGATGATGTGGCCGAGGAGAACCTGAAGCACATAGGCGTGGCTGCACAGGGCGATCGTTCGCCCTTGGTACCTGCGGACGATGTCGAGGAAGACGGGAAGAACCCGGCTGAGCGCGCCGGTGACCGACTCGCCTCCCGGCCACGGCAAATCGGCCGGGACATGAAACGCCGGACCGGCGTGACGGCCCTCGAAATAGATCTCGAGCCAGGGTAGGAAGCGATGGTCGACCTGCCGGAGCCGCGGCAGTGTCATCCCCTCGAAGTCGCCGATGTTCAACTCGCGCAGGCGAGCGTCGGGGATGAGGGGGATGCCTCGCGGCGTGGCGATAGCCTCGGCGGTCTCCCGGGCCCGGCGCAGATCGGACGTGAAAACAGCATCGAGGTGGACGGACTGCAACCCGGTCGCCAGTGCTGTGGCCCGGCGGCGGCCGGCCGGCGTCAATGCGGCCTCCGAGTAGTTCCAGACCTGTCCCTGCTCGTCGGGCATCTGCGCCTGGCCGTGGCGAAGCAGGAAGACACGGCATGGCGCCGTTTCGGACATTGGTCACTTGCCTCCTCGGAGATCGAACCCACCCATCATCGCTCCTCTGCTTATTCCGCCAGCGCGGCCTTGCCGAACGCCAGCCGTGCCGTCCTCACCTCGTCGGCGTCGATGGCGAAAGTGCGGAAGCCGAGCCAGTAGAAGCCGGTGGCCAGCTCTTCTGATACGGGGCCCGCCAAGCGGATCCCCAACCGGCAGGCCGGAGCCGAGATTCGCGACGTCGCCACCGAACCGAGGAGCACGCGCATCGACTCGTCCAAGCTGGCCCGAGGATCGCTCGAGAGCATCCGTCGTCGGACGTATTCGTCGAGCGGGTCACCTGTGAGCCACAGGCTAGCCGGGAAGCCGTAGAGCTTGGCTTGGAGTCCCCGCACTTCTAGCCACAGAAGGTCGCTGTGGCGGGCTATCGCCGGGGCCAGTTGGGCGCCCCGTGGGCTCGTCAAGGTCGCTCCCACCAAAACGGGCGCGAGTCCGCGCCGCAGCGTCTCGGCCCGGGCGATCCGGCGGAATTCCTCCGCCTCGTTGGGATCGGTCACGTGACGGAGGCTCAGCTGCGGCGGCCGGGGATGCCCGCTCCGCTCGGCGGCCAGGGCGAGCCCAGCGACCTGGACGGCGATGAACTCCGGCAGCCCCAGCGGCAGGAGGAAGCGTGGGTGCCGGGCCAGGAGCGCGGGGCCATCCACGAGCTCCATGGCCTCGTCGGACGAGAGGTCGACGGCCCGGACGACGACCTCAGCCTCGCCGGCGGCGACGAAGAGCGGTGTGAGGACATCGGCGATGATCTCGTCGAAGGCGTCCAGCTTCGTCCCGCTCGCATCGTGGGAGACGAGGAGTTCGAGGAGTTTCTCGAGGTGCCCGGTGGTGGCGAGGACGTCTCCGAGCCGAGTGGCGATGGCTTGGGCGCCGCGGTCCAGCGTGGTCTTCACCTGCTCGGCCGTGGTCGCCCGCCCGAAGAAGCGACAGCGAGCGGCTTCGTCGGCGGCGGCCAGGATCTCCGAGAGGTGCGTCCCCGACCCCTCGGCCTGTGTCGTCGGCAGCCGTCCCGCGAAGATCTCGCCGGTCGCCCCGTCGATGGAGACGGCGTCGCCTTCTTCCAATGCCCTGCCACCGATCAGGAGGTTTCGCCGTTCCAGATCGATCGTGACCGCGGTGCACCCGACCACGCAGGGCTTTCCGAGTGCTCTGGCCACGACGGCCGCGTGGCTGGTGGCACCACCGAGCGCTGTCACGATCCCGGTGGCGGCGATCATGCCGTGCAGGTCGAGGGGGCTCGTGGTCGGACGGGTGAGGATCACCGACTCACCGCCCGCCGCCACCTCGACGGCGCGGTCAGGGTCGACGACGACCACCCCGCTCACTTGTCCCGGTGACGCGCCAATGCCGTTGCCGAGTGCCCCGGACCGGCGGGCCGCGGCCAGCGCGCTGTCCTCGAATGCCGGCCGCTCGGCCTGGCGGATCTGGCCGGTCGAGACCCTGGCCAGCACCTGAGCCGGCGGCACCTTGCGATCACGCAGGAAATCGGCCGCTATCCGTATGGCGGCCTCGGCTGTTCGCTTGGCGCTCCGGACCTGCAACAGGTAGAGCTTGCCCTGCTCGACGGTGAACTCGATATCGAGTACGTCGCCGTGAGCAGTCTCAAGGCCTTGCGTCAGCCGCTTGAGCTCGGCGAAGACGTCCGGTAGACGCTCGGCGGCCTCTCTCATGGTCATGGGGTTCGATGTCCCGGCCACCACGTCCTCGCCCTGTCCGCCTTCGAGGTACTCGCCGTAGAGCGTGGGCTCGCCGGTGAGAGGATCGCGGGTAAATGCCACACCCGTGCCCGATGGTTGTCCCAGGTTTCCGAACACCATGGCCTGGATGACCACGGCCGTTCCCAGGTCGTCGGCGATTTTCTGGTGCCGTCGGTAGGTCACGGCGCGGCGTGAGTTCCACGATTCGAACACCGCCCCGATAGCCCGCTCGAGCTGCTCGTGGGGATCGTCGGGAATGGCCTCACCGACCGCGTCGAGCAGCGCACGCCGGCAGGCGGACTCGAGACCCGTGAAGACCGTCACCGCGTCGGCCCCCGGCGAGATCGCCGCCAGATGTGGCCCCGCCGCTTCGGCCACCGCGTCGCCACCGTCGCCCAGCACAATGTCGGCGAACATGCGGCAGAACCGGCTGTAGACGTCGGCCATGAACCCGACGTCGCCAGTGGCGGCGGCCAAGGCAATCGCTGCCTGCTGGTTGAGACCGAGATTGAGGATCGTATCCATCATCCCCGGCATCGAGATCGGGGCCCCAGACCGCACGGACACGAGCAGCGGCGTAGGACCGCCGCCAAATCGCCGCCTCGTCTTCTCCTCCAGTGTGCCGAGATGCCGGCGTACATCTTCGATGAGACCGTCGGGGAAGGTTCCGTCGGCCATATAGGCACGACACGCTTCGGTGGTGATGATAAACCCTGGGGGCACGGGCAGGCCGGCGGCCGTCATACGAGCCAAACCCGCTCCCTTCCCGCCGAAAAGTTCCGGCTGGGAGGAGTCAGCGTCCTCGAAACGGTATACCAGGGGCAGGTCGGCCAAGACACCCCCGGCCGAACGAGGAGTCACTCCGTCCGCTCCTTGCCCAGAATCATGAGGAGGTCCTCGTGGAACTCGAACCAAATGTTGTGCAAGGAATCGACGGTCGGAGTGCAAACGAAGTCAGGGTCGCCTTGGTCGACCTTGGTCACACTTCGTTCGAACCGGCGAACGTAGCCAACGTACCGTGGCACCAGCAACGCGATCTCGCCGATCAACTTGACGAGCCGATCGACCGTGGCGATTACGCGCTCCTCGGCCCTGGGATCACCTCCACCTTGCTGCCAGTCGGTGACAAGTTTGATGAATTGCCGGTTGATCGCCTCGAACCGTGCATACCATCCCGCCGTCTCTTCCCGTTGGGAAAGGTCCGAATAGGTTTCGTGATAGTAGCTTTGCACCTCCGCCATTCCCTCAGACTGGATGAGAAGCTCGCTGCCTATATCCAGCACCCAACCTCGTTCCAAGAAGCCGCTCACCATTGCCTGTACTTGGTCGGTGGGCAGTCCGGACATTTCGGCCAAGTTTCCGACCGAAGCCATCTTCTTCAGGTAAAGCGCGTTCAACGTCAGAAATGCATGTTCATCCAACATGGTCACCCCGCAACACTCGGTCCGGCGCGCGACGTCGCCCCGTGGCATAGTTCCATGCCGTCCGAGGACGGCGTGACCCCGGGGCGGGTGGGTGCCACGCCNKWTTCMGGATTTGGCATACGTGCTCATTGCAGTCCCTACCCGAGGACCGACCCTCCCCCGAGGACGTCGCCGGTAACCGGTTCCACGACCACAATCGACCCGTCCGCTGAGTGTGGCGGTTGCGACTGGGCGCCGTCCTCTGCCTCCATGTACACGCGCCCGAGCTTGCCCTCACAGTTGAGCAGCAGGCGGGTGCCGTCGGGGATTGAGTCCATCCCTTCCAGCTCGAGCGTCATGACGATGGCGATACCAAAGTTCCGCCCTACGATTCCCAAATGAGACTCTGGCGTCCCGGCGTAGGTGACGATGCCGGCCGGCTTCTTGTAAAGAAGCGGGGCCACAAAGGTGGTGGTGCCCCCGGGCGTAATCACGACCGTTTCCTTGATTTTCTGCGGGTTACCCATCAGCTTTATCATTTCCTGTGGCGACGTGATGTTCATGGCAATACCCGAGTGCTTCCCCACGGGCACCACGCTGTAGCCCTGGCCGATATACCTGTACCCTTCGATTTCGTCTGCCATTTACGGTCCTCTTCTTCCTTCCCTATATGTCCATCTCCGCCAAGCCGCTCTCCTCGGGCGACAGGAAGAGCCACGGAATGGTCGGCTGCTGCGGCGGGTATAGGAAAATGACCTCCTTCAGACGCAACGGAAAGTCATTTTTCCTCAAGGTGGTCCACTCCCAGTCGTCCCACTTGATCGCGGCGGGCTCCAAGCGAAGCTTGTCTATGTCCAGTTCCGACAGCTCCTCGGCGTTGTACCACGGCGGAAACTTTCCTTTGTAGTAGTCCACATAACACAGAAACTCATCACCCTTGGACTCTATGCACACGATCACACATTGACCATAGAAGCCGGCGTTGGCCCTGATGAAGTACTTGGTCTCCTTGTTGAGCCACTCCTCGAACTCATCTGCCGTCTTGAGGTTGACATCAACCGCCCACTCCTCGTGGGACCACGTAAACCTCCTCTCGCTGTCATCCTTGACTCTTAGCCTCGCTTCGACTCCTAGCTCAGTCATTGTGGGCACCTTTCCGTTTGGGCTCTTCCACTCCACGCCACTTGCATCAACGTACTATCTCGTAATGACCGTCCTTGGTCCCTCGGCAGCGGAATCCGGGCATCTGCGGAGGAGGAGCGCCCAGACCAGCCATGGCGTTCCGTTGCACTTCCCCAGCCTTGGCATAGCCTTTGAGCAAGTATTCCATGCTCTTAAGGTCCATATCCCAGAACCCCATCGCGGCCGCCTCCACCTCGAGGTCATGGGCGCGGACATAAGGAAGCGAGGCGGCCACGTAGACCCAGTTGCCCTCCAGTATCTTGTCGAACTTGGGCTTCATGGCCAGATACCGGTACATCCGCTCAACGGCCGCCTCGAGTTTCTCGATGTGGCTCGGCAACTCACTCAACGGTATCCTGGTTGACGTGCCGTTGGGATAGTCCTCGTCTCTCATGTACACCGCGGCCTCTAGCAACACCTGATCCTCGTAATCAGGGGGGTCGCAGAAGAGGGTGCCGGTGTTGTAAATGGAGAACATCTTCATCTTGCCGCTCTTGCGGTCTCGCATCATCTTCTTCTTGTCGTACGTCAAAACCAGGCTGTAGGAGAACGGCAGGTCCCCGACCACGAACGTCCATGGGAACGACTTCTCGTTCACGAAGCAGTCCCTGACCAGGACCAGCCTGTCGCCCACCTCGTAGGGGCCAGTGTCGCCCAGGCCCAGCCGGCAGTCATAGTGGTCCAGGAATCCCACCAGCTGGATCAATGAGTTGAACTGGCCCACCGTAGCGCGCAACTCCGGGTCGTCCAGCGGTTCCACCTGCTCGATGACGCCCTCGACCACGTCCTGATCGAGCACTTGCAAGGCGTACCCCACGTCCATGACCGCGGGCTTTCCTTCCCGCATGTAGCCCTCGAACACGGTCTTCCAGAAGCTGTAGATTATCCTGAGGTTGTCAATGTAGTCGTTGGGTCCGATGAGGCCACTATCGATAAGAAACAACCTGCCGAACAGTGCGATCCCGCAGCCCCATTGTATATTGCACGGGGTAATCGTCTTGATCCCGAACTCTCGGTGGCCTGAGCTGCAGATTGCTCGTATTCCCTCCATCCCCACCTTCTCCCCCAGCCAGAGGTACAGCCATGGGTGCTGCAGGAAGGTGGTCTGGAAGGACAGCATCTCGTACTCTGCCCTCGGGATCAGGGGATTTTCCCCCTCCGTGCCCCTCCTCGCCAGCAGGTCAGCCACATACCAAGAATTGTGCTTTGCCCACTTGACAGTCTCTTCACTGGATATTAGTTCGAGTTTGTTCATCTCAGACATTCCTCCTCAGAAACACATATTTGTCTCATGGCCTATCCCGCATATGGCGATGTCGTGCGCCGCTCGGCCTCCAGCATTGTCACTGACGCCCGATGCTGTATGTGTTATGACCTCCTCGATCGCTTAAGGGCCGGTTCACCGCGATGGCGGGATCGAAAGCTCAAGCCGACATCCCCTTCGAATCTTTCTGCATGGTCTTGAGCTCTTGGCTCAGGTCACGGCGATCAGAAATACGCCGAGCCTTGAACTCTGTCCGCTCCAGCGATCCGGCAGGCACGATCTCGACTGCGGCCCTGAGACCGAGTTTCTTCTTCAGCTGGCTGAGGACAGCCTGTTGGAGATCGGTTTCCGAGCACGCCGCCACCGCTTCCACCCGCACCATCAGCTCGTCCATGGCGTGTTCCCGGACGACCTCCACCCGGAACTCGCCGTCGCAGCCGGCGGCCCGGATCGCCTCCTCGATGGCAGCCGGGTAGACGTTTTCCCCTCTAATCACAAGCATGTCGTCGGCTCGACCGAAGATGCCGTCGGGGAGCCGTCGGTACGTCCGTCCGCAGACGCACGGCTCGCTCGTGTACCTGGACAGGTCCCCCGACCAGAGACGGATCATTGGCTGCGACTCACGCTCGAGGTGCGTGTACACCAGAACACCCACCTCGCCGGGGGCCACTGGCTCCTCCGTCACAGGGTTCAGGAGCTCCTGGTAGACGATGTCGTCCCAGAGGTGCATCCCGGTGCGCTCGTCGCATTCGGCGTTGGTCATCCACGGGGACATCTCGGCCATCGACCCCATGTCGATGCACGCGCCGCCGAAAGTTCTTTCGATCAAGCGCTTGGTCGCGGGGATTCCAGCCCCAGGCTCCCCTGAAAATAACAGGACGCGGATCCCGAAGTCAACCGGGTCGTAGCCCGCCTCCCGGGCTACCTCGGCGATCCGCAGGGCGTAGGAAGGCGTGCCGTAGAACGCGGTCGGCCGCATCTGCGCCAGCCACTCCACCGCTTGCTGGGTCTGGCCCGGAACTCCCGCTCCGAACGGGAAGCAGGTGGCACCCAACCGCTCCCCGCCGATGAGCGCTCCCCAGCCGCCCCAATACAAGCCGAAGAACGACCCGAGGAAGATCGTGTCGGACGGCCGGATGTGCGCCGCCCACATGATGCGGGCGTGCGCCGAGGCGATCCGATGCCAGTCGTCACGGCTCACGCCGAAGGCAGTGGGCCTCCCGGTGGTTCCTGAGGTGCCATGGACCCGCAGCACGTCGCTTCGGGGGACGCACAGGTAGCGTCCGAACGGTGGGTGCTCCGCCTGCTCGATCCGCAGTTCCTGCTTCCGCACAACCGGGATCCGCCGGAGGTCGTCGAGCGACGAGATCTTGCCCGGATCCACGCCGGCCGCGTCCCATCGTTCCCGATAGAAGTCTGACTTCTTGTAGCAGTAACCGAGCTGAGCCTTGAGCTTGCCGACAATGAGTCGAGTCCGATCGGCCGGATCCATTGTCTCGACCGTTTGGTTCCAATAACGGCTGTCGCCCGGAGGGGCCGCGTCGCCGCCAGACGACGAAGGCCACTCGTCAGACGGCGTGAAGGTCACGGTGCCCCCCTCCGGTCGGTGCGTTGGTCAGACCAAACTCGCCGTGCAATCTGGCACAGGTGCCTCGTGATGTCAAACGACCCGGCACCCCGTCAAGCCCGCACTCGGCGCGTCGACAGGAACCCACCGAAAGCCACCGCGTACCAGAGCAGTACGAGGATCACCCAGTCCATCCACACCAGCGGCGAACCGCCGTAGTTGCCCTTGATGGCGGCGAAGTGCAGCACTTTGGTGGCCAGGACCCTCATGAAGATGACGTAGGTGCCCACCGACAGGACGGTCACAATGGCGGTGCGGGCCAAGCGGTTCAACGCGGGGCCCAGCGACTTGGGCGGGGCGCCCCACACCAGTCCCCACGTCAGGCTCCAGAGCGAGAAGCACACGCCGAGCTGGGCCGCCTCGATGCCCAGGGCGAACGTGGGCATGCTCTTTATGTCGGCGGGCACGACGGCCTTGACGATGGCCTTGAAGATGACGAACAGCACGTAGCCGCCGCCCATGCTCGCCACCAATGCGCCCAAGGCGCGCAGGTGACGGTTCTGGATCACCGACCAGGGCCAGTTCTCCCACAGCATGGCGGCGAGAAGCAGGACGACGATCGAGGAGTAAACCCACCCGGTGGCGGTCGGAAGCGACACCGGCGCGTCCTTGGCCAGCGCCGCGCTGAAGTTCGGATAGATCAGTACGACGGTGCCGACCAGGGTGATGAAGGCCGCCAGGAAGAACTGCGCCACCCCTGCAGTGGGCTGGGCGAGCGCTTCGAACGGGTAGCCGCCCCAACTGGCGGCCGCCAGGGCGTACGCGTAGAACCCGATGAGCACCACGAACGCTGCCGCCGTGAACCCGGCGCCGCCCTTGGCGGCGTGGGAGAACGTCCGATCCCAGGACCCGACGACGAAGGTGAAGAGCCAGACGGCGAAGAAGCCCAGCGCCACATCGAATCCGACCTGGGCGGCGCCTGCCAGTGGCTGTGAGAGCTTGGTGAACGGCCAGTTGGCGAACGTGAAGCCGGTGAAGATGAACGCCAGGATCGCCCAGAAGAGCAGGGCGCCAACCGCCGCCTGAGAGGCACCGACGGGACTCCAGTTAGGATCGGCCAGGAGCCACCATGTGAGCAAGGACACGATCCAGATGCCCACGGTGATCACGACGGGGGTCGCCGCCCCCCACCGAGGCGCCGGCGGGGCCGCCTCCACCGTGGGACCGACGTCCGTTTCGGCGTGTACGCCGTCATCTGTATGAGTCATGGTCTCGGCCGGTTCGGCCTTCCCCCTCACGGTGCCAGGCTGGCAAGACGCCCGGCGAAGACCGGGTGAGCGCTGGTGACGCTATGCCTGCACCGGCATCTTGAGTTTGGTCTGGCCAAATGTCAAGTAGCGAGTTGACTCACGTAATAGGTCCGCGTAGCAGGGGTCGTTGCGCTCTGACTCCCAATTCGTCGTGAATGGTCAAAGCGGCGAACGTCGAGATCGTCACCCGCCAGC
>JRHI01000828.1_pt1 | contig 30891 bp, 28 predicted proteins | sample 215371 | NCBI WGS metagenome assembly JRHI01 (sample SAMN02929681, study PRJNA255918) | sediment metagenome | biome: cave system; feature: Ice Cave; material: Sediment; isolation source: sediment from deep within a dark volcanic ice cave with no known source of... ...
TTCTTGCGCTCTGCCTGCTTCACCGGATACGTAATTCTTTTTGAATCCCTAACTGTTGGCCTTGCCTGGTTAAAGAGAGGCACTTCGTCCGACCCGCCTGGTGACGAGTCAGCAAACCACGCTCCTCTAGCTTATCGAGTAATTGTGTGATATTGCCCTGTGTCACAAGCAAGTGCTTTGCCAGATCAAGTTGAGTGATTCCTTCAGATGCGCTCAGTGTCGTTAGCAGGTCGAATTGTGCAAGGCTGAGATTCCAACAGTGTAATTGTTCGGTTGCCGCACGCTCATATTTGCGCCGAATACGTGAAAGACGTATCCAAACAAATACTGAGAAATTGCGCGTCATCCCTATAGACCCTTCCTTTTGGCAACTAAATAGACTTTAGCCCTAAAGTGTAGCTTTCCTATACTGTACCATGCATAGATTCGACTCGTCAAGGGATATGCAGGAATACTTATATGTGTAAAATTTGGAGTTAAACTGGTCGTTTTTGTCCAATTATCTGGGTAAGACTACTGACGTTGCGTCGCTTGCTCATAGAGAAGATAATCACCTTCTCTATGAGCAAGGGAAATGAGGATTAAACTGTGGGGGAAACTTGAGACACTTGCACGACTATAGCCGTAATATTATCTGGCCCCCCCTGCTCATTCGCACGTTCTATCAATTGATAGGCACTTTCCTGGGGCTGAAACTGCTGCAAAATTGCGCCGAGTTCTTCATCACTGACAACTGATGAAAGACCATCTGTGCAGAGCACGAGCAGGTCTCCCTCCTGTACCTTTTCAGAAAAAATGTCCACCTCGACCTCAGTTTTTGTACCCAAACAGCGAGTAATGATATTTCTTTGAGGATGAGCGCGAGCCTGATCTGCGGTGATCAAACCGGCGCGCATCTCATCACCATATCTCTCGCGAAACTTCGCCGGGTAAGACAGCAGCAGCAAACGATAGAGACGCTCTGAAAAAGAACTGGAGCGTTTTGAAGGTGAAGAAGCCATTATGCGCCTCCTATCAGCTCAGGTCCAGGCAAAATGCTCTTCGTGTATGCTACGCGTACAATCTGTTCAAGTCGTTGAGCTTCGGCTTGAACGACTCGCTGACCAAAAGAGGTGAGCCGGTAATAACGGCGGCGTTCATCGTCCATCGAGGGGTCAGGGCGTTCGACCGATACCTCAATCAGCCCATCGGCCAGCATACGTTTAATCGATCCATAGAGTGTTCCCGGTCCCATGCGTACCTTGCCATTTGTACGCGCCGCAATTTCTTGCATAATGCCGTAACCATGGCGCTCGCTATCGGCTAAGGCCAGCAATATATGAAAGACAGCTGGTGTGAGAGGTAGCAATTCCTCAGCGTTACATTGTACTTTTTTCATAGGTCTCCTGGCATTGAAAAAGAAAGCGTCGTTTTCATAGCACTATGTATAACGGTCATGGATATATCCGTATCGGATATATCCATGACCGTTATACATGATATTTATTTAGATGTCAAGGGGATGGAAGGAAATACGCAGATCATTCAGTGAGCGCTTACAGCTTGCCCCAATCGCTAAGCAGCGCTTTGGCCGCGTTATGCCCTGGTGCGCCCATGACGCCGCCGCCGGGATGGGTGCTTGAACCGCACAGGTACAAACCCTCGACAGGCGTACGATAACGGGCGCACTCCCGCGTGGGCCGTAATGAAAACAACTGATCAGGCGTGATCTCACCATGAAAAATGTTCCCATTTGGCATGCCGTAGCGCTGCTCAATATCTACGGGGCTGAGCACCTGCCGTTCTATAATGGCGTCAGCGAAATTAGGAGCAAACTCGGTCATTGTCGCAACAACGCGGTCCGCCATCTCATTTTTCACATCTTCCGACCATGCACGCCCTTTTAAGTGATAGGGGGCGTACTGGCAGAACATCGATATCGTGTGAAAGCCAGCTGGCGCAACAGTTGGGTCAGTGGAAGATTGCATATACGCCTCGATATATGGCTTTTTCGAGAGCTCGCCTCGCGCAGCGTCTTCGTAGGCCTCCTGTACCCAATCCGGCGTTGGGCTGATCTCACAAGAACCGGCGTGCTGCAATCCAGGCGCTGTACCGGGGAGACATTTGAAGCCTGGCAACTCTTTCAGGGCAATATTGAGCTTGATCACAGCGCTATCTGTCTTAAAATGAGCGATGCGTTTGAGGAAACCCTTGTCGAGTTCCGCGTCGGCACAGAATTGCAGGAATGTACGCTTGGCTTCTGCGTTTGAGAGAATGGCGTTCGCTCGCAGTTCTTCACCATTCTCCAGGCGCACGCCTTCGGCGCGACCGTTATGGATCAGGATTTTCTCAACAGGTGCATTGGTGCGAATAACGGCACCATGGGCCTCTGCTGAGGCAGCCATAGCGAAGCTGATGCGTCCCATGCCACCTCGCACATAGCCCCACATACCCTGTTCCCCGTTGACCTCGCCAAACATGTGATGCCACATGACGTAGACTGACCCGGGCGTCTTGGGACCGATAAAAGAACCGATTACTCCCTGACCCGCGAAGGCTGCGCGCAGGTAGTCGGATTCAAAATATTCGGCCAGCATATCATACAGGTTGCCGAACATCAACCAGCGATAAATATCTTCGTCTTCACCACGGAAGCGTGCGGCCAGATCGGCTACCGAAGGAGGCTCCTCCAATAAAATAGGATTGAGTATCTCTGAGGCACGGTCAAAAAATTGGAGAAACTTTGGATAGGCTTCTGCATCATGTGGTGAGAGGCGGCGAATGCCTTCGATGGTTTTTTCCGTGCTGGCACGGAAGAAGAGATAATTACCATCAGGATAAGGGACAAACATTTGCGGGTCTTTGACGTAGGCATCAAAACCGTAGCGATGAAGCTCCAGGTCTCGGATAATCTCCGGGCGCAGCAGGCTCACGACATACGCACAAGGCGACATTGTGAAGCCAGGAAACGGTTCTTCGAGCGTACATGCTCCTCCTACACGATCTCTCTTCTCTACGACGATCACTTTTTTTCCTGCACGTGCCAGGTAGCCCGCCGCTACAAGGCCATTATGTCCAGCGCCAATGATAATCGCATCGAATTGACCCGTTTGGTTTGTCATAATGGATAGAGCCTCCTGTGGAAAGGTATGATAGGGTGGTTAACAGTCCTGTTTTAAGTATATCATACCGTAGAGATAGGAGGCTCCGTTGGAAAAGCAGGAACTTCTTTGACTGCTCTATGGCATCAGGAAATGACCTTTGGAGGAGAGGTTGCAACGGCTGGTATCGGTCGTCCTGTGTGTAATCGCCTCCAGCGTGTGAGAAACCACATAATGAGTACCAGCGGAATAATATAGACACTGAATACTACAAACCAGATCAAGACTGTTGCCAATACCTGGGCAAACGCTCCTGCAGCGCCCAACGCGCCCTGCCATATTCCGGCAAGGCTCCATGTAGCCGGAGGTGGAGTAAGCACTGCCTGGCTCGGCTGTAAACTGATGGCGATGGTGTAGAACGAAACCTGGCCATTGAGCTGGTTGAGATGAGCTTCGATCTGCTCTATCTGCCCCTCGACATCTGTCAGCCGTTGATCAATGGCTAGTATATCTCCCAGTGCTGTAGCATGGCCCAGCAGTATCAGCAGCCGTGATTGTTCGCCGCGTAAATTTTTCAAGCGAGACTGTGTGTCTACGTAGTCACCTGACACATCCTGGGTATTTTTGGTCGTACTAATGAGATGTCCATTATGCAGAGCAGGATAGCTGTTAAGGTAACTCTCGATGCGTGGATAGAGTGTTGCCTGGACTGAAAAGGTCATTGAGATGTTGAAGAGGTTATCACCAACCTGCTGATAGTTGATATTTTCAGCTGTCGAGAGCGGGTCGGTTGTGATCATCCACGATTGTAGGTCGCTGGCAATTTTTTGGGTATCTTTCACCTCCATGGTGATATTGAGTGACTTAATCAGGTACTGTTGTGTTCCGCCTGGCGCTGTAGATTTTTGCGAGTTTGCAATTGAATGTACAGGGATCGAGCCCGTGTTGCTCGTCGCATTTGAAGGTGATGCGGTTGACGTTCCTGCTCCGCAGCCCGCAAGCAGTACGGCCAGGATTACGAGACCAGCCATGAAAAAAGTTGTCCATGTAAAATTTCTTATGTTGTGTGGCATTGTCCCACTCCTCTTGAAACTGCTAATAGTAGGGTACCATTGCATAGTTCATGACGTTGAACGACTTGAATAAGTTCCAGGGGAAATGGGGATCACTACAAGTTGCATGCTACGTAGAGAGGCAGAACTGTCCTGCTTGATCTGACCTGCCTCTCCAAACATGTTCTCAATACTATCCCTATGATTCTACGCTAATTAATGCGCTTTGCTCTCCCAGACCACTCTTTATCACGCAAGACGAATTTTTGCACTTTACCGGTAGAGGTCTTCGGTAAGTCGCCGAACTCAATGCTGGCGGGACATTTGAAGTGCGCGATATGCTTGCGGCAGAAGGCGATGATCTCAGCCTCAGTCGCACTCTGCCCAGGCTTCAAGGTGACAAAGGCTTTGGGGCGCTCGCCCCACTGCTCATCGGGGATAGCTACCACAGCGCACTCCAAGACGGCGGGGTGCTGCGCAACGGCTTGCTCTACCTCAATGGTCGAGATATTTTCTCCGCCCGAGATGATGACATCCTTCGCGCGGTCACGCAGTTCAATGTAATTATCGGGGTGCCACACGCCCATGTCACCTGAGTGGAACCATCCGCCCTCAAACGATTTGGCTGTCGCCTCGGGATTCTCGTAGTAGCCTTTCGCGACATTATTGCCACGCATCGCTACCTCGCCCATCGTTGTACCGTCCTGAGGCACATCGTTCATTGCCGTATCGACGATACGCGCGCGCTCGGCGACCACGTTGCCCTGACCTTGCCTGGCAAGCATGCGCGCCTGCTCTTCCTGGGAAAGATTATCCCACGCGGAGTGCCATTCGCAAATGGTATAAGGGCCATACGTTTCGGTCAGGCCATAGACGTGAATGGGATGGAAGTTTAATCCCTTCATCTGCCCAAGTAAGGTAGGAGATGGTGGCGCTCCTGCGATAGTTACAGTGATCGGCTGCTCCAGGCGATGCGCCTTTGCATGGTTTACCAGGAAAATTTGTACCGTGGGTGCGCCATTAAAGTGCGTGATCCCCTCACTTTCAAAAAGTTCCCAAATCTGTGTTGGATCAACTTTCCGCAGGCAGATATGCGTAGCGCCTACGGCAGTCACACCCCATGTGAAGCACCAGCCGTTACAGTGGAACATCGGCAGCGTCCATAAATAGACACTGCTGCTACTCATTCCTGTCGAGATGACTTCCGCGAGAGCATTGAGGTAGGCGCCGCGATACGTATACATTACTCCCTTGGGGTTGCCGGTTGTACCGGAGGTGTAGTTAATCGATATCGTCTCTTCTTCGTCCTCGAGCCAGCTTGCTACTTGTTCCGCCGAGCCACCTGCAAGAAACTCTTCATAGGGATCGCTTGCTGTGCCAGTGTCGTCGATGCGTACCACTTGAATACCTGCAAGATTAATAGGTTCGACAACTGGCTGAAGTTCAGCATCGACGAAGAGGTATTTTGACCCGGAGTGACTTAAGATGAACCCGATCTCCTGTGAGTTCAGCCTGGAATTAACGGCGACCAGGATTCCTCCGGCGGCTGGTACAGCAAAGTGAGCCTCGAGCAGCGCAGGGGTATTTGGACACAAGAAAGCTACCCTGTCATGCTTCTGCAGTCCAATGCTGCGCAGGCGCGAAGCCAGTCGGTTGACGCGTTCCTCAAATTCACGATAGGTGTAACGCCTATCACCGTGTACAATGGCTGTTTTTTCGGGAAATACAAGTGCATTACGCTGTAAAAAACTTAAGGGTGTCAGTTCGGTACGGTAGACTTTCTCTTCCATCTTAGATATCCTTTCGTGGTGTTGGGAAGGCGACAGTACGGTGAAAGTATGGTAAATATCATCAGTATACATTATTATTATGAACATACACTGAGAAATTGGCAAGGTCGTATAGTTCTTTGCCTGGTACCGCTATTCTCACAAAAGGTGCACGTTTATGCAGATACGTCCCTATGGCGATACTGCCAATGATGGAATTGTACAGATCTCGTTCACTCTGCCCCTACCTCTCAGCGCTCGTACCACTGAGGCGGCAAGGCGCTACGCTATGTTGATGGGTATCAGAAATCCTCTGGTAGCGCACGCCGAAAGTATTGACACAGGGTTCTCATTCTTCGTCATTTATGGCGCGTGCTCACATACACTCGACCCTGAGCAGATCCTCGTGGATGAATTAGCGCACGCGGAATTAGGTTTTTATGCCGTCAACGAGCTTATTGAGCAAGAGTTAGGGAGACGAGTCACCGTCATTGGCGCGGCTATTGAAAGCGATGCTCATACCGTTGGTATTGATGCCATCTTCAATGCGAAGGGCTTCGCTGGCAACTATGGCCTGGAACGCTTTCCCGCTTTTCGCGCGTTGAACCTTGGCGCCCAGGTATCTTGTGAGGCCCTTTTGCGGCGTGCCGGAACAGAGCAGGCGGAGGCTATTCTTGTTTCACAGGTTGTTACTCAGAAAAACGTGCATATTCACAATCTCACAAAATTAATTGAACTGGCCGAGGCAGAGGGTGTGCGAGAGCGCTATCTTATGATTGTTGGTGGGCCACGCATTTCCCATGCATTTGCCAAAGAACTTGGGTATGATGCCGGTTTCGGTCCTGGAAGTACCGCTGCCACTGTCGCCAGCTATATCGCTCAGGAGTTAGTGGCTCGTAAGGTGTGATCTCCCTCCATCAGGTAATGAAAAAGGAAGCTTGTAGTATGCGTGAAACCACTGATCTTTTGCGACAACTTGTCGCCATCAATTCCATCAACCCCGATCTCGTAGTGGATGGTCCTGGCGAGAGCGAAATAGCGCGCTTTGTGGCTACCTGGCTCACCGCAGCGGGCTTGGAGGTCACATTAGATGAGCCAGAAGCGGGACGTCCTACTGTCATTGCCAGCGCGCGAGGCTCTGGCGGTGGTCGCTCTCTCCTGCTCAACGCGCATACTGATACCGTAGGCGTAGCATTCATGGAGCGGCCTCATGAACCTGTGATCGAAGGAGACCGTCTCTATGGTCGAGGCGCCTATGATATGAAGGGCGGCCTGGCTTCCATTATGGTTGCGGCGGCGCGAGCAAAGAAACTGAACCTGCGAGGAGACGTGATCCTCACGGCAGTTTCGGACGAGGAGTTTGCCAGCATCGGCACAAGCTCTATCGTAAAACAATATCATGCTGATGCCGCGATTGTTACCGAACCGACTGAACTGGATGTTTGTGTTGCGCATAAAGGCTTTGTCTGGCTTGAAGTTGAGACAATGGGAACCGCGGCCCACGGTTCGCTTCCTGAACTCGGTGTCGATGCTATCGTAAAGATGGCGAAAGTTCTCAACGGCCTGGAGAAGCTTGATCACACGCTGCGCGCGTCGCCATCACATCCTCTTTTGAAAAGTGGCTCAGTACACGCTTCACTGATTGAAGGCGGCCAGGAACTCTCGACCTATCCTGACCATTGTAGCTTACGTATCGAGCGGCGCACCATTCCCGGTGAAACACAGGAACGTGTAGAGGCAGAGATACAGCGCATTTTTGATCACATCACCGCGTCTGACCCTGTTTTCAAAGCCACTTTGCGCACGACACTTGTACGTGATCCCTTTGAGGTGCATGAAGACGAATATATCGTGCAGCTTGTGCGTAATCAGGCGCGCAGAGCGCTCAGAAGTGAATCGGCAATTACCGGTGCAACCTTCTGGATGGATTCGGCGCTTCTTGCCGCTTCGGGCATTCCAACCGTCGTTTTTGGCCCAGGAGGAGCGGGAGCTCATGCCGTTATCGAGTGGGCAGATCTCGAACAGGTAGAGCTTTGTGCTGAAGTTCTCCTCAAAGTAATAGAGGAATTTTGTGGGTGACATCTTGTGTCAAGATTCGCAGCACTTTAAGTTCTGTATCAATTATGAAAATCCTCCAATACCGGGACATCGTTGCGTGGCAGCAGCGAGAACGCGGTACGCATAATGCGCAGTTGGAGATCTGGATCATGTGGTTCGCCGAGTGGATAGCCAAGAGGAAAGGGCACGAATAGTGCTCGTGGCGGGCGAATCTTTTCTGTTATTTCGCGCAGCAACGAGATAGAGACCGTTGTAATCCCGGCATATTCAATGGCCCGCTGAATCAGTCCCACGGACTGGTTGCACATCGGTCAGACTGGCGTGAGCAAGACAACATCTACCTTCTCGTCGACGAGGCGGCGTGCCACCTCTGGAGCGGATTCATTGATCAGCTTCCTCGGCCCGGCAATTGACCCCATGAAGCTATAGTGGTACCGGGCAACAGACCCGATTTCTCCACGGACGTGCATCTCACGTAAGCGATCAAGTGGAAAGGCCAGGTTGCGGTCCCGTAGAACACCGGTCTGATCAAACGCCCAGCTTCGCTGGTTCATTTCAAGTAACTGGGGAGAGGTATCGCCAGGGATCTCACGAAACGAAGTATCCCCCATTTTTATGGTGACATCGAAGGGTGGTTGTCCTGGCAGACTCAGCCCCGCCGTGGTAACCAGTGCAACCCTGCATGCTGTAAGTGGCTTCTGTAGTGGCGTCAGCGCTGAACTTACAGGATCACCTGGCCGAGGTGAGTATTTTCTGAATGGATAGCCTTTCAAGAATAAGCGTTCAGTGAGTTCAACATCGTCCAGTTTAGCCAAAGCAGATCCTTATCTCTGTTCTTGCAGATTTTATTAGTAATATATCACACGTTTATTATCCTCCCCCTTTTCAATTGTAGCAGTCTACGGAGTGGGACTGTCCGTTGGCGGCTGAGTAGGATAGCTTGCTGCTGTCGGAATCGGTGTTGACTCAGAAATAGGTGCCTGGGTAGAAGCCGGGCGTTCAGGCATATCCTTCAACATTTGTTGCAGCGTCACAAATTGAAATCCGCGCGATCGCAATGTTGTAATAATTGTCGGCAGTGCGGCAATTGTCTGTGAGCGATCGCCGCCACCATCGTGTAGGAGAATAATAGCGCCGTCATTGGCCAGGTTGAGTATACGGCTTACAATCACATCTGTGCCAGGCGTAGTCCAATCACGTGCTTCATCGTTCCAGATAATCGTCGTCAAGCCGAGCAGATTGGCTTTTGTCAACACTCTTTCATTAATCACGCCATATGGAGGGCGGAAAAATGTTGGGCGTATTCCAATTGCCTGTTGAATAGTATCAGTTGTGAGATTGATCTGTGAAACGATTTCACTACCTGAGAGCAAGGCGAGGTTGGGATGTGACCAGCTGTGGTTACCTACCAGGTTTCCATCTGTGTACTCCTGTTTCACCAGGTCTGGGTAGCGAGCGACTTGCCGACCAACGCAGAAAAAGGTAGCTTTTATGCCAAACTGCTTAAGAATGGCCAGCACCTGTGGCGTGTAGTAGGGGTTTGGACCGTCGTCAAACGTCAGCGCAATCTCAGGTAGATACCGATTGCCCGTGTAGAGGAAACGATTATGCGCCTGGAGCACTGCTATCTGTTGCCATAATAGTGTTGGAAACGGCAATATAGGAGATTGTGCATTTGCTGATGAAGACTCGGACAAAGCTGAAGCAGCTGCACTGATTAGCGTCGTCTGCCTAGAGGTCCCAGTAGTATCAGTAGTGATGGAGGAATTGTTTAGCTTTATGCTGCTTACGTTCTCAGTCATTGTCAGCATCAATGAACCGAGGAGACCCAGAATCGCGCAAAGGGTGACCACCAGGGAAGTTCGATTGATTTTCCTCGTTGTGCCTTGTAGATAGAATACCTGGCTTTCAATACTCTCGATACTCATACGTCCTTGCACCCTTCAAAAACCGTCTACCCCAAGAGTTTCTACCACACATACCTGTAACTTGTCGTTCTTCCTGTAGGTATCAGTGGGAGCGCTACATGTAGTAAACAGCGCAAAATGCTTGAGTCTATTGATAATAGTACCATATTGTGGGATGCGCAAGTAGTCTCTTTGGAGCCGTGCAAAGTGGTAATATTTCACAAACAATAGGAGTATCGTTACTTCTAGAGCTTTTCTGACGTTTTTCTTGTGAAAGTCATTATCATACTGCACTAGTGTGCATATCTTTATCTGTTCTCGAACCTTTTCAGTGGAGCCAATAGTATGCAGACCTCGTACCTGACACGGCCAATGGCAAAGAAACCAGGAAACAATATAATCGTTTTTTTGTGCTCCATGCTCTTATTTCTCTCTGGCTGTAGTGGATTATTGACTGAAACTTCATCTTCTCCTGCATCCACTCCAACTACGGCGAAACTCACTCCAATATTACAGCTACAGCACGTACAGGCAAAGGCGGACAGCCGTGGTGGCGCCACGGAAGCGCAAACACGCGCTCAACTTGAAAAAGTTCAGCATATTCTGGCAGGCATGACGCTTGAGCAGAAGCTTGGGCAGCTGATCGTCGTGGAATATCTTGGACACACCTACCAGGACGGACTGCAATATATGATTTCGCAGCAGTTTGTCGGTGGCTACATGTACCAGGAGAGTAACCACAATTTTGATCCTCCCTATAACGTGGCAAGCCAGGTTGATGCGCTCTCTCAGCAAGCAATGCGGGATGCAAGAATACCTTTGATGATTGCCACCGATCAGGAGGGTGGCCTGGTCAACCGACTCTACAGGTTCCATGGGTATCTGCCATCGGCCGCGGATATGGCCGCCAGCGGCAGTCCTACTACAGCGCTCACCCAGGGGACGCAGTCTGCGAAGTGGATGCGTGAACTGGGTATAAACGCCGATTTTGCGCCAGTTGTGGATGTCCATACCGTTGATCCAGCGATACTGGAGTCACGCATGTTTGGTCGAGACCCTGTGACTGTTGCCTCCTATGCAGGCGCTTTTCTCAACGGCCTTCAGCATAATGGTATCGCTGGCTGCCTCAAACACTTTCCGGGTCTGGGCGCGATTAGCTCTGATCCCCATGCAGGATTACCTACGGTCAATCGGAGCATAGCGGACTTGAACGCTATTGACCTCGCGCCGTATAAATTGATGATACAAAGTGACCACCCGGCCATGATCATGTCTACCGATGTACTGATGTCGGCCATCGATCCAACGTTGCCCGCCGAACTTTCACCCAGCGCCATCAATGGTGTCTTGCGCACCCAATTGGGCTACAACGGTGTCGTGATCACTGATGGACTCTACATGCGCGGCATCAGCGAGAAGTGGTCCCTCAGCCAGGCAGCGGTGCTCTCTATCATCGCCGGGAACGATATGATCGAAGGACCTTATACACCTGACCTCGTCGCCAGTGTCGTTACTGCCCTCAAGCAAGCTCTCCAGCAAGGTTCATTGACTATGGCTCGTGTCAATCAAGCGGTAGAACGTATCCTGCTGTTGAAAATTCATTTCGGGATGATCAAGATGTAAGATTGTCCTTGTTGCTACCAATTACTTGACATAATACATGGAGCTCTATTTATAGTCATCAATGCCTTTCATATGATACCAAGATATCTTATTGAAGTCCTGTTGAGACAGCCGAGCTAAAATCGAAGCAGGAGAATACAATCAACCTCCCACTTCACTATTATTACCGCCATATGGCTTGCACACCTGGCATACTTTCAGCAGAGGGCCCTCCGCTTTTCCATCTGGGAAATGTGCTGGGTCTAATCTATTCCACCTTGCATTTCTTCCTGAGATCAGATTCAGGAGTTTGTCATATACCGTGCCGGCGAGGGCAGTTGCCGGGTCCGCTTCCAGGATGCGTGCGACAACCGCGCTCACAATCGGGGTCGCGAATGACGTACCTATCCAGTAAGCCCAGGCGTTTTCGTTGGGTGCTGTGTAGTATTGTTCAGGTGGATCAGCCGGGACCGCCGAGAGCGGCGGAAATTCGACGCTGCTGTATATACCTCTTGGCGCATCACATATCGTCACAGTGGGATTATCACTGCCGGCCTCGCCAGGCTTCGAAGGAACTACTTCTCCTAGATGTGCATTTGGAACCTCACCACCCCATGTTGCAAGGCCATATGAGCGGGGATGGGGATCATAGCCAGGCGAGGCAGCATTAACATTAGGATAGGAGCCGGGATAACAGCTATACGAAGCTGCATCATCATCAACAGCAGCAGCGCCTACGGCAATGACGTTCTTAAAGACTTTGCCCAGAGCAGCTGGATAGAGTGCTGGGGGGCGCATCGCATCAGAGAGCATTATATCCGTGGGCAGTTCACGCCCATCGCCTTCGTTGCCAGCAGAAGCTACAATTACTGCCCCAGCGTGCTGAAGGGCAGTGATTGCCAACAACAAGTTTGCGGGTATAAGTTCAAAATCGTCAGTTTTCAGCTTTATTTGCCCGGGCTTTACCTTCTCAACCTCCTCCGCCCTCGGGTTCACAAGGCTCAGATTGATGACGACCCGCTTCCCAAACAGATCTCTATCCTTAACTGACATACGATAGTATATCCTCTCAAGCGCATGTGTCAGCTTTTCCAGGTCACCGACGCAAAGACTATTGAGAACACGGACACATTCAATCCGAGCATTGGGCGCGATGTCACGCACAATCCCGGCAATGAACAAACCATGATCTGGGATCAGAATGGGGTAATGCTCTCCATAGACGTCTTTGCCAACGGAGGCGACGTTTGTATGATCCATAACATCTATTTCTTGCACACCTGACATCAGGCTATAGTCAAAGGAAACTGCCTCGTTCACAGTGTGCAAGAGCCGGTTGGCACTGCCTGCATCGCGTGCTGCTCTGGAAATGACTCCTCTTTCTGGAAATGAATCCAACACAAAGACAGTCACGTCATCCCCTGTCGCTGATAACTGATGATCGACATCAGGCAACTCAATGTGCCAATATGGGCAAGAATCTGCTACCGGCATAGGAGGAGTCAGTGGACACCCCGTGCCTACCTGAGTTCCTCCGCTCAACCAGGTTGGGGCAGAAAAAGCGATAGGCACCTTCTCTTCTTCACGGTTGTTGAAATCAGGAACAGCACCGTTGAGGGTCTCAACAATGGCGGGAACAAGAGCCTCATCATCATGATCGCCGTCGTGATGATTCCCGGTTGAGATGGCCTCAACCGACACATCGCCAATATCTGGCGATGGCCCTTTGACGATCTTAAAAAAGGCATGAATACTGGTACGGATCGTGCCAAAGCTTTTTTCAATGTTAGTGCCCTCGTCGAAGAGATAGACGCCAGAGGGTAACTGCGAGCTAGTGTCGACGTTGAACCTGCGCATAACAGGGCGGTCGCCTACAGCTGGTTTCTCGTTGTCGCCTAAAAAAACTAAATGAATAGGATCACGGCCCTGCTCTCTAAATTTCTGGAAGAGAAACGTATTGATCCTCTTCAACTGCTCACGTAAATTCAAGTCATCTAGCAGCGGTTCTTTCTTGAGAACTCCATCCTCAATGAGAGGGAGCTTCGAATAAAATACGACCATTACCTGATCATTCCGCCAAAAAGTGTCGTGCATCGGCATTTTCATGTCGCCTATAGGCTGCATGTCGTTCATGGATGGCATATTCTGTTGCATACGCGCCTCCAAGTCTCTTTCATTCTGTATGCTATCGATAGTACGTAATACTTACATGAATATTTCTACCCTCTAAACGATGAGAGAATCCTTTTTTAGGGGCCGAGTTGTTCACGCAGAAGTGTACCTTACGATTTTTGATTGGTGCGATACTTCAAAGGGCCAACATCACCAACGAGACGAAATCCGGCCCAGAAATAGGGGTGAGCATACATTGAGTCTGCCTGACGCAAGAGATTGCATTGAGCAGATCGCAGCGCCTGCACCTTACTCTCGCCTTGCAAAAGATGCTGATAGAAATGCTGCATCAGTTCGTTGGTCGAGGTATCTTCTACTGACCACAGGCTGATGACGAGTGAAGCTGCGCCGGCAGCGAGGAAGGCCCGGGCCAGACCCAGTTGTTCATCACCTCCACCGCTCAGAGCCAAGCCGATTTCACAGCCGCTCAACGTGACAAGTTCACAGTGCTGTAAATCGAGGCTGGAGGCATCAATGGCGTTTAACTGCCCATCGGCTAAACGCACGTAGGAAAAGTTGGGAGCATCCAACCTGCTCTGGCCGTGGGTTGCGAGATGAATGATAAGGCTAGAGGGAGCCTGCTGGATCAGACGCGCAATCGTGGCTTCTTCTTCAAGACAGCAGTCTACTCTTAGGAGTGAAGCTATCGTTTTTGCCTCATCCTGGACGCGCTGCAAATGCCCACGATCCGAATATCCAAACACCAATGGGAACCTCGCTGATGTTTCTGCTGAATCGTTCTGTTGACTATTGCGCTGGGCAAGATGTGTGAGCAGACTGCTTGCCGGAAGGTAGTTTATCTGGTAGTTCTCGATCAGGTAGTGGGAACCATCGTAGAGGGCATGAAACGGCAGCTTATGGAGCGAACCGTAGGGAACAATAGTCAGGTAGCCCGAAGAAGAAGGCAGCAGAGAGGCGGCAGGAGCGATCAAGAGATCATAGAGCTTGTTCAGCAAGCGGCTGATTGTCTTCTGTGAGCCTGATGCTCCAAACCAACCCTGGGCCTGGAAATTGGCATGGAGGATAAGCAACAGGCGCTCCAATTTGGCCTGTCCGTCCGGCAGTTCATGGACCAGCAAATCTTCGGCGGTGATCGCAAAGATGACGAGCTTGCCCTGGTGCATATAGTAAGATAGGAGCAGGTGATCAGCAGAAAGATGCTGGCGCACCTGAGCGATATCTATGCGTTGTATCTTGGAGGCCGCCTGTTCTCGACGCCCGGCCTTTCTGGAACGAGAAGCCGGTGACTGAACGGGTAGGCTTGCTTCGTAGAGATAGAGGCGCTCAAGCAACTCGTTCAGTTTCTCCTCACAACGCTTTAGCTCGATCACTATGATATCTCTATTCAGCTCTGGCGAGAGCGAGGGATCAATTTCTGCGAGGAGCGTACTGTATTTGCGATGTTGCTCCTGCCAATCCCTGAGCGCGTATTGGGTGCGCAGAACCATCGGAGAAACAGCCTTTCCAGCTTGCTCGTTCTCTCTATGCATTATGCTATGCCTATAAAGATGCTGGCGCAAGGCCATTGATCGGGCCTGTTCAAGAGTGGAAAAAGCCTCCTCCGGTCGAGACTGCTGGAGACGCAGCGCAATCATATCCTCATAGACAGCCCAGGTTGTGTGCAGAAATGCAGGCGAGAGATCATAGACAAGATCATCAAGCATTCGCTCGATCTGTCCAATCGCTGCTGCATAGTGCTTTGTCGCTTTCAAAAGATTGTTCTGAAGAGCAAAAATTCCTCCCAGCAGATAGTGGCCTTTATAGATTTCTCCCTGCAGATTATGCTGGCGTGCTTGCGGGATAGCTTGCCTACATAACGACATCGCTACCTGAAGCAGCGCCGTTTGCTGCTCCTGAAGAATGGCAGGTTGCCGTGCATTAGCTATCAACGCGCTAGCCATCAGGATACCGGCTTGAGTGGAGCGAACTACCAGCCCTTGAGCATCATAATACTGTTTGACCTCCTGAGCCTGTGCATAGGCCGGAGCAAATGATCCCATCTGGAGAAAGATTTCTGCCTGCTGGAGACGGGTAGCAAAGGCGTATGGTTCGAAGCCACTATGAGTAAAGAGGGCCCAGGCTTCATCGAGGATACCAATAGCTTCTTTGAGCCTGTTTGCTGCTACCAGTGCTCTCGCAAATTCGCTTAGTGCATTGCCTGTGTTCAATGAGAGGCCAGATTGCCGATAGGTCTTCACTGCTTCTTCCGATAGCAAGCAAGCCTCATGTGCCCTGTTCAATTTGACAAGGCAATTCGCCATATACAGCTTGAGTTCGGCTAGAAAAACAGGATTATCTACGTTCTCCTGTAACATGCCATCACGGGCCTGGTAGTAGTGCCGTAATGCTGAACCATAGTACCCCTGTGTATAATCAAGATAGGCTAGCTCATATTCTACAAGATTCGCTAACGCCGTTTCTTCGATGGTCACAAAACTTGCCTGAGCTTGTTGTAGAAGCGCGTAGGCCCGTTCAATGTCGCCGAGCCAGGAAACATTTCTCGCCAGATTGATCTGAATGATTCCTCTAGTTCGCAGGATATCAGTCTCTTGTTGATCGGTGATGGTAGCAAGAAATGCAAGCGTAAGTTCGTGGAGATTGATGGCATCCTGGTAGCGCCCTACAAATTCATAGACCAAACCTATGTTATTATTAATAACGCCAACCCAATATTGTTCACCTAACTGGGAAAAAATGATACAAGCTTGTTCGGCGAATTGTAGCGCATCATCGATACGACCGAGATAACCTGCTGATAGGACCCAACTGATACGAGAACGCGCCCAGTTTCTCTGGGAAACCAGAGACAAAAATTCTTCTCCAGCGGCGTCTAAACTCTCCATCGCTGCTTCATAGTGCCCAATCTGTGACAACGCATCCCCTTTTGCCTTGAGGCCGAGCGCGTGCGATGAAAGATGGTGAGTGTAATCGCCGAAGAAGATGAGCAGTTCGGCGACTTTGAGCGAGACGAAAGGGGTGTAGAGGAGGCGCAGAGCTTCATCGGCCAGCCATTCGTCGATGGTGGTATGGTCGGATAGCTCGGCGGCGTGCTCTTGTATGTAAGCCTGCCCCTCTTCTAGGGTGTGGTTGCGTAAATACTGTAGAAATAGCTCTCGATCCATATGGGCGGCCCGCTTTCCCCAGTGAGCAGCGCTCTATAGCACTGTTGATAAATATGGTATTTAGCCCATCCCCAGCGACACCCATAAGGGATTGTCGCTACGCGGTTGGGGAGTGCTATAGCTATTCAGTTGTTTTCGATTATCAATCTCTCGACTATCATCTCGCGGCCTGGGAGATGGATCACCATGAAGTATTCACCGACTGGCACAGATTTGAAGACAATATTCCCCATGTCGTCTATCTGGGTACACAATAAAGGCAAATATCCCGTTTGCTCGCTGAACGTTTCTCCAAGCCAGGCGCAGCGTAGAGCTCGGCGGGGATGCCGGTCAGGACCGTCACATCCTCGTCAGCTTCGGCACTGGTCAGGACGCCAATTAATACGTTTTCTCCTTTGCTGATGTGGGAAAGGTGCAGCGAAAGATCAACAGCTTCTCCCTGGTAATGGCGAGGCCAGGGCGGCTCCTTCGTGTTGTTACGGAGGGAGAGCTGCAACTGTGGTTGTGAGACGAGTGCGGCAAAAATACGACGGACCAGGGGAGACCGTGCAGGTGAAGGAACGCTCGTTGGAACGGGCCAGCTCTGCATAAAGCTGTACGTTTTCTCGACTTCGATACTACAGAGCGGGCACTTGACGAGGTGGTTCGCGATACGCTGGCGCTCTTTCTGGTGCAGCAAGCCCATCGTATACAAACTCAGATCAGTCCCCGACGGGCACTGACTGCGATAGAAGCGCGCAACCAGGGCGTCATGGGATTTTTGATAATGCGCTATGCGCTGCTGGCACCCTGCACAGTGCTCAAGGTGGTGCTGTGCGTCCTCTGGTAATGCCTCTTTATCAAGGGCAAAACCTATCAGCTTCTCATCGCTGAGATGCGCTTCATGCAAACGATTCATCGTTTGGCTCTCCTCTAGCTGCTGCCATTCTGGCACTCCCACATTATATCACTTTGATGGCCTAACGATATACAGGTGCATTTATGGTGGGTGAAGATCCAACGGGTGTGGAGAGTGTACATTCCAACACTCCGATGGCGGATTCTGCACAATTGTTTGGTGGCTAAGATATCTTGGTATCATATGAAACGAGCGTTTTAGGCTGCTTGCTCCCCAGGATAATTATATAGATTCCGCCATCGGAATGTTGGAACGTACAGCAACGTCAACGGCTGTTTTTCCGTCACGGCTACTGCCCAAATACGTAAAGCATCATGTGATGAACAGTCGATCACAAGCCCGTCAATGTCAACGGGGAGTTCAGTTGTAAACTCAGTTACGCCATTATTGAGACTTTCATATCGGTAGCGACCTCCATCATGGGTGGCTTCTAAGCAGGTGTAGCGTTGCTCTACTCCTGTTACTTGCAGCTGAGGAACCACGATATAGGCCATGTTGAGTGTTGTTGACATGCCTGGCTTCTCCAAGGGAGCCCACATGACGTGTCTTTCCACATACGTTTCCTTCATGTTACAAGGACAGAGCTAATGCTCCTTTGTTTCCTGCACCAATACTCACCAAATTTATCTTATAAGCACTTGTAGCACCCACAATCCTACCATGCCCCCAACGATAGTCAAAAGCACGTTTTTAGTTCGCCAGGCAATAAGCGCTGCAAGTATCCCCGCGAGCAAGCGAGTGTTGCTTGCAGAGAGATCTAGTCTGTTTCCATACAGAAACAGCGCGGGAAAAATGATGGCTGAAAGGACAGCAACAGGCACGAAACGTAATGTGCTCTGGAGGAATGGTGGCATCTCCCGTCTGCCAAAGAACGTGATAAACGACAGGCGAATGCCATAGGTCAACAATCCAATGCATAGTAGCGTCAGCCAGAGCGTAAGTGAAGTCATCATTCCTCCCCCTTTTCTGTATGTTTCACCTGTGTAGGCCCTGGTAGTTCGGCATGGAAGCATATTTGACCCACCTCTTCTTCCTTGTGGCTCCTGGTTCGTTTGTTGTGCCTAGAATCCAGGAATATGCCAATGCTGATACCTACAATAGTCGAGACGACCAGTCCCAACTTGAATGGCATTCCTGCTGCGAAAATCGCGGTGATCCCCGCAGTTGCTGCAACCGCTGTTCCAGCGCGATCTTTGAGTGATGGAACGACCAGTGCGATGAACGTTAGCGGAAGTGCAAAATCTAGTGACCAGTTCGCAGGAACCTGGGTGCCAAGTACAATGCCAACAGCTGTACTCAACTGCCAGGTACACCATAATGCCATACCTGCTCCAAGAAAATACCAATGTTTCCTGGACATATCGCCAGGCTTTTGATAATGAATGATGGCAACCGCATAGGCTTCGTCGGTCAATAAGTACGCCAGTATCAATCTCCAGCGCGTGTTCAGCTGTTTGAGGTAGGGCGTGAGGGATGCGCTGTACAGAGCGTGGCGCAGATTGACGATGAATGCCGTGAGGATAATGATGCCCGCTGGCACGCTCGCTCCAATGAGCTGTGTTGTAATAAATTGCGCCGAACCAGCAAACACGATGAACGACATCGATTGCCCAGCTATGACTGGAATGCCGGCGCTCCGTGCCGAGACCCCATAAATCAACCCAAAAGGGGCAGCTCCCATCAGGATGGGTAATACATTTTTGATTCCTGCGAAAAATTCAGAACGTTTTGTTGTCATGATAGTATTGATGATAGTGTTTGCAGTTCATCTATCACACCTGTTAACCTTTTCTGAAACAGAAAAGTGGGACCGTCAAAGCCAATAATAGTCGTTTGTAATATCATACTATGTACGCTTGCAAAAGACACCAACCATTACGGCACAACGAAAGTGAAGCTATACCAGCCATTTTTCTGCTAGCGCTCATATGTACGAAAATCATGAGGTTGACTCGGTTTCGTAAGATCGGTCTCTTCTCAGTTTGCCGATCCACGGATATCTGCATTCATGCATGAAGTCTCTTCTCTCTTTAAGCAGAGCCTGGCTGTCATGTGCATGAAACAGTTGCGCGCCCTGGCTGGCCTTTGCTCGCAGTTTGTCGCCTCCCACGCTTTCCTCCTTTTGCCCAGGGGAACCGCTTGTAAAGGGGGATATCATGCCTGCTTCAAGAGAACGGTGAACGTGCTTCCTTGATTGCAGCCCTGGCTGGAGGCTGTGATGGTCCCTCCATGACGCTTGACAATGGACTGAGCAATGGAAAGTCCCAGTCCTTTTCCCGCTGATCCCTGTTCTTCAGTGGTGGAAGCATGTGGGGTCCGCGCCTTGTCAACGCGATAGAAGCGTGTGAAGAGATGAGGAAGATCGGTTGCTGCAATCCCTCGTCCTGTGTCTCGCACCGAGATCGCTACGCGTTTTCCTCCAACCTGATCTGCTTGCAGCCAGATTTGTCCTCCGGCTGGGGTATAGGTGATGGCATTGTGCAAGAGCGCCAGGAAGAGCCGTCGCAATGCAGCCGGATCGCCCTCTACTGCCAACTGGTCCGCATCGTCTGGCAAGAGGAGGTGAAGGGTCAGGTGCGCCTGGGCGACCTGGATCGTCAGACGATCAGCAATGGAGGAGAGCAGCGATGCGAGAGCAACCGCCTGCCGATCGGATGGATGGACTCCAGCATCGTACGTGGCAAGGGTCAGCAGATCCGTCATCAGCGTGCTCATGTGCCCGATCTCTGCAGCCATCTCGTCCAGCACTTCCACGTCGGCCAGGTTGAGAGACAGCACGGCTTCCTGGTCTTCCAATCCCCCCTGGCGCATTGGATTCATGGAGAACGAAGTGAGGCCGAGTGCCCGCTTGAGCACCTCCAGATCGGCTTGGAGCAGTGTCAGTGGGGCGCGGAGCTCATGAGAGGCATCGGCGACGAACTGCTCCTGCTGTTCAAATGCCCGTCGGATGGGTAGAAGTGCGCGCTGTGCCAGAAACCCTGCCGCCAACACAGAGAGCACGATTCCCAGCACGCAGCAGGTGAGCAGAACGGACAGTAGTCGCTCAAGTTCCCTATCGCGCCCCCCAAGAGAGACATAAGCCTGGATCACCCCCACGGGTCTGCCTGTGTGATCATAGACCGCCACTGTCGAAAGGCGAAGGTGGAAGCCATCGATAGTACTCTCACGCACATCAACAACCCCCGTTGCAAGCACTTGCTGGAACGCCGCCCGCTCAGGCAGACCTGGAAGCAGATAGGCAGCTCCCTCGTGAACCCGTCCCTGCACATCAACGAGCAAGAAAAAAGCCTGAAGTGGGGCTGGGCTGAATGGACGCGGAGGATCGATCACCGCCTCTTGACTCTTCAACCGCGCCACGAGATCTTCCCCGCGTTCCTGTTGCACCGTTTGCGCCAGAAGCCTGTTCATCTCCGCGTCAGTCGTGGCGACTTCGACCAGATAGAGGAAGGCGGTAATCGCCAGCAAGAGGGCACAGAGGACAGCCGCATTGAGCAATGTAAGACGCCGCCACGTCGCAGGAAAAAGCGCGGTGTGAGGAGCGACCATCATAATTTCTTGCCTCCTGTTTGAGGAAAACCCACTTCGTTTTCTCTCGAAGAGTATGTAAGCATGTAGCCAACACTGCGAATGGTACGCAGTTCTGGTGTACCAGGATATGCCTCGATTTTGCTGCGCAAGTAATGAATGTAGGTATCCACGACGGTGCTATTCACATCCGTGTCACTTGGCCAGACAGCTGAGAGGATCTGGTTGCGGGTCATTGCTCGGTGTGGATGACGTAACAGGTACTCTAGTAGGGCAAACTCGCGAGCCGTCAACTCGATAGTCACCGCATCTGCCTGTACTCTGTGTGTCAGCAGGTGGAGCGAGAGCGACCCCAGATGCAGAGATGTGGTGCCCTGGAAGCCAGTGTCCTTACGGCGTTCCAGGGCACGCAGCCGAGCCAGCAACTCGTCAAAGGAAAAAGGCTTGGTCAGATAATCATCCGCCCCGGTATCCAGGCCATGAACCTTGTCATGCACCGAACTCAGCGCGGTGAGCAAGAGAATGGGGGTGGTGACCTCGTGCTCGCGCAGCCAGCGGCACACCGCGATTCCATTCATTTCCGGCAGCAGAATATCCAGAATCAGGCAATCAAAGCTGCCACCCTCCGCTTGAAGAATGGCGCTTTTGCCATCTCCGACGACCTCGACAGTGTGTCGTTCCTCACTGAGCACGCGCTGCATGCGTTTAGCCAAGCGTGCATCATCTTCGACGAGTAAAATATGCATAGTCGGTTCCCCTTTGCTCTGTGTTGGCCGTGGTGCGTTTTTCCCAATGCGCATCTGTGTCCCTCTCAACTATAGCAAAAAAAGCACGATCAATCATGAGAATTTTCCCATGTATTTCACAAGAATGCTGAAAGTTTCTGCTCTATACTCTTCTCGGGAGGCAACACAACAAAAACAATCCTCCACATGTCATTCAGAGAAAGAGAACAACCATGCAACGAATCCTATCGACCGGCACCGTTTCACGAAGCATGCTGGTGCTCACCATCAGCTTGATTGTCATTTCAACATTGCTCTTTATCACGGGTGTGGTCATCGAGCGAAGTGGAGTGGTAGTTCCTGCCACGACCACCAGCCAGCAGCTTACAACTCAGGGATCAAACCCATCACACGATGCCGATGGGGGTCATGAAGGCACCACAGCGACCACCGTATCGCATGCAAGCACTCCCGACGCGGTTCTCTTTGGCCTCGACCTGGAGAATCCTTGGGTTGTCGGTGTCTTTGCCTTCATCTGGCTCGTACTCATTGTAGCCCTCTTACGCTTTGGCCGCATCGCGTTTCTCGCGATCCTCCTCGCTGCCATCATCACCACAATACTAGACGTGGGAGAGGTGCTACGAAAAGCTGGAGAAGCGAACACGCTTGTCCCAACGTTGGCAGTACTGGTGGCTGTGGCTCACCTTGCACTGGTGGCCGTGGCGCTGCTGGCGCTGCTTCCAAGCGTGTGGCGAAGAACCGTTCAACACATCTAAATTCCCATCTGCTCTAAGCATTGACAAGCAGAATTGCAATATGTTATATTTCAAATAGCAAATAGCTATAACAATTGCTGACATCCCTCACACGTGAGTTGTTGAGAGAAGAACATCTGTAGGTAGTCTCGTTTAGGGAACATTCGTCATACATAAAGAAGTTCCTCAAAAAGAGGGAAAGAAGAGAATTACGATGGGTACCGAATTGCTTCTTGCTGGTCTGTTTCTACTGCTCGTGCTCGGTTTACTCGTGGCCTTTGTCTATAGTATGGTATTCATTCTCGGCAATCCCAGAAGCCATGATGCACTTGCTAAAGGTACTCCGGGGCAGCAACATCTTCTTACTGCGTCTATTATGAATTTTCTCAACCAAAAGTAAGAACATACCGTGGTACTATAGCTGGTAGGGCTGTTGCTCTGTCCTACCAGCTAGAAACGTCTGTTTCTCGAAGCCATAGCAAAACATCAGATTGTCCCACACTAATGATCCCCTTACTTTACAACCCGAAAGGTAAGATGGGTTACATCAGGGGCATCTACTACACGTGTCTTTTCCAGCTTAACAGACTTGCTGCCGATAAGATCAAACAAGCGCAGACCTTCACCGAGCAGTACGGGCACAAGGTGAATCTGTAGTTCATCAATCGCCTCGGCACTGATGAACTGCTGAGCAGTACATGCGGCAAAGAAAAAACTTCTCTGATCTTGCTTTCATAACGCAGCTCCCCTTATAAGCCTGTGATATAATACCTCTTGTTAGAGATATCTTCGAGATATGTATTACTGACTCTTTAAGAGGTTTGTTTAGGAAGGTATAAAGCATGATAGATATTGAGCAACTTCAAAAGATAAAAGAGCATTATGCATTTCGTGAGGAAACTGAACTACTACGCTTCCTCCACCAATATCCTTCTCTGACCTTCATACTAGAAGAGATACAGTATAGAATCAAATCTTACTTCTCAGAGGCGCAGCTTGCTCTTCAGTTTGTCATCGATCCTGACGCGGACGCTGATAACCTAAAGGCGATAGATATTGATGGTGATTTAGTCGTCTCTATTGTGACACACTTACCCGCCCTTGAGGCGGTTAAATTGCTAAAGAATTTCTATATGGGTTGGTGGTTAAACACCACCAACCAGACAAAAAACTGAGGAGAAGATTTGCTTTAATTTGGAGTGTAAGAGTATTCCTTTTTGTAATGTGCTCCTATGATATAATGCCTCTGTACCATATCGATTAGTAGCAAGGAGGCGAGCGATTATGCGTTTACAGGGAAAAACGATTGCGTATCTGGTGGCTGAGGAGGTGGAGGACCTAGAATTCTGGGTGCCAGTAATGCGTTTGCGCGAAGAGGGCGCACGTGTCATTGTGATCGGACTCACCACACAGACGGTACACGGCAAGCATGGGCTAGCGATGACGCCTGACATCAGCATAGCAGAAGCTCCATCGGCTAGTTCGTTTGATGGCATCGTGATTCCTGGCGGCTGGGCACCAGACAAGTTGCGCCGCAATCAATCTGTCCTCCAACTGGTACGCGAGATACATGCACAAGGCAAAATTGTCGCCACGATCTGTCACGGTGGCTGGGTTCCTATCTCGGCTGGTATTCTCCGTGGACATAAGGCGACAGGCTCTACAGGCATTAAAGATGATATTGAGAACGCGGGCGGCATCTGGGTTGATGAAGCTGCGTTCCGCGAAGGGAACATGGTCTGGGGCCGTGTCGTTGAGGACATTCCCGAGTTCTGCCGCGAACTAGTCGCCGCCCTCGCCGCATAATAGAACTTTTCCACCCACGGAAGCTAGAAGGGATTATAGATGAGTCACTATCTCGACACCTTAGCACAACGTGTGCTTATTTATGATGGCGCGATGGGCACCAACATACAACGCTACCAATTGAGCGCGGAGGATTACGGCGGCCAGACAACCGAGGGTTGTAACGAATATCTCGTCCTCACTAAACCCTCTGTCATTGAAGAGATTCAAGAAGGCTTTCTTGAGGTAGGCTGCGATGTTCTACAAACCAATTCGTTTACCGCCAGTCGTCTCAAGCTCAATGAATATGGCATTGGTAACCTCACCCATGAGGTGAATCTCACGGCAGCACGTCTTGCTCGTCGCTTGGCAGACCGCCATAGTACACCTGCACAGCCACGCTTCGTGGCTGGCTCCATCGGACCAACGGGCATGCTACCTTCGTCCAATGACCCACTCTTGAGTAACATCACCTATCAGCAACTCGCCGAGATATTCCGCGAACAGTCTGCGGCTTTGCTTGAAGGCGGTGTTGACCTACTGCTGATTGAGACTAGCCAGGATATCTTAGAGGTACGTGCTGCGATTACGGGTATGCGCCGTGCCATGCAACAAATTGGGCGCAATGTCCCCATCCAAGCGCAGGTCTCGCTCGATACAAGTGGTCGCATGTTACTTGGCACCGATGTTGCATCCGTTATGACCACGCTTGTTGCATTACGGGTAGATATTGTTGGTCTGAACTGCTCAACGGGACCAGAGCACATGCGCGAACCGGTGCGCTTCCTGACAGAAAACTGCCCGCTTCCCATTTCGACTGTTCCTAATGCGGGTATGCCGCTCAACGTGAATGGTCTAGCAGTCTATCCTATGGAGCCAGAACCAATGGCAGCCGCATTGCGCGATTTCATCACCGAGTTCGGTGTAAATATTGTCGGTGGATGTTGCGGTAGCACCCATGAACATATGCGTGTTATCGTCAACGCCTGCCGTAACGCTCCGCGCCACCTCCGTCCTGGTGCTGATAATAACCTGACTTCCAAAAACTTTATGACCATCACGCCACCTCTTGTTTCTAGTGGTATCCGTGCCACCACCATGCAACAGGACCCTGCACCATTGATAGTGGGTGAACGTGTCAACGCACAGGGGAGCCGCAGGGCCAAACAAGCGTTACTAAATGATGACTATGACACATTACTGAGCATTGCCCGCGAACAGGTAGAAGGCGGCGCACACGTACTAGATGTGCAGGTAGCCCTAACTGAGCGCATCGATGAACCAGAACAGATGGCAAAGACGATCAAAAAGCTCTCAATGGGCGTTGAAGCGCCCTTAGTTCTCGATAGCACAGAGGCCAACGTTATTCAAGCTGCCTTAGAGGTATACCCTGGACGCGCCATCATCAACTCGATCAATATGGAGACAGGTCGCCAGCGCATCGAGAGCGTCGTACCAATGGCGCTTGAGCATGGAGCCGCCATAGTTGCACTGACTATCGACGAAGTCGGTATGGCTAAAACCGCTGCCCGTAAAGTCGAGATTGCCCATGTCATTCACGATATCTGTGTCAACGAGTATGGCTTGTCGCCCAACGCTCTGATCTTTGACCCGCTCACCTTCCCAATCACTACCGGCCAGGAAGAGCTACAAACCGCCGCTATCGAGACGCTTGACGCCCTCGCACGCATCAAAGCAGAGCTGCCCGGCGTCATGACGCTTCTCGGCGTCAGTAATACGTCATTTGGCCTCAAACCCCATGCGCGTGCCGTCCTAAATAGCGTCTTCTTGTATCATGCCGTCAAAGCAGGCTTAGACATGGCGATTGTCAACCCGCTCTACATCACGCCCTATGCTGAGGTTGACGCCGAGCAACGCCAACTCGCCGACGACCTCATCTTCAATCGACCCGATGCGCTACCCCGCTTCATCGCCTACTTTGAAGCACATGGACCACAGCAAGGCGACTCCACAAGCAAGGTTGACCCGACCGAAGGCATGAATATTGCCGAACGCATCCACTGGCAGATTTTGCACCGCCGCAAAGATGGCATTGAACTGCTCATCGACCAAGTCATCAGCGAACGAGCCGACGAGCAGCAGGTCAAAACCAGTGAGGTTGCCGTCAGTGTGCTGAACACGGTCTTGTTGCCTGCCATGAAAGACGTAGGCGACCGCTTCGGCGCTGGCGAACTCATTTTACCCTTTGTACTACAATCAGCCGAGGTCATGAAGCGTGCCGTTGCCCACTTGGAAGGCTATCTTGAGAAAAAAGAAGGCTATACGAAAGGCAAGATTGTGCTCGCCACCGTCTTTGGTGATGTGCATGATATTGGCAAAAACCTCGTCAATACCATTCTCAGCAATAATGGTTACACTGTCTATGACCTCGGCAAGCAGGTACCGCTCAACACGATTCTTGATAAGGCAATAGAGGTCGATGCTGATGCAATTGGGCTTTCCGCGCTACTTGTCAGTACCTCAAAACAAATGCCGCTCTGTGTCAAAGAGCTACATAAACGCGGTTTACACTTTCCTGTTATCGTTGGTGGAGCAGCCATCAATCGCTCCTATGGACATCGCATTCTCTTCGTTGATGAGCAGACGCCACAAGCAACACCTATTCCTTATGATGCTGGTGTCTTCTATGCCCGCGATGCCTTCGAGGGTCTGGAGATTATCGATAAGCTCACGAATACCCCTGAAGAGCGTGCAACATACGTGCAACGCATCCAAGCAGAGGCATTGCGAGAACGCCTCAAGAAAGCCTCTACGACACAAGCAAGCGCACAAACATCAAGAGAACAAGCGGAACAACCATCAGCCAGCATCAAACCGTTAGCCATGCTGCCGACACCTCCATTCTGGGGTCCACGTGTGCTTGAGCGTATTGGCCTTGAAGATATTGCTCCCTGCATGGACCTAAACACACTCTATCGCCTACATTGGGGTGGCAAAGTACATGGAGCGGAGTTCACACGTTTAGTAGATGAGGAGTTCAGCCCACGCTTAGAGCGTATGTTACGCGAAGCACGACAGCAGCGTGCTCTACAGCCCAAAGTAATCTATGGCTACTTCCCTTGTCAATCGCAAGGCAACAACCTGCTTGTTTATGACTATCAGGATTACCAACAGAACGGCACGACACACGAGGTGACACGCTTCCGCTTCCCGCGCCAATCTGAACGCGAACGCCTCTGCCTTGCTGACTACTTTGCTTCCATTGCTAGCGGTAAGATCGATGTCGTTGCCCTGCAAGTCGTGACAATGGGTGAGCCAGCCAGTGAAGCTATCAACCGCTTGCAACAGGCTGGTAACTATTCCGAAGCATACTTTGTGCATGGCCTCGCCGTCGAAATGGCAGAAGGACTCGCCGAATATACCAACCGCATCATCCGCCGTGAACTCAAGTTGGATGTGTCAGAGGGCCGTCGCTATAGTTGGGGCTATCCCGCCATCCCCGCCCTTGAAGACCATAACAAAGTCTTTCAGCTTCTGCCGGTCAGCGACACCATTGGCATATATCTGACCGAGGCATATCAACTGGTGCCAGAGCAATCGACAGCAGCCATCGTTGTGCATCATCCACAAGCAACTTACTTCGCTGTCAGAACTGCCACAGGCGATGCCGTGATTGTCTAACTAGGGATGGCGATGGAAGAAGGCAGCAGCATGGGCCATGCTGCTGCCTTCTTCCATCGCCATATATTCAAACTGCATCCTCATCTTCACCTCCTGGGGCTATAATAATTGGCGGTGGTTGTGGGTCAGGCTTTGGCGGGGGTGGGTCTTCTCGTTGAAAACAAGTATACATACAAACATTCTCCTTCCTAAAAATGCTATTCATGCATTTGATAGTAGGGCGCTTATTGTTTCACTTTTGAACTAGCATTATTTTACTATGATTATCTATTATAATTTAATATATTAAATACACACAATCACTTTATCATGCATGTATTATTTCCACATATATATGTAAAAGATGGCATATTTTTGCACACAGTAGGGATGGGGGAGGATGAGCGGTGGGGTGAGGACCCTTGTGGTCGTCCACCGTCTCTGCTTCGCAACGATCACAGAGAGTTTTTCTTCTCGACGAACGGACGACCACAAGGGTCCCCACCCCACCACTCTTCCTCCCCCGTCCCTACTGATTCTCTCTCTATACGCGCCCTTGCCAAATATGCTATACTGTCTGCAAGAAACAAATACACTTCATTTCAATACAGTTGGAGAAAAACGTGGACTATAGACTGCACTATTGCACCTGTCGTTGCGTTCACAGAGGCAGCATGAGTAGCTCAGCCCCCTGTGAACGTAGGAACATGTACTACAACGGCTAATGCATCGCCTTCTCCATGTCTCCCTGCCTGAGCTACCGCCTCACGATATCGTGTTTCATCACCAATTCCTACATTACCGAGGAGATATGCTCATGTCTACAAGTGCCAGTAAACCAAACAAACCGATCCACCTATATAACACCTTGACAAGAAGTAAACAATTGTTTACGCCACTCAACACGCCTCAAGTAGGCATTTATAACTGCGGACCGACGGTCTACAAAGATATTCATATTGGCAATCTGCGCACCTTCACAATGACAGACTGGTTGCGGCGCATGTTGGCCTATAACGGCTATGAGGTCTTCCTCATACGTAACATCACCGATGTTGGGCATTTACAAAACGACACCGAAGAGAGCGGAGAAGATAAACTTGAGTACGAAGCACGTACAACAGGCCGTTCTGCCTATGAAATCGCTCACTTCTACACCCAGCAATACATGCGCGATTCAGAGGAAATGAACATCTTGCCAGCAGACCTGAATCCAAAGGCCACGGAGCATATTCCTGAAATGATCGCCATAACGGAGCAATTGATCGAGCGTGGGCTAGCCTATGTCTCAGATGGCAATGTGTATTATGATGTCAGTAATTTTCCTGACTATGGTCAATTATCAGGAAATACTGTTGAGAACCTGCGTGCTGGTGGGCATGGTCGTCAACAGATGGAGGTTGCTGAAGACAAACAAGCACCAGAAGATTTTGCCCTCTGGAAACATGGCGAGGCTAATCGACAAATGAACTGGAATAGCCCTTGGGGTGTTGGCTTTCCTGGTTGGCACATTGAATGCTCCGCTATGGCAACGAAGTACCTGGGGCAACAATTCGATATTCACACTGGCGGCATCGACCTCGTGTTTCCGCACCACGAGGACGAAATAGCGCAAAGCGAGGGAGTTTCAGGTAAACAGCCTGTACAGGTATGGATGCATGGCGAATTTCTCGATTTTGGCAGCGGCAAAATGTCGCGCTCAAAGGGCAATGTCGTCTTGCTGAGCACGATGAAAGAGCAAGGCATCGATCCGATGGCATATCGATACCTGCTTTTAACTGCACATTATCGTACCAAACTGAGCTTTACTGATGAATCAATCACAGCCGCCAGCAATGGCCTGAACAATCTTCGTGACGATCTCGCCTCATTGCCTGTTGCTACATCATCGGCAGCAGCATGGTCCGATGAGGCATACACATTGCACGAGGCATTTCACAATGCTATCAACGACGATCTGGATATGCCTGTGGCGCTCAGTATCACACGTGAAGCTGCACGTACACACAAAATCGCGCCAGAGGAACGGCGACGCCTCGTGCTCGACTTTGATCGCGTCTTAGGTCTGCGCCTAGACACAGTTGCAGCGAAAAAGCCTCGTGCTCTCAATGAGGAGGCTCTCGAGTTAGTACGACAGCGTGATGAAGCCCGTGCGGTACGCAACTGGAAACTATCCGATCAATTACGTGACCAACTCAAAACGCTCGGCTTTGAGGTACGCGACACCTCCAAAGGCACCGAACTAGTGTAGGGGCCTCAATCTAAGAAAGGATGGGTTTGGCGGTGTGGAGACGCGCCTCATCCCCGTAGGGGCGGGGGAGGCGTGGCGGGACGAACGGTCTCTCCGTCATACAACCCCATCAGTACGTTTAGGTTGATACCTACCGGCGCGATCAATCAGGCCCCTACAGAAACGGAGACATAACTATGGCGTCCTGGTGGAAAAAAACATTGCTCACGGTTGCTAGCATAGCAGGAGTAGCAGGTGGCCTGTATGGTACTTACTACGTGCTCACCCATCGTCCTCTTCCTAAAAAAGACGGGACGCTACATCTCGAAGGCCTGCACGAAGATGTTGAGGTGATTATCGATATCTACGGTGTTCCGCATATATACGCGCATAACGAGGACGATCTGTATTTCGCGCAAGGCTATATTCATGCACAGGAACGGCTCTGGCAGATGGAGTTAAACCGCCGCCTTGCTGCTGGCCGTCTCACAGAACTTTTTGGCCCGATTGCCCTAGAAGTGGATCGCTTCACGCGCCGCCTGGGTATGCACATTGATTCCAACTAATAGGGAAAGGTGGAAGAGAGGAGA
>JRHI01000829.1_pt1 | contig 30821 bp, 31 predicted proteins | sample 215371 | NCBI WGS metagenome assembly JRHI01 (sample SAMN02929681, study PRJNA255918) | sediment metagenome | biome: cave system; feature: Ice Cave; material: Sediment; isolation source: sediment from deep within a dark volcanic ice cave with no known source of... ...
GAACTGGCGCGGCGCGAGGAGCGTTTGCGCAAGATCGCCGAAGCGCGTGCGAAGATCGAAGCGCGCGCCAAGGAACGCCATGCGCGCGAGATGGCGGAGTATGAAGCCAAACTCGCGGCGCGCGACGCCAAGACTGCGGCCACGGGCAAGAAGCCTGGCGGCAAGCCGCCACAGCCTCCAACCGAGGGACCGCTGCCGAGCGATCAGATCAATCTCACCGACGAAGACTCACGCATCATGCCCATGGCGGGAGGCGGCTTCGAGCAATGCTACAACGCGCAAGCCGCCGTGGCCGCGGGGAGCCTGCTGGTGGTCGCGATCGATGTGGTTTTGGCCCCCAACGATAAGCAGCAACTCGAGCCGATGCTGGGCAAGATCGGCGCCTTGTCGGAAGAATTAGGCGAACCCGAAACGCTGCTGGCGGATGCAGGCTATTTCAGTGCGGCGAATGTCGAGGCATGCGAGAAGGCGGGGATCGAACCGCTGATCGCAATGGGCCGTCAACCGCATCATCCGCCGCTGACGGAGCGCTTCGAGACGGCGCCGCCAGCTCCAGAGACTCCGACGCCGGTCGAAACCATGGCGCATCGGTTGAAGACGCCGGAAGGCAGGGATCTCTATGCCCTGCGTAAACAGACTCCCGAACCAGTGTTCGGCATCATCAAAGCGGCGCTCGGATTCCGTCAATTTTCGCTCCGCGGGCTCGACAAGGTACGCGGCGAGTGGAGCCTCGTGACCATGGCCTGGAATATGAAGAGGATGTTCGCCCTCAGCCCCGCCTGACGAGGCAGTGTGCGGCCTGGCGACGAGAAAGCAGACGGTTGCCGGTCAATAGGGGAGATCACAACGCGATCTGGACGCCACCAACCGTCCGGCGGAAGCTGGCAGAGGCAAAATCGTCCTCGGCGTTCTGCTACAAAACCTCAGTCAGACGGGCTGCTAGCGGATTGAATTTACGTCGCGTTTTCTGAACGCGGCGGCGCCGCGCCTATGGCGGCGTGAGCGATGCCGCCCGCGCGTTCATGTGAGCGAGGCTAGGGGCGCGCCGCGCGAAATTGAAATCGTGATGAAAAACGGGTCCCCCGGTCGCCCGCCGGGGGCGGACTTTGCGCGGGACGGCGGCGGTCTTTGGGGGTTTTGAGAGGGCAACCAGCCCGCGTAGAGCGATTGAACTTCGCGCTCCGCAGGCGTTTCGATTTGGGTACTGTCAAGGCCCCGTCAGGGGCCGCCGCACCAACGGTGCATTGGTCCATTGTGCTTCCTTTTTGGAGCTGAAAAGGACCGTGAAAGCCCCGGGAATGGACCGGGCAGACCGGGAATGGACCGGATAGTTTGTGGAACGCGAGCAACAGCGCGCAAGGCGTGAGCCAAATAGCGACTGGCGCAGGCGTGCCAAGTTGTCGCTCAAAAAACAATTCAACAAAAAAGGAATCGGGTTTCGCGCGGAGCGGATTCTAAATTCGCGCGGGATTGCGGGAGAGTCGCGATCTCAAGATCGGCGTTGGAAGGTGGCGGTATGGACAAACCGGAAAGAGGACTGTCCGCAATACGGGTTGACGATGGCGGCATGGGCAAGGGCTACCGTGGCCATCGGGACGTTTACCGGTGGTTGCGGAGGAATTACGCGTTCGTGATGGAGTGGATCGGGAAAACAAATCCGTCAGGTAGCGAGATTGCCGCGCGGATAACACGTGATGGAATTATGGGGGCGCGCGGTGAGCCGCCAACGAGTGACTCGGTTAGGAAAGTCTGGAAGCGCGTCTGCCGGGACATGGAGGCGGTGCGTAAGCGCGAGATCAAGGAGGAAGCGGAGCGGAAAGAGCGGGAAGTGCAGCAGGAGATTTTTAAGGCAAGCGAACGGCAAGGGCTTCTGCATTGAAGGGCGACATCATGGATGAAAGAAAAAGATCATTCGAAAACGCGGTTGAGCATGATCCATACGGGGGCAAGGGCTACCGTGACCATGGGGACGTTTATCGGTGGTTGCGGAAGAATTACGCGTTCGTGATGGAGTGGATCGGGAAAACAAATCCGCCAGGTAGCGAGATTGCCGCGCGAATAAAATGTGATGGAATTGTGGGCGCGCGCGGTGAGCCGCCAACGAGCCGTTCGGTAAGGAAAGTTTGGCAGCGCGTCTGCCGTGACATGGAGGCGGGGCGTAAGCGCGAGATCGAGGAGGAAGCCGAGCGGAAAGAGCGTGAGCGGGAATTTTTAATGGGCGTGCCACGGCAAAAGCGGGGCCGGGATTTGCCCAAAGATTGGACTCCGCCGCTGGCGGAGTCGCAGGGGAGGGCACTCGTTCCGGCGTCACTGGCACCAACCGGGGTTCTGATTGGACCGGATGGGAAACCGGAAACGTCGCTGGCCCGGATTAAGCGGAAGTTGGATGAGGATAGCGGCCGTGGTCCCAAGAGGTCGCTTGCGGAAATCTATGGTCCGCGGAAAACGGATTGATAAGTCAGAGGAGTGAATCATGGAAATGGTGAACGAAGCGGATTTTGGCGAGGCGCGGGTTAGGAAAGCGCCGGTGTTGGTTGTGAGGCATGGCCGGGGCCGGACGGGTGGGACGACGATGCTGAATTGGTTGATTGAGCGCGCAAGGCTTGGTGGAAGGGAGGTGCTGATCGGGGATGGGGACCGGCGTAATGCGACATTGGCAGGGCTGTATCCGCCTGGATCTTGGGGCGGGGCGGTTCAACCGCTAACCGATGAGACCGCGGATGTGAAGGATTGGATTCGGTCGCTTGTCGGCAGAATGGTTGAAGAGAAATCGTCGCTTGTTCTTGATCTTGGTGCGGGAGATCAGGCGCTGGCTGAAGCGTGCCGGGAGCTTGATTTAATTGCATTCTGTGAAAGCGTTGGAGTTGAACCGTTGTTTGTAGGGACGATGGGTCCTGATATGGAGGATTTCGACCATCTTTTGACGATTTTTGAAGCTGGTTTTTTTAGGGCGGAGCATATGATCCTCGTGTTGAACGAGAATTTGGTGAGGGCTGGGAAGACACCGGCTGGGGCGTTCGATGGGATTCTGGCGCGCCCAGAACTGATTGATTTGGAGGGGAAGTCGAGGATTATAAAGATGTCGCGGTTCGTCTACATGGAACAAACGAGGCGGTCTGGCTTGAATTTCTATGAAGTGGCGCGGGGGATGAGGTGCAAGGATGGCCGGCCGTTGGATCCGTTGTGCCAGTTCGGGACGAGAGTGTGGCTTGATAAGCTGGAACGTGAGTGTAAGGAAAATGGGGTTGTGGAGTGGCTGCCATGACGGAGATGAATTCAGAGATCAAGGCAGGCAAGCCGGGAGGCAACCGGGTAAGGACGGTTAAAAACTCAACGGAAGAACTGCGTTCATCGGCTGGCGACATGGAGGCGGCCGCATGGGAAGTGGGGATTGATCCAAAAGAGCCGCTTGGCGTGTTTGTTTGGGTGATGAAGCGCACGCTTGTGAATCTGGCGGAGACGATCGAGAGTTTTCATGATGCCGTGGGTGCTCGGATAGAGGGGGCAGCCAAAATGGGACAGGTGGAGGTTGAGAAGCTCCGGCTGGCGAATGAATCCGCGAGGATTGTTATTTTGAAGGCGGATAGGGCGCAGATGATCAGTGAGGGCGTGAGGGAAGAGGCGATTTTAAAAACGGTCGATAATATTGGGCCGGAAGTGATTTCGCGGCTGAAGCCTTGGCTGGTTGTCCGGGAAACCGCCTGGGTGAGGCGAATGATGTGGAAACGGTGGATTGGAGGCTGCGTTGCCGGCGCGGCTCTTATTGGGATTGGGATGGCGGCGCGGGCGTGGGAGGATAGGCCTTATGTTACGGCGGCGGGCCGATGCGTGACGGCTCGGCTTCAATTGAAGAGCACGGGTCATTTGATTTGTGATTTGAGCGAGCTTGTACCGGAGGCTTTGGAGTAATTGGTTGCGATTGTCCGGTGCTGTATGCCGGGCTGACAGGAGGGGAATTTGACGGGGCGTGAGAAGGGACCTCCCCTCAAGCGCGCGCCATCCGGTAGATCCGGTGGCGCGCGCTCGCGGCGGCCGCCAATACGCGGTGCTCTGCTTCATTTTCTTGGCGTCGTTCGAAACTCTTTCCTCCTCCGTGAGGTCCCCGGCATCCTCGGTTTGCACAACCTGGATGGTTTGGATGGAACAAAAAAACTCGCAGAAGGCTTATGCCTCCCGCGATGTATTTGTCAGGATTTGTGGAGGGCGAGTGTCGCCGCGGTTTTCGTGAGGGCGAAGATCAGGGCGGGGATTGCGCATCCAAGTCCGATAGCGGGGTAGAGCATCAGTCCTTGTGCGTGAGATGCGAAGGCGAAGGCATTCATGGCGGCGGAGACGGCCAGGGTGCCGACGATTGCGGGTGCCGCGTATTGGTGGACGGCGGGCCGGGTCGAGGCGGGCGCGGCGAGGATTGCAAGTTCGAGAGCCACGAACCCGAGATCGATGCCGATCGCCATGGACCAGGCGCTCGCTGGCTGCGAGCCGGTGACGAGCTGGACACCTTCGGCGAGGTGAGAGAGGGAGAGTGCGACGAGGACGAGTCCTACGGCGAGAATTCCGCTTGCCGCGAGGGCGGTCTTGTAGGCCTGGGCCGGTCTCCGTTTTGGGCGATTGACGCGCTTGACGGTTTTGGTTTCGGCCGCGCGTGCCTTGAGGGTATGGATTGACATGGTGAATTCCCCATTGGTTTGAACGCTTCGCCTTGAAGCGTCTCTGACCTCTGGGGCGGACCAATCCGCTGGCCGGGGTCAAGGATCGCGGAGCGACCGCTTGCGGCGCGTGGGGGAACCGATTTTGTTGGGCGAGAAAAAGAAAATGATGTGCGCTCTTGCGCGCGCTTTACGCCTGGCAAAATTGGGGGGCCCGCGCGTCCTTGAAGCCGAGTGCCGGATTGGTACAATGGAAGGACAGAGAGAGAGTTGTTTCCACATCGGCGATCCCGTCGATCGCGTGCGTCGCGCTCTTGCGCGATCGTCGCGGCAAGAAAAAAATGAGTGGAGCGCGGGCTTTATTTTCTGATGTCGTGAGGTGGTGTTGCTTGTTTGGTTTGAGGACTGAATGGCTGGGCGCGAGCGCGCAGGATCGTGACCCGGAGGGCGTGAGACCCAACGGGGCTCCGTCGCCGTCAGGCGATAGAGCGTGGTGCCGCGCGGCGGCACGCGCCGGGACGAGATTGGGGCGGACTTCAGGGCAAGTCCATTCCAGGATGGGACAGATCAGTGCCGCACAGCCCAGAATAGCCGGGCGCGGATCATGGTCGGCCATGCGTAACGGCGCTAGCCGGTTCCTTGGCTGATAGTGTCGAGTGTTGGCGTGTGACTTCGCAAGGAAGGGTGTCTCCGGCAGGCAGGCGAGTCGCCGCGAGCGGGGGGGATAGCCTATTCGGGATGCGGGACTTCTTCGACATCTTCGGGAACGCCGAGGTCGATGCCTTCGTAGAATTCCTTGAGAGGAACCTCGGTTCCGATTTCGGGCATGGACAGAATGGCGTCCTCGAGAAGCACGTGAACCTTCCAATCGCCGCCGACGCGGACGTAGACCGTGGCGGCGATGCCATCCTGCTCGATCATGATATAACGCTGGACGGATGGCGTGGCTTGGTACTCACGAGACTTAACGATTCGGTCTTTGCTCGCGGTGCTGAGGCTGAGGACTTCGAAGATGACGACGGGGTCGTAAACGACCGTGGCCGTAGTGGGGACGGGCGCGCAAACGACAAAACCGTCAGGATAGCGGATGCGGCCAGCGACCTCGATCTTGAGGTCGCTTCCATAGAATTTGCAAGGTTTGCCGCGCAATCGGCTGCCAAGCGCGAGCGCAAGATTCCTTTGGATATCCGCGTGGCCAGCGGTGCCGCCTGCCATGGCGATTGGCTGAACGCCGTCGAATTCATAGCGAAGGTCTTGCTTGGATTCCCATTCGAGGAATTCAGCCAGAGACATTGGTGTGCGTACAGCCAAGTTCATGGTGTTTATTTTAGCATGGGATCGCATGATGGTCTCCGGAAAATAGGTGGGATCAACGGGGAGGCGTGAATCAAGGGGCGGGCAGTTTTATTCCTCGTCCGGCGGTTTGGGACGCACGGCGTGTTCGCCGCGTTTTTTCGAGGGCAGGATCCGGGGGCGATATTTTGGCGTCTTCAAGTCGCGGGCGATGGGGTTTCGTGGCTTGGGCGGTGTCTTAGCGGAATGCTTGGCCATGGAGGCGGATCCTTAAAATGAAGAGAAGCACCGCGACCGAGGCCGCGGCGGGATTTATTGCGAAGCGCCTGCTTCGCTGAAATGGGCGACGAAGGTGAACGTCGTTCCAGAAGGGCCTTTGAAAGGTTTCCAATAACCTTTCAGTCGCGCGAACGGGCTTGCCGTTGCTTTGCAGGCCGTAAAGACTTGCGACTTGAGTGCCGTCGATCGTAAAGCGGCATTCGGTTTCGCGGTTGACAGTAATCGTGATGCTTTTGCGGAGGCTTATCCCGTTGTCCCAGGCCGGTCTAAATATGGTATGGCGACCTGAGTGAGCCGCCGCGAGGGGTGGCTTTGGGACACCTCATGGCGAAGGCGCGATCGCTTACCCAATTCCAGGAGACGGTTTCCGACGAGGCGCGCTGCGCGGCATTCTTGTTCGAGCGGCGCTGGCCGAACGGCTTTGTTTGTCCTGGCTGCGGCGGCGGCCGTGCGGCGTCGCTGAAAAGCCGAGCACATACCTACGAATGTCTCGATTGCGGTCGTCAAACTTCGATCACGGCAGGCACGTCGATGCATCGCTCCAAGCTGCCGCTGACGACGTGGTTCTGGGCCGCGCATCTCATGGCGACGCATTCCAACGGGATGTCGGCGCGGCAATTTGAAGACCAACTCGGCCTGACCTACAAAACTGCTTGGCTGCTAACACACAAGCTTCGGCGATCAATGGTCGATCCGAACCGCGAACCCCTCGAAGGGGTCGTCGAGGTTGATCAGACGGAAATTCCCTTTCGCGCCGACGATGAGTTCTTCGATCCCAGGGAGTCCGGCAAAATCCTCATCGCAGGCGCGGTCGAAGTGATCGATCGCGACGCAAACCAGGCTAAGCCGCGACGCAAGCATGCAAAATACCTCGATACGCGCTCTGGCCGCATCCGCCTCGCCATGATCGCGGACAATTCCGCCGCGTCGATTGAAGCCTTCGTCAAGGCCAATGTGAAGCGCGGAACCACGCTGCTCACCGATGGCCACGCATCCTTTCCCGGACTGTCCGGCGATTACCGGCACGATCCGCGCGTAGTCGGCAAGATGGCGGGCCATGTCGTGCTGCCGTGGATTCATCGGGTCTTCGCGCTGATGAAGCGCTGGAGCCTGGGCACGTATCACGGCCTTCGCCGCAAGCACGTCGACACATATCTCGAAGAATTCGTCTTTCGCTACAACCGCCGTTTTTATAGGCACGTCTCGTTCGAAACCATGCTCGGCCTTGCCGCACATCATGAACCCATGAGCTATTGGGACATCGCCGGCCGCGCCAATCCGCGAAAGGGTGACCAGACAGTTAGACAAGCGCCGCGTCGCAGAAAGACGGCGACTGGAATGCGACAAGACGGCTCCCAAACCAGCGTCCAAAATCACGCCGCCGAGATCAGGCACCTAAATATGGACGAACCTGGGACAACGGGATAAGCCTCCTTTTGCGGGACCATTTGCGCCGGCGGGCTGTATCGCCGGCGATTGCTCTTGCCAGGCGTCTCTCGTCGTCAGCTTCGAGCTCTTCGGCCGCGCTGAGCGGAGGACGGAGTTTGCTGAAATCAACCATGACGGAAACCTCCGCGGCGAAGAAAGAGAGAAGGCGGGGATCCAGAGACCCCCGCCCGGACCGCCTAGCCGAAGGCACTGATTTCGGCGGCTGTGGACTTGCGCTCGRCSGTTTGCKGCCCMTCRTTGTCGGCGAYATAGGGCTTCCAWTCCTCGCCGGTGATTTCCTTATAGGCGGTGATGGCGCCTTCGGCGGCGGCGAGCAGGGCATAAGCCTGTATCGCCATTTTGGCCGCCCACTCGCGAGCTTTCTGCGCCCGGCTGTCGAACCCGGCMGGGGCATCGCGATCCTCGTCGCGAAAATCGTTGGCGAGTTTGGATGTCGCATCGCGGGCTTCGGTGACTTTGCGGCTGTAATAATCTCCGGCGCCTAGTGCCGATGACACGAAGGAACCGGCGACACGCTGGAAGTGCATCAGGGTTGCCTGGTCGTTGAGGGCATCGTCGAAGGAGAGCCAGCCCTGGCGGAGAAGCCGTTCGTGGGTTTCGCGGATGCTGTCGTAATCAGGCAGGGCGAGGGCGAAGGCTTGAGCGACTTTTTCGGCGGTGATGGCGTTTGGGCAAAGGAGCTTCGCGCGTTCGAAAGTGATCGGAGGACGTGCCGGCTTCTTGCCTTTGGCGGTCTTGGAGGTCTGCGAAACGTTAGCCATGATCTTGATCCTGTTTCCGGGCGCCGGGGGCCGCCGGCCCGATGCCGGTTTGTTCCCCTCGGTGCGGTCAAGAAAGTCTGGCCATAAAACCGGGCCTGCACCCTCGACTGCCGCCTCTTGGCGGCAGCGTGGGCCGTAACGAAGTGAAGGACGGCGGGATGCGGCTATTTTGTTTCGCGATGCAAAGCCGTCCGGGGCCAATAAATGAGTCCGGCGCGCAAGCGCCGGTCCCAAGAAACAGATCCCGGCGGCGGCGGAAAATAGGCGCCCGCCCGCCGTTGCTGGCGCGGTTGGCCAGACTTAGGCCGCAACAAACCGAGGGGACAGAACCCGCGCCGGGATTTCAAGGCGGCCCGCGCACTGGAACGGCAGGATCGATCGTGGCGCGGCGGCAAGGACCTCACCCGGCAATTGGCGGAGCCCGCGCGTCTTCTTATTGAGAGCGCCAGCTCGTGTGCCAGCCTCGCCGCCGCCGGAGCTCCGGCCGCGCCGGCATGATGGATTATCGCTTCCGGCGCACCTTTGAACGCGATACTGGCGGCGAGCTTCGGACACCCTCGACGGCGGGCAACCGCGCGTCCCGGCGGCGATGTTTACCATCGGCCTTGGACCCCCGGCGTTGACACAGACAAGCGGAGCATGGGGCATCCAGACTTGCCGGCAACACGGGAGAGATTCGTGCCACGCCGGGTTCGACAGCCGGGTAAAGGAAGCCGCGTCGCGAGGGCGGATTTAAAGACGCGGGCTTATGCCGATCGCGGCGCTTGGTGAGGGAACTGCTTCGAGGAAGCGTGGGCGAGACAGCGGACGCCTTTCCGGCGAGTGGGGTAGGTATATGGCGAATGCCGTGGCACGCTTGGCGGCCTGCGGCTGGCGAGCCGGGATCGAGGGTCCTATTTCCAGAAATGGAAGATCGTTAGCATGATGCCGATCGAGCTGATGATGATGCCGGCGGCTTTGTAGATCGTCGAGTGAAATTCTGTTGTCAGTTTTGCGATTTCCTGGACCTGCGCTGTTTTTTGCTCGGAGATGAGCTTGGTGATGCTCATTTCGAAGCGGCTGGTGATGACATCGACGTTCGACATGATTTTATGTTCCATTTGGTCGAGTTGAGCGGCGGTTGTCAGTCCGGCCCGAGTTTCGTCCAGCGCCTCGATAAAGGCGTCGGCCGCGTCGGGAGCGAGGCCAGTCTTTTCTATGGCGCGGGCGAATTTGTTGCTGTCGAAATTCATATGGGCTCCTTTTATCATATATCGGGAAGATCGGCCATGGTGGGTGAAGCGAGGCAGCGTTGGCGCTTCATATTGTGTTTGGCCAAGGATGTTTCAATTTACGCTTCAGCTGCCTTGTGGAAAGCCGGGGAATTGAGTCAGGCTGATGGGTTTTGGATTCGCCAGAGTTCCGTGGTTTGGCAGCAATGGCGCGGTTGATCCGGCACGATGGCGCGGATGGGCTGGGCGGCGGCCAAATCGGCGGCGGTTTTTCTCCGAGAGACCTTGAGCTGATAGAAACATGTTAATAAACAACATGTTACGTATTGTATTGACGGGCTTTCCGGCGTTAGATGCGGGTGTTTATTTTCGCAAGGAGGCTGCTCATGCGTATCGAGCTGATGCCCGGCATGACGAATGTCGTGAGGTTTCCGGTTGAGCGCCGCGCGCGGCCTTCGCTGGATTTGTTGAGGGACATCGCTCCGGATTGCCGGGAGGTTTCCCTGGCGGTGGAGTCTTTCGAACTGGAACTGGACGAACCGCTGTTCGAGATCCGGGATAACGCCGATCGGGAGACGGCGGAATATATTTTGAACAATGTCCGGCCGGAACCGGGCGCGGAGCGGCGCGCCGAACTGGACGGAATTCTGGAGCCGTTGGTCACGGCGGCGGTGCGGGCGTGCCGGGAGGCGCATGATGCGGCGGTTGTTTCGACGGACGCGCAAAWGCGTCTGGTGAAAGCGRAAACCGATGGAGGCTATTGGATGCAGCCCTTGGAGGAGCGCGCGGAGCGTTGTTCGGCCAACGCTGTACTTTTGATGGTTGCTGCTTATGTCGCCAAGGAGAAGGCGGAGGGGGCGGCGCGCTCGGTCCGGCTTGCCAAGTGCGGCGAGGAATGGAAGCCGATCGATTACCACGCCGAGGCGGATGCACTTTTCGGTCTCACACCGGCGGCGGGCGGCTGAGAGGAAAACGTGGAGAGAAGAACCGGGGAGGCCGAGGCCTCCCCGGTCCGGTTTAGAAGGGAATAGTCTCGTCGACGGGGGCTGCCTCCGCCGCCGGCGCTTCGGATTTCCCGGAAGCCTTGGCCAGGATCGAGAAATCGTTGCAGACGAGATTGACGGTGTAGACGCGCTCGCCGTTCTTTTCGTAGCTGTCTTGGCGGACCCGGCCGCGAGCAAAGACGAGATCGCCCTTTTCGAGATATTTCTCGATGTAGCTCTGGGTTGTCTTCGCGAACACCGTGATTTCGTTCCAATGGGCGTCGTCTTGCCAATTGCCGTTCGCGTCCTTGAACGAATAATTCGAGGCGATATTGACCCGCACGGTTGAGCCGACGGTCTTGATGTTGCCGGCCCGTCCGATGATTGTGAATTCCGCGATCTGTTTCATGGCTTCAACTCCTTATTTTGGGCTTGCTGCCCGTTGCACAGCGGGTCATCGACAGCCGGTAAGGAGAAGCCGGAGCCTCCGGGACGCGGAACGCGCCGGAGGGCGAGCGCAGCGCTGCGCCCCGCCAGGCGGTGGAAATTTTGTTTCGCGAGGAATGCGCGATCGGGGTCCCGCCGGGTGCGGCGGGGTGATCCGCGCAGGGGAAAATTTTTGCCGCCAGGGGCCGGAGGATTCGCCGGCGGCTGTATGACTTGAGCGTGCAATACGGGTTTGCGGCACCCAAAAAGGGGAAGAGCCTCGAATGAAACAGTGCGGTTTCCATCTGGCGGGACAGATCAACCCGACCGGACAGGCAAAATCGGGTGGTTTCATTGCGCCGTTTTCGTTCGAGACGGCGGCTACAGCGGAAGGATGACAAGAGAAATTTGAAACGCCGTATGCGAAGGCGCCGCGGAATCGAGAACCGTCCGATCGGAGATCCTGGCTCGCGGCCGGTCCAGTCGGCCGGCGGAACGGAAAACAAGAGCTGCTTCTTCCGGCTCGCCGGCAACGATTTCTCGATCCAGGTGAAGGCACAAATTAAATGCCGCGCTCATGGGATGAGCACCCGCCTGACAGAATTTCCTTCTGAAAACCGTGGCAAAGGGGGTCTGAACCGCTGGCCTCGCGACAGGGTGCGCGCACGTGCCCGCCGGCGATGGTTCTTCCACACCGATTTGGAACGCGATGATTCCACACGTGTCCGGTTCTGTCCGTGTGCTCGATATCAAATCACAGGCAGCGCCGGGTTGATTCCACCGGCCGCGCCAGCCGCGCGGGCCGTGAGCGAGAACCGGAGAGGGCATGGGAGTTTCGCGCCGCACGCCATCCCGCCCCCGGCAAGCGCAAGGAAACTCGCCGCCGCGTCCATCTCACCCCGCACCTTCCTCGCCGGGCGCCCGATCGTTGGATTGGGGGCATGGGAGACTGGTGCAATGGGGCTGGTCTGGCCGGGAGCGGGGATTCGCAGGATTCCGGGGGATGAGGAATATTTTGTCGAGGCGCTAATTGATTTGGCGGAATTCGCGCGGGCGGCGGCGATCGTGGCTTCTTCTTGAAGTAGGAGAAGATCGATGCGCTGTTTGTTTCAGATCGTGCTGGTTGGATTGGGGTGTGTTTGCTGGGGTTCGGCGGCTTGGGTGCAAGAGATTGAGCCGTCGCGGATAATGCGGGGCTATGGGTGCATGGGCGTGTGGTCGGAGGGCGGTCCGATCCAAATTTATGCGCGTCCATCGTTAAGGGCGAGCCGGGCCGTATTTGCCGGGGATTTGGTGATGGCGACGGTTCCGTTGCATTTGGTCAATGGTTTTGGAGAAGTGGTGGACCGCGATGGCCGCGCGGGGTGGATTCCGCTGCGGCTGCTTCGGCCGCTGAAGCGGCGGAGCGGTGGTCAGGAGGGTTGTAGACCGGGGGCCATGCCGGAGGACGCATTGGAGTTTGTGAAAGCCTTGCTGGGAAGCGGGATCGCCGCGGGGGATGGGGATAGTCTGCCGTGAGAAAACGGCTGGTTTCCGGCGCGCCGCGTGAGCATGGAGTCTTGCGGCATGCGCGATGAACAATGCGGCGTCAGCCCGCATGGGCGAAAAACAAATAATTGAAGTTTGCTTCTTTTTTCGCGCGGGCGGCTGGGATGCTTCAGGCCTTCAACCGATGGAGGTCTTATGCGCATGCGCACGAATTGGTTTTGCCGCTATCTGACGAATGGCGGCGGCCGGGGATCCGGCAAGGGAGATGCCGAGTCATGCATAATCCCAAGGATATGCAAGGCGGGAATAAGCGTGATCGGCGCCATGGCGGCGACGTCCGCCATGGCGGATGTTGTGGTGGTGACGCCTCCACGGATTCCGCCGCAAGTCGTGCCTACATTTAAAGAGGTCGGCGCACCTGCATTCTATATGAATGCAGGAAATCCCAATGCGGGAGGCGGCGGTGGCGGAGGCGGGGGTGGCGGCGGCGGCGGTTGTGACGGGCCATGTAACGGTGGCGGCGGCAATGGCGGGTACAACGGCGGCGGCGGCAATGGGAACGGCACGCTTGCTTCGGGCTATGATGGCCAAATTGGCCAGGCCATTGGGAGCGGCGAATGCGTCGCGCTGGCCCAAGCGGACTCAAATGTTGGTCTTACGAAAACCTGGACTCCAGGGGAGCAGGCGCAAGGCAACGATCTCGCGCCTGGCACGGTGATCGCGACCTTTGGCGACGACGGGACTTACACGAATACGCCGGGACAAAGTCACACGGCCATTTATCTACGCCAGGATGCTGACGGGATCTGGGTTGAGGACCAATGGCAGGGTCAAGCGGCTCATGTTCGGCATATCGATTGGACGACAACAAATGCCTATGAAGAAGGGAGCAAATACTATGTCGTTAGTCATAAAGCTAATTCTTAGCGGTAGTCTTGTTGCGGTGCCTTACGCAGCGGCGGGAGAACCGCTCTGCAAGAGCGGGTTGGCGGGAATTTCCGTTATCGAAGGACCTAACCAATATGGGGATCAACCTCCTGATAGTGAGTCCTTAAAACCGACTGGCAAGTGGCCCGAGAATCTAATCGAGCAAGGTTGGCATAATTTGCGGAAATCGAAACGGCCTCTCCGGGTTGCATGTCGCTATGCGGATGGAACTAGCGAAATGATTACCTTGCCAGATACGGTTGATACATGCATCTTGAAACCGGGCCTTGTTGCCACCTGTAAGTAATGGGTGCCGCGACGTTCGTGCGCCGAGTGTCGCCCGCGCCAAAATCCCCGGTGTTTTGTATTCGTGTGATACCCTGGATTGGTCGGCGTGAATGAAACCGCGTAGGCTGCGGTCAAACGAGTGTATGAAAAGAAATCGGGGGGAGGCTTGGCCTTCCCCTTTTTTTTGCACGAGCGCGTTTGTATTCGCGCGGATGGCGGGCACGCTCAAAGGCAGAGGAGGAGAGGAAGCCTCCTTGTTTTTGAGTGGAGGTTTCGATGCGAATGACCGTGGCGGTAAGACGTGGCCGAAAGGCGGTGATACGGACGATCCTGGGTGCGATGGTGTTGATTAGATGTGTGTGCGTTATGATGACGCAGGTTGGTGCTTGTGGACTGGTAGTTGGCAGCGCGTCATTCTTGATCGTCAGCGATGGCTGGTGGATTTATCTATGGGAATTGCCGGACGGCGTGGCGGGGATTCATTTGCTGGTTGAGCACCGCTCGGTGGCCGATGGCGCGCCGAACAGGTTTGGGGAGCCTGTTTGGCCCGACCGGCGGCTGACGCCGGGGGCGACGATGACACTCGATCGATCCGAGATGTGCGAAATCGGTTATGCGGCCCGGGTTCGCGATGTTCCTTCCAATGTCTGGAACGAGGCGTTTAGAAGGTATGGGCTGTTTTGGGGTCACAAGCGGGAGTTCGAAATCGATCATCTGATTCCGCTCTCCCTGGCCGGCGGAAATGATATCAATAATTTATGGCCGCAGAGCCGGATGACGGAACCTTGGAATGCGGACGTGAAGGACACGCTGGAAGATGTTTTGCATCGGGAAGTATGCACCGGCCGTGTTCCTCTTGAGGGAGCGCAGGCGGCGATTCGGTCCGATTGGGTGGCGGCTTACCGGAAATATGTGGGTAATGAGCCGCGCCGGTTCGTGCCTCGATCCGGGATTGCGCGCGATCCGTGGTGAAGACCGGCTTGGGTTGATGTTGGGGATTGGCCGAGGATGGCGCGTTTGGTGCGCCGGCATACGGATCTGAGCGCTTTAATGGAAGTGCCGGATTCGGTCGCGGCGAGCGTTGTCTGGCGCAATGAAAAATTGTTCGGGATTGTTGCGACCCGCCGCGGCGATGGCGCGGCGGCGGCGTTAGAAGTGCCGTCCGATAGGGCGGGAGATTTTAATAGTCTCAATTTGGAAGCGATATTTCGCAATGCGATGATGCTGGACAGGTTGGTGCAATGGGCGCTGCTAGAAGCAAAATGTGGGAAGGACGAATGGTTGGAGCACAGGGCGTTGCGCGATGGGGCGATTCCGGCGGAGCTGGGCAGCCTACGGTGTTTGGGGCGAGCGGCGTTTGGCGTGGACATCGGGGAATTTACGTTGCCGCTTCGCCGGTGTTTAAACTGCGATCGCGTTTTGCGAGGGGGAAAGATTTACGGTTTTCCCGTGATTGGGAATTTCGAGGATTGAGGGCGTTTTTTTTGCTTGTTTGTTGAAATCGGATGCACTTTTTCGCGCGGGGCGGGTGAATGATTGAGACCGGCTTATGAAGGAGGTCTCATGTATAGGGCATCGAATGTGCGGCGGTGGAATGCCGGTGGATCGGGCGGGGCGTTAGGTGGCGGATCTGCAATTGGCGCGGAGCGTCTTTGTCCGCTATGTGGGTCAGTGGCACGGCTGCTGGGTGTTCATTTTGTCGATAGAATCGTGGTGGCAAACAACAAATCGCTTTTTCTCACTGGGAGGGAGGCGGTGATTTTTGGCGCGCTGTTTAAGGCACGCCCGCGTATTGCGTTCCGGGAGCGCCTCTATCAAACTTATGTCGCGTCGCGTCCGATAGAGGCGGATTGGCCGGACCCGAAGATAATCGATGTTTACATATGCCATTTGCGCCGCAAGCTTGCCGCGATCGGCCTGGCTATCGAGACTGTTCATGGGGATGGTTATCGTTTGGTCGAGGCGGGGGCGCCCGATGCGGGGATCGAAGCGGCGGAATAAAGCGAACTGGAGAGGATTGGCGAGGGTAAGTTCTACGATCAATGGAAAAATAGTTTGGTGAGGATTACGATCAGCAGGGCGATTGTAGAACCGGACATCCATTTCAGGACAGCGAGATCAGTCTTAATTCCGGCTATTTCATCGTCATGTTTTTTGAAGGAACGAGAGGTCTCGTCGTCGCGATGTCCTAAGATTTCAGCGGCTTTGAGGGCTTTATCTTCAGGCACGCCGATCGCGCGGAATGCTTCGAATATTTCGGACTGCATAGTTGTCATTGTTTGGTGTCTCGATGTTTGATTTCTATGATCGTCCGTGGATGGGTTTTATGAGCCAACTATTGTGCCGATTGCGCTGACGAACATGCGTCCCATTTTGATGCGGTGTTGTGGCTTGTTTTTCGGGGAACCCTCCAGTGCCGCGCGGGTCGCCGCGCACCTTAATCGTTGCCGTTATAGCTAACCCAAATCCAGGCGGCAACTTAAGCGCCTCCATCGGCTTGCGAAATCTCCGCATTATCGTCGATTTGTATGTCGTTGTCAGCATAATCGTTTCGAGCGGTATGGATGAGCGTCTGGTGGTCCCCGGGGGGATTGAGTCTGTACCGGTCATGCTTTTGGTGTTCCAAAATGTTGTGAATTGCAGTTGACTTGCCAGCTTTCGAAGTCTGGTTCGATTTTTCGAGCGGCCGCACTGCTTTCGTCGAGGAGGGCGCGGTGTTGTCGTTTTAAGGTGCGTCGTCGTGGGCGTTGACGAGGAGTGCTGCCGCGGCGTCGGGAGAATTGGCTTTGACTATGAATCCGCCGTGATCGCGAAGAACGAGTTCTTCGACGACAAGCATCCGGTGTTTTGGTATTTTTGGCTCCATGAGGAGTGCCGGGTCGAAAGGTAAACGTGGCATAGACAGTTGTTCGATGTTCGTGATTTCCATGCGGATTTGACGAAGGCTGCGGCCGTAGGCGCATTCCATTTGGACAGCTTCGGCAAGGTAGCGGCGCCAAATGGCGTCGTTCCAATCGGACCGGTTTGAGGGAAGCTGACGTTTGCGGCAGGCGCGGCTGGCGGCGCGCTCGGAGGCGAGATCGATTTCAGTTTCGATCAGCTGCTCCTCTATCCTACGAAGTGAGAGTTGCCGCGTCAGTGGATCATGGTCCATTGCGGTGCTCCGGGTTTGCGGTGCCGGTTGGCGTGGAAAAACGCGCTTCCGGGATGGACTCCGGAAGCGCCTTGGGCGAGAGGACGGCGATTAGGCGAGGGCGTGGATCCCTTCGACATCGACACCGTCCGGTTCTTCCTCATCCGCATCGCCGTCGAGGTAGCCTTCGTTTTTGTCATCGCCGGGGTGTTTGTCTTCGCGCTTCCCGTGGCCGAATTCTTCGCTGTCCCCGCCGTTCTCAACATCCTCGCCGTACTCGCCGTATGAAGTGTCGAGTGATTGATACGCCGCCAGTTCCGTTTCGGTGAGCTGGAACCGGGCGGCCGGGAGAACGAATGTATTCTGCCCGTTCTGTTCGACGAGGGCGGCGCGGGTGTCTTTCGCGCGTTGACGCGGAAAGACATTAAGGCCCGATCCGGCTTTTTCGATCGCCGCCTTGGAGAGGCAGGAGAGGAATTCTTCGGTTGCCATATTGGGGAGATGGGCGTCGGCTCCGATCGCGTCGCCGGCGAAGCGGGCGGCGATGCCGGAATTGTTGTAGCCAGGCCGGCAGGAGAGGATCAGCGCGAGCATCTCGCGCGCCGCTTGCCGGAGAATAGTCAGGTCTTGGGTGAGATGGCCGCCTTCGGTGATGCGTTGGACGATGCCGCGGCACTTTTGCGGGAACCCTCCTTCGCCAGTTCTGACGTCGACATTGTTGGCGCCGAAGGCGAGGACGAGGAGGCCAAGCAGGCCGGTGCCGTCGATCGGGTTGTCAGTGAGGGCCTTGGCGAGCGCGCCGGTGCGCATCTCGCCGATCAATGCCTGGCCTTTCTGGGTGATTTCGGGCCGGGTTTTGGCGGCGGCGGCCGGTGCATCGTCATCGCTGCCGGATGTGCCTTGCTTGCCGTTCTTGGAGGCTGGTTTGGGCAAGCGGAAGGCTATTTCCTCGATCGTGCCGTCGCGAGGGTTGAGAGACCGGCCGGCGATGTCGGTTTTCTTGGGTTTGTCCCAAACGCGTTCGGCCTTTGGCGGAAGCTTGAGGCTTCCATGCTCGTCCCTTGGCAGGACGACACCATTTTTCGGGAGGTTTGCTTCCAACCAAGCGGTCTGCGCCGAGAGGAACGCTTCGACTTGTGTGGTGTAGCGCGTGTCTTCGTTGGCCGGGGCGAAAAGGTCTTCTTCCCAGACGATGCCGAAGGCTTGTTCCTCTTCCTGGCCGAATTTCGCGTCCTTGGCGAACATGTGCCGCCTTTCCAAGGCGCGGGCGATTTGCCACCAGCCATCGACTTGCGCGCCTTTCTTCGGCTTATGTTTTTTCCAGACGGAGGCTTGTTCCTCCACGCTGGCGGCGGCGATGGTGCGTAGATGCTCTTCCTTGGGCATATCGCCCTTGGCCATGTGGTCGAGAATCGCGGGATGGATGTGGGCGAGCAGCCGCAGCTTTTTGATCGTGCGGATGGGAAGAGCGAGGGCGGCACCGATTGCCTCGTCGGTCCAATGATCCGATGAAAGCGCCTCGATGGCGCGCCATTGGTCGACAGCCCCGAGATTCGACCGAACGACATTCTCGGAGAGGGCGCGTAGGCCATCACCGTCGTCGTCGGCATCGCGGACGAGCACGAGAATTTCGGAAAGATCAGCGGCGATCGAGGCGCGGACGCGGCGGTGCCCGGCGACGATTTCGAGGTGTTCGCCTTTGGACCGGACGACGGGCGGCTGGAGGATTCCGATTGCCTTGATATTGGCGATAAGCTGCTGGTCGGCTTGTTCGCCGGCGGGAGTATGCCGTGGGTTGGATGGGTCGAATTTGAGGGTTCTGGGATCGACGGTCTGTAATCGCATGGTAAGCAGTCCTCTTGTGTGTCTTGATCTGTCTTTTTTCCTAAGACTTGTCCCCGCAACCGCGGGCGGGCGGCTGGTGCAAAGGCGGCGGTGGCGGGTCCCGTCGCGCGTGCGCGAGGGGCGGCGGCGCCGGGATCTCCGCGGCCCAGCACAGCGGCCGCGGAGACCCGCCCTTTGCCGCCGGGCGGCTGGCCGTGGTCTGGCCTTCCTCTATTGGGGATATTGCCGGCATTCGCCGTGTGCGGGCGGCAAAGCGGGGGGGCCACCGCACGCCGGGGTTCCGGATGCGGGAAGGAGAGGAGAGAGAACCGGCGGCGGCGCGAGGATGTCGCGCAATTGTTCGGCCTGCCTGGCGATGGACGGATCCGTTGCCACCAAGGAAGCAATTCTGCGAACGGCGTGGAGAACGGTCGTATGGTCGCGTCCGCCGATGCGGCGGCCGATTTCGGGGAGGGAGTTCTTGGTGAACTGTTTGGCGAAATAGCAGACGATTTGCCGCGGTCTCATAATATTTTGTTTGCGGCTGCTCGAGGTGATCGTTTCAATATCGAGATCGTAAAACGTGGCGGCGATTCTTAGAATTGCGCGGGTTGTGAGAGGTCTCGGAATCCGGAGTGCGAGTTGCCGTGCTTTTTCCATTGGCGTTATTGGAGGCGGCGGTTCTTGGGTCGCTTGCTCTGGTGATGGCAAGGAGGTTGTGGTTTCGATCACGCCGATCGATGTTGCAGGCGAGTTTTGGGGAATAAGGGGTTGTAAAAAAGGTTTTTGGAGTGGGGAGGGGCTGGGAATATTGGACGGGGATTGAAGGCGGCGATGTTTTGGGATGGGCGGGGGCCAGAGCCGCGCGCGGATTTGTTTCCTGCGGGCGATTTGTTCGGCATGCGAGAGAAAAGGAATGGGTTTGAGTTCGATCAGCATTTGAGTGTCCTTGGCTGGTTTTGGCTTGGCTGCGTGGATTGTGAAATGACGGCGCGCGAATGCCGCCGGTTTGCTTGCGCGGCGTTGGGACGAAGGCGGAGCGGAGGGGGGACGCGTCAGGCTGGCGCGTTGTCGAGGATGAGCCTGGGTTCCGTGTCTTCGCTGGCGTTGGCGGCCAAGGCGGCGTCGATGCAGTCGAGTTCGTTGCGCTTGGCGGCGAGATCGGCCTCGTAGGCGAATTCCTTGCCGAGGCGCTCGCGATAGGCAGGCAGGCGTTCGGCGGCTTCCTCGACGATTCTTTTTTGTTCGGCGAGTTCGACTTCGAAGCGGCCGAGACAATATTCGAGGCGCGAGACGATGCCGAGGGCGGTCAGGTCCTGGGAATAGGAGATTTCGGTTGGGAAGCCGGTGCGTTGCAGTGCGAGTTCGACGCTGGGGAATCTTGCACCGCGCAGTGTGCTCGTGGTGAGGAGGAAGTCGAAACCGCCGATACGGGCGAGGATCCAATCGCCGTCCTTGCCTTCGAATTCGCGGTGGCGGATGGCCTTGAGGAGAGAGGCCCCGGCTTCCTTGCGTTCAACGAAGCGTTTGCCCTCGACGTCCATGCCGAAGGCGTCGCCGCGGGTGGGAGTGCGCCTGGCGATGTCCTGTTCGATGTGGCCGGCGCGCCGTCCGGCGAGTGTTTTAGCGCTTTCGGCGGCGCGGATTGTTTTGCGCACGGCGTATTGGTCGTCGAGATGGGCCGCGCGCAGGCGCTCCAGTCTGGCGAGTTCGGCTTCGAGCCCGGCTTTTTGCATGAGGCGGGGATCGCCCGACGCGATGGCCTTGGCCATGGCGAATTGGTTGATTTCCGAGCCGGCGTCTTCGAGACGGCGAATGCCGCGATCGCCCGACATCGCCATTTCGATAAAACGGGCCTTGCGTTCGAGAAGCTGCCATTGGGTGGCATCGACACTGCCCGTGGTCGCATAGGCGTAGAGCTGGATTTCGTCGTTTTCGTTGCCTTGCCTCTCGATCCTTCCTTCCCGCTGCTCGATCTGCGAGGGGAGCCAGGGGACGTCGAGATGGTGGAGGGCTTTGAGCCGGCGCTGGGCATTGACGCCGGTGCCCATTGTGGCGGAGGAGCCGATGAGAATGCGGGTGCTCCCCGCATTGACGCTGGCGAAGAGTTGTTGTTTGGCGCTTGATTTCTTGAAGTCCTGCATGAAGGCAATCTGGGCTTCTGGCACGCCGCGCTCGACGAGGCGGTCCTTGATCCAGCGGTAGGCTGAAAAGCCTCGTGAATCCTCGACCGCGAGAGTGCCGAGGTCGGAAAAGATCATTTGCGCACCGCCGGGCAGGGCGTAGGGGATGCCGTCCGGCCTTGTATAACGTTGGCGAGCGGTTTCGAGCCAGATGGAATAGACCTTGCCGATCAGGGCGTTGAGCTTATTGCCGGGCTCGTCCTCGTAATCCGCCAGGACGAAGCGCATGTCGATCGCGGCGTGGCGGCCGTCGGTAATAACGGAGAGGAGGATGTCGTCGCCTTTTTGGGCTTTGCCGTGCCGTTCCTCGATCTTGGCGATGCGCTGGGCCAAGGTTCGTTGATAGGCCTTGAAGGCGGGGCTTGGGGCAGCGGTGACGATCTGGCGCCTGCCGGTCTGGATCGCGGGCAGCCGGAGATATTTGCGAAGATCCGGCTTTAGAACGACATCGGCGCAGCTGCGGTACATCGCCATGAGGTCGGCGACATTGACGAATTCCGAGAAGCGGGTGACCGGTTTGTAGAGGCCGGAGGGTTGTAGCTCGAGTTCGGTGCGGGTTTCACCGAAGGTCGAGGCCCAGGCGTCGAATTCGTGGATGCCGCGCTCTTTCAGCGCGTCTGGCTGCATGAAGCGCTGCAGCGTGAACATTTCGCCGAGCGTATTGGTGATCGGCGTGCCCGATGCGAGGATCAGGGCGCGGCCGGGGTTCTTCCGGTCGAGGAAGCGGGATTTCACATAGAGGTCCCAGGCGCGTTGCGATCCGTCTGGGTCGACGCCCTTGAGGCTAGTCATATTGGTGGCGAAGGAGAGTTTCCGGAATTCCGCCGCCTCGTCGACGATAAGCTGGTCGATGCCGATTTCGGCGATGGTGAGGAGATCGTCCTTGCGGGATTGAAGCTCCTCGAATTTCGCCTCGAGTTTTTCCTTCATGCGTTCGATCCGCTTGCGGGACACGCGGTCGTCGCCGTCGATTTTTTCGATGAGCTCGGAGTAGCTTGCCGATTGTTCCCGGATGAGCTGGCGTTCGAATTCGGCCGGGGCCGGAATGAATTTGAAGGCGGAGTGCGTGATGATGATGCAATCCCAATTGGCGGTGGCGGCGCGGGCGAGGAAGCGCTGGCGTTTGTCCTTCACGAAATTGCTCTCGTCGGCGACGAGGATGCGGGCGTTCGGGTAGAGAATCAGGAACTCGCGGCTGGCCTGGGCCAGGCAATGGCCGGGGACCACCATCATCGCCTTGGTGATGAGGGCGAGGCGTTTTTGCTCCATGACGGCGGCGGCCATGCTGAATGTCTTGCCGGCGCCGACCGCATGGGCGATGTAGGTGGTTCCGGCGCTGACGATGCGCCAGACGATTCGTTTTTGGTGGGCGTAGAATCTGATGACGCTGCTGGCGCCGGGGAGCTGGAGATGGCTTCCGTCGAAATGCCGGGGAACGAGATTGTTGAATTGATCGTTGTAAATGCGGCCGAGCCGGTCGGCGCGGTCCGGATCGGTCCAGACCCAGCGCTCGAAAGCGTTTTTGATCTTATTGAGTTTTTCTTTCGCGGCCTCGGTGTCCTCGGCGTTGAGCTGGCGATGTTCCTTGCCGTCTTCCATCCAGACGTCATAAATCTGGGGGATCGAGGCATTGAGGGCGTCGCTTAGGAGAAGGCCCGCGTGGCGCCGGGCGGTGCCCCATTCGGAGGTTGCCGCGGCCTGGCCCGCGAAGGCGTTGATGTCGATTGTCCAGGCCGCGATCTCGATCGTATGGCGCACCGTGGTTTTGATGCCGATAATTTCGGCCGAGAAGGCTTCGATCACGTCCGCTGGAATCCAGGGCGCGCCGGGCCTCGCGCTGATATCGGAGGGTTTGAGGTCCTCGGGCTGGACTTGGCGGAGCGCTTCGGCATTGGTGTGATAACGCGGATCGAGCGCGGCGGCTTTGAGCGCCGTTGCGAGTTTGGTGCGGACCGGGCCCGAGAGATAGGCGTCCGCCGTTTGCCAGAACTCGTTGGTTCCGGCCGTGAGCTCGGGATCGAGAAAGATGCGATTGCCGAGTTCGGCCCGGGTTTCCTCGCGTGTGCGGCCGGCGAGCCAGGCGATGTGATCGAGATCGGCGCGCCCGATCTCGTGCAGACTGACGGCGAGGGCGTCGGCCGCGCTCTCGATCGTTGGGCTCGCTGGGGGATGCAGGACCCGCTCGGAAAAGATGGGGCCTTGTTTCGCCTTGCCTGTCTCGATGTCGTAATCTTCGATCGAGGCAATCAGCCAGACATCGGGATCGTCGAGGAACGGCTGCAGGTTGGGGCGCCGCTGGGTCTCGTGTTTTTCGCCTGTTTCGGAATTGACGGTTTCGCTGAACGTCGTGAGATTGATGGGGCCGAAATCGCGGACGAAGCTGTTATAGGCCGCGCGCAGCCTGATCTGCGCGTGGCCCCAAGGCTCGCTGGCGTCCTGGGCGCGGAGCACATCCCGGATGGCGTCGCGAATCGGAATTAGGCAGCGGATGATTCGCGCGTGCCGGGCGGGGATGCCGTGGGTGCCCTTGCCGTGCCGGACATCGATCGCGAGGGGGAGGCCGTTGACGATTTGGGCGAGCGCGCCGTCGCGGGTGATGTAGCTGCCTTCCTTGATCGTGGCGCCTTCGGCGGCGGTTCCGGCGTGGATTGGCGGCAGCGGGAGCTGAAGATCCGCCGAGGACGATGCGTGGATGCCGCACGGCAGATGGCCGAGGGAGGCATTGAGGCTCTCGGTCAGTAATTGCGCGGAATTGGCCAGGCAGGTGTAATCGGGGCCATAAGCGGAGCTTGTCCTTGCGTGGCGGCCGAGCACGTTTCCGGGGTTTTCGGCGAGGGCGCGGTTGATGGCGAGGGCCGGGTCTCCGTCTTCGGCGGGAACGGCCTCGGTGAGCGTGTCCCAGGCGATGCCGCCGGGGGCTTCGCCTGGCTGGCGTTTTTGAAAGAACAGAATATCGGCGACGACGCTGGTGCCGGCGGCGGCTTTCATGGCTCCTTCGGGGAGCCGGATCGCGCCGGTGAGATTGGCCATGGCGGCGATATGGGCGCGGGCCGTCTGGCTGGCCTTGTCCATCGTCCAGCGGCTGGTGACGAAGGCGCCGAGGCCGCCGGGTTTTAGCCGCTCGATGGCGCGCGCGATAAAGTAATCGTGCAGCGAGAGATGCAGGCGGCCCGCCGGATCGGCGGCATGCACGGTGCGGTCGCTGAAGGGAGGATTGCCGATGACGAGATCGTAGCTATGAGGGAGCCTCGCCTTGGTGAAATCCTCATTGGCAATCCAGGCATTCGGATAAAGGAGTTTCGCGATCCGCGCGGTGGAGGGGTCCATCTCGATGCCAGTGAGGCTTGTCTTGGAGGCGAGGGTTTCGGGCATGAGAGCGAAGAAAAGACCGGTTCCGCATCCGGGCTCGAGGATCGCGCCGCCGCGAAAACCCATTCGCTGGACTCCAGCCCAGATGGCGCGGACGATGAATTCGGGGGTGTAATGGGCATATTGGGTCGCCCGCGCGAGGCTTGCGAGGTCTTCGCGGGAGACGAGTTGTTCCAGTTCGTTGCCGAGTTCTGCCCAGCCATGGTTGAAAGGTTCTCCCGCGCGGCGAAAAAGATTGTTGGCGAGTTCGCTCGCACCAAATCCGGTGAACCGCGAGAGAAGCTCTTGCTCTTCGGGGGTCGCGTTGCGCTTGCCGGTTTCGATCTGCCCCGCGAGGCGGATGGCCGCGAAATTGCCGGCCGCGCGGGCTTTCCAGCCCTTGGCGAGCACGCGATCGCCAGCGAGGCGGAAGTCGCGCGCGGGGATCGCCGCCGCCGCCGGGGTACCGGGGCGGTTGGCGTCTTCCTCTGGGAAAGAGGCCGGGATTGCCGGTCCGCCATAGCCCGGGTCGAGGGTCAGCCCGCCGGTGAGGCTGGTGCTGTCGAGGAAGGAAAGCGTGAGTTGAGTCATGGAGGCTCCTTTTGGTCAGCGGGCATCGCCGGCGCGCTGGTGGCGGCCGGTTGGCGGATGACGGATTGACGGGATGGCCGTGGGGCGGGGCTGAGAGGCACCGGCGTGGGCCGGAGACCAGGCGTCTAGCCGGAACGCCTATTCATGGATGTGTTTGCCGGGTGCGGTTCTATTGGGTGTGGAAGACGTCCCAGAAGGCGCGAAGGACCGCCTGGCGGGCATTGACCCCTGGAATTGTCGCGTCGCTGGAAATGTGCTGAAGGGTTTTGGTCAGCAGCCGCGAGGTTGTTTCGTTCAAATAGGCGGTATCGCCGGGCTCTTTCGAAAAAGCGGGGCGAATGTGAACCGCCGGTCGCGGGGTTTTATGGATCGTGGCTATGTACCAGCCGGTGCTTCCGCTCATTTGAGATTCTCCATTGGAGATCCGGTGTTTAGGAATGGCGTAGTCCGTTGCTCACCAAGTTCCGCAGCATGCCTCGATGCCGAGACGTTCGATCCGGGAGGTCATGCCGAGGGCTTGAATGTGAAGGGGTGAGCCTTCGCGCGCGCGCGCATTACGACAAGCGTCCATGCGCTAGGGTCGTCCGGGAATTTGAGCCGCTCCTTGTTATTCCAGGTGGTGTGCTGGATTGTCATATTCGGCGAGCCGTCCGAGAAATCTCCGGCCTTGACGAGGTCCCAGCCTTCCGCCCGCGCCGCCGCGTGGTCGAATATCGAGGCTGTCCGCGCCGGTTTTCCATTGGGGGATTGGTATGTCAGCCGGGGAGCCTTGGGGGCGGCGAGACGTTTTGGCGCGAATGGGGCGGCGGCGGCCGCTGGCGGCGCTTCGGGTCGTTGCAAAGTGAAGAGGACGATTCCGTCTTCCGCCGCGAATTGCTCGATGAGATCGAGTGCGATGGCGCGGGCTTTCTGGATGTTCTCGTATGAGTGCCATCTGTAGCCGGTTAGCCGGCAGGCCTTGGCGATGAGTTTCGGCAGATCGGGATGATCGCGAAAAATGTCGCGGGCTTCTTCCGTGATGTCTTCGGCGGTGAGAAGATCGAGGGGATGCCAGCCGGCTGGGTCGCGGCATTCGAGAAAGAGTTTGCGCGCGTCGTCCCCGGTCAGGCGGTTGGCTGCGTAGTGCCAGGCGCGCCTCAGGCGCTGGATTCTTCTGGCGAGACGAACTCGCAAGAAGGGAAGTTCATCGATGGAGCGCCAGCGGGAAGCCCCAGTTGAGTGGATTGCATCGGACATCGGAGTTTCCTTTCATTTTCTTTCTGAAAACCCGATGCGCGAACCACGGGCGGTCCGGCTGGCGCAAAGGCGGCACCGGCGGGTCCCGTCGCGCTTGCGCGATGGGTGGCGGCGCCGGGATCTCCATTGCCCAGCGCAGCGGCTGTGGAGACCCGCCCTTTGCCGCCGGACGGTTGGCCGTGGTGCCGGTTATTTTTCTCCTGTTGATGTTTTTCCGGCTATTTTCGGCGCGTTTGCGCGACCGCGAGGGAGTACTTTCGTGGGCTGTTCCGGCTTCGATCTATTGGGAGTTTTTTGGCAGCCGGTATCTCACGAGCCACGACGGTCCCAATGTGTTGCGGAGTTCTCGGAGTGGTCCTTGGCAATTTGCTGAAAGCCAGTCGTCTTGGAGAGCGGATTTCCAATAGCGGCCATGCTCGCGTGCATAGGCCTTGAGGGCTTCGATTTGTTCGCTGGTTTGAGGCGTGGGTGACTTGGGCATGCCGCGGCTCTTCCCGTGTTGTTTGAGTGTCGTTTCAAGAGTAACGGGCGTCCATTTTTCCCGCGCCGCCGTGAGTTCCCAGGGCGGCTTTCGCCAGAGATGCTCATCTGGTTGCAGTTCAGCGCCGCTGTTTTGTTTAGATCAATCCGAGAGCGAGCAGCCAGGATGGCGCGCCGTCGGGACCGTGGCCGTCGGGTTCTACTTCGTCGCCTGTTGGGGTTGGGCAAATGCCATCGACGATCCAAAACTGGACATCGTCGAAGGATGGCAACTCTTCGACTTGGGTTGCCCAGGCGGGGAGCTTGGCGCATGCCTCGCGTTTCCGGGAAATCCAATCGTCGATGGCGATCTCAGGTTTTTTGTTGGCGGAGTGTCTCCAATCTTCGTCTTCGATACGCCGGCTTAGAACGGCGCCTTCCGTGGTGATTGCGATAAGGGCGCGTTTGGCGGGGCTGAAATAGCGGAACACTTCTGTGTATTTATCGATTAAGGACATGACGGATCATTCCCTTTGGTGGGGTTGGACGGAATTAGCGGGGACGGGAGGTTTTTTGAAAAGGCCGCTTGGCCGGAGACTTCTAGCCGGCGCTCAAAACGGCGGCGGGGTGGAGAGGTGCGAAGAATCTGAAGGACCGTGAGTCGCCGGCTCAGGTGACCGGCGGGATTTCCTGATGGCGGGAGAGGTCGACGACAAACCCGAAGGGAGAKGCTTTCTCTCCATATTCGGCGGCCGGGATGAGAAAGTATCGCTCCTTGGACGGTCCGGGTTTTCCAGGCACGCCAATACGCGCGCGGACCGCGATCATTCCCTTGGGGACGCCGTCTTTCCAATCGCCCCAGGCCGCGGCGGCGATCCAATTGTTTTCGTTGTCGCGATAAAATTGTTTCTTATCGCGGACATGGCTTTCGCCAGGCTTCAGGATTGTGTTGAAGAAGTTTTCATAGGTGTCCGGGTGCCAATGGCGCAGGGTGTCCTTGGCGGATTTGAAGATGCTTTCGAGTCTGTCGCGGCCTTCGGCTCGCTGCTGGTAATAGGTCCGGAACTCTGGTTCGAAGACGAGGACCGGCATGCACCAGTCGCAATCTTCCTCATAGGCGGAATAGTTCCCGGTCCAGGTTGTCATGGTCATATAGGCGGGCATCGCGGCGGTTCTTCGCTTGTCGAGCAGAAAACCGCCGTGGCTGGCGGTGGTGACCGAGAGAATGCCGTCCGCGACGGTCTCGATGGTTTGAGATTCTCCCCATGGGGTGTACATGATCATAACTCCTGGGTGGAATGAGAGTTTCGGCTTGGGAATGGTTAGGCGGCATTTTTGAGTGCGCTGTCCTCGGCCCGATCGCCGGAATCATTGTCGTTTTTGGCGGGGAAGTCCGGGTGAAAGGCGAGGATGTAGTCGGCGCTTTTTTGGGCCGCCGCCGCCGCGCGGAAGATTTCGCGTTTTTCGTTTTTGAGGATTTTTATCCACGAGGCGAGATAGCTGGTGTGGTTGGGAATATCGGTGGGGAGATTGAGTGCGGTTCCGACAAAAATCGACGAAAATTCTCCGACAAGTTCTTCCTTTGCGTAACGTTCCGATCCGAAGCGGCCGGTGAGATCGCGGTTGAGGCGATGGCCGGCTCCAGCCCAGTGCGACAATTCGTGCAGGAATGTCGCGGCATGACCTTCGGGGGAAGCGAATGCAATATCACATGGAAGCTGAATGTGATCCGTGGACGGGCTGTAGAAGGCGCGATCGCCGCCGGTGCGGATTTGGGCCTTGCTGTTTTTTAAGATGAGATCGGCGGCTTCGATGCGTTGCCATGGCGCTGTTTCGATTGTGGGCGGCACGTAAGGCGGGATATTTTCGATTTGCGATGCGTGAAACACGATGAAGGATCGCATGATTGGAATGTGCTTTGTGTTTTCATCGCCGTCGCTCGGCGCATTACGATCTTCGATTGGGAGTTGCTTGAAGAAGAATACGGTTGATCCGCGTTCTCCTTTTCTGACTTGCCAGCCTTTTTCAGCGGCTTGTTTATAGGTTTGCCAGCGCGGATCGTTGTTTACGAAGGCGAGCATAGACATACCGAGCATCAGCGTGTTGATGCCGCGATAGCGGTGTCCGGTGGCGCCGTTGACAGGCGCGAACGCACCCCCAGCCCTCTCGGGATCCCATGGCTGTTGCCACGGACGGGTTCCGGCTTCGAGGCCGGCGACGATGCGATCCGTGACGTCTTGATAGTGGTCATGGCTTTTGTAATCGCGCGCGTCGCGGCGCCGGGATGTCTGTTTCTTGTTTGACATTTTTGGTGTTCTTTCTTCATGAGGTTTCTGGAACGCTCGTTCCAGCCCGCATCCCGTTGCCCGTGCAAAGGTGCGCAAAGCGCAGGACCGCAGCCAGGCACAGCGCGTACTTCGCGCGAGCATGGCGAGGACCCGCCCTTTGCATCGGGGCGGCGGCGATGCGGTAGGCACTTTTAGTGTTTCGTTTTGTGCCATTCCGGAGGGGGCCGCGCGGGTCTTTCTTGTTCGCGCCGCGCACCTGATTCGCGCGCGCGAGGGCGGAGGCTGCGCTGGGTGGCAAACGCCGGGTTCCACGCGGTCTCATGGAGCGACCGCGTGGAACCGTTTGTTGCATTGATAAGTGCGAGGATATGGGAGGTCGTGAGTTTTTGAAGCGTTTATGCCGCCGCTTGTTTTTTTTCGCGATCCGCGACGGCAACCACGATCGCGATGTCTTCGTTCACGAGGGTGTTTAGAGCCCCGCCCCGGTCTGCCGCTTTATCGAAGCCATTAAACTTGCGGGTGGGATCGCGCTTGTCCTTGCCGGCAAAGACACGGTAGCAGACGCCGCAATTGCGAAGGCTGCCGGCGAATAGATCGAATTGTTGTTGCAGACAGGCCATGTTTGACACGTCGACATGCTTTTCTGGCGTGGTGGTGCAATCGAAAATGGACATTTCGCAGTGAGTGCCGTCTCGATTTTCTATCTGTTCGATTTCGACCGTGGAGAAGATGTAGCGGCACATATTGGATGGTCCTTTGTTTTGGTGAAGCAACGGCGCTTCGCGATGCGCGCGTGAGGGAATACGCGCGCATGACGAATGACGTCTTTTGTCGCGGGAATATTGGGTGTCGGCAGGCTCGCCTATGTTTTTTGTTCCAGGGCGGGATCGGTGGTTCCGTTATCTTGGTCCCACTCTTCGCTGTCGTAATCGGTGAGTGGAGCCGGGCAGGGCTGCCCTGGAAATCGCGGACGGAATGGTGCGCATGTGCCGCCGAAGGCTGTGCCTTCGAAGCAGGCGTCGCCGGCATCGACGTCGAGGGCGGTGGCAAGCAACCGCGCCATGGTGTCGCCAAGACCTTCGATAACCGTCTGCAAGGCGCCCGCTGTGGGATGTTTCAAGGTTTCGAGGCATTCAAGCATCTCGTCGAGACTAAGACGTTTGGTCATTTTGGGAGTTCCGTTCATGAGGATTGGTGTACGGCGAAGAAAAAGGAAGGCCGCGCGATTGCTTGCGCGGCCTGGGGCGGTTTGGATTGGATTTGAGGGAGGGTTCAGGCCGTGGTTTACGCGTTGGCCGGGCTGGGACGAAGGTCCGCCGGATCAGTTCATGAATTGAATAGTCTCATGTTTGATAAGGTTGATGTGTTCCTCGCGGGCATAAGTTTCCATGAGATCGATGGCCCAGCGTTTGGCTTCGTAAAGAGTGTCGTCAAAGGACTCCCATTTGTAGGCAACTTGATCACAGGCGCCGGCGGCGAGGCGAGGCAAGTCGGGGTGGTCGAGGAAGATTTCACGGGCTTGTTCGAGAGTGTCTTCGACTGAGAGAGTGAGCAGCGGGTGCCAGCCGGCGGCGAATTCGCAGTCGCCAATGATGGCTTGGGCGGTATCCGCGCCGAGGCGGCAAGTTGCATAGAGCCATGCCAGATGAAACCGCCGGATTCGGTTGCACAATGGATAGAAGCGCCTGCGGAGAGCGTTGGTGACCCCTTGAATTGGGCCGGGTTTTCTATTGGGCATGATCGTGGTCCTTCGCGAGGGCTGGATCCATGAGGATTTCTTCGATGATGTCGTTGGTTGATTTGCCGATAATCTTGTTGGCCGTGATGACGACTGCCATGCCGCCCCATGCGTCCGAACGCATTTTTGAGCAGGTGAAGGACGAGACGATCGAGACATAGGCGAGGGTCACCGACCGGCGCACGATGTCTTGAAAGATGAATTCGAATGAGGCATCGTATGGAGAGAGGTCTAGCCCCCATTATGCAGCGCTTCGACGGTTACGCCGCG
>JRHI01000830.1_pt1 | contig 30812 bp, 33 predicted proteins | sample 215371 | NCBI WGS metagenome assembly JRHI01 (sample SAMN02929681, study PRJNA255918) | sediment metagenome | biome: cave system; feature: Ice Cave; material: Sediment; isolation source: sediment from deep within a dark volcanic ice cave with no known source of... ...
GCGCGTGCTCGGGGCTGGCCGGTGGCGGGGTAACGGGTGGCTCGGTCGGTATCACCGGCAGTGAGGTGGGCGCCAGCGGCACCGAAGGACTTGAGGCGGGCACCACCGATGCTGTTGGGACAGGGCGAAGCAGTCCCAGGAATAACAGGACCGCGACGAAGGCCACGGCCAGAACGGCGGCGATGGCCCACCCTGGCCGGCGAGCGGGGTCCGCTCGCTTCGACAGAACCGAGGTGGCCAGGCCCGGATGGGGGTGCGGGGCCTCCAGGTCAAGCGCGGCCTTCAGGCGACCCAGCTCCGAATTCCTCATGGAACGGGTACCTCCTCCAGGTTCAGTTGGGGTCGCAATCTGGCCAGCGCCCGATAGAGGCGCGACTTGGCGCCGGCCGGCCGCATTCCCATCGCCGTTGCGACCTCGTCGATGGGGAGGTCCAGCCCGTAGAACATGAACAGCACGGCACGGTCTTCGGGGCTGAGGCGGCGCAGGGCGCGCCGGAGGTCTTCGCTCTGCGCCAGCTCCTCTTCCGGCCTCTGCTCGTCCGTGTTCCGGAGGTTGTCGGTCCGGAGGACCGAAAACCAGCGCGTCCTCCTCATGCTCCGACACTGGTTGGCCACAATCGCCAGGAACCAGGGCCGCACCGAGGTGACCCCGGCGCGGACCTGCCCAATTCGTTTCCAGGCTCTGAGGCTCGCCTCCTGGACCGCGTCCTCCGCCTCGTAGGAGTCCCGCAGCATCGTCACGGCCAGGCGGKAGCCGGGGACGGTCAAAGGCGCGAGAAGCGCCTCAAAGGCGCCCCTGTCGCCCGCCCTGGCGCGCTCAACCAGGTCGCCGTGCTGAATCAGCCGGACCTCATCGATCATCATCTGCGACTAAAAGAAGGACGCTTCCGGACCCTCAAATCGTTTCGCGGAGATTAGGCTGGCTCGGCGTGGCGCTTCATATTGTCCGGCTGCAACGCGGCGGTCCATGGGATTGGTCGCGCGGCCTGCGCGATCAGGCGGGTTTCCGCGAGCATGCCAGCTTCCTTGACGGCCTCGTCAGCGCTGGCATCCTCCTTCTCGGCGGTCCGCTGGAAGGCGACCGAGAGGTGGTCCTGGTTATCGACGCCGAGTCGGCGGCGGAGGTCCGCCAGGCGCTGTCGTTGGATCCATGGGCGAAGAACCTGATGCTTCAGGTGGTGAGCGTCGAACGGTGGACCATCCTGCTCGATGGTGTAGGCCTCGGGAAGCCCCGGTCTTAGTCGACGGGACGGCCGACGAGAGGTCGATGGCGCGGTGCGGACACAAAGGAAGGTAAGGCTGTTGGCGACCCGCTCCAGCCGGGCCCCATTCGTCCGCCACGTCGGCCGGCTTGCGGTGCAGCTCGCCGGGTGCGGATTCCGACGCATTCCGATCAGCTGTTCCGATCGAATCCGATCACCGATTCCGATGAATCCGATCACCCTGGTCCGGGAGGCAACATGTAGCGCCGGCGTGAGGTAGCGCGGGCCCGGCAAGCTCCGACGAACGTCCATCACACGTTCAAGGAGCGTTGCCTATGGCCCGTCCCCGAATCGTCATGCGCAAGATCCGAGACGTCATACGTTTCAGCTACGGCGAGCAGTTGAGCCGCCGGCAAGTCAGTCGGGTGACCGGCGTTCCGTACACCACGATCGCCGAATACCTGGAGCGGGCGGCGGCCGCTGGTCTGACGGCATGGCCGCTGCCGCCGGAGATCGACGACCAGGAGCTGGAACGGCGACTGTTCGTGTCGGCGGCGCCGCCCGCGATCACCCGGCCGCTGCCGGACTGGTCGCAGGTCAAGAACGAGCTGCGACGCAAGGCGTCACCTTGCAGCTGCTGCACCTGGAGTACCTGGAACAGCACCCGAGCGGCTACCAGTACAGCCAGTTCTGCCGGCGCTACTACCCGTGGTCGCGCCACCTCGACGTGGTCCTGCGCCAGGACCATACGGCCGGCAAGAAGATGTTCGTCGACTTCCCCGGCCAGACCGTCCCCGTATACGAACCGGAGGCCGAGGCCGTGGTCATGCAGGCCCAGGTCTTCGTCAGCGTGCTCGGCGCCAGCAACCTGGTCTACGCCGAGGCTCTGCCATCGCAACAGCTGGCGCCCTGGGTCAACGCCCACGCGCATGCCTTCTCGTTCTATGGCGGCTGTGTGGAGATCGTGGTGCCGGACAACCTACCTGCAGGCGTGACCAAGGCCCACCGCTACGAACCCATCGTCAACGAGTCCTACCTCGACATGGCCTCCCACTTCGGAGTGGCCGTGGTGCCGGCCAGGCCATACAAACCTCGCGACAAGGCCAAGGGCGAATTGGCCGTGCTCTTGGTCGAGAGGTGGATTTTGGCCCGGCTGCGCAACCGGCGCTTCTACTCCCTGGGCGAGCTCAACCTCGAGGTCCGCAAGCTCCTCGACGTGGTCAACAACAAGCCCTTCAAGAAGATGCCGGGCTCCCGCCGGAGCCTGTTCGAGGAGATCGAAAGGCCGGCATTGCGGCGGCTGCCGACGCGACCCTACGAGTTCGCCACCTTCCTCCGCGGCCGCAAAGTCCACATCGACTACCACGTCGAGGTCGACTACCACTACTACTCGGTCCCCTATCAGCACACCGGCGAACGCGTCGACCTCCGCCTCACCGCCTCGGTGGTGGAGATCTTCCTGCGCGGCAAGCGCGTCGCCAGCCACCTGCGCAGCTACCAGCGCGGCCGGCACACCACCGACCCCACCCACCGGCCGGAGTCCCACCGCCGCCATCTCGACTGGCCGCCGGAACGAATCGTCAGCTGGGCCGAGAAGACCGGACCTGAGACCGCCGCCCTGGTCAAGGGTGTGATGGAGTCGCGGCCCCACCCCGAGCATGGCTACCGCACCTGCCTCGGGATCATGCGCCTGGGCAAGCGCTACGGAAGCACGCGCCTGGAGGCCGCCTGCCGGCGTGCCCTGACCGTGCGCGCGCTGAGCTATCGCAGCCTCGAATCGATCNTGAAAAACGGCCTCGACCACAAGCCCCTGCCCGAGCCCGTCACCCGACCCGCCGACCGCCGCCAGCACGAGAACCTACGCGGCCCCGACTACTACCAGTAAGGAGAAGAAGACGCATGCTGACCTCGCCCACCCTCGACAAGCTCCGGGATCTCAACCTCCTCGGCATGAGCCGCGGCTACCAGGAACAGATGGAGCGCGCCGACTACCAGGCGCTCCCCTTCGATGACCGCCTCGGCCTGCTCGTCGACATCGAGATGCAGGAGCGCGAGAACCGCCGCCTCCACCGCTACCTCAAGGCCGCCCGCCTGCGCGACCAGGCCTGCGTCGAGGACCTCGACTTCCACGCTCCCCGCGGTCTCAACCGCGCCCTCGTCCTGGAACTGGCGGAGTCGCGTTGGGTCGACGCCCACCAGGCCGTGCTCATCATCGGCGCCACCGGCCTCGGTAAAACCTACGTGGCCTGCGCGCTCGCCCAGGCCGCCATCCGCAAGGGCCACACCGCCCTCTATCTGCGCTTCCCACGCATGGTCGATGAGCTCGCCGTTGCCCGCGTCGACGGACGCCTGCCACGCCTGCTCGCCGCCTGGGCGCGGCTCGATGTCCTGGTCCTCGATGATTTCGCGATGCAGGCGCTCTCAAGCCAGCAGTCGGCCGATCTTCTCGAGGTCATCGAGGACCGCTCGCAGCGCCGCTCGACCATCGTCACCAGTCAGATGCCGGTCAAGCAATGGCACGAAGCCCTCGGCGACGCCACCATCGCCGACGCCATCCTGGACAGACTCATCCACAACGCCCACCGGATCGAACTCCGCGGCCATGAGTCCCTGCGAGGCTCCAGGACGACCGGCCTCGGGACGCCCGAAGAGCCCGCCGATGCGTCCAAAGGGGCCAAATCACGCCCCAGCCGGGGCGGCCACCCAAAAGCGAGCCGCTAGGACGCCTCAGCGGCTCGCCTCCCGGGTCGATTGCTCCTGTGGGCCACTCTCACGCCAGATTGCCGCGCCGCGTCATGATAGACGGCCGCAGCGGGCATCTATGATGGTCGCTATAGGCAGCCGCTGCTCGGGCTTTTACACCACTGCCCGGACGCCACCGCGCGCTCGACCCTCTGTGTCTTCGGCTTTCGGCCATCCGCCCGATAGCTGGCTTTGTATCAAAACTGTGGAGCCAGCGAGAGGAAGCCGGCGAGAGGGATCGAACCTCCAACCTGCTGTTTACAAAACAGCTGCTCTGCCATTGAGCTACGCCGGCGTCCTCTGAAGGGTAACGGAACCCTTTTTGGAAGGGGGTCAGCGGGCTAGATTGAGATCGAAACCGGCTGTGTGGCGCGAAAACTGGGTCGGACCCACCGATGGTGCGCAGTCGCCCGTGTCAGCAACGAAACCGCGATTCGCCGGTGGGAAGGGCGGGTGTGCATGCCCAGAACTACGAATAGAAGGTAATCACCGGCAAAACTCTTGCAGCAATGATGCCGATCAATTCACGGCGATGGTCGACGCCGCGCGCGAATACTCTTTGATGATCCCGTGCAGCCGATCGATACGCACGACTTCGCCAGCGCTCGGAATGGGCAATGGGTCCGGAGGCCTGAGCTCCCGGCTCCGGTGAGGTCGGGCGTGGTTGTAGTGATCGAAGAATTCCTTCAACACCCTCATGAGGTGGCGCTCGCCGAAGATGACCAGGAAATCAAGACACTCGGTCCGGATTGTCTTCACAAGGCGTGGAGTCCACGGATGTCGTTGCACCAGACTGCGACGGAGTTTTCGCGCCACACAGGCGCACGCTAGAGGCAAACGCAAGAGTGCGATGCCAATCGGGGGCTGGAGTGTCCCACGCCTCGCCGAGATGAATGTGCTAACGCTCAGCCGGCGACTACACTGGCCGCAGTGGCAGCTCTGCAGCTCTCGGCCGAAGAATTCCACATCCTGGCGGACGGGGTCGCCGATGCCGCGGCCGAGTTCCTTGCCACCCTCGACAGCCGTCCTGTCTTCCCGCCAACGTCGGCAGTTGGGACGACCGCAACCTTCGACCGGCCGCTACCGGAAGATGGAGTGGGCCGGGCGGTGCTCGACGACCTGAAAGAGATAGCCGAACACTCCCGGGCAGGCAATGGGCGACTGTTCGCTTACGTGGTCGGGTCGGGAGAGCCCGTCGGTGCTCTCGCTGACCTGTACGCGTCAGTGCTGAACCAGAATGTGACCGCCTGGCGTTCGGCGCCCGCCGCGGTGACGTCACGCCTGGCGCATCGACTGTCAGATCGATCTCGCCAACCCGGTGAGGATCGCCTCTGCCACTACGCGATCGAATCGACCACTTTCATACGGGAGCGCGCAGATGTCCGCCGCCTCCACCGACAGCCGGTCCGTGACTCCGGCGCTCCGAGCATTCGCGATGGCCCGGTCCCTCATGTCAAGTGAGATGTCTGCCGCTTTGACCGTTACGCCGAAGCGGGTCGCCATCTCGATGGCCGTCGTTCCGACGCCGCAGCCGATGTCCAGAACCTGCTGCCCGGGCGCGAGCGCGGCCAGCGTAAGCAGTTCCTCGGTTGACCGGCGGCCACCGGGGTGGATTACGTGTTTTCCAAGGAGTCCGAAAAGGACGTAGGGGTCTGCCTCCGCCATAGGGACTCGCCGCTGCTCGACCATCGCCACCCACCTCCTGGATTCGTTAGCGGGATTCTCCACCAGATTCCGAACTTTGTCAAGAAATCAATTGAATACATGACAAACAGTCCAACCGCCAGGCATAATGCGGGAGAAAATGCCGGATCGCGCGGTCAAGATGGAGCTCTTCGACCAGTTCGCTCGGGTCGCTCAGGCCTTGGCCAGCGGGCGCCGAGTTGAGATCGTCGACGTCCTGACCAATGGAGATCGGACGGTCGAGGAGCTGGCTCGACAGGTCGGCCTCTCGACGGCTAATGCGAGTCAGCACCTGCAGGTATTAAAGGAAGCGGGACTTGTGGCCGCCTCGCGCGATGGCACCCGGGTGCGCTACCGACTCGCCTCGAGGGCCGTCTACAAGTTCTGGGTGGTGCTGCGCTCGCTGGCTGTCGAGAGACTGCCTGGCGTCAAAGGTCTCGTCGAGGCGTATCTAGGATCGCAAGACGGTCTYGAGCCGATCAGCCGCGAGGAGTTACTCACCCGCCTTGAGGCGGGCGAGGACTTGGTGGTCGTCGATGTGCGGCCAGTAGAGGAATTTCGTGCGGCACATCTTCCCGGCGCCGTCTCGATCCCACTTGATGAGCTCCAGCAGAGGTTGCGAGAGCTACCGCAAGAACGCCAGATCGTCGCGTACTGTCGTGGCCCCTATTGCGCCTTTGCGCCGGAGGCCGTTCGCGCATTGCGCGCGCACGGCTACGCCGCCAGGCACCTTAAGGACGGGCTGCCAGAATGGGCAGCCGCCGGCAACGATGTGGAGTCGGTGACAGTCGGCGCTTCGAGCGTGGACTGATGGAGCCAGCCGAGCTGACCGGAGACGCGTCGGCGATCCTGGATTCGAAGTCCAGGCCGGCCGCGGTCGCCCGCAAGCGAGCGCGATCGAGTAGCCCGCCGTCGATGTCGAGCTCTACAACCATCGTTAGGAGGTTTGCCAGATGAGCAATGCGAAATATGAGTTCACCGTGGAGGTCCCGCTGACCTTCGAAGCTGCCGAGGGGCGGACGCGTGAGCTACTGAAGGCGGAGGGCTTTGGGGTCCTGACCGAGATAGACGTCCGCGGCACGCTGAAGGAGAAGCTGGGGGCGGACTTTCGCTCCTACCGCATCCTCGGCGCGTGCAATCCGCGCTTGGCGCATCAAGCACTGATGGCGGAGGCGGGCATCGGCCTGCTTTTGCCCTGCAATGTGGTGATTGAGGAGGCTGACGGAGGTACCACTCGCGTCCGCTTTCTGGAGCCGATCGCCGCGCTTGGCATCGTCGGCAACCCCACGGTAGAGCCGATCGCTAAAGAGGCGTCGGAGCGACTCCACCGCGTGGCTGAGGCGCTCGGCTAGGAACCTGAATAATTACGGACTGATGCTAAACGGGAACCCATGAGCTTTCCGTCGCCGGCTGCCGGGGAGGTCCTGCTGGTCACCAGGGACTCGCTGGTGACCACCAGGCTTCGGGCCGCCTGTGTTGCCCGTGGGCTAAGGGTCGTCGACAGCGAGCCGGAACTGTCCTCGCCACCACGGCTCGTCGCCGTGGACCTCGCCGATCCAGCGGCACTGCGATCGGTGCCCGAGTGGCGTCGCGCTTGGCCGGATGCGCTGCTGGCAGGGCACCTTGCATTGCCTGACCGGGCCGCCTGGCTGGCCGCCGAACAAGCCGGTTTCGACCTGGTGGCGAACCAGGGAGCCTTCGTCGGCGCGGTCCTGCGACGGCTGGACAGCCCGGCGGTGCCGGCTCGGCGGCGGTATCCCCTGATCGCCTCGTCCGACGCTGCCGGGCGACTGGGGTGTGTGCTGCAGTTGGCGGACAGCCCGGTGGGACCAGTGGCGCTCTATCACATCGGCAAGCAGTTTTACGCGATCGCGGACCGCTGTCCGCATGCGGGAGCCCGCCTCTCCCAGGGCGAGCTGGTCGGCTCTGTCCTCACCTGCCCGGAGCACGGCAGCCAGTTCGATGTACAGACCGGCGAGCGGCTGCGCGGGCCAGCTGACGAATCGCCCCGAAGGTTCCCCCTCGTGGAGGAAGGCGGCCAGGTCTACCTGCTGGTGGAGGGAGAGGTCCTTCCCGGCGGGGAGCGGTAGGCGGCGACGTTCAGTCGACGGTTAGCGGTACGAGCCTGCGGTGACTCACTCTGCAGAGAGCGATGAATCAGAAATTGCGGCGCCGACGGCCTGACGCGCCGCTTCGGCGACATCGCTCCATTCGACGCCGGGGGCTTCGACATCTGGCCAGGCAGCCCGGAGGCGAGCGGCCAGGTGCGAGAGCTCGTCGGAGCCGAGCAGAGCCGATTCAATCCGTGAGGTAGCGTCGCCGACCGCGTAGAAGTCTCCGCTCACGAGCGACTCGATTATCTGGCGGCCGGCGATGACGAGCGTGACGCGCACCAGCCCACCGCGGGCTTTGCTCAGGCCGTGTCCCAGCTTGACGTTGCCAGTGATGCGGATCGGCTTGTGTCGATCGTCCCGGAGGCGGACTTCATCCACCCACTCCCGCTTGCGCATCCGGGCTCTCCAGCTCTTGTAGGCCGCCTCCTCATCGGTGCGCAGGCGGCCGGGCACGAGCCGCGCGCTCAGCGCTTCCTCAAAGGATGCGATCAGCTCGCTCCGGACCAGTCTTGGCGGCACCATGCGTCCGAGCTCTTTTCGCAGGCTCGTGACATAGGCGTCTATGGTCTGCGCGACCTTGCCGCGCATCTTCTCGTCGGGGATGCGGAGCACGCTCGCCGCGGAGCGGGCGTTGAAGGACATGATGATCGAGCCGACGAAGACGAAGGCGCGCCCGATGCTCGCCGCCCCCAAACCGCCGATCTTGCGCCCGTCCACCTGGAGGTCGTTGATGGGCGCGAAGTGGGCGCCGGTCACGCCGAGCCGCCGGTAGCACTCAACCGGACCGCGCGCGAAGTACTCGAATGCATCCTGGATGTGGGCTGGGACCCGGTCCGGCTGCCAGATGAGCTGGAAGAAGACCTGACCTCGGTCCAGATAGACGGCTCCGCCGCCCACCTCGCGGCGCATGATCGGGAGATCCTGTCGGCGGCAAGCCTCCTCATCGACCTCGCGACCCAGTTCCTGGTGGCGGCCCAGGCAGACGTAGGGCCGACGCGGGCGGCAGAGGATGACCGTGTTGGGATCGCCGGGTCGCAGCGAGTCGGCCACGGCATGGTAAAGCGTCTGGCTCATGGTCGACGAGCAGACGTTCAGGTCCAGTAGCCGCACCTCTTCCACCATCCGTTTGCCTGTCATCGATGCCGTGGATCAGGCCTCGCGCTGGTGTGAGTAGCCGCCCCGCCTGCTGAATTGGCGAATCGGCCGTCATTGGGTGCTTCACACACTGGCCCGACCGTCGCGTTCGCGGCTAGTCGCCAGGTCTGAAGCTTTCCCATCGCAACCGTCAGGCCCCTGAGTCCGCAGGAACCAAAGCCGCGGAGTCTTTCAAAACTCAGGGCGATTCAACCGCAGACTGGCTTCAACCGAGATGGCGTTACTGAGGCTTCCGGGGATGACCACAGGCACGAGCTGATCTTAGGACTGAATGGTCAGCGTCTGCCATGGAACTGGGCCTGTCCTGAGAGATCAACCTCCAGCTAGCGGGTGAACGTGAAGATGTCCCTCACCGCCGTCGGCTGCCCGCTGGCGGCTCGGGATTCGATGGTAGGATGGGCATAGACGCAACCCATTGGAGGTTTCCTCTTCGACATGATCGAGCAACGCACCATAACGCTCACCGATGCAGCCCGGGCCCAGCTCAAGGGCCTGCTGGGCAGGGAGGAGAACNCCAGCCTGGCGCTGCGTCTTTTCGTCACCGGCGGGGGCTGCTCAGGCCTGCAATATGGCATGGCTTTGGACGACAACATGAGGCCGGGGGACGAGGTGGTGACTTTGGATGGGGTGCGAGTCGTGGTGGACGATTACACGCTCCCACACGTGCGCGGCTCGGAGATCGACTACGTCGACAGCCTGATGGGCGGCGGGTTCACCGTGCACAACCCCAACGCAGTCCACTCGTGCTCCTGTGGCACCTCCTTCGACACCGGCGACGACGCCGGCAACGCCAAGGCCTGCGGCTGCGGCCACTGATCCGGCGCGCGGGCACCAAGGCGCTGCGGATCGGCAAGAGTGTAAACGGTCAAGCAGTTTCGGTCGAGGCGTCATGCGGGCCATCGAAAACCGAAGGCGAGCAGGTCCGCGATATGGCATTTGTCAGTCTGTCAGCGCTTGATCATATAGACGTTTGGTGGTATTGATATGACGCTTTGATACCGGAGGCCCTCATCGAAGAAGCGGCTCGCCGGTTCGCGCTGCTCGGTGATCCGTCGCGCCTTCGGATCCTCAGCACTCTCAAGGAGTCCGGCGAGCTGGCGGTTGGCGAGTTGGCGGCTCTCAGCGGGCTGACCCGAACCAACCTCTCCCAGCACCTGAGCCGGCTCGCGGCAGCGGGGCTCGTGGGGCGGCGCCGGCAGGGGACGACGATCTACTACCGCATCGTCGACGAGTCTTTAGGCGAGCTTTGCAACCTGGTTTGTGCCAGCCTGCGCGAGAGGGGTAGGGCCCTGGCCGCCTCGTGAGCGCGGAGGACGTCGGGAGCACGACGCCCCGCTCTGCGATGCCTTTGCCGCTGCTGGCTCAGCCGCCCAAGTGGGCGAAGGTCATTGATCAAAACAAGTGCATCGGCTGCCACGCCTGTACCGTCGCCTGCAAGTCGGAGAACGAGGTCCCGCTCTCCGTCACCCGCACGTACGTCAAAGCCGTGGACATCGGCGTGTTTCCGCAGGCGCGCCGCGCCTTCCAGGTCACGCGCTGCAACCAGTGCGACGACGCTCCGTGCGTTGCCGCCTGCCCGACCTCGGCCATGTTCCGCCGCCCGGATGGAATCGTCGACTTTGACAAATCGGTCTGCATCGGCTGCAAGGCGTGCATGGCCGCGTGCCCCTACGACGCCATCTTCATCAACCCCGAGGATCACTCGGCCGAGAAGTGCAACTTCTGCGCGCACCGCATCGACATGGGCCTCGAGCCGGCATGTGTGGTCGTGTGTCCTGTCGAGGCCATCATCGTCGGCGACTTGAACGATCCGACCTCAAAGGTGGCCCAGATCGTGAACCGCGATCCGGTCCAGGTCCGCCGCCCTGAGAAAGGGACTCGCCCCAAGCTTTTTTACAAGGGCGCGCACCAAGCGACGCTCGATCCGATCGCTGCCCGGCGCCCGGATGGCGGGCTCTACATGTGGAGCGAGCAGCCTCATGGCGACCAGCAAGTCGGGTCTGGAGCGCCGGTCGCGTGGGGTGGCGCCAACAGCTCGGCCGCAGCGCTGCTCTCTTACGACGTCTCCCACAAGGCTCCGTGGGACTGGCGAGTTGGCCTCTACACGTGGACCAAGAGCATTGCCGCCGGCGCCTACTTCGTCCCGCTGCTGTTGGTGCTAAGCGGAGTCGTGCCTTCAACCAGCGTGCTCTGGGCCTGGGTGGCGCCGGTCCTGGCCACCATTTTTCTCGGCCTCACGGGCCTGATCCTGATCTGGGATCTCGAGCACCCCTTCCGCTTCTACCTCATTTTCGTGCGCCCGCAGTGGCACAGCTGGCTGGTGCGTGGAGCTGTGGTGATCACGGCTTACGGAGCGGTCCTCGCGCTCCATTTCCTCGCCAGCCTGGCCGGCGCCTCGACTGCCCGCATGTGGCTCGCGGTGTTGGGTCTGCCCCTATCCGTGATGGCGGCCGTCTACACCGGCTACTTGTTCGCGCAGGCCAAGGCTCGTGACCTCTGGCAGAGCCCGCTTCTTCCGCCGCACCTCACCGTCCAAGCAACCATGGCCGGCTCTGCCGCCATGCTGCCTTTCGCGGTCTGGCTGCAGGCGGCGGCTGTCGTGCCGCTGCTGTGGGTGCTGGCCGCGGCGAGCCTGGTTCACCTGCTGTTCGTGCTCGGCGAGACGACGCTGACGCATCCCACTGCCCACGCGCACCTGGCGGCGCGGGAGATGGTTCGCGGCCGCTTCGCCCGCTACTTCTGGGGCGGGATCGTGCTCGTGGCGGTCGCAATTTTCGCACCGGCCCTCGGTCCACTGGTTGCAATTGCCGCCCTCGTCGGGCTCTTGCTCCATGAGCACGCGTACGTCCAGGCCGGCCAGGTGGTTCCGCTGGCGTGAGCTCCAACGATCGTCTTCAACGTCTCAACGAGCGAGTCACAGCTGCCCGAGCCGAGACCGAAGCGCGGGGCGAGACCTTTTATCCCGGACCCAGTCGTGTTCACCTCGCAGCCTTTCCGCCCAACGAGCGCTGGGACGACTGGGTGGAGCTCGATTCGAAAGCCTGGCCGGACAAGGTCGAGCGGCGCTACATGCTTGTCCCCACCACCTGCTTCAACTGTGAGTCCGCGTGTGGTCTCCTCGCGTACGTCGATCGGGACACGCTTCAGGTCCGCAAGTTCGAGGGCAACCCCGAGCATCCCGGGTCAAGAGGGCGTAACTGCGCCAAGGGCCCGGCCACACTGAACCAGGTCACCGATCCCGACCGCATCCTCCATCCACTGAAGCGGGCGGGGAAGAGGGGCGAGGGCCGCTGGGTGCAGGTCTCCTGGGACGAGGCGCTCGACGACATCGCGGGCCGGATTCGCAAAGCGATCACCGACGGTCGGCGGAACGAGATCATGTACCACGTCGGCCGGCCCGGAGAAGATGGCTTCACCGAGCGGGTGTTGGCCGCCTGGGGAGTCGATGGGCACAACTCCCACACCAACATCTGCTCCTCGGGCGGTCGGGCCGGCTACCACTTCTGGATGGGGCTTGACCGCCCCAGCCCGGATCACGCCAACGCGCGCGTCATCTTATTGATCAGCTCTCATCTCGAGGCCGGCCACTACTTCAACCCACACGCCCAGCGTGTCATCGAGGCCAAGGAACGCGGCGCGAAGCTGATCGTGATGGACACTCGCCTCTCCAACACGGCAACGCATGCCGACCACTGGCTGCCCACCTATCCGGGCTCGGAGGCGGCGGTCTGCCTGGCCATCGCCCGGCACATCATTCAGAACCGCCTCTACAACCGCGAGTTCGTGCGCCGGTGGTGGAACTGGCAGGAGTACCTGGCCCGCGAGCATCGTGACGAGCCTCAGACCTTCGAGCGATTCGAAGAGGTGCTCGGCGAGGTCTACAGGGATTTCACTTTCGAGTACGCCGCCGCCGAGAGCGGCATTTCGGCCGCCACTTTGCTGGAGGTCGCCGACCTGGTGGCCGGCGCGGGCACGCGGCTCTCGACGCACACTTGGCGGGCGGCCGCGGCAGGCAACCTGGGCGGTTGGCAGGTGTCACGATGCCTGTTCTTGTTGAACGGTCTCACGGGGGCGGTGGCCACCGAGGGTGGCATCTTTCCCAACGCCTGGAACAAGTTCGTGCCCAGGCCGATGTACGTGCCGCCGCACCCCGAGGAGTGGAACGAGCTCACATGGCCACGCGAGTACCCACTGGCTCTTATGGAGATGTCGTTCCTCCTGCCACAACTCCTGGACGAAGGACGACACCGGCTCGAGGTTTACTTCACGCGCGTCTACAACCCGGTCTGGACCAACCCCAACGGCTTCGCCTGGATCGAGGCACTGAGCGATGAGTCCAAGGTCGGGTTGCACGCGGCGCTCACTCCGACCTGGAACGAGAGCGCCTACTTCGCCGATTACGTGCTGCCGATGGGACTCGGCCCCGAGCGTCACGACCTCCACTCCTACGAGACCCACGACGCCCAATGGCTGGGCTTTCGCCAGCCCGTGTTGCGGACCGCGCGCGAGCGGCTGGGCGAGACGTTCGCCGACACTCGCGAGGCCAATCCAGGTGAGGTCTGGGAGGAGAACGAGTTTTGGATGGAGCTCTCGTGGCGCATCGATCCCGACGGGGCGCTTGGGATCCGGAAGTACTTCGAGTCGCAGAAGGAACCCGGCACCAAGCTGAGCGTCGACGAGTACTACGGATATATCTTCGAGAACTCGGTCCCCGGCCTGCCTGAGAAGGCGGCGGGCGAGGGCTTGAGCCCGCTCCAATACATGCGCCGCTATGGGGCCTTCGAGGTGCTTCGAAAGGTGGGGCCGCTGCATGAGCAGCCTGTCGGTGCCGAGGAGCTCGATGACGTCAACGTCGATCAGATTGGTCGTGTTTACACCAAGACGCCAAGGCCGGCCGGGCCCAACATCGTCCCTTTGCCCACGCCCGAGCCCGACGCCGACGGCCGGCGCGCGGTCGGCGTCGAGGTCGATGGCGCCATCCTGCGCGGCTTCCCCACCCCCAGCGGCAGGCTCGAGTTCTACTCCTCCACCCTCGCTGACTGGGGCTGGCCCGAGCATGCCATCCCCGGCTACATCAAGAGCCACGTACATCCCGAGCAGCTGGACGAGGAGCAGATGGTCCTGATCGCCACGTTCCGCGTGCCCATCCAGATTCATACGCGGAGTGCGAATTCGAAGTGGCTCGATGAGATCGCGCACACCAACCCGCTCTGGTTGCATCCAAGTGATGCGGACCGACTGGGCGGCATCCGCACCGGTGATCTCGTGCGGGTGGAGACCGACATCGGCCACTTCGTGGTCAAGGCCTGGGTCACCGAGGGCATCCGCCCGGGCGTGGTTGCCTGCAGCCACCACATGGGCCGCTGGAAGCTGGCCGACAAGGGCCAGCGGCAGCTCATGGCGACGGTTGGCATCGACAACCAGGACGAGCGTTGGTCGATGGTGCGCAAGCGGGGTGCGGGACCGTATGCGTCCGCCGACGCCGACACTGCCCGCATCTGGTGGACCGATGTGGGGGTCCACCAGAACCTCACCTTCCCAGTCCACCCGGACCCCATCTCCGGCATGCACTGCTGGCATCAGGCGGTGAGGGTTCGGCGCGCCGAGCCGGCCGACAGCTATGGCGACATCTCGGTCGACCTCGCGAAATCGCGCGAGGTGTACCAGAAATGGCTGGCGATGACGCGGCCCGCGGCGCAGGTCTCCCCCAACGGCACGCGCCGGCCCTATTGGCTGATGAGGCCGTTGAAGCCCGCCCTCTCCGCCTACCGGCTTCCCGATTCGCCGGCGCCCACGCCTCGCGGCGGGAGGACCTGACGGAACTCTTTCGGGCGCTGGCCGCGATCGTAGAGCCGCCAAGCGCCGAGGTGGATCGCGTGGCGCGACTGCTCGAGCTGCCAGGTCGGGCGGACGCCGCCGCCTACACCGACCTCTTCGTGCTGCAGCTGTGGCCCTACGCGTCTATATATGTAGGCGCCGAGGGCAAGCTGGGCGGCGAGAGCAGGGACAGGGTGGCGGGGTTCTGGCGGGCGCTGCGTTTCACGCCTCCCTCGGAGCCCGATCACCTCGCAGCGCTTCTCGGCCTGTATGCCGCCCTTGCCGACAGCGAGGAGTCGGAACAGGATGCGGCGCGCCGGCAACTCCGTCACCGCTCCCGCCAGGCGCTGCTCTGGGAACACCTCTTGAGCTGGCTGCCCACGTACCTGGCCAAGCTGGAGGAGATCGCACCACCCTTCTACCTGGCCTGGATGGAGCTGTTGCGCGAAGCGTTGATGGCGGAGGCGCGGACTCTGGGCGCACCGGATCAGCTGCCGCTACACCTGCGAGAAGCGCCCGCGCTCGCCGATCCGCAATCGCAGGGCGCCGACGCTTTTCTGGCGGGACTCCTGGCCCCTGTGCAAAGTGGAGTTGTGCTCTCGCGAGACGACCTGGGTCGCGCAGCGCGCGCGCTTGGACTGGGGCTCCGTCAGGGCGAGCGCGCCTACGTTTTGAAGGCGCTGCTCGGGCAGGATCCCGCCGCGACCCTCGAGTGGCTGGCAGAAGAGGCTAGTCGCTGGTCACAGATTCACCGATCGATGCCGGACGAGCTCGAGCCTGTGCGCAGCTTCTGGAGCCGGCGCGCTCAGGCCGGCGCGCAGCTCATAGCGTCACTCAGCCCGATCTTGGCCTAACACGCGGATCGCGAACTCCCGCTTGGGGCAGATGCGCCCGTCGCGCAGCTCCTGCAGGGTCCGTTCCAACTTGTTCATCATGGTGACGCCGTCGGCGCACGAGAATTCGTAATCGCCTGAGCCGGGGAGCTCGAGTTGAGCGCGGGCCTGCTCATAGAGCTCTCCAACGGTCGCACTCCAAGGCAACCGAAGCTCGACCGTGCCGGATGGCCCGCTGACCAGGATCTGAGCGTCATCGCTCACTCCCTCACCTCCTCCACGCGGTATTCGGGCTCAACGTCGTTCGGATCCTCACGGTTCAGGGCGGCGCATACGGACTCCGCCCTCTCCAGGTTCTCGAACGTCAGCGGCGAGCCGTCCGGCCGCTGGAGATAGAAGGACTTCCGGCGCCGGTTGAAGATCGCATAGCGTTTGTCTGGCTCTGAACCGGCCGGCTCCTCAGTAGCAGAAGACTCTGCAGTCGTCGTCGAGACCCACCTCCGTATATTTCGCCGCTCCCATCGCGCCGTCGACCTCGGGAATCACGTCGTCCATGGTCATGTCGTGCAGCGACAGCGAGGCGGGGCAGACGTACAGCTTGACGCCGCCGTTCTTGGCGTCGCGGATGAAGTCGAGCACCGACTTGCCGGACCCCTCTTTGACGCTCAGGTGCTCGGCCACGCCCTTCTTCATCAGCAGGGTCGCATCCATGGTGGTGACTATGAGCGCCTCATAGTCCAAGGCGGCCGCCGCCATGGCCTGGAAGAAGGGGGTGCCAAGGCGGTGGGGGGTATCCGGCCCCGAGGTCATCATGATCAGCATCTTGTTCGCCAAAGCCTCCCGCCTCCCAATATCAGGGGTTGACATCAAGTGTCAGAAGTATAATATGCGAATATCCGAATAAGTCGTTCCCGTTTGCACTAGCGGGCGGGTAATGGAGGTGGTCGCATGGCGACTATGGTCGCAGCCCCGACAGACATAAGGGACTTGGTCAGAAGCACGGTCGACGAGTACCTGGCCGAAAAGCAGGCGGAGAAGGATGCCAAGCCCAAGAAGATGGCGCTGATCGCCACCAAGGGCACCCTCGACATGGCCTATCCACCTCTGATCCTCGCCACCACCGCAGCCTCTTTGGACTGGGAGGTGGGCATCTTCTTCACCTTCTACGGCCTGAACATCATCCACAAGCAAAAGGGCAAGCACATGCAGGTGGCGCCGCTGGCCAACCCGGCGATGCCTATGCCCGTTCCCAACCTGCTCGGCGCCATCCCCGGCATGACCGCGATGGGCACCATGGTCATGAAGTCAATGTTCAAGAGCCACGGCGTGGCCTCGATCGACGACCTCCTCGAGGCTGCCGTCGACACCGGCGTCAGGCTCATCCCCTGCGCCATGACGATCGAGGTTTTCGGCTACAAGAACGGTGACTTCATCAAAGAGGCCGAAGCGCCGTGCGGTGCCGCCACGTTCATCGACTGGGCCCAGGACGCCGACATCAGCCTCTTCATCTAGAACCAGAGGAGACGCAGACCTAATTGAGCACCCAGCAGTCGAAGGAGGAGTTCTACCAGCTTCACGCCCATCTCTGTAAGGCCCTTGCCCACCCGACCCGCCTGCTGATCATCGACGAGCTGCGGGACGGGCCTCGCTCGGTCAGCGAGCTGGTCGAGCGCCTCGGCCTGCGTCAGAGCAATCTCTCCCAGCATCTCGGCGTCCTCCGCGACCAGCGTCTGGTCATCACCCGGCGCGATGGGCAGACCGTTTACTACCGGCTCCGTGACGCGCGAGTCACGCAGGCTTTCGACCTGCTCAGGCAGGTCTTGCGCAGTGTTCTGAGGGAGGGCGAGCGGCTTGCCGTCGCCAACTGACCATGAATGAACATCCAGCATCCCGGCCCAGCATTCCCGCACACGCGCTCATAACGCCAGCGCGCAAGTTCAAACCCGACCCGGCGACTGCCCCCACCGAGGACATTCGAGATGCGTGCTTCGAGCTTGAGAAGGAGGGCGAGTGGATCGTTCAGCGCGTGCCCGAGCCCTACATCGAGGTGAAGACGAAGTACGGCCGCGCCAAGAAAATTCCCGTCCAGCACACCTGGCACCACAAGAGCTGCGGCCAGTGCGGTCACATCCCCGGCTACTCGACCGCCATCTTCTGGCTCAACCGAGCGCTGGAGATCGATTACAACGATCCCCGCGACCAGACCTCATGCACGGCCTGGAACTATTACGCGTCGGCCACCTCCAACGCTCCAGCCCAAGCGGCCGTTGCGATGCGCAACTTCGCGGCGGCGTATGAGACCACCTACTACCCGACCATTCACTGCGGGACCAGCTATGGCCACTATAAAGAGGTCCGCGAGCAGATGATCCACGTGCCTGAGCTGCGCCGGCAGGTGCGCGACATCCTGGCCAAGCTGGGCAAGCCCCTGGTGATCCCGGAGGAGATCGTGCACTACAGCGAATGGGTGCATGTCATGCGGCACGAGTTTGCCAAGCGCAGGGTGCTGGACGTCTCAAACATCACGGTGACGGTCCACCCCGCGTGCCACTATTACAAGCTCGTCGCCGAGGACGCCATCTACGACGAGGACATCTATGCGGGTCAGCGGACCGCGGTCGTATCCGCCGTGGTGGCGGCGATGGGGGCCAAGGTCGCCGACTACTCAACGTGGTTCGACTGCTGCGGTTTTGGCTTCCGGCACATCCTCGTTCAGCGCGACTTCACGCGGTCGTTTGCGACGATGCGAAAAATCGAGGTTATGAAGAACGAGGCCAACCCCGACGTCGTTCTCACCCACGATACCGGCTGCGTCACCACGCTCGATCAGAGCCAGTTCGTGGGCAGGGCAAAGGGTTTCAACGTCGGCGTCCCGGTCATGTCCGAGGCCCAGTTCGTGGCGCTCGCCATGGGCGCACACCCCTATCGCGTCTGCCAGCTGCACTGGCATGCGACCGACTACCGCCCGCTGCTCGAGAAGATGGGCATCGACTGGGAACTGCGCTGGCACGAGTTCGAAAAAGACCTGGAGAGGATTCAGAAGGGCGAGATCCAGTTTTTGACCTGGGAAACGGCCAATGCCAAGTGACAGCGTCCTCGTCCTGGGCGGCGGCCCGGCCGGCATGGAGGCCGCGCGGGGGATCGCGTCGTTGGGTTCCAAGGTTGTTCTGGTCGAGCTGAGGGAACGACTCGGCGGAACGCCCGACTCGGCCAGCTACTCCTCATTCGCGCTGGACCACCGCAAGGTGTCCGACGTGCTCACGGCGATGCGCGAGGAGATCGAGCGCAGCCCGCTGATCGATGTCCGTCTGCAGAGCCGGCTGACCGCGTTCGAAGGCAAGGCCGGCGACTTCAAGGCCACGCTCACCAATATCAAGGGCACTTCAGAGGCCGTTGATTGCGCTGCGGTCGTGATCGCGACCGGCTTTCAACACTTCGACCCTGGACGCGAGACGCAGATGTATGGCTACTACGAGTACGAGGACGTGATCACGCTGGTCGACGCGGAAAGGATGCTGTCCGCCGGCAAGTTCGTACGTCCCTCAACCGGCGAGCCGCCCAAGGCGGTCTGTTTCATCCAGTGCGTTGGCTCTCGCGACCGGCGCATCGGCAACGAGTACTGCTCCAAGGTCTGCTGCGGGATCTCCTCCAAGGAGGCGATCGAGGTCCGCGAGCTGGTGCCCGACTGCAAGGTCTTCATCTTCTACATCGACATGCGCATGTACGGCTTCTGGGAGGACCAGCTCTACTGGAAGGCCCAGGAGGAGCACAAGGTCCAGTTCATCCGCGGCATCGTCACCGAGGTCATCCGCCGCGGCGACAAGCTCGTCGTCAAGGGCGAGGACACCACGATGGGCAGGCCGGTCGAGGCGCCGATGGACATGGTGGTGCTGAGCGTCGGCATGGAGCCGAGCCGGGGCACGGTGGAGATGTCGAAGGTGCTCGGCGTCCCCCTCGAGTCGCACGGGTTCATCGCCGCGAACGGCGCCCCGCTCGACACCGTCACCACTCCGGTCCCGGGGATCTTCGTCGCCGGGGCCGCCGCCGGTCCCAAGGACCTCGAGGACACGGTGGGGATGGCCGGGCTGGCCGCCGCCAGAGCAGTGGCGCTGGTGCGGCGGCAGGCCGGCACGGCGCAGCCGGTGGGATGACGGCGATGATCGGCGGGGGGCAGGTCGTCGACACGCCTGCGGTGAGGGAGTTCCTCGACCGGGCGCTGCAGAAGGCCAGCCGCGAGGACTGCCGGGCGATCACCCGTGACTGCGCGCGCAAGGCCGCCCTCCTCCAGGGGCTGCTCGCCGCCGACCGCTGCGCCGGCTTCCGTGACGCCGAGCTGCGCACCCTGCTGCGCGCCGTCTTCAGCACCCGGCGCCGGGTCGACGCAGTGCTCGACGCCGCCCGCGCGAACGGCGGGCTGGCACCGGCGCTCGCCGAGCTCAGCTGGGGAGACGCCCCCGTGGGGCAGCGTGTCGACGGCTTCGTGGCTCACCTCAGCGCGCTCGGCGACGTCGAGATGGCCTGCGACCTCGCCGGTGAGGTGCTCCACCACGTGTTCCCTGACCGCTGGTGGCTCTTCTCCCGCTGGCTGTGGAGCCCGCGGCTCCGCACCGGGGCGGTGGCGCTGGTCACCACCGAGGCCGACCTGACCGGCGAGACACCGGGGGAGACCTACCTCAAGCTGGGCCGCGCCCTGGTGATGCTGCGCGCCAGCGCCGAGGCGGGAGGCCTGCTCGACCTCGGCGAGGAGCCCTGGAACCTCGACGTGCTCCTCGCCTGCGTCTACTGCGTCTACCTCTACACCATCACCCGCCTGCGCATGACCCAGGAGTTCAACAAGGTCATCCCCCCGCTGCCCGAGCTGGTCCGCCGCTTCCTCGGCGTCCACCGGCTCGAGGTCCAGGAGCAGTAGCCATGGCCGTCGAGCCCGGCCGCATCCACGAGCACAAGCACCTGATCCAGGACGGCGTCGACATCTCCGGCCACTGGAACCGGATGTTCGACCCGCGGACCATCGACGAGTACCCGCTGGACATCCTCGAGCGGATCACCGGCCTCCCCGGCGGCGAGTCGCTGGGCTGGTGCTACCAGTGCGGCAAGTGCACCGCGGTCTGCCCGGTCGATCACGTGGGCGACTACAGCCCGCGCAAGATCTTCCGCAAGGTGCAGTTGGGGATGAACCTCTTCGACGACCCCGACCTGTGGCTCTGCACCACCTGCATGAACTGCCTGCGGGTGTGTCCCAAGGGCGTGAACATGATCGAGATCATGCCCGCGGTGCGCGAGCAGGCGGTGCTCGAGGGCAACGTCCCCGCCGAGCTGCTCACCGCCTTCGAGAACACCATGCGCCACGGCAACCCGCTCGGCGAGCCCCAGCGAAAGCGGGCCGACTGGGCGAAGGGCGCGGGGGTGCCGGTGCCGGTGATGAAGGGCCTCGGCCGCCGCGTCGACCTGCTCTGGTTCGTCGAGTGCTATCCCGCCTACCACCCCCGCGGTCGTGACGCCTCCCAGGCGCTGGCGAGGATCCTCACCGCGCTGGAGCTCGACTTCGCCATCCTCGGCGTCGAGGAGCGGTGCGTCGCCGACTCGCAGCGCCTCGCCGGCGAGACCGGCGTCTTCGAGGCGATGGCCGAGCACAACATCGGGGTGATGCAGGGGTACGAGTTCGACCGCGTGCTGGTCACCGACCCGCACGCCTACAACGCGTTCCTCAAGGAGTACCCGAAGCTGGGCGGCAGCTTCGAGACCATCCACTACAGCCAGCTGCTCGCCCCGCTGATGGAGCGGCTGCCGATGCGGACCTCCCTGGGACTGCGGGTCACCTTCCACGACCCCTGCTACCTGGGGCGGCACAACGGCGAGTACGACGCCCCCCGGCGCTGCCTGGAGTCGATCCCCGGGGTCGAGCTCACCGAGATGATGCGCTGCCGCGCCAACGGCTACTGCTGCGGCGGCGGCGGCGGCGGGATGTGGCTGGACGGGACCAACAGCGAGCACATGAGCGAGCGGCTCTCGGAGCGGAGGGTGCGGGAGGCGGTGGAGACCGGGGCCGACGTGCTCGCGGTCTGCTGCCCCTTCGAGGTGTCGCGCTTCGAGGACGCGGTCAAGTCCACGGGGAACGCGGGCCGGCTGCGCGTCCTCGACATCGCCGAGCTGATCGACATGGCCATGACGGGACAAGGAGAGTAGGCAGTGCACATCGTGGTGCCGATCAAGGAGGTCCCCGACCTCGTCGAGGAGCTGGAGGTCAACGCCGACGGCAGCGACCTCGATCGCGAGTACCTCAAGTACAAGATCAACGAGTGGGACGAGCAGGCGCTCGAGGAGGCGCTGTGCCTCAAGGACGAGGCCGGGGCCACCGTGACCGCCGTCGCCGTCGACACCGGTGACGTCGACGGCTACCTGTACACCGCGCTCGCCAAGGGCGCCGACCGGGCGATCAAGGTCACCGGCTCCTTCCCCCGGGGCGGCGACAACCACAACGTGGCGGCGGCGCTCGCCGGGGTGATCGGCGGCCTCGGCGCCGACCTCGTGCTCGGCGGGGTGCAGGCGCCCGACGACCTCGACGGCCAGCTCCCGGTGCTGCTCGCATCCGCGCTGGGGCTGCCCTGCGTCAGCGTGGTCAGCGGCGTCAGCGTCAGCGGCGGCACCGCCACGGTGCGGCAGGAGTACTCGGGAGGCCTGATGGCGGAGATCGACGTGACCCTGCCCGCGGTGATCGGGGTGCAGGCGGCGCGTCAGGCCCCGCGCTACGCGGCGGTGAGCAAGGTCCGCCAGCTGATGAAGCAGGTGACCCTCGAGGAGGTCGCCGCCGGGCCCGCTGGCGCCGGCGCCGGGCTGCGCATCCGCCGCCTCTACCGCCCCGAGGCCGCAGGTCACGCCGAGATGATCGAGGGCAGCGCCGAGGAGCAGGCGCAGCGCCTCTTCGACATCCTCGCCGAGCGCAAGCTCGTCCGGCGCTAGAGGGAGACAACGATGGGTTCCACCGTCCTCGTCGTCGGCGAGCAGCTCGACGGCGTCCTCTCCGACACCACCTACGAGCTGGTCGCGCTCGCCCGTGAGCTCGCCGGCGGCGGCAGCGTCGTCGCCGCCGGTGGCGGCGCGGGCTTCGAGAGCGCCGCCGGCTCGATCGCCGCCGACCGCGTCTGTGTGCTCGGCGGTGCGCACATGGCCGACTACACGCCCGAGGCGTACGCCGCCGCCCTCGGCGCGCTGGCCGCCGACTGCGGCGCCGACCTGGTCCTCGCCGCCACCAGCGCGGTCGGGCTCGACACCGGCGCCGCGGTGGCCGGGGCGCTCGGCATCCCGCTCGTGTCCTACGTGGTGGGGGCGACCCGCGAGGGTGGCGACCTGGTCACCACCAGCCAGCTCTACGGCGGCAAGCTGCTCGCCGAGGCCGAGGTCGCCGGCGGCCGGGCGGTGCTCACCGTCGTCCCCGGGTCGGTCTCGGGCGAGGCCGGGAAGGGCAGCGCGGGCGCCGTGGAGAGCGTCGCCGCGGCGGCGTCGCCGGGCCGGATGGCCTTCAAGGGGATGATCCGCCCCGAGGCCGGCGGCGTCGACATCACCAAGGAGGAGATCCTCGTCTCGGTGGGGCGCGGCATCGAGTCCCAGGAGAACATCGAGCTCGTCGAGGAGCTCGCCGAGGCCCTCGGCGGCACCGTCTCGGCATCCCGCCCGATCATCGACAGCGGCTGGATGCCCAAGGTGCGGCAGGTGGGCAAGTCCGGGCTGACGGTGAAGCCGAAGCTCTACCTCGCGGTGGGCATCAGCGGCGCTCCCGAGCACCTCCAGGGGATGAAGGACGCCGAGTTCATCGTCGCCATCAACACCGACCCCAACGCGCCCATCTTCGACGTCGCCGACTACGGGGTGTGCGGCGACCTGTTCGACGTCGTCCCGGCGCTCACCGAGTGCGCCAAGGCGAGCGCGTAGGAGCCGGCGTGCTGGCGGTGCAGGACACCCACCGGGAGGTCTTCGAGAACTTCGCCTCCTGGATGGCGACGCTCTTCTACACCATGGCCGCGGTGGCGGTGGCGGTGTTCCTGCTGGGCGTCGCGGTGCGGGTGCGGAAGTTCCTGCAGGGCCACGGGCGGGTGAGCCTCGACCACCCCCTGCAGCGGCTGCGCCGTGCGGCCACGGTGGTGGCCACCAACTCCACCGTCGGCCGCCGCGACCGGCTCACCCACCTCGCCCACCTGGGGATCATGTGGGGCTTCATCGCCCTGTTCCTCGGCACCGTCATCGTCACCATCGACTACGACTTCGCGCGCAACATCAACCCGTCGCTGCGCTTCTGGAACGGCGGCTTCTACCTCGCCTTCAAGGTCGTGCTCGACACCCTCGGCGCCGCCTTCCTGCTCGGGCTGGGGGCGATGATGGTGCGCCGCTGGGTGATCACCCCCTGGCGGCTGCGCTACGACCGCGTCGACCGCGAGCCGGGCAGCTACGACCGCACCCCCTACCGGCGCGGCGACGTGCTCTTCGTCTCGCTGCTCTTCGCCATCGGGGTCACCGGCTTCCTCCTCGAGTCCTTCCGGCTCGCCGCCGACCGGCCCGACTCGGCGCCGTTCTCGCCGCTGGGCTCGACGATCGCGCGCGGCCTCGACGCCATCACCACCTCCCACACGGTGTGGATCAACTGGCACACCGGGATGTGGTTCACCCACGCGGTGCTGGCGCTCGGCTTCATCGCCTACCTCCCCTACAGCAAGGCGGTGCACATCCTCGCCGACCCGGTCAACCTCTTCCTCCGCGACCCGCTGGCGGGGCGGCGGCTCCGGGCCCTCCCAGAGCCCGAGCCCGCGCCCAGCGGCGCCGCACCGGTGGCCGCGGGGAAGGCGCCGGTGCTGGCCACCGTCGGGGTGCAGCGGGTGACCGACCTGAGCTGGAAGGACCTGCTCGCCCTCGACTCGTGCACCAAGTGCGGCCGCTGCCACGAGGTCTGCCCGGCGCGGCTCGGCGGCGCCCCGCTCTCCCCGCGCGACCTCATCCTCGACCTCCGCGAGTACGCCGACCGCGAACTCGGGGTCGACGGCCTCGCCGGCGCGCTGCTCGGCCGGGTGCCGTTCGCCACCGTCACCGGCGGCGATGGCAACGGCGACCACACCCTTCCCGGCAACCTGATCAGCGCCGACACGCTGTGGGCGTGCACCACGTGCCGGGCCTGCGTGGAGATCTGCCCGGTGGGCATCGAGCACGTGCCGATGATCGTCGACCTGCGCCGCGCCCTGGTCGACGCCGGCGAGGTCGACCCCAAGGTGCAGAAGGTGTTCCAGAACCTCGACCGCTACGGCAACTCCTTCGGCCAGCCCGAGCGCAACCGGGGACGTTGGACCAAGGGCCTCGAGGTGAAGCTCAAGGACGCGCGGAAGGAGCCCGTCGACGTGCTCTGGTTCGTCGGCGACTACGCCTCCTTCGACCCCCGCTGCCAGGAGGTGAGCCGCGCCCTCGCCCGGCTGCTCACCGCCGCCGGGGTCGACGTCGGCATCCTCTACGAGGGCGAGCACACCGCCGGCAACGACGTCCGGCGGGTGGGGGAGGAGGGGCTCTTCGAGGGGCTCGCCCAGCACAACATCGAGACCCTCCGGGACTGCGAGTTCAGGGAGATCGTCACCACCGACCCGCACACCCTCAACACCCTGCGCAACGAGTACCCGGCGCTCGGCGGCACGTGGCCGGTGCGGCACCACACCGAGCTGCTCGCCGACCTCGTCGCCGCCGGCCGGATCCGGATCGGCGCGGGGCTGCGCGACGCCGTGGCCACGTATCACGACCCCTGCTACCTGGGCCGCTACAACGGCGTCTTCGACCCGCCCCGGCGGCTGATCACCGCCACCGGGGCCCGCCTGGTCGAGATGGGCCGCTGCCGCGACAACAGCCTCTGCTGCGGCGCCGGCGGCGGCCGCATCTGGATGGACGAGCTCGGCACCGGCGAGCGGCCCAGCGACCAGCGCATCCGCGAGGCGATGGAGATCCCCGGGGTGACCCACTTCGTGGTGGCGTGCCCCAAGGACGTGAACATGTACGAGGCGGCGGTGCGCGCCACCGGCTTCAGCGACCGGCTCCGGGTGATCGAGATCACCGAGATGCTCGCCGAGGCGATGTCCGACGATCCGGAGTCGGCCGGCGAGGCCGAGCCCGCGCTGCAGCAGGCGACCAGGGGAGGTTCCGATGACGCAGGCGAAGGGATGTGAGCTGCCCGAGGACCTCTACTACTTCGTCGAGAAGCACATCTGGCTGCGGCCGGAGGGCGACGAGGTGGTGATGGGCCTCACCGACGTCGCCCAGCACCTCGCCGGCAAGGTGATCGCCGTCACCGTCAAGAAGGTCGGGCGGTCGCTGAGCAGGGGACAGAGCGCGGCCACGGTGGAGAGCAGCAAGTGGGTGGGACCGGTTCCCACCCCGGTGTCGGGCGAGATCGTCGCCGTCAACTCCGACCTAGTGGCCGACCCCGAGCTCATCAACCGCGACTGCTACGGGGCGGGTTGGGTGGTGCGGATGCGCGCCGGCAGCTGGGCGGAGGAGAGCGCCGGCCTGGTCACCGGCGCCGCCGGTCTCGCGGCGTACCAGGCCTTCCTCGACCAGGAAGGCATCAGCTGCGAGTGAGGCTTCGACGCAGGTGGCCACCGTCCGCGGCTGCGAGCTGCCCGACGGCCTCGCCTTCGACGTCGAGCGCGACGTCTGGGTGCGGCGCGACGGCGACGAGGTGGTCTGCGGCATGACCGACGTCGCCCAGACCCGCTGCGGCCGGATCGTCACCCTGCAGTTCCGCCGGGTGGGACGGGTGGTGGCGCGCGGCCGCAGCCTCTGCACCGTGGAGAGCGCCAAGTGGGTCGGGCCCTTCCCGGCCGCCCTCACCGGGGAGATCACCGCCGTCAACGAGGCGGGCTTCGCGGCGAACCCGCTGATGGTGAACACCGACCCCTACGGCGAGGGCTGGCTGGTGCGGCTGCGCCCCACCCGCCCGGAGCGCGAGTGGCCGGAGCTGCTCACCGGCGACGCCGCCGTCGACGCCTACGCCGCGCGCATCGCCGAGCTCGACGTGCACTGCTACCGGTGCGCAACGGAGGAGAGTGCATGAGCATCGACACGCTGACCCTTCCCGGCGACCTCCGCTACGACGCGCACCACCAGTGGGCGCGGTGGGAGGACCCGGTGTGGCGCTGCGGCGTCACCGCCTGGCAGGCCGAGTCCGCGGGCGACATGGTCCACATCGGGCTGCCGGTGGTGGGCATCCGGGTGAGCGCCGGCGACGAGGTCGGCAGCGTCGAGTCGGGGAAGTGGGTGAGCGCGCTCTTCGCCCCGGTGGGCGGGCTGGTCACCGCGGTGAACAGCACGTTGCGCGTCGACCCCGCGACCGTGAACCGCTCCCCCTACGGCGACGGCTGGGTCTTCGCCATCCAGCCGTCCGAGCCGCTGGTCGGCCTCGACGCCGAGGCGTACCTCGAGGTGATCGTGGCCGAGGAGGCGGAGGACGCGCCGCGGATCCGGGAGCGCGCCGAATGACCGTCACCGTCCCCATCCACCGCCGGCGCGACCCCCTTCCCGAGCACCAGGGGCCCGCCAACAGCCCCGCCCAGGTGCAGACCAGCCTCGCCGGGGCGGTGACCCTGGGGATGGAGCGTGGGCGCTTCAGCGACAACGTGCACCTGCGCGGCCTCAACCTGCTGCTCCTGTACGAGAGCGGCTGCCGCGCCCGCTGCACCTACTGCGGGCTCGCCAAGGACCGGCCCGAGGTCAGCGAGAGGGCGCGCAACCACACCTTCATCCGGGTGAAGTGGCCCACCTACGGCACCGAGGACATCCTCGCGCGGGTGAGGGACGACTGCGGCAACATGCAACGGGTCTGCGTGGCGATGGTCCAGGACCACCGCGCCTTCGCCGACTCCAACGCGGTGATGCGGCGCTTCCGCGACGAGACCTCGATGGGCATCTCGGCGCTGATCACCGCCACCGTGGTGCGCAGCCGCGAGATGGTCGAGGAGATCCTCGAGGCGGGCGCGGACATGTTCACCGTCGCCTTCGACGCCTGCACCCCCGAGCTCTTCGACCGCACCCGGGGCAGGGGCGCCCGGGGGCCGCACCGATGGGACCACCACTGGCAGGTGCTGCGCTGGGGGGTCGAGGTCTTCGGCCGCTTCAAGACCGGCGTGCACCTGGTCTGCGGGCTCGGTGAGACCGAGCGGCAGATGGCGGAGATGATCCAGCGGGTCCACGACTGCGGCGCCCACACCCACCTCTTCGCCTTCTTCCCCGAGGCGGGCACGGTGATGCAGGACGTCGACCCCGCGCCGATGGGCCACTACCGGCGCATCCAGGTGGCCCGCTACCTGATCAACCACGGGGTCGGCCGGGTCGAGGACATGCGCTTCAACGACGCCGGGCAGATCGTCGACTTCGGCCGCGACATCGCCCCGCTGCTCGCCGACGGCGAGGCCTTCATGACCTCCGGCTGCGCCGGCCACGACGGCCGCAACGCCTGCAACCGCCCCTTCGGCAACGAGCGTCCGAGCATGCGCCAGCGCAACCACCCGATGCCGCTCGACGCCGCCGCCCGCGCCCGCGCCGCGGTCGAGCTGGGCGAGGACCTGCGGCCGTGACCGCCACCGCCGCCCCCCCGCTGATCGACGCCGCCGACCTCGCCGGGGGCTGGGAGATCGGCCGCCGCCTCGGGTCGCGGATGAAGTTCTACGCGCCCGCGCTGAAGCGCTTCGCCACCGCGGAGTGGGCGCCGCTGCCACGCTTCGCGGCGATCTCGCTCACCGGCGCCGACTGCGCCCTGCAGTGCAACCACTGCAAGGCCAAGGTGCTGGAGACGATGTACCCGGCGCGCCGGCCCGACGAGCTCTGGGAGCTGGGGCAGCGCCTCCACGCCCGCGGCACCCGGGGCGCGCTCATCACCGGCGGCTCGGCGCGCAACGGCACGGTGCCCTTCCTGCCCCACCTGCCGGTGATCCGGCGGCTGCGCGAGGAGCTGGGCTGGCGGATCGTGGTCCACTCCGGGGTCGCCGACGACCGCCTGGTCGAGGGCTTCGCCACCGCCGGGGTCGACGGCGTGCTCGTCGACGTTCCCCCCTCGGCGGCGGCCGTGCGCGAGGTGCTGAACCTCCCCCTCGATCCCGAGCACTTCCTGCGGATGATCGACCGGCTGGTGGAGCACGGGGTGCGGGTGACCCCGCACGTCGTCCTCGGCATGCACGGCGGCCGCATCGACGGCGAGGCCGAGGTGCTCGACCGGCTCACCGCGTCGGGGATCGCGGCACTGATCCTGGTGGTGCTGATGCCGCTGCCGGGCACGCCGCTGGCGGCGGTCCGGCCGCCCGGGCCCGACGAGCTGGCTCCGCTCTTCGTGCGCGCCCGCCGCGGCTTCGCGGACATCCCCGTGGTACTCGGATGCGCCCGCCCCGGCGGCCCCCACAAGGCGATGACCGACCGGCTCGCCATCCTGGCGGGGTTCAACGGCATCGCCTATCCCGCTGACGGCATCGTCGGCCTGGCCGCCGACCTCGGCCTCGTGCCGGAGCTGCACGAGGTCTGCTGCTCGCTCTACGACGTGGAGACGTGATCCCGTGACCTGGACCTCGCTCTGGCACCCCGGCATCCGTGGCGACCTCGGGCTCGCCGTCGACGAGGCGGCGCTCGGCTGGGTGGCGGCGCCGGCCGCGAGTGACGTCGGAGTGCTCCACCTCTACCGGTTCGATCCGCCGGCGGTGGTGATCGGCTACCACCAGGACCCGCGGACCGAGGCCGACCTCGCCGCCTGCGCCGCCCGCGGCGTCGAGGTGCACCGGCGGCTCACCGGCGGCGGCAGCATCCTCATGGGCCCGGGGCAGCTCGGGCTCGCCCTCGCCCTGCCCCGCAGCGCGGTGTCGACCGCGGGCGGGTTCGGGCCGGTGTTCGCGGCGCTGAGCGGCGGCATCATCCATGCGCTGCGCCGCCACGGGGTCGAGAGCGTGCTCCGTCCCAAGAACGACCTCGCCGTCGGCGGCCGCAAGATCTGCGGCGTGGGCGCCTACACCGACGCCGCGGGGATGCTGCTGTTCCACGCCTCCACCCTCGTCGACGTCGACTTCGACGTGATGCTCGAGGTCCTGCGCATCCCCGACGCCAAGCTCCGCGACAAGTTCGTCGCCCACGCCCGCGAGGGGATGACCACGCTCCGCGAGGAGACCGGCGGGAATGTCTCCGTCGAGGACTTCGCCGCCGACGTCGAGGACGGCTACCGGGAGGCCCTGGGGGTGGAGGTCGAGCGGGGCGTGCTCGACCCGGAGCGATGGGAGGACGTCGAGCGAATCGCCGCCGCCCGCTACCGCGACCCCGGCTGGCTGCACCTCGGCGGCAGCCCCGGGTCGCAGTTCACCCAGGTGGCGCGCAAGACCCGCGGCGGCATGGTGGTGGTGCGCTGCTGGCAGGAGGGTGGCGTGGTGCGTGAGCTGCAGCTCCGCGGCGACTTCTTCGCCGAGCGCGGCGTCGTCGAGACCATCGAGGCCGCGCTCCGCGGCGCCACCGCGGCCGACGCCCGCGAGCGGGTGGCGGCGGTGCTGCCCGCGGACGACCTCTGGCTGGTGACCGCCGACGACGTCGCCGGGCTGGTGGGTTCCGCTCTCGCCGCCACCGGGGTGGACGGCGGCCGCAGCGCCACCGCCTGCTTCCTCCCCGTCGAGGCGGTCCGCTGATGTTCCGGGTGCTGCTGAGCTGGGACGTGGCCCCGGGGATGGAGACCGAGCACGCGGTGCGGCTGCGGGCGATTGTGGTCGACTGGAACCGCCGCTCCGGCTTCCGCCGCCTCGACGTGTGGCAGAACGCGGGCCCGGGCTCGCCCGAGGTGGTCGCCCTCGAGGAGTGGGACGACGCCGCCAGCTGGTCGACCTGGGCCTACAGCTCGGAGGAGGGCAGCCGCGACCTCGCCCGGCTGCGCCCGGTGGTGCGCAATTTCACCACCGTCCCGCTCTCCGACTCCGCGCTGCTGCCGATGCCGGTGCGCCGCCTCGACGTGCGCGAGCCGCACGCCGAGCGGACGCACCGCAGCTGAGCGCCCGAGCCTTCAGCTCAGCGGCCCGCGGTCACGGCGTTCCGGTTTCCTCGCGGTCGACAGCCGGCCTCGAGCACGCTGGGCGGGCCCGGCCGGCCGGTCGACGCAGGCACTCGAGGGCGCTACAGAAGGCCCGACCAGTGCCAGCCGCCGGCCTGGTTGCGAGCGGCGACGTCGTCCCGAATCAGGTTAGGTTCGGCAACGTTACCTGGCCCCACTTCGGGCTGAAACGGCAGAG
>JRHI01000831.1_pt1 | contig 30748 bp, 30 predicted proteins | sample 215371 | NCBI WGS metagenome assembly JRHI01 (sample SAMN02929681, study PRJNA255918) | sediment metagenome | biome: cave system; feature: Ice Cave; material: Sediment; isolation source: sediment from deep within a dark volcanic ice cave with no known source of... ...
CAGGCGCACGCCGACCGGGTGACCCTGAGCGTGCCCTGGTTCGGACTGGATGACCGCGAGCAGCTGCGGGCGGTGCGCCGCCTGATCGAGTCGGCCGGCCGGCTGCGGTGACAGAAGTGGGTCAGTCTGCCGCCGCCCGGAGTCGGGCGGGACGGGCCCGCTCGAATATGGAGTCACAAAATCAGGGCCGGTGGGTTCTTCGAAAAGGGAGTGTGGCCGTGTCCTGACGGCCGCCTTCCGAGTTACCCGGCCGCCCTGTTCACGCTTGACAGCAGCGGCCGGCGAAAGCCTTTGACCGGCCGGCCGGCAAGCATCAGCTCRAGAGGTGAATGTTCAGATGCGCCCGATCATCGCCTGGTGCCTGGGTAACCGCACCGTGGTCCTCCTGTTCACCGGCATCCTGCTGGTGGCGGGCGCGTTCAGTGCCTTCAGGATCAACCAGGAGCTGCTGCCCGACATCAGCTTCCCGACCGTGTACGTGGTGGTGCCAGACCCGGGCGCCTCGCCGGAGACGGTGGATCGCGAGATCAGCCTGCCTCTTACCGAGGCGCTGAACGGTACGCCCAAACTGACCAAGATCACCACCACCGCCCGGCAGAGCGCGGCTGTTGCGATCCTCCAATTCTCGATCGACCAGAACACCCGGGAGGCGGTCACCGAGGTCACGCAGCGGCTGAACCAGGTGGTGCTTCCCCAGTCGGCCGGCCGGCCGGTGGTGGAGACCTTTTCCTTCGCGGCGCTGGCGACCATGACCTACACCCTGTCGGCGGTCGACGGCGACCTCTTGCGCGCCACCCGCGAGGCCAGGGAGGTGATCGCGCCGGCCCTGAGGAATGCCGACGGCGTGGCCACCGTGCGGGTCATCGGCGGAGAGCAGGATCGGGTCCGGGTGACCCTCGACCCGGCCCGGCTGGCGGCCCGAGGCATCTCCCAGATCGAGGTCCAGCAGGCGCTCGCCGGCGCCTCGGTGCTGGTGCCGGCGGGACTGGTCGACCAGAATGGCCGGGCGGTTCCGGTCGAGGTGGCCGGCGACGTGGGCGGCCTGGGCCGGCTCGAGGCGCTGGTGGTCGGTGGGAGCCCGGCCGCCGGGCGTCCGGCGGGAGCCGCCGGGTCCTCGCCGGTGCGGCTCGGGGAAGTCGCCACCATCGAGCCGGTGCGAGTGCCGATCAGCGGCATCTCCCGCAGCAACGGGGTGCCGGCGCTGAGCATCGAGGTGGTCAAGGCGGCCGGCGCCAATTCAGTCACGGTGTCGGACAGCGTCAAGCGGATCCTGGCCGGCCTCAAGCTCAACCCCAGCGACCGGCTCTATCTCGCCGCGGACCAGGCCGTCGATGTGCGGCAGTCGGTCAACGGCCTGCTCCTGGAGGGGCTGGTAGGGGCCCTGCTGGCGGTGATCGTGATCTTCCTGTTCCTGCGTAGCCTTCGGGCCACCCTGGTCTCGGCGGTCAGCCTGCCCACCAGCATCCTGGTGGCGCTGTGGGGGACCAACGCCTTCGGATTCTCGTTGAACGTGCTCACCCTGGCCGGCCTGACGATCGCGGTCGGCCGCGTGGTGGACGACGCGATCGTGGTCCTGGAGAACTCCTATCGTCACCTGCAGATGGGCGAGAGCCCGGTCGAGGCGGCAGAGAACGGCGCCGCCGAAGTCGCCACCGCGGTCCTGTCGTCGACCTTCACCACGGTCGCCGTCTACCTGCCGATCGGGATCGCCGGCGGTTTCATCTCCAAGTTTTTCTTCGGCTTCTCGATCACGGTGGCGATCGCCCTGCTGGCCTCCCTGGTAGTCGCCCTGACCGTGGTCCCGGTGTTGGTGAGCTACTTTCTCAAGGCCCGGCCCGGCGGTGGCGCCGCCGAGGGCTCGGGGTTGATGGTGCGGCTCTATCGGCCAGTAGTCGAGCTCGCCCTCTCTGGCTGGCCGGGCAAGACGCTGACCGTGCTCCTCTCGGTGGCGCTGCTGGCGGGATCGCTGGCCGCGGTAGTGGTGACCAAGGTGCCGGTTACGTTTTTTTCGGGCGGTGAGGGTACCGCGATCACTGGCACCATCTCGCTTCCGCCCGGCACCAGCCTGGAAGAGTCGAGCCGCCAGCTCAGGGCGTTCGAGCAGTTCACCGGGCAGAATCCGGAGATCGTGAACACCACGGTCACCATCGGCAGCAGCAGTGATGCAGGTCTGTTCGTGCCTGCCGCCACCGACCAGGCCGTGGTTACGGTGAGGGTGAGGAGCAAGAGCCGGGCGCCGGCGGTTCGGGACCAGCTCAAGGCCCGGGCGGACGCCCTTTACGGGCCGGGCTCCGCCTTCTTCGCGGTGGTGACCAACGGGCCGCCCACGGGTAACTACGAGGTGACCATCAAAGGTGGCGACGACGGCAAGCTCAAGGCGGCCTCCGATTTGGTGGTGGCCCGTCTCCAGGAGGAGCCCGACCTTCTCAACGTCAGGAGCGAGATCGGCGCCGCGAAGCCGGAGCTGCGGGTCGAGGTGGATCCGAACCGGGCCGCCGCCGCCGGTCTCACCCCGAAGGCGGTCGGCCAGGTCCTCCAACTGGTCCTGAACGAGGTCCCGGTGGGCAGCCTGAGCCCGGTCGGACCCCCGGTCAGCCTGCGCCTGGATCCGAGCGCGGTCACCGCCCAGCGGCTGCCCGATCTGCCTCTGGGGCCGGGCCTGAAGCTGAAGGACATCGCCGCCATCACCTCCGGCCAGGCCGCGCCCACCATCAGCCGCACCAACGGGGTGCGGACGGTGACCGTGAGCGCCGACATTCGCGGCGAGGACACCCAGGGCATCTCCACCCGCGCCACCGCTGATGTCAAGAAGCTGACCCTGCCCGAAGGGGTCACCTTCGACACCGGCGGCACCTCGGCCGACATCGCTACCTCCTTCGCCAGCCTGGGGCAGGTGATGTTGATCGCGGTGGGCCTGATCTTCGTCCTCCTGGTCGCCTTCTTCCGGTCGGTGGTGACGCCGTTTGTGATCCTGGTCAGCCTGCCCCTGGCGTTGATCGGCGCCGCCCTGGCGCTGGTGTTCAGCCGCGAGCCGCTGGGCCTCCCGGCCGCCCTGGGAGTGCTGGTGGTGTTCGGGATCGTGGTCTCCAACGCGATCCTGCTGATCGACTTCACCCAGCGGCTGGCGCAGGAGATGCCGGTGCCCGAGGCGCTGGTCCGGGCCGGTAGCGTGCGCCTGCGGCCGATCCTGATGACGGCGGTGGCGACCATCGTCGCGCTGGCTCCGGTCGCGATCGGGATCAGCGGTGAGGGCGGTCTGGTCGGTAGGTCGCTGGCGCTGGTGGTGGAAGGAGGCCTGATCTCCTCTACCTTCCTCACCCTGGTCGCGGTACCGGTCATCTACAGCCTGGTGGTCCGCCGGCCGCCGCGTCTGCCCGGGTCTCAGCCGGGGGCCGAGGCGGCCCGAACCGGAGCCGCCCGACTGGGGCCGGGGATGATCGAGCCGGGCCCGGGCGGATCCTAGGTCGGGCCCGGAGCCGGAAAAGGGGGGCCGGGCGGCCGTCCCGCTCCCACCAGCCGGCAGGCCAGGCGGCAGGCGGCGACCAGGCTCTGGTGTCGGGCGATGCCCCGGCCAGCGATGTCGAAGGCGGTGCCGTGGTCCACGCTGGTGCGGATGATGGGCAGACCCAGGCTCACGTTCACCCCCTCGTCGAAGCCCATCAGCTTGACCGGTACATGGCCCTGGTCGTGGTACATGGCGATCACCAGATCGAACTCGCCGGCCGCCGCCCGCCAGAAGAGGGTGTCGGCCGGCCAGGGACCCGAACACTCGATCCCCAGCTCGCGGGCGGACTCCACCGCGGGCGAGATCCGGGTCGCCTCCTCATCGCCGAAGAGGCCGCCTTCGCCGGCGTGGGGGTTGAGGCCGCACACCGCCACCCGCGGCCGCTCGAAGCCGAGTCGGAGGCCGGCTTGGTGGGCGAGCTGGATCGTCTCCAGGATCCGGTCGGCGGTGGCGGCGTCGATCGCCGAGCGAAGCGAGCGGTGGGTGGTGACATGCACCACCTTCAGCCGCTCCGAGAAGAGCAGCATGCGGACCCCGGAAGCACCGGTGAGTTCGGCCAGCATCTCGGTGTGGCCGGGCCAAAGGTAACCCGCGAGCCGGAGTGCCTCCTTGTTGATGGGGGCGGTGACGAGCGCGTCGGCGCTCCCGGAGAGAACCAGGTCGAGGCCGGCCCGGACCGCCTGGAAGGCGGCCTCGCCGGCTGCCGCCGACAGCTCACCAGGCCTGACCCGGGAGGCGTCGCCGGCCGGCAGCATGGCCGCGGGCACCGGCAGCCCGAAGCGGTGGGCGGTGGCGGCGAGGTGATCCGGATCACCGGCGATCACGAGGTCGGCGATTCCAGACAGAGCGGGATCGGCGACCGCCTTGACGCAGATCTCCGGACCCACCCCGGCTGGGTCGCCGGAAGAGATGACGAGACGGGGTCGATCGCTCACATGTGAATCATGAACCGCGCATCCAGGTGAGGGCCTGATCGACCACCTCCTCCCCTCCGAAAGAGCCCGATTTGACCACGATCATGCGGCCGTGGAGGTCGCCGCCCAGCACCCTTCCCCAGGGCACTCGGGGCGCCGCCTGGCCGAACAGCTCGATCCCCTCCGCCCGGTGGCGGCGGAGGATCCGAGCCACTGTGGAGCCGCCGGTGATGAAGAGGCAGTCGAAGCCGCTGAGGTCGATCCCATAAGCCTCGGGCAGTTCGCTCTTGCCCAGCCGGCAGACCCGCCAGCCCCGGCCGGCGGCGAACAGGCCCTGGACGTCGGCGGCGGGAGTTCCGATCAGGGCGATCGGCCGGCGGCAGCCGGGGGAAGGCGGCTCCGGCCGCTCGCCGCCGAGCACCCGCCCCAAAGCGGCGCCCAGCCCCGCCGACCCCACCGGCAACACCTCCCGGACGGGTAGAAGGGCAGCGGCGAGCGCGTCGAGGTCGGGGTCGCCGCCGGCGTCGGCCAGGCCGATCGCGCCCGGCCGGAGCCCGGCGATGGTGGCCGGCGTCACTGGCACCGCCCCCGGGAGCAACTCGGCCAGATTCACCTCGCCGCCTGGCCAGCGCTGCACGCCGCCGATCGTGACGCGTTGTTCGGCCGGCAAAGCCGGGCAGACCACCGCCGGCCCGCCAGTGACGGACAGGGCCGCCCCTAGATCTCCGGCGACGTGGCCCTGGAGCCGTGAATCGATCTTGAGGAAAAACCGGTCGGCGCCGGCCGCCAGCAGCAGCTCCACCGCGGCCCGGGTGCGGCGGGTGCCCTCCGCCCGATCCTCGGCCCGGCTGTCCGTGCTGATGGCGGCGCAGGCGATACCGACCCCGGGGCTGCCGGCCGGACCTGGCCAGCCCGGCCTGACCGGCCAGGTGGCGACCAGCACCCGCCCGCCGGCCAGGAACTGGGCGGCGGTGTCGCAGGCACCGGTCAGGTCGTCTGCGATCAGGCCGAGCATTAGACTGTAGTTTGCATGGCGCTGCTTTCCGAACAGGTGCGTGACACGCTTCGCAAGCGCTTCCAGACCAGTCTGGAAGGCGAGGTTCGGCTCCGCCTCTACACCAAGGAGACCTCCGGCCGGCTGATCCTGCCTGGTGGCATCGGCTGCCCCACTTGCCCTCAGGCCAGGGAGATGGCCGAGGAGATCGAGGCCTGCGCTCCGGAGAAGGTTCAACTCGAGGTCATCACCGAGCCTTCGACGGATACCGAGGGGGAGGCGATCGAGGTTCCCACCCTGACCATCTCCTCCCGAGAGGGTACCGAGCGGATCCGGTTCCAGGGCCTGGCCAGCGGATACGAGTTCGCCGCCCTGGTCGACGCCATCGAGCGGGTGTCCTCGGAGGACAGCGGTCTCGCGCCAGACACCGTGAAAAGCCTCGAGTCGCTCACCGAGCCAGTCGAGGTGATGGTCTTCGCGACCCCCAGTTGAAGGTTCTGTCCGCAGGCCGTGAGCCTGGCCAACCGGATGGCGGCGGCGTCGCCACAGATTCGCAGCCGGGTGATCTCGGCTAACGAGTTCCCCGAGCTCTCCTCCCGGTATGGCGTCAGCGGTGTGCCGCACATCGTGATCAACCGGAAGGAAAGCTTTGTGGGCGCCCTGCCTGAGCCGATCTTCGTCGAACAGGTGCTCACTCTCGCCGGGGTGGCGACCGAAGAGCCGCCGGCCTGAGCGCTGGCGTGGGCGATCAATCCCACGCCGACCTCTTCCCGGTGGCGGACTCGGGCTGGCGGATGGCGGTCGGCGCCATCCCGCTGGGGAACGCCCCGCTGATCGAGGTGGATCCGGAACGGTACCGGGCCGAGATCGATCTCAAGCGGCGCCTGCTGACCGCCGGGCACGCCGATTGTTTCCAGGCCGGAGCGGTCTCGCCGGCCTCCAGATGGGAGGTGGCGGAGCTGATCTTCAGCTCACTCTCGGGGCGGTACCCTGATTCTTTCTCGCTCGAGGCCGGGCGGATCTGGCGCTTTCGCAACCGCCTGCTCGGGGAGGTGGTGGAGTTCGAGCCTGGCCGCGCCGGTCTGGATGGGATCGACCCGCTGGACGGCGCCGGCAGGCACGTCCAGGAGGACTTGCTGGTGGTCGGCGCCAGCGCCGGCTTGCCACTGCTGGGGGGCCAGCTCTGCTTTCCCAGCCGGTGGTCACTGGCCGAAAAGCTGGGGATGCCGTTGATCGACGTCCATCGCGAGGTGCCCGGATTCGCGACTCAGATCGGCCGTTCATCCGTGCTCCTGCTGGAACGGCTGCGGGCAGGCCGGCCAGTGTGGCGGGCCAACTGGTCGTTGCCCGCCACCGGGCGGCTCGACCTGCTCACCCGACCTGGCGGCGGCGAAAAGTGGCGCACCCGGGCGAAGATCGACCGGCACAACGCGGGCCGGCAGTGCTGGTTCCGCACCGAGCGCCAGGTGCTGGTCAGGCTGGAACGGAGCGGAGACGTGCTGTTCACGATTCACACCCGGGTCAGACCGCTGGCGGAGGTGGCCGCCGATCCCGGGCGGGCCGGCCGGCTGGCCAGAGCCATCCGTACCATGCCAGAGGCGATGAGGGCCTACAAGGGGATCACCGAGTGCTGGGAGGAACTGGTGATCTACCTGGAGGAACGGGCGGCGGCGCCGGCCGCCCCCGATCCGGCCCGGCGGGTCGAACTCAGGCCGGGTGCGCAACCGGAAGCTGGCCCCGGCCGGCGCGGGCCGAGGTAGAATTGCCTGCGTCCGGCGGGGGCCGCCCGGCCGGATTCCGAATATCCGCGGGCGCCTCGGATGCCGGTAACCTGGGGCGACACCCCGTGCCATAAGGCCGGCCGGGCGCCTCGGGTGCCAGGCGGCGGGAGGTCTCACACCCCCGCCAGCACGTCGTGATCGATCACCGTGTGAGCAAGCACTTGGAGAGAATCCGATGAAGAGCACCTCGGCTCAGAACACAGACTCCGGAACCACTTCTTATCCCGGTGAACGCCACACTCGGCTGAGCGCGGTCTGGACGGCACTCACGGTCGCGGTGGTCGCCCTGGCCGCGATCCTCGTCTTCATCTTGCAGAACCCGCAGAGCGTGGAGCTGTCTTTTCTCATGCTCCACGGTCGTCTGCCGTTGGCGATCGCTCTGCTCTTCGCCATGATGCTCGGGGCGATGATCGTCCTGGCTTCGGGTACGGCCCGCATCCTTCAGCTGCGGGCGGTGGCCAGGAGGGCCCGGCGGGGGCAGACCGAGGCGACAGCGGCGGCCGAGGCGACAGCGGCGGCTGAGGCGACGGCGGCGGCTGAGGCGACGGCGGCGGCTGAGGATTCGCAACCACCGGCTTCGAACCCGAGCACCACCATCCACTGAAACCCCCCGGCGCCCGATCAGTTCCATCCACTCAATCGGCTCCACCGGCACCGTCCGGGAGCAATCGCCAACTCGAGGGCGCCCGGCTCGACCCCCCGGCCGGCCTGGCGCCCGCCGCTAGAATCTGTCGTCGAAGCCTATGGCGACCGATCGCGGAACCCCCAGTTCGGCACCGCTGGAGGGCGAGGACATCACCACCTCCCATTGGGAGGACGCCAGGCACTGGCTGAGCATCTACGACGACCTGCTGCGCTTCAAGCGGGGTCTGCTGGCCAGGGTGGAGCGCGACCTGGCGACGCTCGGCCCGGTCGCCCGGCGGGCGGCGTCGGAAGACCTCGAGATCATCGAGCGGCAGATGGAAGGCTACCAGGCCCGAGTCGACCTCTGGTACCGGCGGGTCTGGGAGTTGCGCGGGTTGTGGCTGGATCCGACGGTCAGGATGGTGCGCCATGAGGGGAGGGAGGCGCATCTCACGAACCGTGAATTTCAGCTGCTCCAGTTCCTGCTCGACCATCCCCACCGGTTCTTCACCGCGGACCAGATCAAGGACCGGGCCTGGGGCGAGCCCGGGCTCTTTCCCGAGGAAGTTCGCAACTACGTGCGCCGGGTAAGGAGGGTGCTGAGCAGGCTCGAGATTCCCTGTGACCTGGTGAATCGACCCAGCCGCGGGTATTCGCTGGTCTTTCGCTCCGGCGGGTAGGTTCGACGCCCGGTCAGGTGTCCGGTGCCGGCCGTGGTGGTGGCCGTGGCCGCGGTTTCCGATCGCCGAAGCCGAGCCCGGGTCATCGACCCGGGCTCGCCCCATTCTCCGAACCCGAATCAATTCTGCTCGATCCCGTATAACAATCCCCGCAACCCCCTGGCGACGCATCCAGGAAGCCGGGGCGAGCCAATCCGAGCCGGGCCGGTGAGGTTCCGCCTGGCGATCCGGTCGCAGGATACTTCTAAGCTGAGAAGGCTCATGCCCAGCCCCGCCGGTCCTCGATCGCCATCACCGGAGGCCCCCGCTCCAGGCCGGCCGGCGCGGCCGGGCGGGCCGGCCGCGGGCGACCAGTTGCGCTCGCCCAGGTTCTGGCTGGCGCTTCTGGTCATCCTCGGCGTCAATATCTTCGTCGCCAACGTGCTGCTGGCTCCGCAGTCGCCGAAGTCAGTGGCGATTCCGTACAACGTCTTCAAAGAGCAGGTGGCGGCCGGCAACGTGGTCAGCATCACCAGCACGGGCACCGTGATCACCGGCGTCAGCAGGACGCCGATCGGCGCCACGTCCGGGGCCTCCAGTCGGGCGAATCACTTTTCCACCGCGCTCCCCTCCTTCGCCGACCCTGGTCTGGAATCGCTGCTCGAGCAACACAACGTGACCATCAACGTCAACGACCCCAACCAGCAGCCGCCTTTCTGGCAGACGCTGCTGGTCAGCCTGGGGCCTGGCTTGCTGATCCTGCTGGTGATCCTGTTCGTGATGCGGCGGATGGCCGCCGCCGGCAGCGGCGGCATTCTCGGCCAGTTCGGTCAGAGCAAGGCACGCCTGTACGACCCGGAGCGGCCGGGGACCACCTTTGCCGATGTGGCCGGAATCGAGGAGGTGAAAGCTGAACTGGTTGAAGTGGTCCAGTTTCTGCGCGAGCCCCTCAAGTACCAGCGCCTGGGGGGGACCGTTCCCAAGGGCGTGCTCTTGATCGGTCCGCCCGGCACCGGTAAGACCCTGGTTGCCCGGGCCGTCGCCGGTGAGGCCGGGGTGCCCTTCTTCAGCATGTCGGCCTCCGAATTCGTCGAGGCAATTGTCGGGGTGGGCGCCTCAAGGGTGCGCGACCTGTTCAAGAAGGCTCGCGAGGCGGCGCCGGCGATCATCTTCATCGACGAGCTGGATGCGATCGGCCGCAGCCGGCAGGGCACGGTCCGGCTGGGCGGGAACGACGAGCAGGAGCAGACCCTGAACCAGATCCTGACCGAGATGGACGGCTTCGATTCTCGCGAGGGGGTGATCGTGCTGGCGGCCACCAACCGGGCTGACGTCCTGGATGCGGCGCTTTTGCGGCCCGGCCGCTTCGATCGCCGGGTCACGGTGATGCCGCCCGACCGGCGGGGCCGGACCGCGATCTTGAGGATCCACACCCGCCATGTACCGCTCGCGCCCGATGTCGACCTGGATGCGATCGGCTCGGACACCCCAGGCCTGGTCGGCGCCGATCTGCGCAACATCGTCAACGAAGCCGCCCTGGCGGCGGCGGCCAAGGGAGCCGCGGCGGTCGGTCAGGCCGACTTCTCGAACGCAATCGAAAAGACGCTGCTGGGCAGTGAGCGAAACATCATGCTGAGCCCGGCCGATCGCGAGCGGATCGCCTACCACGAGTCCGGTCATGCGCTGCTCGGCCTGCTGGTGCCGGGGGCCGACCCGGTCCGGAAAGTGACCATCATACCCCGAGGCATGGCCCTTGGCGTCACCGTCCAGAGCCCGGTCAACGACCGTTTCAACTACGGCGAGCGCTACCTGCGCGCGCGTATCGTGGGCGCGCTCGGAGGGCGGGCGGCGGAATCGCTGGTCTATGGGGAGGTAACCACCGGGGCCGAGAACGACCTCCAGCAGGTCACCCAGATCGCCCATGAGATGGTGGTCCGCTGGGGGATGAGCGAGCGGATCGGACCGCTGAGCTTCAGCGAGAGCGCCCAGTCGGGCGTGGGTATGAGCAAGCCCTACAGCGAGGGGACGGCGCTGCTGATCGACTCCGAGGTGAAGCGGATCGCGCAGGAGTGCATGGAGCAGGCCTGTCAGCTGCTCACCGAACATCGAGCTCAGCTCGACACGCTGGCGCAGGCGCTGCTACGGGAAGAATCCCTCAACGAGCAAGAGATCCTGGAGGTGACCGGGATGCGGTCGCTCAACCCGCGCGACGCCGCCGACCGCGACTGATCCTTCGCTCGGCTCGGGGTCAGGCCCGGCGCCCTCGGACCGGGGTCAGGCCCGGCGCCCTCGGACCGGGTCGCCGTTGACGGTGGCGGCAGCTGTGCTGGAGGCGGGCGATGCGGCACCGGCCACGGTCTGCTCGCGGGCCAGGAAGGCACCCAGTTCCTGGATCGTGCTCATCAGTGGGGCAGGGAAGACCACCGTGGTGTTCTTGTCGACTCCGATCTCGACCAGGGTCTGCAGGTTGCGCAGCTGGAGGGCCAGGGGGTGGGCCATCATGATGTCGGCGGCGGCCGCCAGCCGGTCCGCGGCCAGCGCCTCCCCATCGGCGGCGATGATCTTGGCGCGCTTCTCGCGCTCGGCCTCGGCCTGACGAGCCATCGCCCTCTTCATGCTGTCGGGAAGCTGGATGTCTTTGAGTTCCACGAGGGTGACCAGCAGGCCCCAGTCGGCGGTGGCGACGTCGAGGATCTCGCGGATGTTCTGGTTGATCCGGTCGGTCTCGGCCAGGGTTTCGTCGAGCGTGTGCTGACCGACCACCTTTCGCAGCGTCGTCTGCGCGATCTGGTTGATAGCGGCGCCCACGTTCTCGATCGCGATCACCGACTTCACGGCGTCGACCACCTTGAAGTACGCGACCGCGGAGACATCGATGCTGACGTTATCGCGGGTGATGATTCCCTGCGACTGGATCGGCATCGTCACGATCCGCAGAGAGACCCGGCGCAGTACGTCGACAACCGGAAAAATCAGCCTCAGCCCGGGGGCGCGGACACCGATCACCTTGCCCAAGCGGAAGTGGACCCCCATCTCGTACTGCTGCACGATGCGGATCGCCAAGCTCAGCCCGAGCAAAACCAAACCTAGGATCGCGATCAAGACAATGCCGGTGACGTTCATGCTCTGTACCTCAAGTCAGGGTGGCGAATACGAATCGCAGGACCGGAGCGAGTCGAGCCGCCAGGTGTCTGTCGATCGCGGTCGCTGGCGCCAGGCCGGAGGCTTGACTGCCACGACGATGAGGTAAGCATGGTGCCCGGCCCGTAACAATCTCAGCAACTTCGCGGTGGTTCCCGGGCCGCGCATGGGATCTGGCTGGGGAGGAAGGAATCGAACCTTCGATCGAGGATCCAAAGTCCCCTGCCTTACCACTTGGCCACTCCCCAGCGGCCGCCTTAGCCAGTATGCCGGACCGCAGCTGGGAGCCGGATCGGATCACCAGAAGGACCGCGCTGGCGGTCTTGACAGCCCTGGTTCCGCACCCGCCTCCGTACGCCTAAGGTCGCGCCATGCGCTCGATTCCCATCAACCGCCTGCCTTGGGTACTGCTGGTAGCGGCCACCCCGGCCTTCTTCTTCGCGATCGCCGCCTGGCTGCTGATCGCCGGGCCCGGTCACCCGATCGGGGCCGGTACCCCGGCTCCCGCCGCCGGCCGCCGGGCGGTCCCGGAGCCGGGCCTGGAGCCGGCCCTGGAGCCGGTGGCGCCACCTTCGATATTGGTCCAGGTCGACGGGGCGGTGGCCAATCCCGGGGTTTACCGGCTGGACAAGGGAGCCCGGGTTGGGGAGGCGATTCAGGCTGCCGGTGGCCTGGCCCGGGATGCCGATCCCCTGCGCGGACCCAATCTCGTGGCCCATTTACGCGACGGCCAGTTGGTGCGGGTGCCAGCGCTCGCGGCCGGCGGATCCACCGGCCGCCGGCCCGGCGCTTCCATTCCCGCCGGCCTGGCCGTCCCCCGGCCGGCGAGGGTCTCGGTAAACACCGGCAGCGTCGATGAACTGCTGTCGGTGCCCGGCCTCAGTCCTGAGTCGGTGGCCCTGATCCTGAACCATCGGGAGTCGGCCGGGCCGCTCACCTCCCTCGGCCAACTGGCCTCGGTGCTGGGAATCTCGAGCGCGGAGTACCAGCAAGCGAAGCCTTACCTCAAGCTCTGAGGATGGGTAGGGCCGCCCGCCGGCTGGCCCGCCTGCCTGGCCTGCTCGCCGGGTCCGCCTTCAGCGCAGGAGTTGTCCTGGCCGGCTGGCTGGTGCCCGGCCAGCCCAGCCTGGGCTGGCTGGCCGCCGCCCTGGCCATGCCTGCCCTGCTCGCTGGCGCCCTGCGCGGATGGCTGCCGGCGGCTGTTGTGGGCGCGGCTGCGCTGGCCGGCATTGCCCGGGCGGAACTGCCGGCAACCACCCTGGAGCCGCCGGCCGGCGCGGTCCGGGCCTGGGGTCAGGTGGCGCTGGTCCAGGGCACGGTCGCCGGCGATGTTCGCGATCAGCCGTCGGGAGTGAGGTTCCAGCTCCTGCCCTCCTCGGTGGTCGGCTCCCGGGGAGCGGAGGCGACCGGCTACCGGATCGAGGTGTTCGCTTCCGATCGAGCCCTGAGCGGTCAGGAGCCGGCCCCTGGCGACCGGGTGCGGTTGCGAGGCCGGCTGCTCCCGCCCAGGGACCTGCCCGGGGCCGGCCGGAGAGCGCGGCTGGCCAGAGACGGGGTCAGCACGGAGGTGGAGGCGGCCTCGATCCAGGTGGAGCCGGCCACCGGGCCCGAGCCACTGCGGGTGGCGCTCGGGCTCCGGCGCTGGTACCGGCGGCAGATCGAGGCCCTGGTGCCTCAGCCGCACGCCGCTGTGCTGATGGGCGTGGTGCTGGGGGTTCGCAGCGGGATCCCGGCCGACCTTCGCCGCGATCTCACGCGCACCGGGCTGGTGCACCTGCTGGTTCTCAGCGGGTTGAAAGTCGCGGTGTTCGCGCGCCTCGCCATGCTGGCTCTGCGCCCGCTCGGGCGTAGAGCCGTGTGGCCGGCCGCCGCCCTGATCGCGCTTTATGCCCTGGCCGGAGGCGCCACCCCGGCGGCGGTGCGGGCGGCGGCGATGGGCGGGTTGGTGCTGCTCGCTGGCGCTCGCGGGCGAGCGGCTCATGTCTGGACCTCGCTGGCGCTGGTGTCGGCGGTGATGCTGGCGATCGCACCCGGTCTGGTTTTCGACATCGGGTTTCAGCTCTCATTTGCCGGGACTGCCGCCATCGTCGCCTTGGTGCCCTGGCTGGAGCCGCCGCTTCGATTTCTGCCGGGCGTGCTGAGAGAGCCGCTGGTGGTGACGGTGGCGGCCACCGTGGGCACGGTTCCGATCATGCTGGCCGGATTTCAGCAGGTCACTCCGCTGGCCCCGCTGACCAATGCCCTGGTGATCCCGGTGTTGCCGGCAATGATCGCCGGCGGTCTATCGATCCCACTTTTTTCTGGGCTGGCCGGGCCGGCGCTAGCGGCCGGCTCGGTGACCTCGCCAGCGTCCCTGCTGGCGCTGCCGTTGACCGCCCTCGTGCAGTGGCTGATCGCGGTCGCGCGCGCCGCCGCATCCTGGCCGCTCATGAGCCTGAACTGGAACGGGTCGGCCCTGGCGGTGGCGATGGTTTACTATCCGGCCCTGCTGCCGGCGCTGCTGGCGACCCGACCGGGCCCCCGCCGGCGGCGAGTTGGGCTGCTGCTGCTGGCGGTCCTGCTGCCGGTGACCGCCGCCGCTGGCGAACTCGGCTGGCAAGCGCTTCGTCCGGAGGCGATACGGGTGCTGGCGCCTCCGGCCGGTCCGGGCGTGCTGCTTTCCGGCCGCGATCGGGCATGGCTGATCGACGGCGGCCCCGGTGGATCCGAGCTGGACGGCGAGTTGAGTCGGCTGCTGCCCGCCTGGCGTCGTCGACCTGACCTCTTGGTGATCACGCAGCCGGATCCGGCGCACTCCGGGGCGGCGCTGAAAATGGAGAAGGCCCAAACCACGGTTTTGGTCACAGCCGCGCCTCGAGACGAACGCTACCTGCCGCTGGTGGGAAGGTTGCAGGCAGATGGCTACCAGGTGATCGAACCAGAGGCCGGGGGCTCGATCCGGGTCCTGGGTCGGGCTGTCACCTGGCTGCCGCTGTCCGGCACCGCCCGCATCCTGCTGGTGGAGGATCGGGGCCCGGCGGCACCTGCGCTCTGCTATCTGTCGGGGGTGCCGGATCCGGCGGAACCACCCGGTCCGAAGCTGTTCACGGCCAGTTGCGGACTGCTGGTTCTCCCGGCCGCCTGGCCTGAGGCCTGGGCGGTGGCGGCATGGCGATCGGGAGGCTCGGGACCGATGATCGCCGCCGGGGCGGAGCGACCGAGATGGCGGGGATTGCCTCCCGCCCTGGTTCGCTCGGCGGCGTCCGAGGGCGGGATCGAAATCGGCGGCTAGCGGCCGCCTGGGGCAGCTTCGGGAGCAGGTGAACCGGGCAAATAGGTCGCGCCGGCCGAGGCAGACGGGTAGCCCGGACAGCTGTCACGATTCCCTTCTAGGAGGAGCCGCAACCGCTGAAGATCGCGGTGGAGGTCGCCGGGCAGGACGATCGGGAGGCCGTGATCGTGCGACCGGCGCTGCCCAGGGCCGGGGCCGGTCAGACCGGCCCCCTCTTCAGCGCCAGTTCTCCCACCGGTGGCCGGAGACCGGGCCGCTTAAACTTTCCGGGTGGCCCTGACATCGAGTGTCCGGGAGAGCGCGGTCATCTTCCCCTTGGTCAACGTCGACGCGGCGATCGGACCGTGGCGGGTTCGACATGATCCGGCCGCGCAAGCCGGGGTGGCGGCGCACATCACCATCCTCTATCCGTTCGTGCCGCCAGATCGCATCGACGAGCACGACCTGAGCCGCCTCGACGAGTATTTCAGCCGGCTCAGACCATTCGAGGTCCAGCTCGGACGGACCGCCCGTTTCCCGGGGGTCCTGTACCTGGTTCCCGAGCCGGAGGCGCTGCTGGTGAGGATCATCCGGGATCTCTCCGAGCTTTTCCCCGAGCACCCGCCCTACCAGGGCCGGTATCAGAATGTGATTCCCCACCTGACCGTGGCCCAGGTCGAGGAAGAGACGGTGCTGGACGCGGTCGAGGTCGAGGTCGCCTCGGTCCTGCCTCTGGCCAGCCCGGTGGATCGGGCCTGGCTCACCGTCGAGGACGAATCGGCCAGGTGGAGCGTGGTCAGGAGCTTCCACCTCGGCCCCTGACCGGCTCGCGGGTGGCTTTTAAGCTGAACAGATGGCAGATGATCCGACTGTACTGCTGCTGCACGGCGAGGAAGGGCACCTGGTCCGCGAAGAGGCCCGCCGGTTCATCCAGCGGTGGAGTCAGGGGCTGGTCTCGGAGTTCGGCCTGGAGGCAATGGACCCGTCCGGAGTCAGCGCTGACCGGCTCCGAGACACGGTCATGCAGGCCGCCTTCCTCGATCCTCACCGGCTGGTAGTAGTCCGCGGGCTGACCCCCAACAAGGCCGAAACCCTGGCCCCGGCTTTGCCTCACGTCGCCGACAGCACGCGGCTTCTTTTGACTGTGAACGGCCGGCTGGCGGCCGGCGGCAAACTGGTCAGGGCGGTGCGAAGCGTGCCCGGGGGTCAGGTCGTGGAGATGGCCCGGCTGAAGCCCCGCCAGATCGCCGACTGGGCGAGGCGCCGGGCCGAGAGTCTCGGCTTGAGCCCGGCCGCCGCCGACCTGGTGGTGAAGGTCTCGGTGCAGGATCTCGGGGTCATCGAATCGGAGCTGGCCAAGTTGGCTGCCTACCGTGACAGCGGCCATCCGGTCAACCCGAAGGTGGCCCGCGAACTGCTGGTGGGCGGCCGGGTCGACGAGGTGTACCGGATCACCGATCATCTGCTGCCCACGCCGGGACCGGAGGCCCACCGGCTGATCGACGACCTCCTGCGAACCGGGGTGCCGGCCACCTCGCTGGCCTACCGGATCGCCCGGCACCTCTCTTTGGTGCTCCAGGTGAAAAGCCGTCAGGGGCGGGGTGAGCGGCTGAACGAGATCCAGGCCCGGGTGCGGGAGCACCCCTTCGTGGTCCAGAAGGCCTTCGAGGCGGCCCAAGCCTGCACCACGGCTCAACTCGAGCGCGGTTTGGAGGTGCTCCTCGAATATGAGTGGGAGGTCAAGTCGGGCCAGATCGACGCGGAACTGGGCCTCAAGACCCTGGTCGCCCGGCTCTGATCGCGCCGGTTGCAGCCAGCCGGCCGGTACCCACCCGCTGGCCGCAACTTCGCGGTCGCGGCCGCTGACCTATTCCGCGGCCGGAGGTTCCGCCTTCTTCCGGCTTCGGACTGGCTTTGGCTGCTCGGCGGCGGGTTCGACGGTATCGCCGGCTTTGCCAGTCGGAGCTTCCACCTGCTTGCGGCTACGGGTCACCTTCGGCTTCGCCTCCGTTTCCGCCGCGGTCACCGCGGCCGCCGGCGCTTTGGCACGAGGAGTTTTTGAGGTAGTCCGCGGGGTCGGGCCCGCCTCGCCCGCCGCCTGCCGGGCCCGACCGGCGCGGGTGCGGCGCGGGGTGGTGTCCTCGGACTGGCTGCGAGCCGCCTCAGCCGCCACCGTGATCGCCTTGGCCGCCAGCTTCATCAAGCGCGACTTCCGGCGAGCGACCGCCCGGCCGTGCAGGAGCCCCTTGACCGCGGCCCGGTCGAGCTTCGCGATCGCAGCCTTGACGGTTTCGGCGAAACCTTCCGGCAGCGAGCCGGTGTCGGCGTGGACGGTGGCCCGGCGCACCTTGGCGACCGCCGTCTTGACCGCCGAGCGGCCGGAGCGGTTGCGCTGGGCCCGAGCCGCGCTCTGGCGGGCGTCCTTCTTGGAAGCAGCCTTGTTAGCCATGCATCATCCTGTAAAGAGTCGGTGGGCTGGGGTGGCAGGGGCCCGGCCGGCCCCGCGCGCGGAGAGCCTGCTCGCACGCGCAAGTTACGATTATACCCGATGCCGGTTTTCGAACTGGACGGAGTGCGCCCGGTGATCCATCCTACCGCGTACGTTGCTCCCACCGCGGTGGTGATCGGGAACGTCGAGCTCGGCCCCCACAGCTCGGTGTGGTTCGGCGCCGTTCTGCGTGGCGATGCCGACCGGATCGTGGTCGCCGAGGGTGCGAACATCCAGGACAACGCCGTGGTGCACTGCTCGCGCGGCAAGCCGACCCTGATCGGCCGCTACGCCACCCTGGGACACGGCGCCTGCATCGAGGGCTGCGTCGTGGGTGACGAGGCCCTGGTCGGCACCGAGGCGGTCATGCTCCAGGACAGCCGATTGGGGGCGGGTGCGCTACTCGCCGCCGGGTCGGTGCTGAAAGAGGGTGCGGCGGTGCCTCCCAGGACACTGGCGGCAGGGGTCCCGGCCCGGGTGAGAGGCGCCATCGAAGGTAGCTCCGAGCGCTGGGTGGGCACCGCCGCCCGTCACTACGTCGCCAATGCCCGCCGTTTTGCGGGGGGTCTGCGTGAGATCCGGCTCCAGGACGCCCACCAGGGGGCGGAGACGGCGGGTCGAGCCTCGATCGGGCGGCCGGAGACACCGGAGGCGGCGGCCACGGGCGGTGAGTGAGGCGGCCCTGGTCATCCCCTGCCGTGCCAAGCTCAATTTGGGACTGGCGGTGACCGGGGTCCGTGCCGATGGCTACCACGAACTCGACACCATCATGCAGGCGGTCTCACACCACGACCTCCTGTTGATCAGCCCGGCCTGCGCCTCCAGTTTGGAGGTGTACGGCGCCGATCTCGGGGATCCGGGCGGCAACCTGGTGCTTCGTGCCCAGCAGGAATTGGAGCGCGAGGTGGGCCGCCGGCTGCCGGCCGCCTTCATCCTCCACAAGCGGATCCCGACCGGGGCCGGGCTGGGTGGGGGAAGCAGCGATGCCGCCGCTTGCCTGCGGGGGCTGAGCCGGCTGCACCGGCTCGACCTCGATTTGGCTCCGGTGGCGCTGCGGGTGGGTGCCGACGTGCCCTTCTTCCTCCGGGGCGGGACGGCTCGGGTGACTGGGATCGGCGAGCGGGTGGTCGGCCTTCCGGAGCCCCCCGGCCGGTGGTTCCAGGTGGCCTGGCCCGGCTTTGGGATCTCCACCCGGGCCGCCTTCCAGGCCTGGGACCGGCTGGGTGGAGAGGGCGCCAACCAGTTGACCCGGGCCGCGGTCGCGGTCGAGCCCAGGCTGGGCGAATTCCTGGAGCGGCTGGGGCCGGGATGGCAGATGACCGGCAGCGGCTCCGCCTGCTTCCGCGGTCTCGCCGGTCCCGGCGACGCCCGACCGCTCGACTGCTGGCACCAGGTGGTGTGGGCGGTGCCGGCATGGGCCTGAGAGTGGCCGCCGCCACCTGGGCCGGGAAGGTCACCGCGCTTGCCTCCCGTCTGACCCGGCGGGGTGGCGGTACCACACTGCCGGGGGACGTAGCCCGGGCGCTGGCGCCGGGGGTGCTCAGGAGCCTGGCTGGCGATCTCAGCGGAGGGACGGTCCTGGTCACCGGTACCAACGGCAAGACCACCACCGCCCGGCTGATCGCGGGGGTGCTGGAGGGCCTGGCCACCAACCGGCCGGTGGTCTCCAACCGGGCCGGCGCCAACCTGATCTACGGGCTCACCGCGGCGGCGGTCAAGGATGCTTCGTGGCGGGGGCGGCTGGCCCGAGACTGGGCCGTCTTCGAGGTCGACGAGAACACTTTGCCGGCGGCGGTGGCGGAGACCCGGCCCCGTGCGGTGGTGGTGACCAATCTGTTCCGCGACCAGCTCGACCGCTACGGCGAACTGGAACTGACCGCCCACACCATCCAGCGGGCGCTGGAGGTGATGCCGGAGTCGGGGGTGGCGGTGCTGAACGCCGACGACCCCAGGGTCGCCGAGATCGGGTTAAGCCTGGCCCGGACTGCCAGGTGGTACGGGCTGGACGACGCCTCGGTGGCGGCCCGGGTGCTGCCCCACGCCGCTGACGCGACCACCTGTCCGGTCTGCGGATCGAAGCTGGACTTCGCCGAGGTATACGTGGGTCATGACGGCAACTACTCGTGTCCCAACGGAGATTTCGGCCGGCCGCGCCGGCTGGTGACCGCATCCCACCTCACCCTGGAGGGGCTGGAGAGCTTGAGCCTTGAGCTGTCCGCTCCGGGCGGGCCGCCGGTTCCGGTCACCGCCCGGCTGGGCGGGCTCTACAACGCCTACAACCTGACCGCGGCCTTTGCGGTGTGCACCGCACTCGGGCTGGATCCCGTCGCCACCTCCAGCCGGCTGGGGCTGGTGGCGCCGGCCTTCGGCCGGCTGGAGCGGGTGGAGGCGGGTGGACGGCGCTACACCCTGCTGCTTTCCAAGAACCCGACCGGCTGGAACGAGAACCTCAAGGCGGTGATCAACCAGGCCGGCGGGCGCCACCTCCTGGTGGCGCTCAACGATCGGATCGCCGACGGCCGCGACGTCTCCTGGATCTGGGATGTCGACTTCGAGCTGCTGATGCCGGCCGCGGCGGAAGGATCGCTGGTGGTCACCGGCAGTCGCGCCTCCGATCTGGCGGTGCGGCTCAAATACGGGGGAGTCGATCCCAGGCTGCTGTCCGGACGCACCACCGGCGAACTGGGCCGGGCCCTCGATCTGCTCGAGGCGTCGGTGCCGGCAGGCGGGGAGGCATATTGCCTGTGCACCTATACCGCGATGCTGGAACTGCGAGCCGAGATGGTCCGGCGGGGCTGGTTGCGAGACTACTGGCGAACCTGAAGTGAATGACGCGCGGAGACGGCGCTGGTCGGCGCCGCCTCCGCTCACTTCCGCCGCCAGAGTTCAGGTCAGAGCCGCGTTGTACGCGTCGATCTGCGCCTTGAGCGAGGCGGCGGCATCATCCATCGCCTTTTGAGGTGTGGATTTGCCAAGGATCGCGCTCTCGATGCCGACTTCGGCCGCCTGGCGGGCGGCCGGCATCACTCCGAGCAGGCAGCCCTGGGTGGCCTTGTCGAGCTTGGTCTGGTGCAGCTGATCGATCGCCGCCCGGAAAGCCGGGTACTGCGCCACCCAGGCCTGGTCGCTGGGATCGTCGAGGGCCTTCCGATTGACCGGGAAGTAGCCGGTGTGGGTGTGGAAGTAGGCCATGCTGTCGGGCTGTTCCAGGAACTTGACGAACTCCCAGGCCGCCACCTGCTCGTAGCTCGGCCGCTTGTTCATGATCCACAGCGATGCCCCCCCGATGATCGGGCCGCCAGCGGAAGAGTCCTCACTGCGCGGCCAGGCGGCGGCGCCGAGCTTGAACTTGATTCCGGCCTGGTAGCCACGCAGGGAGCCGGTCGACTCCAGGTTGATCGCCACCCGGCCGGCCTTGAACGCATTCTGGGCGTCGGTGGTGTTGCGGCCGGTGTTCAGCGCCAGGCCGTCCTTGACCATCTTGGTCCACCAGTCGACCACCTTGACGTCCTGGGGCTGATTGAAGAGCACCTTGGTGGCGTTCTTGTCCCGACCGTTGCCGTTGTCGCAGTAGAGGGCGTCGGCGCGGGCGGTGAACTGCTCCAGGAACCATCCGTAGATGGCGGCCCCAAATCCGTACTGCACGGTTTGGCCCGCGGCGTCCTTCCGGGTCAGCTTTTCGGCCATGGCGCGAATCTCGTCGAGCGTCTTCGGCGCCTTCGCCGGATCGAGGCCGGCGGCCTGGAAGGCATCCTGGTTGTAGTAGAGCAGCGGCTGCGATGTGTTCCAGGGCATCGAGTAGAGCTTGCCGCCGACCTGGTAGTAACCGAGCACGTTGGGCTCCAGGTCGGCGGTCGAAAACCGGTCGTGATCGATGAAGGTCTGCATCTGGGTGGTGGCTTTGGAATCGATCATGAATCGGGTGCCGATGTCGTAGATCTGGGCGATGCTGGGCACCTGGTCGGCCTTGCCCGATTGAATCGCGATTTTGAGCTTGGAGTAGGTGTCGTCGTAGTTGCCGGTGTAAGTGGCGGTGACGTGGATCTTGCCTTGATGGGCGTCGTTGAACTTCTGGACCAGGTAGTTGGTCGCGTCCTGGTTGGCCCCGGCCGCGAAGCCGTGCCAGAAGGTCACCTCCACCGGCTGCGCCGGGGCCTTGGCGTTGAAGTCGATGCCGGCGGTCTCGGACCCGCCGGGGCTGCCGGTGCCGCCTCCGCAGGCGGCCAGCAGAAGCGCGCCGGTGAGGGCCAGCGCAAAGGGTCTGAACATTTCTCCTCCTTACTGAACTGAATTCATCAAACCGTGATGGCAGACGGGTCGAGCCGCTCCGGTGGCGGAAATCCGGCGCCGGCCCGGTAGATCACCCCCGGATCGCACCCGAGGTCAGGCCGCGGACGATGTGCCGCTGACCCAGATAGATCAGCGCCAGGGTGGGAATGAGAGCCAGCACCACGCCGGCCAGGATGAAGTTGGGCGCCACCGCCGCCTCGGTGTCGCGAAGGCTGCTGATCCCGATCTGCAGGGTCTGCATGGTGGAGGTCTTGGTCACCAGCAGCGGCCAGAAATACTGGTTCCAGGTCGACAGGAAGACGTAGATGCCGAGGGTGGCCAGGGCCGGGCGGCTGAGCGGTACCAGGATCGTCCAGAGAAAACGGAGGTGTCCGCAGCCGTCGACCTGGGCCGCTTCCAGCAGGTCACGCGGGAAGCTGAGGAAGAACTGGCGGAGCAGGAAGGTCCCGAAGCCGGCGGCGAGGAAGGGGAGGATCAGGGCCGGGTAGGTATTGACCAGGTTGTTTTCGGCCATGAACAGGTAATTGGGAATGATCACCGCTTCCCAGGGGATCATCATCGTGGCCAGGAAGACGCCGAAGAGCAGATTGCGGAGGGGAAGCCGGAGAAAGGCAAACGCGTAGGCGGCGAAAGTCGCGGTCACCAGCTGTCCGATCGTCACCGTCACCGCCACCACGGCGCTGTTGAAGTACTGGCGCACCAGTGGGATCGCGTGGAGGACATCGCGAAAGCTGTCGAGCCGGGGATGGCGGGGGAGCAGCGGAGACGGGTACGTGGTCAGTTCACGGGCCGACATCAGGCTGCCGGAAATGGCGTAGAGCAGCGGGAAGAGCAGCACCACGGTCAGCGCCAGCAGCCCGATGTAGCCGGCCGCCTGGACCGCGCGCCGGACCGGGCTCATCTGTAGAAAACCCGGCGTTCGAGCACGCCGAACTGGATGGCGGTGACCGCGATCACGATCAGCAGCAGGACCACCGCCATCGCCGACGACAGTCCGTAGTTGCTGTTGCCGAAGGCGAACGACTGGGTGTAGATGCCGTAGACGAGAGTGGTGGTGGCATCGGCCGGTCCGCCCCGGGTCAAGATGTGGATCTGCCCGAACGACTGCAGGCTGGAGATCGTGCTCACTACCAACAGGAAGAACAGGCTCGGGGTCAGCAGCGGCAGGGTGATTCGGCGGAACAGGGTGAGCCCCCGGGCGCCGTCCAGTCGGGCCGCCTCGTAGATCTCCTCGGGGATCGCCTGAAGGCCGGCCGACAGCACAAGGAGGTTGTAGCCGAGTTGGAGCCAGACCGCGGCCGCGGCCACGCTGAGCAGGGCGGTCGAGGGGCTGGTCAGCCAGCCCACCGGCGGCGCATGAAAGGCCTGCAGGAAGCCGTTGAAGACACCGACGCCAGGGTTGTAAAAGATCGCGAAGACCACCGAGGCGGTGGCCACCGAGAAGGCGAAGGGAGTGGCCATCAGGGTCCGGAAGATGCCGATTCCGGCCAGTCTGGCCTGGAGTACCAACGCCAGCATCAGCGCGATCAGCAGGCTCGGCAGCACCGTCAGCAGGCAGTAGAGCGCGGTGGTCAGCAGAGTGTCGCGCAGGCTGGGTTGTGAGAAGAGCAGCGAGTACTGGCGCAGCCCCACCACCCGGGTGGGTCGGCCGACGATGTCGTTGCCGTAGAAGCTGAGCTGCAACGAACGCAGCAGCGGCCAGAACACGAACAGAGCGAACAGAACCAGCGAGGGCAGCAGGAACAGAACCGCGGTGGCCGCCTCCCTGAGCGCGAACCACGAGCGGAATCGCTGCCTGGTAGCCGGAGCCGGCACTCCGGCGGTGGTCGCCTCCATATCCCAACCGATCCTACGACCCCGGGGTTAACCGGTGGGAAGGCGCCGGTGAACCGGCCGGCGACCGCGGCCGGCCGGGTTGGCGGCGCTGGCATACTGAGTCGATGGTGAAGGAGCGCTTCCGGATCGGCTGGCTCTATCCCGACCTGATGAACATCTACGGCGATCGTGGCAATGTCAGCGTTCTCGCCCACCGCACCGGCTGGCGTGGCTACCGGACCGAGGTGGTGGAGATCGGGCTCGGTGAGTGTCCCGATCTCGAGCGCTTCGACATCCTCTTCATGGGCGGCGGGCAGGACCGTGAGCAAGCCCTGGTCTTTCGCGACTTCGCCCGTCATAAAGCGGTTCCGCTGGCGGCTGCGCTCGAGGCGGGGGCGGTGATGCTGACCGTGTGCGGCGGTTACCAGGCGATGGGGCATTATTACCGAACCGCCGACGGTCACGTGATCGAAGGCCTGGGTCTGCTCGATCTGCACACCGAGGCCGGACCCGATCGATGCATCGGCAACGTGGTGCTCGATTGCACAGAACTGGGGATCTCGCCGGAGACGGTGGTCGGCTTCGAGAACCACCGGGGCCGCACCCGCCTGGGTGAGGGCCTGCGCCCTCTGGGCCGGGTGCTCAAGGGCTTCGGGAACAACGGCGAGGATGGCTACGAGGGCTGCCGCTGGAACAACCTGATCGGCACCTATTTGCACGGGTCGCTGCTGCCCAAGAATCCGCACCTGGCCGACTGGCTGATCGCCCGGGCGCTGGAGCGTCGGGGGATCACCGGCCTCGAGCCCCTCGACGACCGGCTGGAACTGACCGCGCACCGCCAGGTCGCCGAGCGCGAGCTGGCGGTCCGCGGCTAGCCCGCTCCATGCCAGGCAAGGTGGTGCCGATCGGCGGCGGGGGCTTCGGGGACACGCCCACCCCGGCCCTGGACGCGTGGCTGATCGGCCTGAGCGGGGTATCCAGGCCCCGGGTGCTCTTCATCCCCACCGCCACCGGCGACCACCCGGACCGGATCGTGCGCTTCTATCAGCGGGCGGCGGAGCACGACTGCGTGCCCGGTCACCTCGAACTCTTCCGGCGTACCGTCGACGACCTGCGCGAACACGTCCTGCGGCACGATCTGATTCTGGTCGGCGGCGGCAACACCGCCAGCATGCTGGCGGTGTGGCGGGCCCACGGGCTGGACCGGGTGCTGCGCGAGGCCTGGGAGGCCGGCCGGGTGCTGGCCGGCGCCAGCGCCGGGGCGATCTGCTGGTTCGAGGGAGGCACCACCGACTCCTTCGGCACTATGCTCGCCCCCCTGACCGGAGGTCTCGGCCTATTGGCCGGAAGCTTCTGCCCGCACTACGACTCCGAGGTTCAGCGCCGGCCGGTATTCCAGGCGCTGGTGGAGTCGCGCCGGTTGCCATCTGGGTATGCGGCGGACGACCGGGTGGCGCTGCTGTTCGAAGACAGCCGGCTGGCCGACGTGGTTACGGACTCACCAGGCGCGGGCGCCTACCGGGTGGAGGTGCTGGAGGGGAAGGTGGTCGAACATGCCCATGAGGCTCGCTCGCTGGTCTGAGGCCCCGGCTGGGCGGCCCGGCTCCGTGAAGTGCGGCCAGGCCGCCGCGCCGGTTCCTGATGACAAGCTCGGCTGCCGAACGCGACCGACCGCCGCTACCCATCTCCGGCCGCGCAACCCGGCCTTCTCCGGACATCCTTGGGCGAGGCCTATGTGTCTGGCATCATCCTCTGGTCGATCTCCCGGTCAAGTGGTCAGCCGGAAATGCGGGTTGGGGAGCCGACCTCAGACCACCAGCAGCACCGTCTGGTAGGGTCGCATCCAGGCGCTGCGTACGAGGTTGAACAGGGCGGCCGCCGCCGCCGCTCCTTCGGGCTGAAACGGAAGCCGCTCCTCGGCCAACCGCTGGGCGGCCGCCGCCACCTCTTCGGCGGTCACGCAGCAGGTTACCTGGTGCCACAGCTGGCGGACCGGTTCGCGCCCGCCTCGAGCCCACGGCACCACCAGCCTCGGCATCTGAGTCACCCGTCCCTCCATCAGGGCAACCTGGAAGGTGCGGTGGATGAGGCGTACACGGTCGGGATCGACGGCGGGCAGGATCACGACGTCGGGCGCGTCACCCAGGGCCGCCAGGCTACCGGCCAGCAGCCCGGCGCCTTCCAGCCGGGGACCTGCCGCCACCAGCATCAGGCCGTCCAGGCCCAGGCTGGGCCCGAGGTGCTGGCTGCTGGTTACAGCTCCGGCGACCTGGTCCGCTTCTGTGCTCGGCGCCATGGGTTCTCCTCCCAAAAAAAAAGCCCCCACCCGATCGGGTGGGGGCTCTGGCCTGCTCTGGAGTCAGCCGTCAGTTCCGGCTGTTCGTGGCATGCCGCACCCCGCGGCCAATAATCGCGATGCTCATGATTCGCGCGCCTCGGCCGGGGTTGGAGAATACCACGACCGGAGTGTAGCAGGTCGGATCCAGGGCCGGCGACTCGCGGTGCCGCCTTCGAGGAGAGACCAGAAAATGTCGCCGGTGAATGGGGCGGACCGTGCTGGACGCCCACCAAGCCGCTTCCGAGCTCCGCGGATCTATCCGGCTCTGCGATGGGGTTGAGAGCCCGCTTCGGACGACCGAGGTGGTGGGTGAGGATCTCCCCGCACCCCTGAGGCGGACGCCGACATTCCTCAGACCTGATCCTGAGGCTTGGGAGGAGTATCGAAGCCAGGATGGCGGCGCATGCTTGACTTTGACCGACCGGACGGCTTAAAGTAGCGACGTGCTCACGCGTTCGGCTTCCCAGGACCAACTCGCCGCCCCCGCCGCCAGCGAGTTGGTGAACTTGGTGGTTGTTCTCGCGGACAATCGGTATTTCCTGGGGCGGCGAGTCTCGGAGTGGATCATCAAGGCACCGGCGCTTGAGCAGGGCGTTGCCTGCGCAGCCATTGCCGGCGAGGAGATGGGTGCGGCACGGGTGCTCTACGGCCTTTTGGAGAGGCTGCCGGTGGCAGTTCGGCCGACTCCGTTGGTGACAGGGTCCGACCGCGAGAGAACCTACAACCTCAGTTTCCTTGATCGGTCCTTTCCGAGTTGGGCGCACGTGGTTGCCGCCCTCAATCTGGTCGATCCCGCCCTAACTGTCGTGTGCCAGGCCCTGGTGGGTTCAACTTACGCGCCAGTTGCGCAACGCGCAGCGCGGATCCTCGACGAGGAACGGTTCCATGAGAAATTCGCCGCCGGGCGGCTCCATGATGCAGCGGCATATCCGTTCGAGAAGGCGCGTGTGCAAGCCATCATAAACGAGTGGTGGCCGGAGGCGGTGATGTGGTTCGGCCGGGATCGCGCTACGAGATGGCCTGAACTGGGCGATGCCGGAATCCTCCCCCGCGATGGAGAACACCTGACCGTGACCTATCAAACCACAGTGCAGGCGCGTTTTGAGGCGGCTGGATTCACGGTTCCGTCACAGGAAGCCCTTCCATGGTCGGATTGGGATGTCCATCTGCGACGGATCGACCGAAAGCGTGCGCCAACCGCAGGGGACTGATGCGAGCGATTGAAGGGGAGATCCTTTTCAAGGGCCAGGTAACGGTCTCGTCGGATCGGGTCAGTGCGCTGGCTCGCGCTTTAGGGGGCTCTCCGGCGCCATCGCCGGCTACGGAACTTGTTCTCTTCTTCGGTCCGACCGTGGTTGGCGAGCGATTGGTCGTGGACGGGATCGAACTTAATCTTTCACGTGCGCTTCTCGGCTCCCAGACTTACGACTGGATCCGGCCATTTCGGTTTTTTGAAGAGGTAGAGGTCTTGGTCTTCGTCCAGAAAGCGTGGGAGAAGAATGGGATGCAGTTCGTCATCGTTGAAAGTGACTTTCGGGATTCCGCTGGCGACCTGATCCAGAGGCAGACGACCACATTTATAGAAAGGCAAGGAGGGCCCTGATGGCCGAGTGCCTGGATTTGGGAGAGGTGACTCGAGAAATGATCGCGCGCTATGCGGAAGCGATCGGGGACTTCAATCCAGTTCACCTCGACGAAGACTTCGCCAAAGGGGCGGGGCTCCCTTCGGTCATCGCTCACGGCCCACTGACGGGAGCGCTCTTTATCGATGCCGTGCTGCGCAGCGGCCGGCGGAGCAGGACCACCGGGTTCGACCTCCGTCTCAAGGAACCGGTCTTCCCGGGCGATAAGCTGGCGGCCACCAGAACGGGGGATGGCAGTTTCGAGATCACAGATTCCCAGGGCCGCGTCAAGGCAACAGTCATATTGAGGGAAGCGCAGTGAGCCTGGACTGCGTGCTGATCGAGGAGGGGCCGGTGACCGTGGTCACACTGAACCGTCCCGAGAAGCTCAACTCCTGGAACTTCGAGATGCGGACTCGACTGCGCGAGGTGATCGAAGGTTGCGCGCGGGATCCAGGGCTGCGGGTTTTGATCTTCACCGGTGCGGGAAGGGCGTTTTCGGCCGGTGAGGATGTGGGCGAGATGGGCGAGTTGACACGGGTCGGCACTCGTGCTTTCCGTGTTGAAGCGCGAACCATTCATGATGTTTTCGATGTGGTCGAGAGCATGGAGGTACCTGTGATCGCGGCCTTCGACGGGGTCGCCGCCGGTGGCGGGCTGGAACTCGCGCTCTCCTGCGACTTCAGGGTGGTCGGCGATCAGGCGCGCCTGGTCATGCCGGAGGCGCGGGTAGGACTGATCCCCGGCTCAGGCGGCTGCTCGCGGCTGGTGAGGCATGTTGGCCTCGGTCGAGCCAAGGAGCTGGTGATGCTCGGCGCCACGATTCCGGCCTTCCGAGCGCTGGAACTCGGCCTGGTCACCCAGGTGGTCGCTGACGGTGAAGCCGTCAGCGCAGCAAAGGCGCTGGCCGACAGGCTGCTCGGTCTGGCGCCGCTAGCGCTTGGAATGGCCAAGCTGGTGCTCAACACCTGCGCCGACGTCGATTCCGAAACCGGCCGCCGGATGGAGCGGCTAGCACAGAGCGTTCTCAAGGTCACTGAAGATCATCGGGAGGGGGTCGCAGCGTTTTCTGAGAGAAGGCCTCCGAAGTGGATCGGACAGTGACAAGGAGGAGAGGAAAGGGAGAATGACCTCCAAAGGCAGTCGTTATTGGAACGAATTTACCCAGACTGCACCCCGTGAGCGGCTGGATGCGATCCATCTGGAAAAGATTCGGCACATCGTTGGATGGGCATATGAGTCCTCTCCGCTCCACCGTCAGATCTACGATGAGGCAGGTGTCAAGCCCTTCGATATCCGGACCTGGGCCGACTACTATTACAAGTTGCCTTTCACTGACAAGCCGGAGTACTTGGCCGACCAGTCCAAGCCAGGCAATGTATTTGGCGGCCTGGCTTTGCCAAGAGAGCACTTTCAGCAGTACTTTCACACGACTGGTACGACCGGACGCTTTCTCAATGAGGTCTTTACTCAGTATGAGATGCACAAGGCTGGTAGCCAGTATTGCTATGCCTTCCAAGACTTCGGTCTCCGGCCAGGCGACTCCATGTATTTCTGCTTTGACTTCGGGATGTGGATCGGGCTGTGGAGCTTCTACTGGGGAGCGCGCGATTTCGGTCTCACCATCATCTCGGGAGGAGGTGCGAGCAGCGTGCAGCGGGTCCGCGACATCATGGAACTGCGGCCAGTGCTTGTGGTTGGCACCCCGACCTACCTGCTGCACCTGGTCGAAGTCGCTCGCAAGGAGGGACTCGACCTCCGGGATGCCGGGGTCCGCATGATCGGCGGCGGCGGCGAGGCAGGCTTCTCGATTCCTGTGACTCGCCAGAAGCTAGCCGAGGGCTGGGGAACAGAACTGATCCATGACGCCTACGGCGTCGGTGAGTGCCTACAGATTGCTCAGTCATGCCGGGATTGGGGGGGCGGAGTTCACGTCATAGAGGACGTCTACCATTCCTACTCTGTTGACCCTGAAACGGGCGAGCCGATAACCGAAGACGGCGCTGTGGGCGAGAACGTGATCACGAGCTACACCCACTTTGCACAACCGTTCATCAAGTACCGAACTCACGACTTGGTCCAGCGGAACGACCATCCTGATCATGGCTGCGGCTGGACGTGGGGACACCTGCCGGGGGTGGTGCTCGGTCGCGCCGACTTCATGGTTACTATTCGGGGGGTCAACGTCTATCCGACGGCGGTCGAGAACCTGATCGGAGAGGTGGAGGGGCTCACCAACCACTACGAACTTCATGTCAGCCGCCGTGACTCGATGGATCGAATGCTGGTCAAGGTCGAAGCGGCCTCCACCGATATCGACCGCGAGGCGCTGGGCCTCCGCCTCAGCGAGCATCTTCAGCGAAACATCGGGGTCCGGCTGGAAGTCGAGATCCTCGAGCCAGAGACGCTGCTGCGCTACGAGTTGAAGACTAGGCGCGTATTTGACACCCGTTCGCCTGAGGAACGCCCTATGGTAACTGTAGGCAAAGTTACGAGGCAACCAGGACCTTGAGCCTGATGAATGATTACGTAGACGTGGAGACGGCAACTTCCGAACTCGCAACGTTGGTCGATGTGCGTCGTAGGCTGAACGAGTCGCGTGCCACTGCCTCCTCCCCGGCGATAGCCCGGGCCTTGCAGATGGCTGACTATTACCTGTTTCTGGGAATCACCTACTTGGGTTACGTCGAAACCCTATTTCCAGAGGAAGGATGACGACCGTCAAGGGCGTTCGGCGGGGTCGCCCGCGGCAACTCGAGCCCAGCGAGCGGCACCGCGCCCGACGCGACGAGATCATTGACACGGCCATCCGGGTCTTCCATGCCAAGGGCTACGATTCTGGTTCAATCGATGACGTCGCCCGTTCGCTGGACCTTCGCAAGGGGGCCATCTACCACTACTTTCCTTCCAAAGCCCACCTACTCTTCAGCATCTTCGACCGAGCCATCACCACCGCGCTGGCGCACCTCGAGGAGTTCGACGAGATCAAAGACCCGGTTGATCGGCTGGCTGCACTGATCCGCCACCAAGCAACCATTGTGGGCACTGACCCCGGTCTCTTCACCGTCTTCTTTGACCAGCGACCCCAGCTCGACAAGGAGTTCGAGGCGCAGATCCGGAGCAAGGAGCGTCGTTACCTCCGATCCTTCCAATCCGCTGCGGAGGCCGCGATCGCAGCAGGGGCGCTGCCTCCGGGCGAGTCTCGGTACGTGGCCCAGGCGATCCTCGGGATGACGAGTTGGACCTACAAGTGGTTTCGTCCAGGTACCGACTCGGTCGAAGAGGTGGCTGACGTGATGGTTCGGTTGGTCATTCGACCCGGGGGGG
>JRHI01000832.1_pt1 | contig 30719 bp, 27 predicted proteins | sample 215371 | NCBI WGS metagenome assembly JRHI01 (sample SAMN02929681, study PRJNA255918) | sediment metagenome | biome: cave system; feature: Ice Cave; material: Sediment; isolation source: sediment from deep within a dark volcanic ice cave with no known source of... ...
CATCTTGAGTGGCTTGACGCCTATTGGGCGCAATTCATTGTGCCCCTACCTCAACTATCCTCACCCAACTCCAATGCGAGATAGCCAGCACTTACAATATCGTCTACACTAATCTCGGTGTAACTATAGAGGTCGGCTTGCGAACCAGATTGACCGAAGCGGTCAACACCGAGGGGAACGGTGGGTACACCATAGATGCTGCCCAGAAATGCCAAGCTGTGTGCTGATGCATCCTGCACTGTGACGATGGGAGCACGCCGTTCGCGTGCTGGGAACAATGCATGCAAATGATGCAGGTGTGCTGTTTCTCTCGCGTTGTTGCGCAGCCGACGGCGTTGCTCGGTGAGATGGGCAAAGAGCTTTTTCGGACTAGTGATGTGTAAGACGCTTGCCGCAATTCCTTCCTGCGCCAAGCGATGTGCCGCCTCGATAGCTTCGGGAATCATCGCGCCGTTTGTGGCAATGGATACAGTTTCATGCGCTGTTGCTTCTGGTACTAGGGTATGCCCTTCAAGTAGACGGTAGCCACCGGCAAGGACTTGTTGCCGCAGTTCTTCTTTTCCAAGTCGTTGCAAGGTCGGTTCAAGTAGGTGTTGGTCAATCTTCTTGGTCGAGAGACGTAGGTAGGTGGAGCGACCATGTGTGCGATCATTGCACTCGCGCAATGCGGCAAGCAGTATCCACTCAACCTCATAGGCGAAGGCTGGCTCATAGTAGTTGAGGTCAGGGAGTTCGATGCCCAGAGATGCCGTGACGGTTGATTGATGTGCTCCTCCTTCGGGACTCAGGCTGACGCCAGACGGAGTTCCGGCAAAAATGAATTTCGCGCCACAGTAAAGCCCATAGATCAGGGCGTCCAAGCCACGGCAGACGAAGGGATCATAAACGGTGCCGATGGGGAAAAGCTGCTGACCAGACAGTTCATAACTCAGCCCTAGTTGCCCGAGCAACAGAAACAGATTTGTCTCTGAGATACCTAGCTCGATGTGTTGTCCTGTCGGTGCAGGTTGCCAACGTAGGAGGCGTTGTCCATCCTCATGGTAATCAGGCCGTTCAGCGGGGGCAAAAACTCCGACTTTGCTGACCCAGTTGATGAGGTGGGTAGAAATAGAGACATCGGGTGCGGTGGAGACAATGCGAGGACCGATCTGAGGAAGGTCAGCGAGTTTTGGTAACACGCGCCCAAATGCTTCTTGTGTCGAAAGCTTGTTGGGATAGGAAAGATCAATACCGACAGGAATGTATTCTGGCTCAATGAGAGGATGTCGTTGCTCTTGTCCACGTTGCAAGCGCTGATCTGCTCGACGACACCATTGCCCCTCTGGTGAGTCAGAAGGAAATGCGTCCCATTCGGTCCCAGTGGCAATACCCAGATGCTGCTGAAGCGTTGCTACTTGCTCGGCACTTAGAAGCATCGAATGGTTGAGTACATCACCAGCAAAAGGTAAGCCCCATCCTTTAATGGTGTAGGCAAAGATGACCGTAGGTGCATCCTGCACACTGTCGGCGAGCGCGAAGGCAGACAACAAACTATTGAGATCGTGCCCACCAAGATTGCCTAGAACCTCGTGGAGTTGCTCATCCGGCGTGTCTTGCAATACCTGTGCAATCTGCTGATCTTCCTCACTATTGAGGCCGTGTGGATGTGTGAGACGAGCACGTAGGGCTGCGCCGCGCCGGAGCAGTAAGCTCTGGTATTCCTCATTGCTCATATCATCAATGCGCCGACGTAATGCCGTTCCGCCAGGACGTTTGAAGAGTTGCTGCAAGCGTTGCCCGTACTTGGTCTCCAACACCTGCCAGCCCGCCGCCTGAAACATCCGTTTGAGTTGTGTCGCACGAATACCCGGCACGACACGATCAAGACTCTGTCGGTTCAGATCAACAATTAAACGCACATTGCCCAACCCTTGCAGTGTCTCATCAATGGCTGCCTCCCACACACTGCCTTCGTCAAGCTCGGCATCACCAATCACCGCAATGAAACGGTTCGAGGTAACATGACCAAAGTGCATGCGTGCGTAGCGATCAGCAACTGCGGCAAAGGCGGGGGCAACTGCACCCAAGCCGACGGAACCAGTACTGAAATCAACTGGATCCGGATCTTTCGTACGGCTCGGATACGCCTGTAGACCTCCAAAAGCTCGCAGGGTTTGTAGATATTTCTGGTCGAGGTTGCCCAAGAGGTATTGAATAGCATGATAAGCTGGCGAGGCATGTGGTTTGATACTGACCCGATCGCCCGCCTCAAGATAGTGAAAATATAAGGCGGTCAGGATGGAGACCATCGATGCCGATGACGCTTGGTGTCCCCCAACTTTGATATCATCGGTACTGGGCCGCACGTGATTAGCATGGTGAATGATCAGTGTCGAGAGCCAGAGTACGCGTTGCTGAATGGCGTCGAGCACTTTATAGTCTTCTGGCGATAATGGAAGTGTGTCCTCAGTCGCCGTTGCCACCGTCGCGGATGTGGATAACTTGTCTTCCTGTTGGCGACTGCTGTTGTTCGCAGTAATCGCAGATACATCTTTGTCCATCGGGACACTCCTTGGAATCTTTCCCTTACCTTTTGGTGCGCTTCGCTCTATATCTTTCTTGAATTTCTTCTGGCGACCACTACCACCACTCTATAACTATAACATATTTTTAATGCGTCAAACATTTTCCTGGTGAGCTAGTAACGTTGCAATGGTTGCGAGGAGGGATTGGATGTGGAAGGGTTTGCTTACAAAGTCGGCTATCTTTACCTGACTTACTTGTGCTTGCACGGTGATATCTGCTGTAAGAAACAGAATAGGACATGTGGAAAGAATCCCACGCTGTCTAAGTGCTTCGAGAAATGCGGCTCCATCCATTCTGGGCATCAACCAGTCCAAGATAATGAGATCGGGAACGGTGCCCGACTCCAGGTATTTTAAGGCTACTAGCCCATCACTTGCAAGGATCACTTCGTAATGAGCCATCTCTAGAGTCACTTGTAGAATTTCTTGAATGCGCTGTTCATCTTCAACTACCAGTATTTGTTTTTTATGTATCATCATAGATAGAGCATTTTCTATCAAAGGAAATACTTTTTTGATTTTGGGACAACTGCAAAGTATATAGCCATAAAAATCATAGCAGCGACTACGACATTTGTCAATGAAATTGTCCCATTTTTGGTGATAATTTGGTCAAAATGTAGTGATTGTATGCAATCGGCTCTTGTTTGTGCTTTCTGATTTGTGACATAATTTGTCATATATTTAGATAATAGGCAGGGATCGCCTTATGCAGCAAGAACAACATAGGCCACGAACGTGGAGAGAACTCTTGAACAGTTTAGATACCCAAGAGAAACGGCGCATTATCACGTTACTGGGAATCCAGGAAAAGACATTGGAGCGCTGGATTAGTGGGAAGACTGAGCTGCCACGAATGAGCAAGATTGGCACGGTCAAACTGCACCTGCATCGCAATCTTGAAGGCACGATCAAAACGCTGACCATCAAGTGCGAAGGAGAGCACTGGTATGCGGTCTTTACCTGCGAGATTGGCACTCCCAAAGCGTTGCCTGTCTCTTGTGAGGAGGTGGGGATTGATCTGGGCGTGACCCACTTTGCTACGCTGTCCACTGGCGAGTTCATCGACAACCCACGCTACTTTCGTCGTGGGCAGAAGACGCTCACAAAGCGACAAGCAGCGGCATCGAAAAAGAAGCGGGGGAGTCATCGCTGGAAAAAGGCGATGTACGCGGTCAAGAAAGCCCATCGTACGATACGCAATCAGCGTCACGACTTTCTCCATAAGCAGTCGCGCCAAGTGGTCAACCGCTTTCAGTTGATCGCAGTAGAAGACTTGCAGATTGCCAACCTCTTGAAGCGCCCGAAGCCGAAGCAAGATAAGTGACGGGGCAGTATCTTCCCAACGGGGCAGTCGCCAAAGGAGGATTAAACAAATCCATCAGTGATGCAGGATGGGGGATATTTATACAGTACTGTACCTACAAGGCAGCATGGGTCGGTAGGACGCGTACAGGTCGATCCCAAATACACCAGTCAAACCTGTCCAGGATGTGGGCACATTCGCAAGAAAACGCTTGCTGAGCGCTGGCACTCCTGTGAATGCGGATGTGAGATGGACCGTGATACTGCTGCTGCCAAGATCATCCTCGATGTGGGACAAAAACACCTTGTGGGCGGGACGCGTCCAACGTCAGCAATGGCGTAGAAGCCTCCGGTCAGAGACCGGAGGTACGTTCACAATAGTCGCTTTGTGAAAGATGAGGTTGAACCAATGACGAAGGCATTGAGCTGGCGTTTCTGGCTTGAAACAGTCATAGCATGTATGACCACTCTTTTGTTCGTGATCACCTTAGTGCAGAGAGATTGGATCGAGGTCGTCTTAGGAGTTGACCCTGATAACCACAATGGTGCCTTGGAGTGGCTGATCGTTGGCGCTTTATTCGTCGTGACAATATTACTATTTACTCTAGCAAGCTATGAGTGGCGCAGGGCCAAGGCTAGCATTTCTTAGCGCACTGGTCAGGCCAGAGTGTCGGGTCACTTTTCTCGGCGGACTCGTTTCGGGGAGGCGCTAGTCCCTATGTTTCTTGCTCCTAAGAAGAAAAATGCTTGCTGAGTGCGTCCATCAAAACGCTAGTGCCAAAACGCCACACATCGGTGGCTGGTAGCCCTGTTTCGTCTTCGGCTTGCTTGATTGCGTCTTTGGCCTGTTGTTCACTCACTTTCTGGGTGACAAGGGCTAGTCCGACAACCTTGCTACTACGGTCTGGGCGTAGCCAGCTGACAGCTTCTTCGTTGATTTCGATCATGCGTGGAAGCGAGGGGAGTGGGCAGTTTTCATTGCCATCGATAGTGGTGGCTCCGACGATGTGGCTAAAGATCATAGCATCGGGCATGGAGCCATGAACGAGGCCGAGCGTGACGGGCGAGAAGCCTGGATGATTGAGTGCTCCCTGGCCTTCGACAAAGACCCAATCGTGCTTGTTGGTGAAGTCGAGCACAGTTTCCTCGGTCATGCCTGCAATAAAGTCGCTGATGATGCGGTCGGCGGGTATGCCGTTATTTGAGATCATGATGCCAGTTTGTCCAGTGGCAAGGAAGGCGCTATTCAGACCGCGCTTACGAGCCTCACGGTCAAGTTCGAGTGCCACTGTCATTTTTCCAGTTGCACAATCCGAGCCTACCATGAGGATGGTATGACTACCAGGACGATGCGGCATGAATTGCGCTACGATCTTTTTGTCGGGTGGACGGCGGACATCCCAGATGGTAACGCCATGCTTCTCAGCGGCTGCTCGCAGTTCGTCGTCATCTGACACAAAAGTATGCAAGCCGTTGACGATATTGAGTCCTGCTTCAATAGCGGTCAGAAGTTGCCAATGCCACGAGGTGGGTAGTACTCCGCCGCTAATAGCCACTCCGATCATCAACGTATCGGGATGATAGGTAAGAGCTTCGTGTATATCGCGTACGACAGGAATGCCAGCACCAATAGGCCCTTGCAAGGTTTGGGCAACATCTTTCCCTGCATTTGCGCTGTCAATCACCGCTACAACCGTATCCTGGCTATAACGAATGACCCCTGTTGCCGTTTTCCCATGGTGCCAATTGAAATTACCTTCCGCCAATATCGCTATTCGTCGCATTTTGTTGTCCCCTGTGTCGCTGTTATTATGGGTTTTACTACCTTATTATATAACGGCTTTGCTGCTTTGTAATGTTTCAACAACCCAGCGGCACCAGTTGATATACTCTCTCTCGTAACCCAAACCTCGTTGTAGTGTGGCATAGGAGCCGAACCACGGAGAATCTAATCTTTGCCCGTCAGACTCCCAGCAATTTTGTATCCAACTTGCTAGCTGCTCGTATTCGGCGAGTTGTTGCATATGCCTTTGCTCATGCTGGCGGAAAAGGTCAATAGCCTGTTGCGGAGCGGCGAGCCAGAGAGAATAGGCTTTGAGTACCAACTCGTCGCGTACTCCTGGCACCTCTATATCTTGCGTTACCCATTGTCGCAACTGCGTGAGTCCCTCCTCAGTGATAGTGTAGAGTTTCTTGTCGGGACGGTCTTGCTGCTCTACAACTGTATGCATCACATATCCTTGTTGCTCTAGTTTCGCCAACTCTGGATAAATTTGACTATGACGTGCGTGCCAGAAATAGCTCACGCGACTCTTCATAGTTTGTGCCAGATCATAGCCTGAAAGCGATTCACAGGCTAAGAGACTTAGTAGAGCGTACCCCAGTGTCGTCATATGTCCACCTTCTTGAAAAAAAATAGGCTATGTCACTCTTGACATAGGAGTGGTTTTAGTGTATAGTAATGATATGTCATATTTGACATATGTATGTATCGTCATAGAGATAATAGCAGATATTGTCATAGTTATCAAGGAGGTTCTTCATGGCAAAAGTCATGCCAGGACGTTTCACGGCTCAGATAGATGAAGCATTCGTAGTGTTTACCATTGGAATGCGTGTCAATAACTTTCTAGCATTCTCCAAATGGGTTCCGACTTTGCAAGCTATGGGGCCTATGTTGCAGACGCTCTATACTCATCCTGAGAAGGGCTTTCTTGGTGGAGAGACCTTTGTCTATTGGCCGGGTATTGCGATTATGCAATACTGGCGCTCTTTTGATGACCTGGAACGCTTCGCCCGTGCTAAAGAAGATCCCCATCTGAGTGCGTGGCGGCGTTTTAATAAGGCTATTGGCACTGATGGCAGTGTGGGTATCTGGCACGAGACATATATGGTTGAGGCTGGACGCTATGAAGCCATCTATGGCAATATGCCGGTCTTTGGTCTAGCATCTGCGACAAAGCATGTGCCCATCGTTGGCAAGCGCGAAACTGCCCGTCGCCGCCTTGGTGGTGATAACGAACCTGCTCTCCCCTCGCCAGCTAATCCTGCCATCTAGCACTAAATATCGTGTGTGAACTGTATGGGAACAAGCTCCACATTCCAGAAAGAAGCGTATCACCACGAATGCATAATGGACAAGAGCACTAGATGCGTCCTAGTGCTCTTGTCCATTATGCATTCGTGGTGACTTGTATTATTATTTGCAAGTAGTATAGTCCACTTGCAAATAGCTTGAGCGAAAATCATATCCCAAAAGATAAGCTTCTCATCGTCTTAAAGAGTGATTGGTAGAAGTTGATAGTATATATAAGTTTGAGTCACATATGAGCCATCTTTTGTAGTTTTAATCAGTTATTCAATATGATTTGAAAGTATGGTGGCCAATGAGCCAATCAGATTATGAAGCAGCGCCAAATAGCAAAGCGGGTTCATATGGAGCTAAACAGATCAGCCCACCTCCGACAGGGCTGGGTCCAATGCGACGCTTTGTCGGCATCATTGTGGTATTGATCACGCTCCTATTGATTATTGTCTTGCTTTTTTTCTTCCCAAGACCAACAGCGACAGTGACGCTAACTCCTATCAGCCAAACAGTGAGCAATACTGCGATGACGAGTGTGGTGACTCGTGCGTTATCCTCTACGCAGCAAGACTCGCAAACTGGAACTTCTACGGGGCAACCCAAGCCGGGTGCGCAAGCGGTGGGCACTTTGACGTTTAAAAATTATACTCCGTTGGGTGTGACCATCCCTAAAGGGACTATTGTGACTGACGTGACTGGTCAACAGGTTGTAACTGATATAGATGTTTTTGTGCCGGGTGATCCTCCCCTTGTTCCTGGTGTAGCTGCCGTTTCTGCCCATGCCATAAAAGTTGGGAAGAGTGGCAACATTCAGGCAATGAGCCTCAATAAGCAATGCTGTTTTGTTGGCATCTATGTATACAACGAAGCAGCTTTCAATGGTGGAGTGGATGACCAGACGGCTCACACGATACAACAAGGAGATATCGATAACGTTGTAAATGCTCTGAAGACCTCCTTGGCACAGAAAGTCCTGAATGATTTGAAAGTACACCTGACGACTGGTGAGCAATTGGTAAATGCTACCCCACAATGTGCGCCGAAAGCTGCTACGAGTGCTGGTGTTGGTGAGAGTGTTGAGACGTTTACCGTCAATGTCTCGCTGACGTGTTCAGACTCGGCGTACAATCCGCAGACAGCCATCTTGCAAACAGAGAATGCTTTGAAGCAAATGGCTCTACAAAGACTCGGCTCTGGTTTTGCGCTTGTTGGCAACATTGTGACCAATGTTGAACAGGTGACGCCAGGAAAGAATGGCGCTGTTGATGTGCTCGTTTCTGCGAAAGGGATATGGAGATATCAATTCACCACTACCCAAAAGTTGGACATGGCAAAGCATATTGCACGAACTGCAGTGGTAGATGCGAAGGCATGGCTTTTGCAGCAGAAAGGCGTTGCCAATGTCACGCTCTCAGTCAGAGGTCCGATCATTGACCTGAGTGGTGGTAAGAATGTATCAGATGATCTCAGAGCCATTACCATTAATGGCTAGCATTATATAAAAATAGAACACAAACTGCGCTTGTGTTCTATTTTTATATAACCTTTGGATGAGACGCATAAGCTATGGGGTGAGGCAAAATGAGGGCATATGAAAAATGATGGCCTATAGACGCGCTTGCATATCCATGCTATCATAGGCCAAATATGTGCGATTGTGCCGATTATGCGATGTGCGGATATACCTAAGAAGGGAGCTACTACCTCATGCACTTCGACCTTTATCATTGGCTATTTGATGACCCCTATACAGCGGGTTCTAGTGCGGGTCTATCTGGTCCAGAAACCTTTCACTATCTATGGCCTATGCTCGTTTTCTGTCTTGCCGGCCTCTTGATTACGTTCTACTATTCGGTTGAAGGTCGTAAGCGTTTTGTGAAGAACAAGACATTGATCAAGTATATGCTTGATCGCTACCTTGGTTGGTTTGCCATCATTTGCTTTATCGGCCTACCGATCATCTTTGGGCGTGTCTTCCTGGATGGCTACTTCTTTGCATGGCGTTTCTGGCGCTACCTCTGGCTGGTTGGCCTGCTGGCCTGGGCCGTCACTTGGGTTGTCTATCTGGTGCGCAAATATCCCTCCGAGCGTGCTAATTATGTCTCCTACCAAAATCGTGAACAGTACATTAAACGTAATAGTAGCAATAAGCGCAAAGCTAAGGCTGCATCGCGCTAATGTCTCCTTTGCAAAGCAACATGGGAGGAATAGGAAGTACAGAACAAACCGACGGTTTGTTCTGTACTTCCTATTCCTCCCATGTTGCAGCTATTATCTTGGCTGGTGGACGCAGTACGCGTATGGGCAGAGACAAAGCCCTGCTACCCCATCCTGAAAAAAAAGACTTGACATTTATCGAATACTTGCTCTCGCTTTTGACATCTCTCTGTCAGGAAACGGTGCTGGTGGCGCGAAACGACGAGCAGGCAGCTAGCTATGCTCCATTTGTTTCTGCTCCGTGCTTCACGCAAGCACGAATTATCACTGACCAAACTCCCAACGTGGGACCATTAATGGGTCTCTACAGTGGGTTGCAGGCTGTACAATCCTCGCATGCATTGGTGACGGCTGTGGATATGCCCTATGTGCAACCTGCGCTGGTCATGTACTTACTCTCACAACCACTCACTGACGCCCTGATTGTTCCTATAGTCAATGGTATTCCCCAAGTGCTGTTGGCTGTGTACCCGCGTAGTGTGTTGTCCATGCTTGAGGAGCGTTTGCAGCAAGGGCGACGTGACCCACGCAGTTTGCTAGAGGTTGCGAAGGTGCGTTACATTGAAGAAGCGCAGTTGCGACTAGTTGACCCGCAACTGCGCTCTTTTGTGAATGTGAATACGCCAGAGGAACTGGCACAATAGAGGAGCAATTGATTGCTCTCAATGCTTTAGGAAAGGCTCACGACTTGAGGACATCACGAGGAAGAGACATCAACTGCAAGTTGGGGACACGAGTAAAGTCGCTATCAGCGGTGACAAGAGTCAGATCATAGACTAGAGCTGTGGCCGCAATCAGCGTATCAATGTCGCCGATGAGTCCAGGCCCACGAGGTGGGCGTAGCTTCTGCCGAAGCTCTGCATACCGTTCAAGGATCGAGTAGTTTAGACCATAAGGGTAAATCTGTTGCAGGAGTGTATGTAACTCTGTTTGACGACGTTCAAAGTCTGGAAAGCTGTGGTTATATTCTGTAATTTCTCCATAGACCAGCAAGCTGGTTGCTGCTAAGTTGTGTTTCACCCACGGCTCTACGATTGAGACGACTTTCCGCCCTTTGAGGTAGCCAGTCAAGATTGGACTGTCAAGCAAATAGCGTCTCATAATTCAATAAGAGGTGTGGGCTGAGTCGCATGGCGCATGCGGTCAAAGGCATCCGCTTCGTCATCCCATGCTAAATCGCGCCATGCGCCAGCAAGGCTCTTACTCTTCTCACGAGTTCTATTCATTTGTGCGTTTAGTATCTCTTCAAAGGGTCCAGTGAGTGCCTCAAGCTGTGCCGCTACCTCTTCTTGTATTTCCGGGGGAAGTTGTTCAATCCGCGTAAGCACCTGCTGTAATCGTTCAATCATCGTTCCTCCTCATTTCTGCAAGTATCAGTCCCTGTATATAGTAGTGTATCACATGAGAGGTAGAAGAACTACTTGCTGAGTATGTTTTATAATCCTTACACCTGAACATTAAACACACTTACAGAAAAGTCTCTTTGAAGGATAGTTTATTGATTCATCCTTCTCCAGCGGCGTTGGGCCATGCCTTTCAGATGTTCTTCGTAGCCACGTAGCATGAGCCATTCGCGGGTTGCGCCGGTGACGACGACATCAACGCTGCGCAATTGGGCGATGCTGGCGGCCCCGCTGAGCTGCATGGCGACCTTCATTTCGGCGATGACACCCTCGAGAAGTTCACAAACTTTTTCGTAGCTCTCGCTGGCGGCTTTGAGAAAGGGGAAACCCATGCCAATCACTGTTGCTCCCAGAGCGAGCGCACGCGCTATGTCTAGGCCGTTGCGTATGCCACCTGTGGAGATGAGCGGAAGGTGTGCTGTACCGGCTTCTACGACTGCAATGGGTGTGGCAATGCCCCAATCGCGGTAGAGAAGGCCGATATTCATGGTCTGCTCATCGCCGCGAGCGCGTGAGCGGGCGGCCTCCATAGCTGACATGCTGCTGCCACCAGCGCCGCCGACATCGATGGCTGCAACACCGCATGAACGTAGTAGGAGCGCTTGTTCGCGGCAGACACCCGCTCCCGTTTCTTTGGCGATGACAGGCACTGGAACTCGTGCGGTAAGTGCTTTCAGGGCAGCAGCCTCACCAATGGAGCGGTGGTCTCCTTCTGGTTGGGCAGCTTCTTGTAGGCTGTTCATATGTATAGCTAAGGCGTTAGCGCCGATCATATCGATGGCACGCTGCACCTGCTCCTGCGTAAATGCGGCGTGGCGTGCCTGGGGGATAAGTTGTGGCGCACCGATATTGGCAATCAAAAAGGCATCTGGTGCATGTTTGCGGGTAATGGCATAGCTGTCGGCTACGTCAGAATTGACAATGCCAGCGCGTTGGCTACCTACACCCAGAGCCAGCCCATAGATTTGTGCGGCTTGCGCGAGGTTGCGATTGATCGTGAGCACATCTGGATGCCCACCGGTGAGCGAGGAGACAAAGATGGGATAGCGCAATGTGTGACCGAGGAAGGAGACCGAGGTATCGATTTCATCCAGGTTGACCTCTGGTAATGCTTGATGTACAAACTGAATATCGTGCCAGCTTGCGCGTTGGGGAGCGGCTATGTCTTGTGATAATGCCACAGAGACATGTTCAATTTTTCGCTGTTTCACTTCGTCGGTCATAGGTAATAGAAGTCCTTTCTTTCTGCCTCTCTCTCCATTTGACGATGATGAGATAAAAAAGAGGTATACCAAAGATCAATGTGGGTTGGTAGGTTGAGTTCATTGTGCCACTTATCGCTAGCAGAGGGTAGAATAGTAAGGCCAGTCCTGATAACATCAGTAGCGTTGTACTCAGCACGTCCAAGCGGCGCAGTGCGATTGCCCATAGAATCCACAGCAGATACCACGGCCAGAACCAGCCAGAAACCAGAACAGTATACCAGAAAACGGCTGTGACCCATCCCGTCAGTAGCACATCCTCAGCAGTAGGGACGGGGGTAGGGTGGATGGGAGGAGGGGACCCTTGTGGTCGTCCGCTGTGCTCAGAAACATCTCGTACAAGTAGGTTGCCTTCAGGAACGGACGACCACAAGGGTCCCCACCCCTCATCTGCCCTACCCCCATCCCTACTGCTGAGGGCGTGTACATCTTTGGGAGTACGTCGTATTGTTCCGAACACATCCAGATAGATGAGCGCGAAAATGCAGGTTGCTGAGGCGCGTATGGTGATATCTGCTGATGTGATTGGCTGTAATGTGGGCGAAAGATGTAGCCACACCGCTATGGTGCTGAAGGCTATACGTAAGGGAATGGCGAACGTACCGATAGGTGAATGCACAAAATGCTCCATATCGATGGCCGAGGTGAGCGCGAAAAATGTCGGTGTTCCACGCCAGAAGGGGAGTGAGATCGCCAATGCTGGAAGAAGTACCACGCACGTACGCCAACAAAACCCTTTCAGCAGCTGTGATGCAGTGTGTATTGAGCGTAGTTCAAACCAGATGTAAAGCGGTGCTAGTAAAAGCACAATCAAGTTTGTGCTGATTGCTAGACCCAGTACAAGGAGCGGCCCAATGGTACGCCGTTTGCCACTTGTTTGTACATGTAACCATGTTGCTATGAGTAGTAGGCACATCAAGACGCCTTCACTATGTCCGCTACCCACTAGCTCAATCACAATCAAAGGATTCCATGCATAGATAAGCGTACCCAGAACACGTCGCAGAGGTGCTACTTTTCCCAGAATTGCCCACACTAAGACACAATTCAGCAGATGCGACAGCAGGGCCAAGCCCTTGAACAGGAAGAGTGTTCCAACGGGATGACTACGAAAACTGACAAGTAGCGCGGCAATACACAGCCAGAGCGGACCATAAATATTGGGTGCGTTGCGTCCAGAGATGACCCAGCGTAAATAAGCGTCAAAAGGAAACTGTATAGGAACGTTATTGAGTGGGTCTGCGTGATAGATAGCAAGAATGCGACCAGAGAAGATATAGGTAAAGACATCATCTGAAAAGAGTTTTGGCTCCATAAGGAGAATGAGGCCAAAAAGCAGGGTGCTTCCAAGCAGAAAAAAGAGCCAGTGTTGGAAATCAGGGTGCCCGCAAGGCAATGCCTCTACAATGATACGAGGATGCCTGCGATGGGACGTTATCATTGTAGGAGCATTCCCTTGCGGGTACCCTGATAATGTGGAGCGTTGTACGTACACGAGGGCAAGCGCATAGACAGCAACTAGAGCCGACAGCGTGAAGCCCACAAGGAGTGGTGCCAGCCAGGGTATTTGCTGTGGATCGAGGGAAAGAAACCGCAAACCTAAGAGTAAGAGGTGTGAAGGAAGTAGGATCCAATCCCATTCCACGGCCAAAGGTGTATCGCTAAAGTGCAAGTTTGGCAATGGCATGAGCACAACAAGCAATATATAGAGTGCTGCTGTCGTGCATGCCAGCGCTCGTAACACCGGAAAGCAGCGCCGCCCAGGTGCAGGAGAAACAGTATTCACAATTCATCCTCTATAACCATCTTGTAGAGAGCAAAAACACAATGTGTTTTTGCTCTCTACAAGATGGTTATAATCCAATCCTCTTGAATGAGGTATCAATATATTTGATGTAGTAGTCGTTGCTTGCCAACTCTTTGAGTTCGTCCGGCGAGAGGTATTGGGTTACTTCGGAATCGTTGCTGAGCGCGTCGAGCAGGGCAGGTCCCTGGATGGCGCCACTGCTCGCCATCGCCCATACCTGTTTTGCATTGCGTTGTACTATCTTATACGCTTCCTGGCGCCCCACACCTTTATCAATCAATGCCAAGAGAATACGTTGTGAATAGATGAGGCCACCTGTCATGTTGAGGTTCGTTTGCATACGCTCAGTATCGACCTGCAAGCCTTTCGTGATGCGAGTGAAGATGTGTAACATGTAGTGTAGCAAGGTGCAGCCGTCGGGCACAATAATGCGCTCGGCGGAGGAGTGGCTGATGTCGCGTTCGTGCCAGAGTGCGACATTCTCCATGGCAGTTACAGAGAAGCCGCGTAGGATACGAGCGAGTCCACAGATGCGCTCACATAATTCGGGGTTGCGCTTATGGGGCATTGCAGATGATCCCTGTTGGCCGGAGCCGAATGGCTCAAATGCTTCACCCACCTCTGTACGCTGTAAATGACGAATCTCCTGAGCCATCTTTTCAAGCGAGCTGCCGATTAAAGCTAAGGTGGTCATGAAGTGGGCATGGCGATCACGTTGTACGACTTGGCTAGAGATAGGCTCGATACCCAGGCCCATCTGCTCACACACGAACTCTTCGATCTGTGGTGGGATGGTGGCGTGTGTGCCAACCACGCCCGAAATTTTGCCGACAGTGACTTGCTCTAAGGCGGCTCCCAAGCGCTGTTGATGGCGGCGCAACTCATCGACCCAGAGTGCGAGCTTGAGGCCAAAGGTGATGGGTTCTGCGTGAATGCCATGTGAGCGGCCCACCATTAGGGTATATTTGTGCTGCACGGCCTGTTGAGCTACAGAATCGACCAACTCTGCTAAAACAGTTGTAAGTAATGCTCCGGCCTCTTTGATCTGTGCTGCTAGACCAGTATCGAGCACATCAGAGGAGGTCAGGCCGAGATGAATAAAGCGTCCCTCTGGTCCGAGTTGTTCCTGAATGGAACGCAGAAACGAAATAACGTCGTGGTGCGTTTCCTGCTCGATCTCGTGCATGCGTTGTACATTATAGCGTGCCTGACGTATCTTCTCGATAGCTTCCGGTGGAATAACACCCTCGCGTGCCCAGCCCTCGCAGGCTAGCAATTCAACCTGTAGCCATGTATCCGTTTTATGTGTGGCTGACCAGATGGCCGCCATTTCAGGTAAAGAGTAGCGTTCTATCATACCGTTATTATGGTCCTTGTTAGTGTTGGGTTTGGTCTTGAAAAAGCCTTCTGTAGTGTACCACAATGTGCAATAATGTCGGAGGATATTATAAGAAATTGTTGCAAGAGCTCGTCGTAGGGGCCTGATTGATCGCGCCCGTCGTCGGCATGATCAACGTCACCAACATGCTGTATTGCCACGACGGGCGCCATGAATGGGGTCCCTACGACGGGTTCGTGCAAATCATAAAGGATGGTGAAATGATAAACCTACAAGAAGTTGGCGCCTTTGCTTCAGAAGCAACAGACACTGGTGTGGATGTCAGGTTTGGGGTATACCTGCCAGGGATTGCGCCACAGGATGGTTATGAGGTGCTTGTACGTGTAATCCACAAGGACGACCGTTTTGTGCCGGAGATCAAGACGCTTGATTTTGCCTTGGCTCCTGTGGCTGGCTCTCAGAACAACTTGTGGCAAGCTAACATATCCATTCCTATGAAGCAGGGAACGCATTTTGGGCAAGCTGGTACCTATTTATATCGCTATCAACTCTTCCAAACGCCTTCGGGAACGACGACGAAGAAAGAGATTGTACGCTGGTTTACTGATCCTTTCGCTAGAGCCACGGATGTGGGTGAGCTTTCTGCCTTCGTGACTCCTGGTTCTGTGCAAGAGGTTGTTTGGGCTGATGAAGCATGGAAAGTGCCAGAACTGACAGACCTTGTTGTCTACGAAATGCATGTCGAGGAGTTCAATAGTACCTTTGATGGAGTGATTGAGCGCCTGACCTATCTCAAGGGTCTTGGTGTAACCTGTCTGGAGTTGATGCCCGTGACAAGTCTGAAGTTGGACTTTGATTGGGGGTATGGACCTCTACACTATTTTGCTCCAAATGAACGTTGGGGTGGCGTGCAAGGACTCAAGCGTCTGATCAATGCTTGTCATCAGGCAGGGGTAGCGGTCATCCTTGATCTCGTCTATCAACATGTCGATCCGAGTTTCCCCTATGCGTTGGTCTACGCGAATGCAGGCCTACCGAGTCCTATGATCGGCGGTGTCGGCCCATTTGGACCTGAGATCGACTTTAGCAAGGAGTTTGCACGGGATTATGTGCAGGCTGCAACCCTTCGTTGGCTGTATGAATATCATGTGGATGGGTTCCGTTACGATGAAGTCACTGACCTCTATGACGGGCCGATGGGTGAGAAATATGCCAAGATCGCCTTCGATACCTATAATGAGTCGCTTAAACTTGCGCGTTTTACTCCCTCCGGTGGAGCAGCACAGGGTGAATACAGTCGGATCATTCAATGCCCAGAGGCGCTCAATCGGCCACAGGAAATTCTCCGTGCAACGTATTCTACCAGCACATGGCAAGATGGACTGCTCAACAAAGCAGAGAACATGGCTCAGTATCATTATGTGGATGAGAATTTTGTGCGCTTGCTGGATACACGGTATATGGGCTATCCAGACACCAAAACCGTGCATGACATTGCCAACAATCCAGTCGAGATGCCCGTTGCTCCTTTTCAGTATCTGAATAGTCATGACCATAGCCATTTGATCAGTTTTGTGGGAAGATTGGCGGGTGATGTCCCTTTCGGTGATAGAAGCCAATCCTATCGATTGCAGCCCTTTGCCATTGCATTATATACCTGTGTGGGCACACCGATGCTCTGGCAAGGAGAAGAGTTCGCGGACAACTATGTGCTGCCAGATCAAGGGAATGGACGCATCAACTATCGACGCGATGTTCACTGGGAATATTTTTATGATGAATTCGGAGCGCCGCTGGTGCGCCTCTACCGCATTCTTGGCACATTACGACATATCTACCCTGCCTTACGTAGTCGAGAGTTCGTCTACTATAATAGCCAATCTAGGCCAGCAGATGGAATAGTAGCGTATCTGAGAACCTCCACAACTGCGGGACAACATGCCATCGTCCTACTCAATTTCTCGAATACGCAACAAACGATATCAGTACCTTTTCCCGAACCGGGTACGTATCGAGAAATGATTGACAATGTGGTGCGTTCAACACCCCTTGAGATTGTTGTAAGCAACGCGCATCAATTGGTGGCTGTAGATGTGCCATCCAATTATGGGTACGTATTCGTCAAATAAAAACTACCAAGAGCGAATGATCAAGTGCCCTTGTGCAACGGCGTGAACAATGTCGCCACGGCTGACGATGCCTACCAGCTTGTCGTTGTTGACAACTGGAACGCGCTTGATCTTGCGCTCGCTCAGGATCATGGCAATCTCGCCTACTGCTGTTTCTTCATCAACAACGGTGATTTCGCGGCTCATAATGTCAGCCACATGCAGCCCTTCTCTGTTCACTTTGCTGATGATATCGGCTTCGGTGATCATGCCAATAATCTTGCCTTCCACATTGAGAACGGGGAGACCACTAATATGCATGCGATCAAGCAGTTGCGCCGCCTCTAGTACACTCGCGTCGGGGGCGACTGTGCAAACCTTGCGGGTCATAATGTCTCGTGCGATCATAGAAAACACTCCTTGGGCGTTAATGGAGCGATGGTCATACTATAATCATAACATATTTAGGTTGATCGGTGCATGTTTTTGCATGTTAAGTATAGAATTGTTGCAAGGAGGTCGTAGGGACCAGCGTAGGGGCTCGATTGATCGCGCCCTCCGTCGTGGCCGCTGACTATGTTACTGACGTATACAGTCGCCATGACGGAGGGCGCGATCAATCGAGCCCCTACGCTGGTCCCTACACTAAACGTTCCAATAAGGGCAACAATACGTCGTCGCGTCGCTCGGAGAGCAGGGGGCGCAGGCGCTCGGTGACGACGAGGCGGATACGGCGTTGGTGCTGCTCGTAGCGTGCGAGGTCGTCGGGTTGTAGACCGGTGGCTTCGACCCAGGTCATGAGTGGCTCCATGCCAACAGGTGGATGGGCAAATGAAATCCAGACGTCCATCTCCCATTTCTCTGGCCGGGGAATGTCGAGGAGCAGCTCGTAGTCGGCAATCTCTAGCTCGAAGGTGGTGGAGAGTTCGGTGGCGAGGGCCTGTTCAACACGTCTGCGCCTTTCAGCATCCCAGAAGAGTGCATCAACGCGGCTGAAGAGGCGCCCCGCCGGACGACTAATCTCTAGTACAACTTTGTGCGGACGGCGTAGCTCTAAGCTGGTGGCGAGGGCACGCGAGCTGGGTGGCATGACAGCAGTGTTCAAGAGCACGAGTAAGGATGTGTCATCGTGACCAACTAGATCTTCCGCACGCAAGACCTCTGCTGTGAGTGCGTCATGAACGGCTCGCACGAGCATCACCTGGAAAGCGCGGCTGGTATGATGCCAGTAGATGTTGTCGAACATTTCCTGGCGGGCATGTAGCAATGAGTGGAGTGGGCTAATACCTTTGTGTGTCACAACGATATGGCGTTGTCCATGTACCTCTTGTATGCGTAAGGCATCAATCAGGCGCGAAACGTCTACACCGCCGTAGGGTACGTTACACGCACGAGCATCACGTGGCAAATAATCCAGTTTATCGACATCTAATGCCCCACTGAGCAGATGGCTGAATAATTCATCATCGGCGGGTAGCTCCTTGGTTTTAGGTGGATCAATAAAGTCCGCAACTCGTTCTGGCGAGAGGTGGTAGTCACGTTCTAGCAGTGTTGCGATCTCACTATTCTCGATAATCGAGCGTCCTACTTGTTCATGCAGGATGATAGGTGGACCAAGTTCTTCAATGGTATGTGAGAATGGATAATGCCCGATATCATGTAAGAGCGCAGCCACAATCAGTGTTTGAACACTGCTAATCGATACACCATACAATCCGCCCTGTTCCCCTTTTTGCAAAAGTGAGCGTAAGGCACGTACCGCGAGATGATAGCAACCAAGGCTATGTTCGTAGCGGGTATGGGTAGCACCCGGCCAGATGCGATACACAAAGCCAAGTTGTTTGACGCGTTGCAAGCGCAAAAATGCTGCTGTGTTGATAAGCTTTTTTTCACGCGGGCCAAGCGCTATTAAATCATACAAGCTATCGCGTATGGTGCCGACTGGCTGATCGTCGGGAAGGAGGGTATAGCCTTCTGCATCGGTCCAGTAGGGACGCATAGAAGGCTGTATAGCAGTATCGGGTGATTGGTGGTTATTGTTGCCCAGAGAACGACGTTTTGCGCGAGTGCCTCTGGTACGCTCTTCGTGTGTGCTCATAGTGGGATTGTACCACACATAGGAATTTTGTCTATACAAGCATCTCTGAGTGATTCCCATCAATATGTTACGTCATATATAGACGGATGGGATAAAGGATTTATGCAAGCTTGCGATGTACGTCCCATGACTATTGCTATATGTTTGTGTATCATGATGTGTCAAACGTACGCATGATGGACTGTGGCAGGCATATCGTACCTGTAGGTTGTATGTATTGTGTATTGATTCTGTAGGGATGCTATGGCAGCATCGATGGAGTGAAAAGTTTGTATGAAGACACGTAATATCTTGGAGGCACGTTCATTTGGTATAACCAGAGGAATGATCGTGCGCATTGTACTGGCTGCAACGGCGGTGTTGAGTAGTCTTGCTCTAGCTTGGTTTGTGATGGATGGTGGACATGGTGTACATGCGGCGGGAAGCTTGGTGAATCTCACTAGTCCCACGGCTGGGGTAAGCCCAACGGCAACAGCACCAGGAGGCATTCCAGCTGGTCCCTCGAATAAGACATGGTATTTTGCTGAGGGACGTATTGGCAAGGGCTTCCGCGAGTATCTGACCATTCAAAATCCTGGCACTAACGCCTGTGCTATCTCACTCCAATATAACTATACGCCTGATGGTGGCACGCCTGCTAGTACAACGGTGACGCAAACGGTGGCCCCTCTCAGTCGATTGACTGAGTCTGTGAACTCAGACCTGGGCATTACAGACTCTTCCGCATCTGCTGATACATTGGCGGCCATCGTCAATGTGAATACGACAACGACGCCTACATGCGTAGGTGTGGTGGCAGAGCGCCCCTTGTACTTTACTAACTTTCGTGGCATCGCTAGTGGTACGGATGTCCTTGGCTCTACCAAGTTGAGTAAAACTTTTTACTTTGCCAATGTGCCGAGCAGTGTGAACTACACTTCGTATTTGACTATTTTGAATCCAAATACGGTAGTTGCCAATATTAGTGTGTCCTACTATGTAGGTGCAGCAAAAGTGGGGCAACAGAGTCTTCTCAATATGCCTGCAAATTCGCGTGGTACCATTTCACCGAGTGCTGTTGCTCTGCCAACCTATTCGGCGGCGGTAGTGACCTCGGATCAGCCGATCATGGTAGAGCGCCCTACGTACTTTCTCGGCTTTCAGGTCAACGGTGTGACGACGATCTCTGGCGCTTATGATATCGTAGGTACACCTGTCCTGGCGAATGACTGGCTTTTTGCCGAGGGCTATACTTCTACTACCACTGATGAATTTCTGACAATAGCGAATGTCGATCCTGCTGCCCCTACTACTGCTGCTACAGTCACAATTACCCTCAAATCCAAAACGGGGGCGACTGCATCATACAGCATCCCAGTTCCGGCGTCAGGTCAGTACATTTGGCCCGTGAACGCCAATAACACGTTTGCTGGCTCTTCGCCAGAGGTTTCAGCTGAAGTGACTTCAACAGGTGCGAAGATTGTGGTGCAGCGTGAGATGTACTTCACGTATAGTCACACGTTGCCTAACGGGAGAGTAACAACAGGCAATGGTGGCACAGATGTGATTGGGCAGGTTGGGCCTGCTGCACACAGTGCATATACCTTTGCCGAGGGTTACAGCAATACTGGCTATAATGAATGGCTCACCATCCAGAATCCAACGGCCAATGCGGAGACGATTTATCTGACGTTGGTGAATGGTTCGGCAGGTGTCTATAATACGAACTTCATTGTTGGGCCGAATAGTCGTTATACGCAGGATATTTCTGCGCTGGTACAAAGTGCGACTATCTTCAATGCAGGAACCAATAGTGCGACCAACTCAGTCTCAATGACGGTGCAGACACTCAATGGCGCCTTCTTCGTCGCTGAACGCCCCATGTATTGGAACACATCAGGTGGCACCTTCGTGACGCAGGGGGGTACTGACATTGTAGGCTATACCGGGGGTTAGGCACAACACAAAGTCGTAGGGACCAGCTTCAGCGCGTCCGTGCCCGATTATCGGGCGAGATTCCCAGAACCCCCAAATCTCGCTCAATCAATCGGGCACGGACGCGCTGAAGCTGGTCCCTACGATGAACGAGGGGAAGACGCGCTGAAGCTGGTCCCTACAACGATATTACAAGTATTCCAATTCCCAAATTTATTGTCTTATACGGGGTATATGCTGAGTTGAGAGAATTGTGCCTGCGCAACGGGCTTTGCTTGGGGCAGATTGGCGACGAACAACGCAATTGAACCGCGTGTATAACTTGTGTCTGAAAACGTCTGGAGTAGCTGGTTATTGACAATGAATGACATGTACGGACCTTTTGCCACAATCATGATATGATTGACTTTACCTTGTTTCTGAATGGCGGGACTGAGTATATAGTCCACAATTTTTGTATTTGCCGTTCCATTCTGGCTTCCCTTAAATATCGCGTAGGAGCCATCGCCGTATAACTCAAAACGGTAATAGGTGGCTAAATCACTGTTCTGATTAGCGGTACCACGAATATAAATACCGTAGCCATTGTTGGGGTCACCCTTGGAAAGGACCGCATTCATTGTCAGCTCAAAGTTCCCCAAAGAACGCTCTCCTGGTAGCAACTCCCATAACAATGTATTCTTGTCGTTTTCTAGCGTAAGTACACCGTTACCAATGGCTACCGAGTAATTGCCAACTGCACTTTGCAGATTCCATCCAGAACTATCATCGTTAAAAGTGTCCGTGAAGAGAGCAGGTCCACTTGGCTTAGGGTAGCTCTCTTTCAATGCTATGGTACTCGTATGGTGGGAGGTAAGTGAAGCCAGTGATAGACCGGCAGCGTGAATGCCCGCGAAAATGAATAATGCAATGACAAGCATGATGCAGAGAAGGTAGACAAGTACAGGATGTACTCGTTTCTGTATTGCCTCACTTTCCTTTTTCGACGCTGTAGCAGGTGGTGGTTGCAGTTGTTGTGGACTTGGAACTGTGTTGCGTGCCGGTGGTACTACGTTTGGCGAGATGCTCTGTGTGCTAGGTATCATAGGGACACTTGGTATGCCTGGGGTTATGAAGAGATTGTGCGTACGAGGTGTCAGGGGAACGCTTTGCATGCCAGATATCATAGGAACGCTTTGTATGCCAGAGGTGAATTGAAGTCTCTGCGGTTCTTGAGGCATCTTGTTTTGCTCGGTGTTGCTACGCAATGGAACACGTTGCATTCCGGAGGTAAATGGGGCGCTTGGATCTGTATCATTGCTCGATACCTTTGTCAACGGCGCAATAGTCGGTGGACCAGACCTAAATTGGAGGCGCGGAGTAGCGTTTCCTGTCTGTGATTGTGCGATAGTGTAACCGCAATTGTGACAGGCAGCTTGATTGAGAGGCACTGTAAGTATCGCCTTACATCGAGGACACTGCTGTGGGGGGATCTCTCGATACGCTAAAGACATAAAAGAACCTCCAAAGGGTGAGATACGACAAGGTGTATTGTTTCGATAATAGGGCATATCTATCCCCGCTGTCCAAGAGAAGTGACATAAATGGTAGTTTTGGGTAGTATTTTTATTGGTATCTCAACCTTCTATCTAGTTTATAGGAAAGAGTTATGAGAAAAATGTCTTACTGATGTAATCTTAGGGAAAGATGAAGAGTTATTCATATAGGGATATTTTATTTAAAGGTTCTATGAAGAAAGAGATGCGGTGTTGCTATGAAAATAAAGGTATTGATCGGCACCTTGTGTACTTTATTTCTTGTTATTGCCATTGCACTTGGCATATTTGTATATGTCTCAGTGAATCAGGCAAGTCCTACGGCAGTGCAGCAACCGTCACAGCAGCAACCCTACACTGGCAATCGCTCGGAGCCATTGCCTATATCCTCGCATCGGGCGTTCTCATTGGCAGCTATGCAGGCGCAGACGGCATTAGCTCCGTGGGCTATTGCGCTGGACCCGGCGCATGGATATGTCTGGGTCGCGGAACCGGGATGTGAGCCGTTACCAAGATGCCTGTCAGCGTTTCCCGGGGCCATTGGTCAGTATGCGTTCTCAGATGGCAAATTTATTCAAAGTATCACTGAGCCAGGCGGATATAGCAGCCCATTGTTTGTCGTTGTAGATGCGGATGGTCATCTCTGGTTTACTGAACCGAACAGCGACGCCATTGGCGAGTATGACCCACAGACTGCCGCATGGAGTCAGTGGCACACCAAAAGTGGGAGCACTCCCTATGATTTGATATTTGATACTCATGGAAATCTCTGGTTCACTGAAATTAGCAACAATAGCATTGGTTTTTTCAATCCACGCACACAAACGTTAGTAGAAAATCCTATTGCCACACCTAACAGCAACCCATATGGCATCATGATTGATAAGAATGGAACGATCTGGTTTGCCGAGAACCATACTGGCTTAGGACAGATAGGTAGCTTCACGCCCACCACATCTGGAAAAGTACAGATAGTAGAGCATCGGGTAGATGCCCTTCGCCCACCGCACTTGATTACTTCTGATGCAGCAGGCAACATCTGGTATAGCGAAGGCTTTGCAGGGTATATCGGCGAATTCAATGCTGCGACTAACATCAATAGAAGTTTCCGTGTCTATCTAGGCATTTGCACAAATCCTAAAATGTGTACAGGCACGCATATCTCTGGTATCCATGTCGATACTAATGGGCACGTGTGGTTTACCGATTCGCTCAGCCAACGCGTTGGTTATCTCGTTCCAGCGACGGGGCAGGTCGTGGTACGTACCCTGAGTGCCAATGTACATCCGCACGACGGTTTCACCATAGATAGCAGTGATAGGGTATGGTTCACTGAGCAGAACGCTTTGATGTTGAATATGTTCCCCACGAGTGCGGTGAAGTGAGTTGGGGGATAATTGTATCAGTTGTATCGGATGCGTCAGTTGTTTTTGTGTTGGAGACAATGGATGGAGGGGTTCTTAGAGGTGGTAGGGACATTAGCAGTCATAGACAAAAATGTGGTTAACACTCGCTGAATGGAGATGCCCTCAGAGACGCAGCAACAATTATACGATCTGTTGCTCCAATAGGGATATTCAGGTCATAATCTCCATAGGAACAGAGAACATCAAAGCCTGCACCTATAAGATGGGCACGCAATTCCTCTTGTAGCCAACATCGCATGACAAAATTATACTCAGCAATGATGGTCTCTTCGCCTCTTTGAAGACGATGTTGTTCCGAGATGTACATTTGCCTCGTTTCGTGGTCCAAACGAGTGAAACTGCGAAAAGTGAGGATTCTTTGTGCTGTCTCTATCTGCTTCTCAAAAAGTGGCTCTCGTGTTTTCCTAAGAACAGTTGCCTGCCATTCTCTCACGTCGAGAAGAAGGAGACCGTCTGGGCGAAGTGCGTGAGCAAAAGCAGAAAAGACCATTTGGCGGCTGGTCTCATCGATCACATCATTGAGGACTCCACGACAGAGGATGCCATCAAAGGCATGTGAAAACGAGAGGTGAAGGATATCTCCTTGAAGAAACGTGAGAGGGAGTGATTGCTGCTCTTCCTTCTTCTGTACTTGTGCGAACAAATCAGGAGAAGCATCGAGTCCTGTGACCACATATCCCTGTTTCGCCAGCTCAAGAGCAAACCGACCTGTTCCACATCCAGCATCAAGGGCGTGCTGGGACGTGGCTGCGCTCGTCCAGGGCGCGATCAATCGGGACCCTACCACGTCAAACTCGTCATTGTTGGATATGATACAATGGGCTGAGTTAGGGTAAGAGGTGGATTGAGAAGAAAAAGCTATGCGATGGGTTATGATACTCAGCCCGTCGCATTCCTTGTTTTAGAAGGATGTGACACGGTTTATGGACACTGGAGAAGTATTACCACCGGATATTAAGCTTATTGCGATTGATATTGATGGGACATTGCTCACACCGGATAAGCGGATTACTGCTGCGACGAGAGAGGCTGTGTGTGCTGCTCAAGAGGCGGGTATTGTGGTGACGCTGGCGACGGCGCGGCGCTATCTTAATACGGGGCCTCTTGCTGACGAGTTGGGACTGGAAATTCCGCTGATTTTGTGTGATGGAGCGCTGATCATTCAGCATCCGCAGGTGGGGGTGTTGCATACACATACGTTGGATGCACGGGTTGCTCAGCAGGCGGTTGATATATTGGTGCGCCATGGTATTCAACCCGTAGTGCATCACATGAAGGGCACGATTGAGGAGATGTGGACGGGGCCAATTAAGTATGATAATCAGTGGCTCAAACAGTATTTTGCAGCCTTCCCTCAGCACTTGTATCGCATGCCCACTGAAACACTATGCATCGGGCACCCTAATCCGCTGCGTGTGGTGGCCTTTTCCTCGGAAGAGTCTGTTTATGGGTTAGTAGCAGAGGTGACAGCGCTGGCTTGCTCTTGGAATGCGATTAAGCGTGGCAACTATGGAAGCGCAGAGATGGCGATTCTGGCTCCCGATTGCAATAAAGCTACTGGTGTGAGAGCGTTGGCTGAGCGGCTAGAGATTCCGATGGCGCAGGTGATGGCGCTTGGCGACAACAATAATGATATTGAGATGTTGCAGGCTGTTGGTTGGGGTGTGGCGATGGGCCACGCCAACGAGACCGTAAAAGCAGTTGCGCATGCAGTCACGAGCAGCAATACGGAGGATGGCGTGGCACGAGCCATCGAACGTTATGCGCTACGCCGTTCGGCGACTGCCGACTCGAACTCTTTTAAGCGCGAGACCTGCCTCTGATTGGGCGATGCCTGCCAGCGTTTCTCTTTGACCAGTTCCAGTGCATCACGGGCATGCATACCGTCATAGACGAGTACCGCACAGGTCAGTAGTACGCTACGTCCAACACCATGCTCGCAATGAATTAAGACACGTCTGCCATTTTTCATGCGTTCGTTGGCCCATTGCGCCCCTTGTGTCAACTGTTCCACGCTGAGTGGGTAGGTATCGGGTGTAGGTAAATAGAGCAAATCTATACCTTCTGCTGCTAGCGCCTGAGCGTCATCCTTGTATTCCGAGCGTGTATCGATAACGTCAGTGATGCCGATTAGGCCGAGTGCTCGCATATCTTCTGGTCGGATACGTCCTCCAACGGCAAGATAACTATTGACCCAGCTCATATTGAGTTTGTCAGGGAGGGGAATGTGCAGTTGACGAGCAAGCTGTTCACCCTTCGAGTTTTCTGGAAAGAGACGTGCTGCAACACGTGTCCAGAGACGATAGAGCAAGCGGATAATACCAGACGAGGCCCAGCGAGACACTGAAAAATGAATATGAGGCCGTGTTCCTATGGGAGCGATTGTTTCTGTTTGTGTTGTGTGTACCTCGGCTGTACCCGGCATCTGCGATGTCGTGGATGGCGGTGGTGGTGTTTGTAACGTGTTCTTTTGTTCCTCTGTAGGAGGAGTGACCGATTCTGGTGGCATACTACTGTTGTTCCTTACCTATGATGTTGTTGCATATTCTTGATCTCACATATTACGATACAACCAATGGAGGCAATGCAGCCTCAACAGGCTCCATGTTCTCCGTGACTTTCATCGATTGGTCGTCGCGTACCATTACGCGTTTGAGTGCCTCGATAGCACACTCAATCATAGTATCGTCTGGTTCGCGTGTCGTCAAGTTCTGCAATGCCAGCCCAGGCGCGAGCAACCAGCGCACAACGCGAAAACGATAGTTAGCCGCACCCAGGCGCATCAGTTCGTACGCAATACCTGCCACGACGGGCACGAGCACGATACGCGCAAGAATCTTGATGAGCAAGGAGGGTGAGCCAATCAACGCAAACACGAAGATCGAGACAACCATCACCAGTAAGAGGAAGCCTGTGCCACAACGGGTATGCACGCGTGAAGCCTTGCGCACATGAGGAATATTGAGTGGGTCGCTATGTTCCATCGCATTAATTGCCTTGTGCTCGGCACCATGATAGCCAAACACGCGTTGAATATCATGGACGCGCCCGATTAGCAGCAGATAGCCGAGGAGGAGCGCAAGTCGAATGACACCTTCTATGGTCAAGTTGAGCCAACCTTGCCCAATTTGGCGGCTGAATAAGTTGGTGAGCAAGAGTGGGCCTACAAAGAAGATGGCAACGGCAACACTGAGTGAGACGAGCAAGGTCAGGACAAGTGATGCTCCACCAATGCGTGGCATTTTTTCTTCTGCGGCTGCTGTTGTGTCCTGATGCGCCTGTATAGCAGAAGACGTGGATGTATCCTGTGTTTGTTGGTGCCTCTGTTGCTGGCTCGTGACGGCATCGGGGTCTATTGCACCAATAAAGACGTTCGTTGCGAAGGTCATGAGTCGTGTGCCAAGTACGAGCATTTCCCAGAGGAGCAACATGCCACGCAACAAGGGCAAGCGGAAGAGCTTGTTCTGATAGAGACGTGGGTTGAGTGCCTCTTCATAAAGATACAGGGTGCCATCGGGGCGACGGCCAGCGACGGCCACTGATGTGCGTCCACGCATCATCACCCCTTCCATAACAGCTTGTCCACCATAATAGAATTTTGCCATATAACACCTCATTTGTTGCGGGGAGGTTTATTTCCAAAGAGCGGTCTGACGCCTCTGTGTAAGCCTTGCATACGTAGATGTGAGAGGCGGCGCATCATAGGACTGTTCAGTAAGGGCTTGGGCAAACGGCGGCGGATGCGGCGAATGCGAAATGCGGAACGTAGCCGACCGGACATCGTTTGCTGACGACGCTGCCAGTCTGGTGTTTGCCAAACACTGGGTGCCTCGGCTGCTAATAGTTTGCTTAGAATGTGGTTGGCGATATCAAAGGAGGCGAAGGGACGGCTGATACGTTTTGCGTTCTCGACTTGCCGACGTAGCTCACGTGAACCGGGGTTGATCAGTTTGCGTAAAGCATCGACTAGTTCGCGTGGATCATGGGCCATTGTCCCGACCTTATTGTTGACTACAAATTCGACATTTCCCTCTTCTTGCCCAGGTACATACCCACTCAATACAATCGGTAGTCCGCAGGAGATGGCTTCACAGATGGTTCCAGGACCTGCCTTCGTCACGATCACGTCTGAGGCGTGCATCAGTTCGGGCATGTTCTGTACAAAGCCAAAGATTTTTGCGGGTACATGCAGACTGGCGCGTGTGCGTTGCAGGTGCGCATAGAGCCGCCGATTGCGTCCCGTGACGACGAGCAATTGTACGGGCAAGCGGGCCTGAGAAATAGCGCGTACGGCTGCCTGTAAACCGCCGGCTCCATCACCACCACCAACAAGTAGGATGACAGGTAAGCCGGGTTGAAGACCAAAACGTTGTTGTAGTTCTTCTTTTGTGTCTACTGGACGTGTGAATTTAGGATCAATAGGCATACCGAGCATATGGACACGATGCGCCGGTAATCCACGTAGCAACGCCAGTTTTTTTGCTTGCTCCGTTGGAACGACATAACTCTCTACTCCAGGAGCAAACCAGCTATGATGAATGCTGATAAGGTCGGTAACGACGGTGATAAAGGGAATATTCAGGTTTAAAACGTTCAACGCTTTGACGGTAGCAAAGGTTAACAAAGGGTGAATAGAAACAACGATATCAGGCTGAACGGTGGTAATAAGGCGTAAGAGGCCGTTGTGAATAAGTGGAGTTGCTAATGAGCTAAAGGTGGTAACGGTTGTCTGACGATTGCTGATGTGAAAGACTTCACCAAAAAGTTTGGGGTTGTAGCGGATGGTTGGGCCATAGAGCTTGACCGCCTCACGGAGAGGAAAGCGGGTATACTCTTCAAACACATCTACAATTTCAATGCGATAGGTTGGTGGCGTGTTTGTTTGTGCTACTGTTATGTCCTGGTCAATTGCTTGGTTAGCTACTTGATTGGCTGCTTGCATCTGCCCATTCTCCACATGTGCAAGGGTTTCTACTGTGTTTTGGGAGGAAAGAGAAGCTTTCCATTCTTCCTGCTCTTTTTGAGAGATCAACTTGATAGCAGTATGAATGGCATTGGCAGCACTGCGATGACCGGCGCCAGTATCAGCGATGAGAAACAGTATGGTGCGTTGCTTATCGTTTACCACAAAATTGCCCCCTGCATGCAAGCATCAAACTAAAAAGGGATAAGGGATAGTGTGTACTCTCCCTTATCCCTATCGTTGTATAGGCTGAACGTCTTATTCGTCTTGTAGATTGAAGCGTTTGCGGAAACGCTCTACACGCCCAGCGGAGTCAAGAATACGCTGCTGGCCCGTAAAGAACGGATGGCAATTTGAGCAGACATCAACTTTCAGCACGGGCTTAACGCTCAATGTCTTAAAGCTGTTTCCACAGGCACAACTGATTGTGGATTCAACATAATTTGGATGAATTCCTTTTTTCATGATCACTCCTAAGAGATAGTAACTGCTATGGCTTTGTTGTATGGGAGACCACACGTTCTGATCTTGCGATCTTGTGATTTTCCGCACCCCACTCGCCCACCAAAAGTACGTCTATATATAGCCATGATTGTACATGGATACTATCATTCCGTCAATCCCCTACTAAGTAGATTCTCGTTGTAGGGGCCTGATTGATCGCGCCCGTCGTGGCAATACAGCATGTTGGTGACGTTGACCATGCCGACGACGGGCGCGATCAATCAGGCCCCTACGACATCTCGGCTTTGTTTTCCTTTTGTACCATGGATAACACGCGCAGAGACATTTTTATGCCCATGCTCGTAAACTGTAGTATACGCCGTTATGATGAAATACGCAAGGTGATTTGTAATGATATTTTCGCGTGATTTGCAACATGTCTATTTGAAACTTGCACAAAAACTAAGACAAACATATAATAAACTCTCTTTAGAACATGTGCAAGCTCTTACTCGTTATGGACTGCTCCAACTCATTCTGGTGCGTCTATTAGGAATTTCCTCCGATAGTGTGCATGCTTTCTCATCATCATTCGTGCCGAATGAGTTAGACCTTTCTGCGCTTTTGCCTCTTCTCGCCGAGTGTGATGCATTACTTCCTGATAATTGCTTCGATGCGGATAGTCTCACATGCCTGATGTCCGACCTGCTTGGACGGGTTTATGAACAATCTCTCGCATATCATCTTGTCGAGCATAGACAGAGGCTTGAATTACAGATTGATCAGTCATTACGGCAGCGCGCAGGCTCGTATTATACTCCCGCTGTCGTGGTAAGGTTTCTGGTTGAATGTACTGTAGGACGTGTGGTGCAGCACATCAAAGATGAGGCTGACACATTGCTTTTGGGGAGACAGTATCGGGCTGCTCAGGCTGCTATTGATAGGCTAAAGACAATCAAGGTGCTAGATATTACCTGTGGAAGCGGTATCTTTCTGCTAGTTGCCTGCGATGTCCTGACTCGTGCCTATTGTTGGTGGAATGAGCGCGTACAAGCTCTTGCCAATGGACATGCCCCATTCTTTGTGAAAACAGGATTACGAACATGTTTATTTCCTGCACAGACAATATTGCAGCACTGTATTTTTGGTATTGATCGTGATCCGCAGGCAGTTGCTATCGCACGTTTGAATCTGTCTTTGTATTGGAATGTCGTAGGGACCAGCTTTAGCGCGTCCGCGTGCGATTTA
>JRHI01000833.1_pt1 | contig 30653 bp, 29 predicted proteins | sample 215371 | NCBI WGS metagenome assembly JRHI01 (sample SAMN02929681, study PRJNA255918) | sediment metagenome | biome: cave system; feature: Ice Cave; material: Sediment; isolation source: sediment from deep within a dark volcanic ice cave with no known source of... ...
AGGACTTGTTCACCCAAGCCCGTCCCGTGAACGGGCTTGGGTTCTTGACGAGAGTTCCTCACGGACTATTGCCACGCCCTCAACCATTGCCCTTAGTTTTTTGAACGTGACATCGCTAGGGAGGTGTTGAAGTCCACAATCTGGATTCACATAGAGCTTTTCGGGGCGCACGTGCTTGAGTGCTCGTCTCACACGTTCTGCTATTAGCTCAGGTGTTTCAACCAGAGGATTCTTGACATCAATGACGCCTAACCCCAACTCTAGCTCTGAGGGATACTTGCTGAATAACTCCAAGTCGCTATCGCCTTTACGCGCAAACTCCAAGGCTAGCTGATGGATATTGGCCTCGAAGATGTCAGGGAAGAGAAAGCGATAGTTACCATCCCAATAAGGTTTGCCGTAACGATTTCCATAACATACATGTAGGATGATATGTGACTCTACACCTTCGCAAGCGATGTTGACTGCCCGTATCACCCACGCTAAGTCTTCGGGATAGCCTGTAAGGTAGGACTCGTCTATCTGAATGTAATCCACACCAGCTTTAGCCAGCGTCTTCAGTTCTCCGTTCATGATGCGTGCAAATTCCAGCGCGACCTCTTCTTCGTGCGGATAATACTCGTTCTTAATCCTTTTGGCTAACGTGAGTGGTCCGGTGACGGTAAACTTTATGGCTCTATCGGTGTTCTGCCTCAGAAACTCCAAGTCGGGTAGTAATCCCAGCGCGGCGGTTGGTATCTTGTGGCGGATCACACTATCATAAAAATCGTAATAATAGGCTTTGCTACGATGGTCAATCTCGACGCCTGGAATGCGGTAGGCGAAGTAATCGATGTTGTTGTCACGGCGTAGTTCGCCATCGGTCACAATATCAATACCAGCCCGCTCCTGGTCCTTAATAGCAGCTTTGATGACCACGTTGTGCATGTCTTGCAGGTGGTCACCGCTAATACGTCGTTGCAAGTAATCAGTTTTCGCCCGCTCCAGCCACTCAGGTACTGAATAGCTGCCAATCACACTGGTTGGCAAAAGTTTGTCTATAGCCATAAAACTCCCTCTTTCTCTTCTCCTCTCATCAGTCTTCCCCTCATCATGTTGTTTCTCCTTCGCACTCATCAAGCTATACCTCACAACTTATCTTTTAGTCTCTCATGCTTGTCGTCAGAATAGTGATATTTGAGTTCTGACGATAGGCAAATGGCTTGAAATGTACGTCATACCCATAACGATTGCCGACGACCTGGAGCAGTGGTCCATTCACCCAGTTAACGACTGAGCCATCATATTTGCCTGGCCCCCGAAACGTGGTGTGGTACTGTTCCAGATCGGTTACAAAGATATCTTGCACCTGAAAGATGCCACGTGGGTGCAGCAATGGTACGGTGTTAATAAAGCTTTTGAGCACCATTTCGTTGAGATGCATACGTATATTGCCGTTTGCCTTTTCTAATAACCTTTGTACATCTAAACCATCAATGCCTTCAAAGATTTTGAGTTGTGAAAGGTCCGGCAAGAGCACATAACGCTCCTCAAGCTTGAGCGAGCGCCAGACATCTGACCAGAAGCGCACACCCTGGTTCACATCGTCGAAGTAGTCAGGACCGATCTTGAGGACGCGTGTGATCGTCACTGTCAGGTCACGCTCACTGAGGCTATACTTCTGCATGATCTCTTCTGCCTCTGGGCGCGGCAAGTAGGCCCTCGCCTCGACTTGGTAGTACTGGTTATCCCATCTGGCTACTTCGCTGCTTGGAAGATTATCGTAGACGTTGGAGATATGCACGAACATCAGCTTGTAGCGCAGGAACGAAAGGCTGTTCAGAGGGTTGGTGGCATCCATGACCAAGAAACTTACCTTCTCGATATGTGGGGCGACTGCCTCGCGAGCAACATTGAGAACGCAGGCTGAGAAATCGCTCATCAGATAATGAAGGCGGTTGTAGTAGTCAGAATAGGTCTCACGAGCATAGCGCTGAAACTCATCAAGCCATGTGCGAGCCTGAGCACCGTTGCCCACGCCAATCTCTAAGACGAAGATTTGCTCTGGTAAGATGTCTTTACTGCGTAGTTCGTCGAGGGTATGGCAGACACGTTTGACAGATTCGGCCACAAATTCAGGATTGCAAGCGTCGGTCACACCTCCTGGTAAGGCTGCTTCATAGCCTTTTTGAAAGGCGGCCTCCCATTTATCGAGAGCATTCCAGTATAGGGCGTTGAATGACCAGATAATACTGTTGCGTGCTGGTTGAAAAGGTTCAAGATAGAGCTTCTCACTGTCTACACTCGGCTCACCGGTTGTGGCTGTCCGGGGAGCTACCGCTACAGCAATCTCTGCCTTGCCAGTGGCATCAGGTGCTGTATAGGAGATGTCAACCTGTAGCGGGGTCGGAGACTCAGATGGCATCCAACCATCGAGTAAGCGACGCAACTGGGTAGCAAAGTTGTTTGTATCAACTTGTCGTAGGTCAATCACTACTTGGCGGTGATGAATCGATTGGCTGTCAGGATCGAAAGCGGGACGTTCTGCAATAGGTGGCCTAAAGTTACTTTTGTATTGTACCCAGTCAAAAGAGACATGCGCAGTACGCAGGAGGTCATGGTAAGCAGAATTTTGCTGATAGTCAGCCACAACTTCACCAAGAATGCCCAAAATAGTCGCTACGATCTGTCCACTGTCTTTACGTTTAAGAGGTCTTAGTTCAATAAGCATAGAATAGTACCCCCCTAGAGATCACCCGCGTTCCACGGAATCTGCGTTGGCGCGGCGAACGATCTGCTCCAGTAAGGCTAGATCAGTTTGTTCTGAAACAACGATGTTGAGACCGCGCACTCCATTGTGTCTTTTCAACAGGTCGATAGAGGTTGCGATTTTTTGTATGTCGGCTTCTTGTGGTTCAGCAAGAGCGGTTTTGCTATCCACTACGGTGTCTGGAATGAGTGGTAGGCTTACCAGCAGAGGTCGGCGCTGCAAGAAGTCGGGATGGGCAACTTCAAAGGCGTCTAGTGCGGCGATAAAACCTTGTGTATCATACACGGGCATGGTCACAATGAATTGGGCGCTACTCAACACTTCGGTCTGGATGAGTGCTTCCAAAGCGGCGAAGGCACCCACATAGAGTGCAGGTGGAGTTTTAATGGTGGTGCCAGAGATGAAGCGGGCGTCATCGCGTAACCTGACAGCCGTGGCGAGCAAGGCTGGGCCATCCAGGTCTGTGACCAGTCGGGCATCGATGTTGCGGATGAGAGATGCCCGTACTACTGGCCTCATGTCAACGAGCAGGTTAGGCATGCCCAGAGCGCCGAGACTCAAGATATCGCCTTGCAGGGCGAGACGATTCCGATCTCGCCCACTGAACTGAACAATAGTCTCAATGTTTGCTCGTTTGAGCAGAATAGCCATTGCCAAGCTACTCAGCGCTACGGCTCCGTTGGGTGCGTCTGCGACGAGAACAGCATCAAACAGACTGGCCCATGCCACCACCTGTGCAACGAAATCTTCAGCTTTGGCAGTCAGGCACAGCGGAAATTGCACAGTGAGAGCGAAGCCCCCGCTTTCCCAGAGCCCTTGTAGGGGTGAGGTCTGCTCAATTGCTCGCTTATTTGCTTGATGTTCCATAGGCTGCGCCATTGGCAATCCTGTCTCTTTAGAAGAACCATCTGTCATTGATAGTCACGCAACTAGAACAGGCCCATAATCTCCCCATCTTCATCGATGTCCATCTGTGCGACACTTCCCTGGCTCGGCATGCCTGGCATGGTCATCATCTCACCCGCAATCGGGCACAAAAATCCAGCACCAGTATAGGCTCGAACCTCTTGTATCGGAAACTCAAAGCCTTCAGGACGCCCTTTGAGGGCTGGATTATGCGAAAGGGAGAGCTGGGTTTTAGCCATGCAAATCGGAAGTTTGTCATAGCCCAACCGTGTATATTGAGCAATCTGCTTCTCTGCTACCGGGGTATAATGTATGCTCGCAGCGCCGTACAGCCGCTGAGCAATGGTAGCGATTTTCTCTTTGATGGGTGCCTCAAGTGGGTACAGATACTGGAAATGGCTTTCCTTCTCAGCAGCTGCTACCACTGCTTCGGCCAGTTCCACACCACCTTCACTGCCTCGTGCCCATAGCTCACTGGTGTAGGCTCCCTCGGCCCCTGCTGCAACGGCGATACGTTTGGCGACCTCAATATCCTCATCGTGATCGTTGGTAAAGCGATTGATAGCGACCACGACAGGCACCCCGAACGCTTTAGCATTCTCAATCTGTTTGATGAGATTGACCGCCCCCTCCTCAACGACTTTAGGATTCTTTTCATAGAGAGCAGGATCAAGTGGTTTTCCAGCCACGACCTCGAAGCGCCCGCTGTGCATCTTTAGCGCACGTATCGTACAGACCATGACGACAGCATCGGGTACGAGGCCACTGTAGCGGCACTTGATATCCATAAACTTTTCCATACCCATGTCAGCGCCGAAACCGCTCTCGGTAACGACGTAATCGGCTGCGTGTAGACCGATACGGTCAGCGATGATGGAACTGTTGCCATGTGCAATATTGGCAAACGGTCCTGTATGCACGAGTACTGGAGTTTGCTCGGTCGTTTGCATGAGCGTGGGCATCATGGCATTTTTCAGGATGATCGTCATAGCTCCTGCGGTTTCAAGGTCATCAGCAGTCACGGGTGTGCCGGAGCGTGTATAGCCAATAACGAGGCGACCAAGCCGACGTCGTACATCAAAAATATCTTCGGCCAGACCAAGGATAGCCATGACTTCGCTAGCTACCGCGATATCGAAGCGGGTTTCGCGTAGGTAGCCGTTGGCCTTACCACCGATGCCGATAATGACTTTACGTAGCGCCCGGTCATTGATATCGACGACGCGGGGCCAATTGATATTGACAAGATCTAAATCGAGTTTATTGCCATGTGTAATGTGAGTATCGATGACAGCGGCGAGCAGATTATGCGCTAGGGAGACGGCATGAATGTCACCGGTCATGTGCAGGTTAAACTCTTCCATCGGCACAATTTGTGAGCGCCCGCCGCCAGCGGCCCCGCCTTTAATACCGAAGATCGGTCCCATCGATGGTTGGCGCACGGTTGAAAGAGCGTGTTTACCTTTTGCTTTGCCAATGCGATTGAGAGCCATACCCAGGCCGATGGTGGTGAGCGATTTCCCTTCACCGAGAGGAGTCGGAGTAATAGCGGTCACGTCGATATACTTACCTTGCGGTTGACCTGCCAACCGCTTGAGCACATCAAGTTGTACTTTAGCTTTATATTTACCATACAGTTCAAGTTCGTCGGGAAGAAGACCCAAGTCTGCTGCCACCTCGGTGATAGGTTTTAAGATGGCTTCGCGGGCTGCTGCAAGATTACTTCCTGGTATCACATTAACGGATTGCACAGTTTGTTTCAAAATGACGCTCTCCTTGGTTAGGCCAATGTACAAATTACACATGAGGAGCCCGCTACTAGTAGGTAATAGTCAGTATACTGGAATTTGTAGAGATGACCTATCCTGTGGCTTATCTTTTTCTACGGAATCTTAACGAGACAGGGAATGCTAGAGGAATGTTATAACCGTCGTAGGGACCAGCTTGAGCGCGTCCGTCGTGGGGATAGACAATGCTTTTGAACATAATAAACGAGTTGTAGGCAATCAGTGAGCGCTCAGTTTTTATAATGCGTGTTGTATGAAGTCCAGACCTTGCGCGAAATTTCCAATGTAACGGCAATTATATGAGGCTAGTTCGTGTTTGATACCAGGATTAATAAAGAAAGCTTCCTTATCACGACTCAGGAAGCACTTGACCTCAGTAGGTACCCTCTGTTGCATATCAGTAACTACAGTGGCATAGATGATACTATCTTGTGGCTTGAAGTCAAATTGTGCTTGATAGCTCAATGCTTGTGCTAAGCCAGAGCCATCTAGTTCAATAGATCTGCTATGCTTAAGCAGGCGAGCAACTATTAAATGTAGTAGTTCAAATTCTCTATCTATAGCACTGTTCAAAATTCCCAACAGAGGTTGAAGATCATATATAGTTTGCCTATGTGGTTCTGATCGTTGGAGTTGTCCCAGAGTCACTGCCAAACGACCATGTAGCTCTCTCCGCTCTTTATTACGGTGCATAATAGTTGCGAAAGGCTCACTCAGTGCGAAGCTTGGAAAAGCGAGTGCTATTTTATCGATTTCCACAAGTTTGAGGATAGCTTCGCAAGACAAGGACTGTTCTTGCTCAAGCGCCATCTCCAAAATGAAGTTCGACTCAACATACACAATCATACATTTGCCTCAGTCAGGACCACCCCGTCTCTAATCGAGCTGATGAAACCAGAGACAGCAAGCGTTTTCTCAGGCTCTTTATCCTCATTTCCCAGGTTCACCACGAGTTCATTGAGCCATTGGAAGACGATTAGTTCGAGTATAGGCCAGTATAGCCTTCGCTCTGAATCTTCCTTTAAGTAGCGAGTGATCACATTATTCATTGGAAACTCGTAAGTTGGTAGAGCGTCAGCGTCTATCTGTTGAACGTCCTTCCAGAGAAAACCAACTTCTTGAGAAAGCAGCAAAAAGTAAGGGACTTGGGCTGGCACGCCGTATTCTATTAAGTTATGTCGTAGCTCTGTTGCTAGAGTACGTGAGAGATTAGGTAAGTTTTTTACTTCTACAACTGCTATAGGATAGCCCTGAGAGTTCTCTATGAGGACATCTGGCCGAGGTCGCGGTCGGGATATGGCCATGTTCATCATCCTTCTTAAATGTCTAATCCAGCTTTCATTGGTGCTTTACAGTACTACTATACCTGTTCTACCATGTGGGTGTCAATGAAGGTAAGTGCAAAAGAGATTCGAGAGCTTGACAAGAGAGTAATCTCTGGCGTACTCTCAGCAGGAAGATACTGTACTGATATAAAGAATGGACTCGCAAAGAAGTGAAAGCTACTGATCTGCTGAGCAGCCAGTTGGAGCAAATAGCGGGGGAGGGCAAGGTTCTTGCCCATGGGCGTCGTGCCCTCTTGATCGATATTGCCGTTTTTGATGCCCTGCGTACCGAGTTGACAAGTTTTATGGGGCAAGACGAGGCGAGGAGTTCTTTCAATCGCCTTGGTTACTCTATGGGCCATAATGCCGCCCGTCGTTTACGGGACCGTTACCATTGGAACGACGAGCGGGAGTGGATTTCGGCTTGCCCTGTGCTTATGTCTTGGTCGGGGTTAGCCAACGTGCAATTGAGATATCTTGAATTTGACAGTACACGAGGTTCTTTTTTGGCGGAAGTTACTTGGACGGACTCGTACGAAAGTGAACAACACCTCCGTCAATTTGGTGTGTCGCAAGTGCCTGTTTGTGCGATGCTCTCTGGTTATGTCAGCGGCTATTGCAGCTTGGCGGCAGGTCAGAATCTTCTGTGCTTGGAGACCGAATGCGTTGGTAAGGGTGACACCCAATGTGTGGCTCTGGTCAAGCCTATCGCTGTATGGGGAGATAGCGCTCGTAAAAGTGCTATTGACCTTGTCCGTTTTGAAGCAACACTCAAAATGCACAATTTGCATGAGCAATTACGTCAGCAGGAAAACCCCACTGATCCTCAAGAGCGGGCTACTCTTGCAGAAGCCTTGAAGGATGCTCAGCTCAGAGCTTTAGAAAGCCAGGTCAATCCACATTTTCTTTTCAACACTATTAATATCATCGCCAAACTAGCTTTCTTGGAAGGCGCTACAGAAACAGAGGCGATGACGTATGCTCTGGCTGATTTGATGCGGTATTCGTTGCGCAGTTCTTCGCATACCACTGAGTTGGTGACACTACGTGATGAGGTAGAGCATGCACGGCAGTATCTCTTGATTCAACGCACACGCTTCCGTGACCGCTTGGAACTCAACTTTAAGATTGATGAGATGGCCCTGGACATTCGCGTACCGCCTCTTAGCTTGCAGCCGATTATTGAAAATGCTTTTGTCCACGGCTTGGAGCGGAGCGAACGGCTAGGCCAATTCCTCTTGAGTGTACAGAAGGCACGCGAATATGTGGTTATTAGTGTTCAGGACAATGGTGTTGGAATCAGTCATGAACAGGTTCATAAGTTGCTGGCTGATGAAGCAGGGAGTATCTCCGATCATTGGAGTGCTCATACGACTGGACTGGGGCTGAAGCATGTTCGTGATCGCCTTCGCTACTATTATGGAGAGAAATGCCACCTCGTCGTCGAAAGTGAACTAGGAAGTGGTACCACTGTACGTGTGCTCCTGCCTCTTGACGGATTGCAGAAGAAGTAATCTACTTATGAATAGCGATGGCTGAAAAGAAATGACGACGCCAAACATCTACAGTTTAATGATAGGTGAGGATGAAGAGATTGAGCGAAGAGCGACCCAGTTCCTTGTAGAGCGACAGCTACCCAATGTTCGTCTAGTGGGTACTGCGGCCACCACCACCGAACTGCTGGTACGGACGCACTTAACTCAACCACACTTGGCTATCCTCGATAGCCATCTGCCTGGTAGTGGGCTAATGACGACGTTGAACCTCTTGTTAAGCCAACATCCGAGCCTCAAAGTCATCATCTTCGCTGATTATGACGAGGAATCTTTGATGAGGTATTGCATTCGCTTCGGAGCTTTTGCGTATCTCACAAGGCCAGTGCAGCCAGTCAAGCTTCTAAGTGTACTGAACAGGGCAGTGGTTGTGCTGGAAAATGTTCTATAGATAGGTGACATCGTAGGGACCAGCTTTAGCGCGTCCGTCGTGGCGTGTACCATGTCTATGATATTGACTATGTGGACGGCGGGCGTAATCAATCAGGCCCCTACGGATTGACATAGGTTAAGATTCCGTAGAACAAGTTAAAAATCCGTAGAAAAAGATAAGTCAACAGATAGACCATCCTAGCAAATCACAGTATACTGACTGGAGACTACTAGTAGCGAACTCCTTACACGTACCATACTACCGCGCTTACCCATCCAATGCCTTGCAGGTTGCAGGCAAGAACTGGCTCCAGGATTGCGTTTCGTGAAAAAATGAAGCATGTTGTTCGTGAGGAATAGTGTTTAACACTCCTTACAGGCATATGAACGCTGATAGCGCTCACAAAATGAAGAGGTAGTCTATCTATGTTCACTACCGCGCAACTTCAGCTAGCGAGGACACTTGAAGATGGGGCGGGACGTGCTCCACCGTGTGATTTGCTGTCCTGAAAATATCATTTATGCCCAAACGCGATGATCTACCATCATTAATTAACGCTTGGGATAAGTGAAAGGGAGCCCTGAATCCGCCTACGTTCTCAGACACTACTTACACTGATCGTTGACCTTATTACTCAAAGGAGAGAAAGATTTATGCAGTATCCTAAGTATACGACCACAGTCGTTGGGTCTCATAGTGTTCCCCGTTGGTACGAAGCACTCGAAAAGCAAGTAGAGGTAGGTGCCCTCTCAAAAGCAGACATGGCGGATGCGCAGTTCCGCTCCTCCCAGGCTGCAATCCTGGATCAGGAGATCGCTGGCATAGACATCATTACTGGTGGTGAAATGCACCGACGTACCAATAACCGTCATGCACCGCCCAATGGTATGCTCAACTTCTTCTGGGAGAGGATGACCGGATTCGCCAAGGGAACCCGTCCAAAGAACATCACCATCAAGGACCCCAATGTGTTCCATCCGGCAGCCGTTTTGACTGGTCCGCTCAGCGACAAGGATGACCTTGGCCTAGTTGACGAATACAAGATGGTGTCCATGTTTGCGCGGCAGCCAGCTAAGATCACCATGACTGGGCCTCACATGTTAGCCAAGGTTGCTTACGATGAATACTACAATGACCTACCTAAGTTCATGATGGAACTGGCTAAGGTGATGAACCGTAACTATAAGGCCTTGGAGGCGGCGGGCTGCAAGTACCTCCAGATTGACGAACCGCTCTTCGCCATTGCAGACGATGCGGAGGTGAAGGCAGCAGTCGATGCTATCAATGCGTCTACTGAGGGCCTGAAGATGTCCGTGCAGGTGCATATTTGCCAAGGAAACTATGCGCGTGGTGCAGATTATGATGGTCAAATCGGCCACCGCTACTTCGACTTTGGCCGCTACCCAGCGAAGCTGATCAGCGAGATCAACTGCGATACCTACCTCGTCGAAGGTGATCTCACACCTCAATATGAGGGACTGCTTGGTAATAAGCAGATCGCTGTTGGCGCTGCCGACGTTCAGTCTTTGAACATTGAGTCCCCTGAGACCATTGCGGAACGCATCCATACTTGGGGCAAGTTCTTGGCTCCTGAACAGACGATGATCACAAGCTCCTGCGGCTTGAACCACCTGCCACGCCACATTGCATTCGGCAAATTACAGGCGATGGTCGGCGCGAAACGTATCCTGGGAGGTTAAGAGTTCACCCGAATGCTCATAGAACGAGCAGCACAATGGGCAGATGGCGTAGCCATCTGCCCATTGTGCTGCTCGTTCTATGAGCATTCGGGTGAACCTATGTTTCTTTTTGGTCTTGACGAAATGAAAAAAACTGCTAAAATCTCTATAGAATACGAATGAATTGTAGATTTATGAGGTTTGCATGCATATCGTCGTTGTCGGCGTTGATCATACTACGGCTCCCCTTCCATTTCGTGAGCGCCTTGCCTGTTCCGTGCGCCAAATTCCCCAGGTGCTGGCTGCTGCACGACAGATCGTACAGGAATGCGTCCTGCTCTCAACCTGCAACCGTGTTGAATTGTATGCTCTCTGTACTTCAGCAGAAGAAGGATGTGCCCAGTTGGTGACTGTGCTTGCTGAAATGCGGCAGGTAGAGCCTGAAGAGCTCGTTGCTCATTGCTATACATTTATTGACGAGCAGGCTGTAAGGCATCTCTTTGGCGTGGCAAGTGGGCTACATTCGCTCGTGCCAGGGGAGCCACAGATTCAGGGGCAGGTGGCAGACGCGCTAGAGATTGCACAGGAGAGTGGCTACACAGGTCCTCAACTCTCGGCGTTGTTTCGCGCTGCCCTGGTGACGGGGAAGCGGGCGCGTAGCGAAACTGGCATTAGTCGCAGCGCCGTTTCTATCAGCCATGTCGCGGTACAACTGGCACGGCATCTGTTTGCTGATCTGCATCAAGCTCATGTGCTACTCATTGGCTCTGGAGAGATGAGTGAGCTTGCGGCGCGTAACCTGCGTGATAATGGAGCACAACGTCTGGTCATCGTAAATCGTACATATGAAAATGCTGTCAATCTCGCTCAGGCGTTGGGAGCAACCCATCGCACCTTTGCCGAGCTATTTGATGTTCTGGTCGAGGTAGATGTTGCCATCTCATCGACAAAAGCAAGCCGCGCTTTGATTACAACAGAGATGATGCAACGCGTTATGGAACGGCGTGGTGGTCGCTCTCTGTTGCTTATAGACATCGCTTTACCTCGTGATATTGAGAGTGACGTTGGTCTGTTGTCCGGCGTGCATCTCTATAATCTGGATGATCTACAATCAGAGGTGGCGCGTGGCATGCAGTTGCGTCTACAGGAAGTAGAGCACGTACAAGCCATTATCAATGAGGAGACGCAAACGTTTGAACGCTGGTTGGCGGCACTGAGTGTGGTAGATACCATTAGCGACCTACGCCGTCACGCCGATCTTGTGCGGCAACAAGAGCTTGAGCGTACTATGCGTCAGCTTGCGCCCACGCTTTCTGAGCGCGAAACTGCCGCGGTAAAAGAACTAACTACACGGCTAATGAATAAATTTTTGCATAGCCCAACACTGCGTTTGAAGGATGCTGCCGCCTCTGGTCAAGGGCATACCTATGAAGCAGTATTGCGCTATTTGTTTGATTTGGATAGAGAACATGCAGCACATTACGATAGGAACGCGAGCCAGCAAGCTTGCTATGATACAGACACAGTGGGTTGTCACGCAACTTCGTCGGCTCTGGCCCAACCTTGATATCACAATTGAGCAGATTCGCACAACAGGTGATCGCATCACGAATGTGCCATTAGCCCAGATTGGTGGAGATGGTGTTTTTGTCACCGAGATTGAGTATGCATTACAAGAGCGGCGTGTAGACGTGGCGGTGCATAGCTTGAAAGATTTACCGACGCAACAACCAGAGGGCTTATGTCTGATCATCGCTGGCCCGCGTGAAGATGTGCGCGATGTGTTTGTCTCAAATATGCCATTTTCCATCAACGAGGATGGGTTACAGCCCCTTAATCATGACAATGACTTTACGTCATCATTACGTGTTGGAACCTGTAGTTTACGGAGAACTGCACAAATCCTCCGTCTCTGCCCGCAGACACACATTTTGCCTTTACGTGGCAATGTCGATACACGGTTACGTAAGCTCGAAGCTGGCGAGTATGATGGTATTATTCTCGCGGCAGCTGGCCTGCACAGAATGGAACTGGGTGAACGGCTAGTAGGTCGGCTCAGCTATTTTCCTCTCGAAGCCATGTTGCCCGCTCCTGGACAGGGTGCTCTTGCTATAGAGATACGAGATGAAGTAGTGATGCACGACTTGCTTGCATCACTGAATGATCGTGTAGTGCAGGCCGCTACCAGTGCAGAGCGCATGTTCATGCGTTCTCTCGGTGCTGGCTGTTATCTCCCAGTAGCCGCTCATGCCGAGGTCGTTGATGGTGCCTTGCAGATGGTTGGGCGCGTCGTTAGCTTGGATGGGCAACGCCAGATTCGTGTCGGCCAGAACATACCCTGGACATCCGAAACAGGGAATGAACAGGCAGAGTTGCTGGGTAAGAGACTGGCAGATCGGGCACTAGCGGAAGGTGCGGCAGATATTATTCAGGGTATTGAGCGCAGTACGCGCAAGACAGAGCAGGAGGAGTAACATGTTTGAGCACTCTGTAACGACCTCTCCATTGCAGGGAAAGCGTATCCTGGTCACACGCACGCGTGAGCAAGCAAGTGTGCTATGTGAACAGTTACGCGCTTTGGGGGCCATACCTATTGAGTTTCCCACCATCAAGATTGTGCCACCGTCGGACTGGACACAACTCGATGCAGCACTAAAACGCTTATATGCACAGCAAGAAAACGAGCAGGATAGTTCCAGCCATGAGCGCGATGGCTATGATTGGCTGATCTTCACCAGCGCCAACGGCGTCCATGTGTGCTGTGGACGCTTGCGACAGCTTGGCTATGATTTCCAGGCGCTAGCGAATGTTCATATAGCCACAATTGGCCCTGCTACAGCGGCTGCTCTTACACACTATGGTCTCAAAGCTGATCTAGTGCCTGATGAATATATTGCTGAGGGTGTGGCAGCGGCACTGATAGCTTCCACCAGTAGGGACGGGGGAGGTGGAGAGGCGGAGAGGGGACCCTTGTGGTCGTCCGCCCAATCTACCAGTAGGGACGGGGGAGGCGGAGAGGCGGAGAGGGGACCCTTGTGGTCGTCCGCCCTAGAAAACAAAGGGGATCATTCGGATGTTCAGGGTGAAGCAACGGACGACCACAAGGGTCCCCACCCCAGCCACTCAACCGCCCCCGTCCCTACTGGGAGGTTGCAGGGGCAACGTATACTTCTGGCGCGTGCGGCAGAGGCTCGTAAGGTACTCGTCACGCAGCTTGAACAAGCGGAGGCAGTAGTAGATGAGGTAGCGGCGTATTATACTGTTGCTGTTGCTCGTGATGATGAGCAGGGGCGCGAGATTGTGCGCTTGTTAGAGGCGCGGCAACTAGATATTTTAACTTTTACCAGTTCTTCAACGGTACGAAATTTTATGGCATGGCTCAGGAGCTATGAGCAGGCTACATCTACCTCGCTTATGGAGCTTGTGTCCAAGTGTTTCATAGCGTGTATTGGCCCAATCACTGCACAAACTGCGCGTGAACTTGGTCTCAACGTGACTATCGAAGCCAAAGAGTTTACGATAGATGGTCTTGTGCAGGCAATTATTGCATACGAAGGAAAATAAAGTATTATGGCAGAACAAACAACGATTTCACATACCGATGTGCCACAGACCGAGCCGCTGGCTGCACCTGCGCAACCCAAGCCAAAGCAGCCACGGCAACTCGTGCGCTTCACCTTTTATAAGCTGAACCCACAATGGCAACTACTTCCTACGGAGGTGCGCGAACATGGCAAGCAGCAGGTCAAGGATATTGTGCGCGAGTATGGCGAGCATGCTCTCGTTCGCAGCTATGGTCTCTACGGTCTGCGCTCCGATTGTGACTTCATGATCTGGCAGGCAACATATGACATCGAAGACCTGCGTACTCTGAGTAGCCAAATTCGCCGTAGCGCTATGGGTCCCTATCTCAGTGAGACGCATGCCTTCCTGTCTATGACGAAGCGTTCTGTCTATGTCGGCAAGAACGCACGCGGTGCGCATGATCCACGGCTGGTGATTATGCCCGACGACAAAAAATACCTGTTTGTCTATCCCTTTGTGAAGACGCGTCCCTGGTATGCTCTGCCGGTGGAAGATCGCAAACGCATGATGAACGAGCATATTCGTGTCGGCTTGACTTATCCCAGCGTCACACTGAACACCACGTACTCTTTTGGCCTGGACGATCAAGAGTTCGTCGTCGCCTTCGAGACAGACGATATCGCGGATTTCCTCGACCTCGTACAACAATTGCGCGAGACCGAAGCCAGCATGTATACCTTGCGTGATACACCCATGTTCACCTGTGTAGCCCAGCCCATCGACGACATTTTAGAGGCTATTGGAGCATAGTTTCAATTGGGAATGACGAGATGAAAATATGAACAATCAGATACATATGAGCAATAATCTCACTTTGTCTCGTTCACATGCGCTCTTTGAAGAGGCGCAAAGGCTGTTGCCAGGTGGCGTGAATAGTCCTGTGCGTGCCTTTCGTGGGGTCGGCGGTGAGCCAGTCTTCATCGATTCTGCCAATGGTCCCTATCTGTACGATGTGGATGGTAATCGCTATCTGGATTACGTCCAATCGTGGGGGCCAATGATTCTTGGGCATGCTTATCCAAGTGTGCTAGAGGCCGTCATAAAGGCAAGTCAGCGCGGTTTTAGCTTTGGGGCACCGACGCAGGCCGAGAGCGAGTTGGCGAAGCTGGTTATTGATTGTGTGCCATCTGTAGAGATGCTGCGTTTCGTTAACTCTGGTACAGAAGCCACTATGAGCGCGTTACGCCTAGCGCGTGCTTATACAGAGCGTAACAAGATCATCAAATTTAGTGGTTGCTATCATGGGCATGCAGATATGTTACTGGTGCAGGCCGGTTCGGGTGTTGCAACTATGGGTCTTCCAGATAGCCCTGGGGTGCCGCAGGATACTACGAAAAACACGCTTACCGCAGCCTATAATGATAGTGCCGCCGTTGCGGAACTCTTTCGCACCTATCCAGATGAGATTGCTGCTATTATCGTCGAGCCTATCGCAGCAAACATGGGCTTGGTGTTGCCGCAAGCTGGTTTCCTGGAAACATTGCGCGAGTTGACACAACAACATGGAGCACTGCTGATTTTTGACGAGGTTATGACAGGCTTCCGCGTTGCTCTGGGAGGTATGCAAGAGCGTGTAGGGATTACACCGGACCTCACCTGCTTTGGCAAGATTATCGGTGGCGGTTTGCCCGTCGGTGCCTATGGTGGAAGGCGTGACATCATGCAACTGGTAGCGCCAGTTGGGCCTATGTATCAAGCTGGTACGCTCTCCGGTAATCCATTGGCGATGGCGGCTGGCATTGCGACCTTGAACGAGTTACGCAAACCGGGACAGTATGAGTTACTGGAGAAGAAAAGTGCGTTCTTAGGAGAGGGCATTACGCAAGCATTGCAGAGAACGGGAACAGTAGCACAGGTAGTGCGTTGCGGGGCGATGTTCTGCCTCTACTTCAACGCCTCGCCTGTGCGGAACTATGCCGATGCAAAACGTTCTGACACTGTCCGCTTTGCGCGTTTCTTCTGGAGTATGCTCTCGCATGGCGTGTATCTCCCACCGTCGCAGTTCGAAGCCTGCTTCATCTCATTAGCGCTTACTGATAGTATGTTGGAAGAGACTATTAAGCACGTTGAAGAAGCGTTACGAAAGAGTACATAGGTGGGCTGCAATGATACTGTTTAATGATGAAAATTGGAGTGGTGGGCAGGGCGACCGCAAGGGTCCCCACCCCACCACCCATCCTCCCCCGCCCCTACGGGGACGAGCGGCATTTCCGTCATACAAACCCATCAGCACGCTGAGGTTGATGCGTCTAGGTGCCATGAATGGGGCCCCTACGACGGTGCGTTCCCATTGGTAGATTACATTGTAATTGATCGTTATGATGTCCGTTCATAGGAGTCAACAATGAGTAATTTTCCCACTGTACGTATGAGACGTACACGGCAGAATGACAAATTGCGTGGATTGGTGCGCGAAACGCATCTGAGCGTCGATCAACTAATCTATCCGCTTTTTATTGCGGAGGGTATTAAAGAACCACAAGCAATCAGTGCAATGCCGGGCATTGTGCAATGGCCGCTAGAGTATTTAGGGCGCGAGGCCGAGCGTATCGCCCAACTGGGTATTCCAGCAGTATTGCTCTTTGGCATTCCTAATGAGAAGGACGAAGTTGGCTCACAAGCCTACGCCGACGAGGGGATTATTCAGCATGCGATTCGCCGACTCAAAGCGGAGGCGCCGGATACGTTAGTTATTACTGATGTGTGCCTATGTGAGTATACCAGCCATGGGCATTGTGGCGTCATTCATAACGGCAATGTGCAGAACGATGAGTCCTTGACGCTGTTGTCGCGTATGGCCTTGTCGCATGTCGAAGCTGGTGCAGATATTGTTGCACCTTCTGACATGATGGATGGGCGCGTCGGAGCTATCCGCCACACATTAGATGAGCAAGGCTTTCAGCAGACGCCGATCATGGCCTATTCTGCCAAGTTCGCTTCTGGCTTCTACGGTCCCTTCCGTGAAGCCGCAGGCTCAACGCCACAATTTGGTGACCGCCGCGCTTACCAGATGGATCCGGCCAACGCACGCGAAGCCCTACGCGAGGTTGATCTCGATATCGAGGAGGGAGCCGATATTGTGATGGTCAAACCGGCTATGGCGTACATGGACGTAATTCGGCAGGTACGCGACCGTTGCTCATTGCCCATTGCTGCATACAACGTCAGTGGCGAATACTCCATGATCAAAGCCGCCGCCCAAAACGGCTGGATTGACGAGCGCCGCATCGCTATGGAGGTGCTGACGGGGATTCGTCGTGCAGGTGCGGATATGATTATCACGTATTTTGCGCCGGATGTGGCGGGATGGTTAAAAGAGTGAAGCGCCTTCTCAAGCTGAGTAGAGAGGATAGGTACGATTGTAATGGTTGTGCTTATCCTCTTTTCATTCGATCAGATAGCCAAATTCAAGGGGTTGCTGTAATAGATGTGATATACTATTCCTGATTACTGCTATACTATGATGTGTTCTGTCGATGTGTTGGGTTCCTAGCTTGAGGAAACATGAATAGATTATTTCTTATTCTATTTATCAGCGGCTCTGTAGCTTTACTGGTAGGTTCATGGTTTCATGCTATTCCCTTCTCATTCACGGAAGACCTGGGTTTTATTACTGGGGCGTTAGCGGTATGGCTGACTGTTGTTGAAAATATCTGGAATTTTCCTATAGGCATCGCTAATGACATTTTCTTTTTCGTCCTCTTTTTGCAAGCAAGACTTTTTGCCGATATGGGCTTGCAAGTCCTCTATATCATTTTAGGTTTTCAAGGCTGGTATCTCTGGTTTGCAATTGCAGATGTATTTGTTGAGATTTGAATTGTGTTAGAATACCTTTATGGATGCTGTCTTTTCTCGTGTAGTGGCAGAAAGGTGGGCGCATTATGACAATGACATCTGGTAAACTTGATATTATTCGGCCAGCAGACTCTGTGACGGGACCACGACAGGGTAGCTGGACCTATGATCACTATGCTGCTCTGCCAGACGATGGACGACGTTATGAGATTGTAGACGGAGTATTGTATATAGCACCAGTGCTCTCAGATGAACATCAGAACGCGTCAATGCTTATCAGTCTTTATCTTGGACAACATGTACAACTTGTGGGCCTAGGAAGGGTTCGCGCTGCACCTTATGATGTTGTGCTGGCATCCGGCACAGTGGTAGAGCCAGATGTTGTCGTTGTTCTCAATGTACATCTAGATATCATTACGCATAAAGGTATCGTAGGCACTCCCGATTTGGTAGTGGAGATCGCCTCACCAAGTACCTCAACTTTTGATCGTAGTAAGAAATTTATGACGTACCAACGGGCTAGCGTGCCGGAATATTGGATCGTTGAGCCGGAGTTGCACACAATAGAGGTGTGGGTGCTACAAAACGGTGTTTATCAACCACTTGGCGTCTTCGCAGGTAAGGCTGGTATTCCCTCGACGATTGTGCCGAGCATCGCCGAGGTGTGGGTCGAACAATTTTTTGCATAAGAATATGTCTTACGAGCCACAGAGAAGGAACAATCCCCAAAGGTCGAGTTAGGTCGAACAATTTTTTGTATAAGAATATGTCTTACGAGAGCGCTTAGTCTGTGCTGAGCACTGGGCTGGGGATACTTTCTGGTGCGGCCTGTCTGATGCGGCGTCGCATGGTAGCTGCGGCATCACTATCACGCACAGTTAGTCCGATACAGGCGCCGACGAGGGCGAGTGTGGCGGCGGCAATGAATGCAGCATGATAGGCTGTAAGGTTCGGTACGATGGCACCGCTCGTGCTCAATTGTGTTATACCTACGGCGCTGATGACACTACTAAGCAAAGCTACACCCAAGGAGGCACCAATCTGTCGTTGTGCATTGAAGAGCGCCGATGCCTGTCCAGTCTGCGCTGACGAGATAGTTGCGAAAGAAGCCGCTTGCACAGGTATAAATGAGAAGGCCATCCCTGCTCCTGTAAAGAACATCAACGCACGTAGCAGCCAGAGGCTTGTGTCCTGTCCTATCAGAGTCATCAGTGCCATGACGATTGCGACGCTGGTGAGTCCACCAACGATGAGGCGACGTGGCCCGATGCCGGGATAGAGGCGCGTGGCTATCTGGGTGGCGATTAATACACCGACCGCTTCTGGGAACGTGGTCAAGCCGGAGGTAAGTGCCGAAACGCCACGAGCCTCCTGAAGGAACAATGGCGTAGCATAGAGCAGACCAAGAAAGCCTGCGGTAGAGAATAGCGAGACCAAGTTACCGGTACGAAATACTCGATTGCTAAACAGGTGTAAATCCAGTATTGGGTGGGTTGATCGCAACTCGACGAAGACGAATACAAGAATGGCGATGAGACCTATGATGCCACTAGCGAGAATACTAGCAGATGTCCAACCATAACTTGGTCCTTCACTCAAGGCATACATGGTCAGTGCGAGGCCGATGCCTGCCAGCAAGAAGCCCGCTAGGTCGAAAGATTTGGCAGTGCGTTCGTGATACTCTTCTAAGAAGAGAAAACCGAACAGAAAAGTAGCGATACCAATAGGGACGTTGACGTAGAATACCCAGTGCCATGACAATTTATCAATGAGCAAGCCGCCGAGCACTGGACCAGTAGCGGGTGCAAATACAGTTGGAATGTTGAGGATGCGTGATACCTGGACGCGCTCGACTGGTGGAAACGTGCGATATAGAATAGCGGTTCCTACTGGTGTCATTGCGCCACCACCGATACCTTGTAACACGCGGAATCCTATGAGCATAGGCAGGCTTGTTGCCAATCCACATAAAGCTGATGCTATTGTGAAAAGTGCCAATGCACTCAGAAAAATACGCTTGGTGCCTAAGCGATCACCTAGCCACCCTGAAGCAGGAATAATAATAGCAAGGCTGACAAGGTAGCCGACGACAACTGCATCGATTGAGGTGCCTGTCGCGTTAAAATCGCGGCTTAATGAGGGAAGGGCAACATTTACAATGGTTCCGTCCATGATAGACATGAACATAGCAGCAACGAAGATAATACTGACGGTAATTTTCGGGTTGATGGAAGGACGATGCATGCAATACGCTCCGATGATGTGATAATAATTTTTGGCTATTTATAACTACTGTAATGGAGAACAATCGATGACGTGAATTTAATCCTCTCATTGACCGCGCCAAAGAGGTTTGCGCTTCTCCAAATAGGCTTGAACTCCTTCAGCGAAATCGGAACTGCTGTAGACATGGGCAATTACATCATCGAAATTGATGGCCTCTTCTGCTGCATACAAGCGTCTCTGCGCCTCCTTCACTGACCAAAGCGTGAGAGGAGCTAGAGTGCTTATCTGCTGGGCGACCTCGTTGACGTGCGCCATGAGCTGCTCTTCATCGGTAACTGCTGTGAGAAAACTACATTGTAGCGCCTCGTTCGCTGGAAGCAACCGCCCTGTAAAAAGCATCTCCTTCGCAATCATCGCGCCAAACGCGTCTACCACGTGCCTATAATTTTTGAGTGATAGACAATTGCCTAATGTTCGGGCTATAGGTACTCCAAAGCGGGAGGCGGGTGTGGCATAGCGGAGATCGCAGGCTGATGCGAGAACGAGACCAGCACCGACTGCATAGCCATGAATGGCTGCGATGGTCGGCTTGGGGAGAGTGTAGAGGCGGTCAACAATTGCTTCTACTTTATGTTCGTACGCAATGCCATCCTCGCCTGAGAAGCCCTGAAATTGCTGGATAGCAGTACCTGCCGCAAATGCCTTACCCTCACCAGCAATAATAATGACGTGCGTTGTATCGTCAGCCGCTAAACTCTCAAGATGTGCATCCAGTTGCTGATACATAGACCATGTTAGTGCGTTGAGAGCGTCAGGACGAGAGAGCATTATCGTTGCTACTGGTCCTCTTTGTTCAAGCAGCACCGCACCTTCATCATGCTGCTGAGCCGTGTTTTCGGTTGACATTGGAGCACACCTGTCTTTTGTAGTTTTACCTGGGTCGAATGTGTCTTTTTTTGTAGTATACAATGGAATATGATGTGATAGTCCAAATATCAATGTTTCCGAGACGAAAGAGAGCAAATCATGCCAGCAGCACTCGAAGGAATCCGTGTTTTAGATTTGACGCAAATTATGGCAGGGCCATTTTGTACTATGTTACTGGCAGATCTGGGAGCCGAGGTGATCAAAATCGAAAACCCGCGAGGTGGTGATGATTCGCGGCGTATGGCGCCGCCTTCCTATCATGGAGAATCGGCTGCATTTATTGCAATGAATCGAAACAAGTATGGAATCGCCATTGATATTCGCACGGTAGCTGGAAAAGAAGTGTTGTGGCGTCTTCTTGAGAAGGCAGATGTTTTGGTGGAGAATTTCCGTCCAGGAACAATGGCGCGGCTTGGTTTTGGGTATGAAGAGGTACATAAGAGATATCCTGCACTGGTGTATTGCTCTGTTTCTGGTTATGGGCAGACAGGACCTTATCGAGATCGTGGCGGTTTCGATTTGGTGGCGCAAGCTATGAGCGGAGTGCTATCGGTCACTGGCTCACCTGAGGAACCTGCCAAAGTTGGTGTACCTATCAGCGATCTCAATGCAGGACTGTATGCAAGCCATGCAATCCTGGCGGCACTTCTTTCGCGTATGCGTACAGGCGAAGGCCAGTACATCGATACCTCACTCTTCGAGGCAGCATTGGCATATACTATTTGGGAATCAAACGAGTATTGGGCTACTGGAACTGCTCCCCAACGCCTGGGAACCGCCCACCGCTTATCAGCTCCTTATCAGGTATTCGCAACGGCAAATGGCTGGATTGCTATTGGTGCGGCGAATCAGCGCAACTGGGAAAAGCTCGTCCAGGCGTTGAATCGTTCTGACCTGTTGCAAAATCCAAGCTTTGCCACGAACGCTGATCGTATGGCACATCTAGGGGAACTCGTGGAAACACTCACCGCGACTCTGAAGACGCGCAAGACAGAAGCATGGTTGCAGGTGTTAGATGAGGTAGGTGTTCCATGTGGACCGGTATTAACACTCGACGAGGTCTATCAGCACCCGCAGACACAAGCTCGTACGATGGACATTGAGGTGCAGCATCCTGTTGCGGGGAATGTCCATGCCATTGGCTTTCCTGTGAAGTATTCCGGCACGCCTGGACATATGTATCGTCCGGCGCCAGTATTGGGGCAACATACGCTTAGCATCCTAGAGTCGCTTGGATATAGTCCCGAACAGCGTTCTCAACTTGAGACTGATGGGATTGTGCTTGACGCGCATCTGCATATAAAATAGGTTCATCATTGGAAAATATGTGTGATCTGACCTAGCGCTTTCCGCGTATTGTTGATGAGTCTAATAGTACCCAAGGAAAGAGAGGGCAATATGAAGCGCTTACACATCCTTTTCAGCCTTAATTCTCTGGCAGTTGTGCTGGTCAGTATCGAACGCTTTTCCTTTACCACTCACGTCCTGTTACAACCCTATCAGTTTCTCAGGCTACACGAAGCGATACAGATTACCGTGCTGATCCTTGCGACGGCAATTATCCCCTTTTTTCTGCTCAAGGAAGTCACCAGCGATTTCTCGCTTTTGATCAAGGGCAGGAAGAGCAACATGTTTTTGGGAGTTGCATTTATCATAGGTATATACTTGTATGCCAGTGGAAATGCGTTCCACGAGCTAGCAAGCTTCCTGTTTAATCAATATTGCAATGTCAACGCGATCTCAGGGCAACTCTGCGGGAGTTTGTTCTTCAATGATTATTATACGGGGAATGTGTTGTATTTCGTGGGAGCATTTCTCTTCACGATTGCGCTCATTCTGCTTGAGGTATCTCAACCGCGCATTGTGATGACAAAGCGAGATGTGTGGTTGCTTGTGCCGAATTGCCTGATTTATGCTCTCGCAATTGTTGCTTACGCGGGCTTTGACCGTGTACTGGTTGGATTGGTCTACTCGGTAATTACGACTCTTGTCGTTCTTGGTATTCTCTTCATCAACAGAAAAGAGGTGCCACGTCTGCCTGTCACGGATTACACGGCGCTTACCTATATAGTAGGAACGTTGGTTGCGTGTCTTGTGCGTTTCCATTGAGAGGCCATTCTTTGTAAACGCATCACCATCAATCATCTAAGAAGCCAGTATAGGTAGCACATTATTTTCTATGTGTGTTCAGCGTGCCTCAAAATCCATTCCAGAGGTTCTATGTAAATGCTTCTAAATATGTTCTGGAACGGCACATCGCGTAACTGACAAGGGGGAGAAACTTCACTATGGACAACTTCGCCGAATCTGCGCGAATACGCTGCAACGAGCTTTGTGTGCTCCACACGTTTGTGCTCATAGAGATTGAGCGCGTTTTCTATCGCAGTCTCTTCTTGTAGACATTGTACCAGTGTCACGGCGTCTTCTAGCGACTGGCAAGCGCCTTGCCCCAGATTGGGGGTGATGGCGTGAGCGGCATCTCCTAATAGAACTACTCTACCTCTGCGCCATTGGTCCAGTGGTTCCAACTCGTTGAGGTCGGTGTGAATGATCGTGTGCGCATGTGTTGCCTGGATGATTGATGGAATGGGTTCATGCCAATTCTTGACGGACTCGTAGATCTGTTGCTTCTTTTCGCTGGCCGTGCCCTCTAATCCACCTCCGGGAGGGGCGTTCCTGGTAAAAAACCAGTATGCTCTGCCATGACTGATCGGTATGAGGCCGACCCGCTGCCCGACGCCCCAGGTCTCGCTGGCTATGCCCTCTGCGAGTTGTGCATCGTGTACCTGCGCTACGCCGCGCCAGGATGACTGCCCGACCAAGCGCAACCTGGAGGCGCTGAAGAGCTGCTGCCGGATGACTGAATGCACGCCATCCGCGCCAATTAGCAGATCACCGTATACTTCACGTCCATCCGCGAATTGCGCCCACACTCCCTCGCTATCCTGTCTGAAGCTAACGCATCTTACTCCCAGAAGGATCGTTGTCTCTCCTACGGCCTGCAACAATACTCCTTGGAGGTCGCCACGATGAAGATGGATGAGAGACGCATTCTTCCCAGCACCAAGCTGATCTATTTGTACCTTCGCCAGCAACTCGCCAGTCGTCGCACGAATAGCACGATATTTCGCTGGCCTGCCGACAGCTTGTATAGCGTCTGCTAGACCGATTCGTTGCAATGCGTGCAAGGCATTTGACCAGATCGCCAGCCCGGCTCCAACTTCTTTGATTGCTGCGACCCCTTCAAATGTCTCGACATCAAAGCCAGCTTGCCGTAATGCGAGCGTTGTGGCTAGTCCTCCAACGCCGCCACCAATAACAAGTATCTTGCGAAGCTTCATGTATTCTTCTCGTGCAATATTGAAGAACGCTGATCGGGTACATCGGTGCGCTGCTGAGCCATGAGCCGCACGCCATAGCCGGGTTCAACGTGTAACTTTCCATCGCTGGCAATGCAGACTCCGCGTAGCCACGTTTGGAGAATATGGCCTCGCGTGGTGATTCCAACGAAAGGAGAGTAATCGGTTGCCATATGACCAAGCGAGAGATCTGTTTCGGCAGAGGGATCGACGAGGAGAAAATCGGCGTCTGAGCCAACTGCGATGGCACCTTTGCGCGGCCAGAAGCCGAAGATACGGGCAGGAGTTTCAGCCGTTATACGGGCAAGAGTGGTCAGGTCCAGTTGACCTGCAAGGGCAGATGAGAGCAGGAGAGGAGTGCGGAACTCTACACTGGGAATGCCATTGGGAATCAGTCGAAAGTCGTCGCGGCGGGCAGCTTTCTGACTGCGGTTGAAGCAATTGTGGTCTGTTGAAACGATATCGAAGGTGCCATTGTGAAGACCCGTCCAGAGAGCTTCCTGATGGTCGTGCGAACGGATAGGCGGTGAACAGACCCATAGCTCGCCATCTGGGCGCTTATAGGTCGAGTCGTCGAGGAATAAGTAGTGTGTGCAGGTTTCGGCGTACACGCGCTCTCCACGCAAACGCCGCTCGCGCACCACGGCGGCTCCATTTGCGCTGGAGACATGTACGATATACACGGGAATGCCGACCTCAGCGGCAAGGTCACAGATGCTACGGACGGCGTCGGCTTCGGCCAGAGATGAGCGCGAGAGCAGGTGAGCATAGGGGCTGAGATTACCGGCGGCAACGCAATCGGCAATGCCCTTCTGAATCAAGCTTTCGGTCTCACAATGAACGAGCACAAGTTGCTTGGCAGAGCGAGATGCCTCCATAGCCGATTGGATCTGGCCCAGGTCCAGGCCAATCGTATCACAGTAGGCGCTGAAGAGCTTGACTGTACTGATGCCGTGGGACGGCAATTGGGCCAGTTGGGTGAGGGACTCGGCAAAGCGGTCGCGCACCACGCACGCATGAAAATTGTAGTCAACCACCGCTTGTCCACATGCCTCGCGATAACGCCGTTCGAGCGCATCAAGGGTCGTCTCGCCAGAACGGGGGATAGCGAACTCCACAAGCGTTGTCGTACCGCCTAGCGCGGCAGGCAGTGTACCAGTATAAAAGTCGTCAGTCGTCTTCTGGATCGAGCTAAATTGCATGTTAATATGGACATGGGGATCGACGCCGCCGGGCAGAACAATCAGACCTTCTGCCGATATCGTGTGTTTTCCCGTTAGCTCACCGGGCACAGAGATGGCGTGGAAGCTGCCATCCTCACCAATACCAAGATCAGCCCGGCATGGCCCCTGGGGAAATACAACAAGGCCGCCCTGTATGACCGTATCAAGCATATACTTCTCCCTCTATTGGCACTTTAGTACGACGCTAATCTCACGTTTCCTGTGTGAATGGGGTGCCACAATTGAAGCAGTAACGGTGGGTGGCAGGGGCACGAGTATCGCAGGAGCCGCAAATCTGCATGAGTTTCTTGATATCGATAGGTTGCCCGCCCCTCTTTTCAATGCTCTCGCGGTAGAGATCAACACATTCATTACAAATATGGACACCACCCGGCCCTGCTGTGAGTCGGAGGACTTGGTCCTGGCTTTGCCCACAGAAGGTGCAATGAGGGATGGTGTTGCTCTCTTGGTTGTTGTTTGACATAGGTCTTCTGCCTTCCTCTTCTGCGCGTTTTCTCACCTTCACCAGAAGGAATCTCATACATCGGCTCTCTGGTTTTGCTCCTATTCTGTGACAAGGCGCTCTGTATGTCAAGGCCACAGTAGGCTCGAACAGGCAATTCTTGCCCGCTGGAATCCATGAAGCATGTCCCAGTAGCAGATGAGTTAAATCAGAGCCATATTTCCTTCGGCTAATGCGGTACGAAAGGTGTTGAACTATGAGGTATACTGAATGTCGTGACAAGAACTGTTCGTAATAGAGAGAGCATAAATCAGAATGGATCAAGAATATATAGAGATTCGCGGTGCCCGCGAGAACAATCTCAAAGATGTCTCTTTGAGGCTACCTAAGCGCAAAATCACCATTTTTACTGGCGTATCTGGTTCGGGAAAGTCATCAATTGTGTTTGATACTATTGCGAACGAGGCACAGAGGTTGTTGTTTGAGAATTTCAGCATGTTTATTCGCAACTTTCTGCCGCGCTATCCACAGCCAGATGCCGACGCGATTGAGAATTTGAGTATGGCGGTGATTGTTGACCAGAAACGCCTGGGTGGTGGAGCGCACTCGACGGTAGGCACAGTTACTGACATTGCTCCGGTGTTGCGCCTGCTCTTTTCGCGGGTTGGCAAACCTTATGTAGGCTATGCGAATGCCTTTTCTTTCAATGATCCTCAGGGTATGTGTCTGGAGTGTAATGGTTTTGGTCGCACGATCGGAGTTGACCCGGAAGCACTTATTGACAAAACAAAGTCTTTGAGTGAAGGTGCCATCATTGCCCCCGGATTGGCTGGTTGGGAGCGTGATCTCTATAGTCGTTCTGGCTTGTTTGATAATGACAAGAAGTTGGCCGCTTATACGGCAGAGGAGTTGGACCTGCTGCTTAACAGTGAACCACGTAAATACAAGCTGGCTATTGGCAGCAAGGAGATGAATGCTACCTACGAAGGCTTGATTTTCAAATTTAACCGTAAATTTATTACGAGAGATATTCAAACTCTGTCGGAACGCACCCGGCAAAAGGTTGAGCCTTTTTTAAACTTGGCCCTTGCCCACTTTGCAAAGGTGCCCGGCTTAATCAAGCTGCACTGAATTGCAAGATCAATGGCTACAGTATTGCTGAATTGTCATCTATGGAGGTCGATGAGCTGATAGGGGTGGTCAGGGAAATCCAGGAGCCGAGAACTGTACCAATGATTCGGACGTTGACCGAACGGCTGCAACACTTGGTGGATATTGGCTTGGAGTATCTAAGTCTAGATCGGGCAACCGATACGCTATCCGGGGGAGAGTCACAGCGCGTCAAGATGGTCAAGCATCTCAATGGTAGCCTTGTGGATGTGATGTATATTTTTGACGAACCAAGTATTGGGCTGCATCCGCGTGATGTCCACCGCTTGAACGAGCTACTAAAGAAATTATGCGATAAAGGCAATACGGTAATTGTGGTGGAGCATGATCCTGATGTTATAAAAGAAGCTGATTATCTTGTAGATATGGGTCCATATGCCGGGAGTGAAGGTGGTAAGGTCGTTTACGAAGGCGATTTTGCTGGTCTACTCAAAGCTGACACCCTCACTGGCAACCATTTGCAGTCTTCGAGACCGATCAAGGATGTATTCCGGCAGGCGACTGGTGTTCTGTCGATAGTTCATGCCAGGGTCAATAATTTGCGGGATGTTAGTGTAAACATTCCTACTGGCGTGCTGACAGTAGTCACCGGGGTAGCAGGCTCAGGCAAGAGTTCGCTCATCAATGAAGCCTTCCTTCGCCAGCACCGAGAGGCGGTGGTGATTGATCAATCGTCCGTAGGTACGTCCAGCCGTTCTAATCCTGCGACCTATACTGGCATTATGGACGATGTGCGCAAAGCTTTCGCGGCGGCCAACAATGCTGATGCTGGCCTGTTTAGCTTTAACTCCAAAGGTGCCTGTTCCAATTGTCAGGGCCTTGGTGTTACCTACGCTGACATGGGATTCCTTGAGGGAGTAAAGCTCCCTTGTGAGGTGTGTGGTGGAAAGCGCTTTAGAGATGAAGTTCTGGTCTACACCTTGAACGGGAAATCTATTGCTGATGTCCTGAGCATGACCATTCGCCAAGCTCTAGAGTTTTTTACAATCAAAGAAATGGTGCCCAGGCTTCAGGCGATGAGCGATGTGGGCTTGGACTACCTGACGCTCGGCCAACCCTTGAGTACCCTCTCTGGCGGTGAATGCCAGCGGATAAAACTAGCCAGCGAACTCCACAAACAAGGCAGTATCTATGTCATGGACGAGCCTACGACTGGGCTGCACTTATCGGATATTGGTCGCCTTCTCATTATCATGAATCGACTGGTAAATGGTGGGAATACCGTGATTGTGATTGAGCACCATCTGGATGTGATTCGCAACGCCGACTGGATCATCGATATGGGTCCCGAAGGTGGCAATAAAGGTGGCAGGGTCATCTTTGAGGGTACACCACGACAATTACGCGGCGCAAAGCATTCACTGACAGGCCAGTATTTGCACTAATCAGGAGATCAGTTTCAGATGGCCTGGGTGCTCGCTTTGTTGGGCTACACGATGTTGCGAGAGCCTAAAGCGGCTATGCCTATCGTTGAGGAAAGCCTAGCATTATTCCGCGAACTGAATCATCAACCAGGGGCAGGAGCTATTGGTGCGTTGGGCCAGCCACAACAAGCTGTACGTTTGCTTGGTGCTTCAGAAATAGCCTTGGAGAGATTGGGAGCCTTCCACCAACCGAATGACAAACGGGAGATAGATGGCTTAATCGCCGCTGTGCGTGCTCAACTCGATGAAGTGACCTTCCAGGCTGCCTGGGCTGAGGGACGCGAACTGACACTAGAACAAGCCGTAGCTCAGGTACTTGCTGAGTGAGGTGTTAGGAGAAGGGCATTTCAGATTGGAACCCTTTTGCCCAAGAAGGCGAAGTTAGGTATACTATAGATTAGTGAACATTCGTCAATTACGTTTTAGTTACATAACCAGTAATCAGTCAGATGGGAAATGCAAAGGAGTTGTAACGTGACAGAAACAATGCAGTGGACAATCGATGGCCAACGTGGGCATATTACCGTTCAAGAGTGGCCCAACGAGCGTGCGCAGTGGTTGGCAGTGCTGGCACATGGCTATGGCGAACATGTCGGGCGCTATGAACACGTTGCTGAGGCGTTGCGCCAAGCCGGTGCGGCAGTCGTCGGACCTGATCACCAGGGACACGGAATATCAAACGGCGAACGCGTGGTGATTGAGGATTTCGAGGAGGTGGTGACCGATCTGCACATGGTTACGCTGCACGCTTCGGAGAAGTACAGTGGTCTGCCTGTGGTACTCATCGGTCACTCGATGGGCGGGATGATTGCGGCACGCTATGGGCAGCGATACGGCCACGCGCTGGTCGCGCTGGTTCTCTCCGGGCCAATGTTTGGAGCACGTGCGCTGGTGGAGCAACTGCTTTCGCTAGACCCTATTCCTGACATTCCTCTCGATCCAGCTGCTCTATCGCGTGACACCTCGGTGGGAGAAGCCTACGCGAGCGATCCGCTGGTTTGGCATGGCCCATTCAAGCGTCCCATGCTTGCGGCCATGAAACGCGAGCTAGACATCATCGATGCCGGGCCATCGTATGGGACCCTCCCGCTGTTGTGGATTCACGGCGAACTGGACCCGATGATTCCTCTTGCTGCCACACGCCCTGTGATTGAACACCTGCACGGGTCCCACTTTGAGGAACATATTTACTCTGGGGCGCTGCACGAGATATTTAATGAGACGAACCGTGCTGAGGTCATCGCTGATGTAGTGTCCTTTGCGCAGCGTATGCTCTCCCAGAAGTAGCACGAAGCACGCTTCTTTTAGGTATGGGGTGAGATGCTTCAACGGGTGAGCAGTGTTCCTCCAATGCCCCCTTCTAAGAGACGTTGGAAGAATACTACACACCTTCACAAGCCCTGCTATTTTGGGGTCAGTGCTGGGGGGTGAGTCATGTTTGGCGAATGGTATTGCGGGCGGAAAAGGCGTGTGAAATACCGTTTTCATCGTGCTGTGCATCTTTCCAATCATCATTTGGGCGAAAAATGATCTTTATTGTGCCTGTAATGACGCGTACCCAACACAACCATAAGGCTTGACCTTATCATTGTCAATTGTTACAATGGCATTGATTTCAGTCTTTGCACTGTTTTTTGCAATGAAATCGGGAGGAGTGACTTAACACGATGTTCTTTATGATAAATTTGAATGGAGAGCCTAAAGCAGCAGTACAAGACAAGGGAAAACTTTTTGAATGTCTAATTGCAGAACTCTTGAACCATCTTGGATATCAAGATATAGAGCTTAGAAGTATTGCTGGAGGCAAAGAGTATGATATAAAGGCTAAAGCAACTCTTGGAGGTAGGATACTTATAGGACAAGCTAAGGCGTGGGATAAAACAATCCCTTCAAAAGATATAAGTGAGTTTGTTGGAAGTTTGGATAATGAGGATATACCAGATGATGCAATGGGTCTTTTCATATCTTTAACTGATTTCACCCCCCAAGCCACCCAGTATATTTCTAAGTTGAAGAAGAACAAAAGAGAGCGTATTTGGTCTATAGTTGGTGATGAAATATTTGTGTTACTACTCAGGTCTGCTAGAGAGAAGGAAGGAGGGGATGGCC
>JRHI01000834.1_pt1 | contig 30596 bp, 21 predicted proteins | sample 215371 | NCBI WGS metagenome assembly JRHI01 (sample SAMN02929681, study PRJNA255918) | sediment metagenome | biome: cave system; feature: Ice Cave; material: Sediment; isolation source: sediment from deep within a dark volcanic ice cave with no known source of... ...
CCGAACGCCTCTGCCTCGATCCCGCCCTGCGGGCCGTGGTGGGCGGCCGGGCCAAGGACGCGCAGGCCGCTTCTACCAGCGAGATGGCCCGGTTCGAGACCCAGACCCTCAGCACCAAGGACAACCTGAAGTTCCTGATGGACCTCCCCGGGAGGTGGATCGATCAGGCGCATCACCACCGCAAGCTCAAGATGCTCATCCTGGACATGGACAGCTCGGTGAGCGAGGCCTACGGCCATCAGGAAGGCACGGCCTACAACGGCCACTTCGGCTGTACCTGCTACCACCCCCTCTTCCTGTTCAACCAGTTCGGCGACCTGGAGCGCGTCCTGCTCCGGCGGGGCAACCGTGGCAGCGGCGGTGGTGGCGGCACGGGCAGAAGCAGCGTGACTACCGACTGTCTTTTTTCTCACAACCAGGCCATCGGCGGCACGGCCCTGGCGACTGCAACCGCCATTGCGGCCACAGCCTTTGGCGGGCTCGGCACGGGCGGCGGAAGCGGCGGCCTCGTCAAAGACTCGTCGTTCTCGAACAACCAGGCCATCGGCGGCGCTGCCGCTGCAAACCTTGCTTTTTCTCCCAAAAAGTACACCCTTTTTACCAATGCGTTCGCGCAAGGTGGCGACGGTGCGGGGGGAGGCCTCGTACTGTCAGGCGATAGCATGGGCAACGCGTTCAACCACAACCAGGCCATCGGCGGCGCGGCCACCGCAAACGGCGCCCCTGCGAATCCGACACTGAATGTGGTTGTATACGGTGCGCAAGCAGGCTCTGGCGACGGCGGTGGCATTTTTACGGATTCAGTCGCCTCGAGGATCATCGGAAATGCATTCACCGCCAACCAGGCCATTGGCGGGGACACCACCGTCGAAAGGGGCTTTTTCATTCCCGCTGCTGGCGGCGATGGTCAAGGCGGGGCTGTTTGCCAGTTCAGTTCGGGCAAAATGACGGTCACCGACAGTCTATTTACCGGCAATCAAGCCGTTGGCGGACTCGGCAACTCTGTCGTCGCTGATGATGGTGGCGCCGGAGCGGGTGGCGGCATCTTTTTTTCAGGCGATCTCACGATCAATACCTGTGAGCTTATTGGTAATCAAGCTTTAGGCGCGGCTGCCAGCGCCAGCATGTTGGCCGCTGGAGGTCCCGCCAGTGGTGGCGGCATCTATAGCCCGGGTTCGGGAGCGCTCATAGTCAATGGCAGTGAACTCATAGCGAACCAGGCAGTTGGCGGAGTCGGTGTTGCTACTGGTCCCATGCGCCTGAATTTCGGCTCTGGCGGAAGTGCGGGGGGGGTGGAATCTATCGCGATTCCCTATATTTTGGGCCCGTGGGGCCTGTCACCATCACCGGGAGTACGCTTACCGAGAACTTGGCCATTGGGGGTGCGGGCACCGCCACGGGGATTTCCAGCAAAGGCCTTGGCGGCAGTGCGTTTGGCGGGGCCATTGGCGAGTACTCTCCGCTTACTGATCCCCAGCCGGGTGGATTAACCGTGATCGATAGTATTTTCTCGAGCAACCAAGCCGTCGGGGGCGCCGGCACCGCGGCGGGGGATTCCAGCTTTTTCGGCTTCGGTTTCTACTTCACCCAGGGCAGCGGTGGTAGCGCCGAAGGCGGCGGCATCGCGTATGCATTCAGATTCTTCGGACTCGCTCCAAGCGGATTCACCATAACGAATAGCATTTTCAGCGACAATCGGGCCGTCGGAAGTGACGGCGTTGGGACCGGAAAGATTAGCCTTGGATTTGGAGGCGCAGCCGTTGGGGGGGGCCATTTTTCACGCGTTGACTGACGGTTTCACCGTTTACGGCAGCGAGTTCACAAACAACAAGGCCATCGGCGGTGCCGGGACCGCTGTTGGAGACTTCAGTACGGCCCTTGGCGGCTCGAGCCTGGGAGGAAGCATCTACAGCTTCTCTAACGACTTTATTTACTCGCTGGGTGAAGCCGATTTCACGATCACCGGAAGCAAGTTCATCGACAACCAGGCGGTCGGCGGGGCCGCCAGTGCCATCGGTCGCCTTAGCTTTGGCCGTGGCGGCGACGGTGTGGCCGGGGCCATCCTTGAGTTTTTGGTTGGTGGCAAAGCTGCTTGTTCGGACACAGGAAGACGACCTGCTCCCCAAAGGCCCGGCGACGATACTCTCCGATCAGCAGACCGACCAGGGTTTTGCCCGACCCTGTGGGCAACTCGATTGCCAGATTCTTCTCCTGCTGGTGGTCCTGAGCGTACTTGTCGAGCAGCTTCTCTTGGTGCCCCCATAGAAACTTGATCGACGGGTCGTGCCGCAGATCACGGAACAAAAGCGCAGGGGAGTCGGGCTTCGGCTCTTTTGGGGTCGAGACTCGGAACAATGCCATCGCAACCTCCAGAAACTCAACTGTCCCTTCAGGCAACACCAGGGGTGGCGGCTCCCTCTTTTTTGACACCGGCACCGCCTACCGGGTTTTGCCAGGTTCGGACCACTTTTCAATCTGCTGGCAATTTTATCCGTGGCGGCCTCCCTTGCCCGCCTGTACGACAGCGGAAATAATTCAGGTGGATTCTTGCTTCATCAAGACGGGCCGAGGGAGCTTCCCCGACGAGGCCCACCAACCGGCTGCCCGGCAGCACGGTGGTCGAAGAAGCGGCAGCGCAGGCTGCGACGATGAAGGCGGTTCGGTGCCGCCTTCGACTTGGAGGCCGTGAACCGCAAGGAGAACCCCATGTCGTTCCCAACACGGCGCACCTTTCTTCAATCCGTCGCCGCCGCCCTCGCTTCATTTTTCCTGCCCAGGAGTCTGCGTGCTGGAGAAAACTCCAGGTCGTTCTGGTTCATTCACACCCCAACCGGGGAAGCATGGGCCGGTGCTGATCCCTGGGCCTGGTCGCTGGAAAACGCACGGCAGCCGACCCTCGAACGTGCCCGTGAGCGGCTGCTGACGCTCGACGCCGCTGACCCGCAGTGGGTGATCAGCCTCGTCACCCGGCGCTGCAAACTGAACCTCCTTGAGCTTCGACCTGAACGGGTCGTGGTCCACCATTGGGGCGAACAGGGGCGGGCGGACTTGCGCCACTGCTTCAAGAAGCACGACCTAGCCCGGACGGGCGTCCGTGTCAGCTTGATCGACCGGAAACGAGAAGCCACCACGGTCCAGACCGGCGATTAATTCTTTTACAGAGCGTGATTGTCCTAGATATTCCCGCTCCATATTTACCTGGGGAAGTGGCGACGGCGAGCCATTGAGGAGCCGGACGACTGGACGCCAGCCCCGTGCAGCGGCTCCAGCTACTGCTGAGAGGGGATTGAGCCGGGCCTCATCCCGTGGCCGGTGCTGAAGTCGGCCTGGCGGCACGAAAACGCACCGCTCTGCCAGAACTGCGACCGGCCCACGCTCCTGACCGCCTTCGGCTACTTCGCTTGTGGCTTTTACAAGCGAGGGTCGAGAGTCGTTCGCATCTGCCCACTGTGCAGTAAAAGGTTCGAGGACCGCTCGCCGTGGGACGGCCCGGAATGGATGCTGGCCAACCTGGACCAGCCGCTGCTGCCCAGCGCTGACAGGATGTTCGGGCATCCGGTGAAGTGGGTACTACCCTGGACGGCGGAAGGGCAGACCCATCAACTGAAGCTGCGGCAGGAGAGCATTCAGACGTAGGAGGTACACCCGCCGCCGGGCTGGTCAGCGAAGTTGCGCAGCAGGAGCGATACAAAGACCCATGACCGAAGGACGCATCATCGCCATCGGAGACATCCACGGCTGCCCGGCGGCGCTGGCTGCCTTGGTCCGGGCCATCGACCCTACGGCACTCGATACTCTCGTTTTCCTGGGCGACTTCATCGACTGGGGGCCGGACAGTCGGGGTGGGCTGGAACAGGTGATCGCCCTGGCCGAGCGCTGCATCGTGGTGCCGCTGCTGGACAATCACGAGGAGATGTTGCTCGCCGGCCTCGAAGGGCAGTTCGAACTGCGCTACTGGCTCAAGTTCGGGGGCACGGAGGCCCTGGCTTCCTACAGCTACCGAGGCGGGCCGGAATTTCGCACCGCCGACCTGCGGGCCTTGATCCCTGTCGAGCATCTTGAGTTCATCAAGGGCAGCCGGGACTACTTCGAGGCAGTTGGGCACATCATCGTTCACGCCTACTACGAACCCGACCGACCCCGGCACGAGCAGCGCTGGGGCGGTGGGCCTCCCTGCCGCCGATCCCGAAGCCGCACTGCTCCGGCGAGATGGCCGTCGTGGGCCACACGCCGCGGAAGAGCGGCGAGGTTCTGGACCTGGGCTACCTGAAGTGCATCGACACCTTCTGCCACGGCGGGGGCTGGCTGACGGCGCTGGAGGTTGGCACCGGGAAGGTCTGGCAAGCGAACATGCCGGGGGAGTTGCGGACTTGATCGACTTGGCTTTCGCCCGCCCTGAGGCCCCTTACGACGATTGGCCGGGGATGGGCGGCGGCGGGGTACTCATCGGCGCAGGCGGCCTGCCGGTCAGAGGCACGGGTGGCGGCGGTGTTGCCAAGGGTCCGGGCAGTGGCGGGGGAGTCGCGCTCGGCGCGACCGGCGGCGCCGGTGGCATGACGGCAGGCGGCGGCGCGGCCAACGTGTTCCGAGGCGCTGGTGGTGGCGGCGCGGCTGTGCTAGTGGGTGCCGGATAAATGTTCGTGCTCTCTTCCTTGACCACTGGCGATGCCAAAGTGCTGCTGCGCAGCTCAGCCCTGAAGATTACCTGACCCGGCTGCAAGGCCTGCACCTGCACCGTGTACGTCAGCGTCTGCCGTGGCGGCAGTGAATCGACCGGGGGGAAGTTTACCTTCTGGCCCTCGATCTTTGCCTTTGCCGGACCGTCGGTACGCAGGATCTTCAACTCCGGCGGCACGATGGCGGTCACCTGCACCTGATCGCCCGGCAGCGAACCCTGGTTCGTCACATCGATCTGGTACATCGTCTTGCCGTTCAACTCCACCGGATCGACCGTGTCGGCAACCGCGAGGTGGAACGCCGGCAGACCGCGGATCTCCAGGGCCGACTCACCCCGCACCTCGACGCTCGGCGCGGCGCCGGCCACGGCCAGGTTGACCGTCCGCGGCGTCAGCTTCACGCAGCGCGCCTTCACCTGTACCGTGCGCTGATCGCCCGCGTGCAGCGTACCCAGGTTCCAAATCACCTGTCCATTGTTGAGCGCGCCGCCGCCGGTCGCGCTCTCGAAGGTCACCTCCGGCGGTAGCACATCGCGCACCACGACGTTGTCGACCGCTACCTGGCCGGTGTTGCTCACCTGAATGCTCCAGTCCGCCGGTTGGCCGGCATAGCGCGCCGCCGGGCCGGTCTGCTGGATCTTCAGCTTTGCTTCTTCCACAACGACGGGGTGCTCGGCATTCGCGGTCAGGCCTCCGTCGGCACCGGCGGTGACACGACAGACCAGCTTGCCTTTCGTGTGCGGTACCAGCGCTAGCCGCACCGTCTTGCTCTGCTGCGCCGCCAGCGTTCCGACCGCCAACTCGAGCGGATTCGCCTTCGACTCGTGCTCTAGCCCCTTGTCGAACGCAGCGTTGAGATGCACGTTGGTCGCCGGCCCGCTGCCCGCGTTGGTAACGGTGATCTCATAGGCGATCGGCGCGCCGATGACGCCGCCGGTCGGCCCCGTCTCCAGCACCTTGAGCTGGGGCACGACGATCTCCGTCCTCGCCTGCTTCTGGTCCTTCAGGCCATCGTGGCTGATCACGGTGGCGGCATGGACCATGGGACCGGGCTGCGTGGAACGGAAGACGACCTGGATCGTCCGGCTTTGACCGGGCGGCAGATCGCCGAGGGCCCAGATCAAGTCGGCGCCCTCGGCGTTGGCCGCCGGCTCGGAACGCAGGTATTGCATACCCGGCGGAATGGTTTCGTGGACCGTCAGGAACGGGCTGCTCACCTGTCCCTTGTTCGTGACGGTGAGCACGTACGGGACTTCCATGTTGACGCCCGCGGTGGGCGGCCCTTCCATGAGCAAGCTCACCTGGGGCGCCTGCCATTCCTTGGTCGTCTCGCCGCGCGCGATGACGGTGCCCGAGCCCGCCGGCAGGTTGGGATCGGGCGGCCGGATGATCTCGATGCCGATGCGGTTGATTCCCATCACCGGCGCCACCTGCGTCAGCGTGGCGGTGGCGTTGCCGTTCAGGTCGCTGATCGCCACCGCATCCTGAGTTTGCCCCGGCAAGAACCGCGCGGGCGGGCCATCCAGGATCTTGTAGTGGACGCGATAGCTCGCTAACGGCTGATGGTCGGTATGCCGGGTAATACTGGTCGTGAAGACGTGCTGCGTGCCGGCCCGGTCGACGGCCGCCTTCGGGAAGGCCCATTCGGCATCGACCCAGTGCGTCGTCACAAACACCTTATGACTATCCCAATTGGGGATGTCCGGGACGTAGACGGTGACGTGGCTGTCCCCTTCGATGGCCGAACTCACGGCGCACCACGTCTGGCCCGGCCTCAGGATAATGTCGTCCGTGGGGTTGCCGTTGTTGCGGCTGACACGGGCGTCGGCGGACGCAGTGTAGCCGACGGCATAGCGGCTGTTGATCTTGTGGCCGCGGTCGGTGAGCGAGCCGTTGTCGTCCACCTCGATGACGTTGCCGACGCCGTCGAGCATCCACTCGACGCGGCAGCCACGACAAGGCTGGCCGAGTTCATCGTAGAGACTGGCGACGAGTACATGCTGCGTGCGGACTGGCGTGGTGACCTCGACCGGGACGACTTCGAGGCGAACGGGGCGCGGAGCGCCGGTGAGGACGCCGAGGCCAAGGGGACCGGAGTTGCCGTGAGGGTCGCTGCTGCCGAACAGACTCAAAGAAGAGCGCTGCGTCATGCCGGAGCAGCCGAGAGTGGCCGCTAGCATGAGAAGGGTCAGACGCCGCAGCACGTGTCGCATGGCAGGGTCTCCGCGAGAGCGGGCCGAAGGGCGAGCGTCGCCCACTTTCCACCGTGGGCGCGGGATATAGACGCGAATAGGAATAATTACAAGACGAAGCGCCTGTCCCGGCAGACAATCCTTTCCTAATCCGCTATAGCATCTTCACGGTAGATGCCCTGGGCCCCTCCGACTGCACGGTGTACGCAACCTCGATGGAGAAGAAGACTCGCACAGGCTGGGTGGTCTCCGCCATCCGCACAGGGCTGCGGAATTACGGCTGGACCACGTTGCGGCGGGACGTGCTGGCGGGGCTGACCGTAGCCACGGTCGCGCTGCCGCAGTCGATGGCCTACGCTCTGATCGCGGGTATCGAACCAATCTACGGCCTGTACACGGCCATCATCATGACGGCGCTGGCGTCGCTCTTCGGCTCCTCCTCCCACCTCATCAATGGCCCGACCAATGCCATCTCACTCGTCGTCTTCGGCGCCGTCGCTGGCCTGTCCGCCAATCCGGACGCCCCCACGCCCATCGCCATCGTCGGCCTGCTTGCGGTCCTGGTCGGGTTTATCCAGATCGCCATCGCTCTGCTGCGCCTGGGTGACTTGACGCGCTACATTTCCGAATCGGTCATCCTCGGCTTCATGGCCGGCGCTGGCCTGCTCGTGGCCTTGACGCAGGTGCAGAACCTGCTCGGACTGAAGTCCCTCGGCACCGGCGAGAATCACCTGCTCTACCGACTCTGGCTGACCTGGTCGCAGGGCGGCCCGATTAGTTTCCGCTCGTTCGGTATCGGCCTCGCCACGCTGGCACTGGTATTTGGCCTACATCGAGTAAACCGCAAATTCAAGATCCGCTTGCCCGAATTGCTCCTCAGCCTGGTCGTGGTCTCGTTCATGGTGTGGCTGTTCCAGCTGGCGCCCGCAAGCGTGGAAAGACTGCACGTCGAGAAGCGCCTGCCGTCGCTGCAAATCCCGTCGTTCGCGCCTGAGCACATTCGCCAAGTCTGGGGCGGCGCCCTGGCCATTGCGTTGCTCGGCCTGGTCGAGGCGCTGGCCATCGCCAAGTTGATCGCGGCGCGCACTCGACAACCGCTCGATTTCAACCGCCAGTGCCTCGCCGAGGGCATCGCCAACCTGGGAGGGGGCCTGTTCCAGTGCATGCCCGGGTCCGGCTCGCTGACGCGCTCGGCGATCAATTTCTTTGCGGGCGGCGTCACGCGCCTGTCGGGGCTCTTTGCGGCGGCGGCGGTCGCGCTGACGCTGGTGCTGTTTGCGCAGCTGGCCGACTACGTCCCGCGCTCGGCCCTGGCAGGCATCCTCATGTGGACTGCGTATCGCATCGTGGATCGCAAACGTCTCCTCTACTGCCTGCGAGCAACGCGCTTTGACGCCGGTATCGCCCTGGCGACGGCTTTCGCGGCTGTATTCCTCAGCATCGAGTTCTCTGTCCTCATCGGGACGTTTTTGTCGTTCCTCTTCTTCGTGCCGCGGGCGTCCCGGTTGCATGCAAGCGAACTCGTCGTCAGCCCGGAACGGGCCGTGCGCGAGCGCCAGCCGGACGATCCGCAGTGCTCAAAGCTCGTGATTTTTAGCCTGGAAGGGAACCTGTTTTTCGGCGCCGCGCCGGAACTGGACGAGCACTTCGCAGAGCTGACGCGCCGCGCCAGGGCGGGGGCCAAGGTGATCGTGCTGCGTCTGAAGCGGGTCCGTAATCCCGACATGGTCTGCCTGGAGCTGCTGCAGCGCTTCGTGCAGGACATGCACATGCAGAAGGTGAAGGTGCTTCTGTGCGGCGTCCGCGACGATTTCGCGGTCGCGCTAAACAACTTGCATTTCCACAAGTGGCTGCCGCCCGAGTGCGTCTACCAGGAGGACGTCGCCGTCGGCTCCTCGACGCTCAAGGCGGTGCGCCACGCCTACGAGCTGCTCGCGGGCGATTTCTGCGCCACCTGCCCGCGCCGGAACGAAAAGGACGGTGACAGGGGCGAGTGGTATTACATGATCTGAGGACGTTTTCCCAGACCTTTCCGGCCTTTCCGGTTACAATCAGCCTCGGAGCCGTACAGCTGTGACGCGCAGCGGAGCGCGCAGCGGAGCGCGTAGCCCGCACTCCATTGCGGGTCGCGGCTACATGGGAGGCCGATCGGTTGCATGAGGGTAACCTGACATGTTGGGTCGCTGCATCGTCGTCGTTCTGGCCACTGCCCTGTCCGCGGCCTGCGTGCTGTCGGACCAGCCGAAGCCAATCAAGATCCTCTTCCTCGGCGACAATGGCCATCATCGGCCGGCCGAGCGCTTCCGCCAGCTACAGCCGGTCCTGGCGAAACGCGGCATTGACCTCACCTACACCGACAAGATGGAGGCCCTCAATCCCAAGGTGCTCGCCTCCTACGACGGCCTCCTGCTCTATGCAAACATCGACGCCATTGCTCCCGCTCAGGAACAGGCCCTTCTCGATTTCGTGGCCAAGGGCAAGGGCTTCATCCCGCTTCATTGCGCTTCGTACTGTTTCCGCAATTCCGCGAAATGCGTCGAGCTGATCGGCGCCCAGTTCCTCCGCCATGGGACCGGCACCTTCCGCACGGTCAACGCCGCGCCCGAGCATCCGATCATGAAAGGCTTTGGCGGCTTCGAGAGCTGGGATGAAACGTACGTCCATACAAAGCACAATGACAAGGACCGCACCATCCTCGAGTACCGCGTCGAGAACAAGACCCGGGAGCCGTGGACCTGGGCGCGAACGCACGGCAAGGGCCGCGTCTTCTACACGGCCTGGGGCCACGACGAACGTACCTGGGATAATCCCGGCTTCCAGAACCTCGTGGAGCGCGGCATCCGCTGGGCCGTCGGCGGCGATCCGCGCGCGGCGGGAATCGTCCCCGATCAGCCGACGATCACGCCTAAACGGACTGACGTGAAGCGACTCGAGTACGTCGAGGCGCGGGTGCCGTTCTATCCACCGGGCCCGCAGAAGGGCAAGATCGCCGAGCCGCTCACGAAAATGCAGAAGCCGCTCGCACCGGAGGAATCGGCCAAGCACTACGTGTACCCGACCAGATTCGAGTTGCAGCTGTTCGCCACCGAGGCACAGCTCGGCGGCAAGCCGGTCTCCATGAACTGGGACGAGCGCGGCCGGCTGTGGGTCCTTGTCACMGCCGACTATCCGAACGAATTGAAGCCGGAAAACGCGGGCCGCGACCGCATCCTGATACTGGAAGACACCGACGGCGATGGCAAGGCCGACAAGGTCACCGTCTTCGCCGACAAGCTGAGTATTCCCACAAGCCTGACGTTCTGGAACGGCGGCGTCATTGTCCATCAGGCGCCGCACACCCTGTACCTCAAGGACACCAACGGCGACGACGTGGCCGACGAGCGGCGCGTGCTCTTCAGCGGCTGGCACACCAATGACACGCACGCTGGACCGAGCAATCTGCAGTACGGCCTCGACAATTGGATCTATGGCATGGTCGGCTACGCCGGCTTCGACGGTGTCGTCGGCGGCGAGAAAATGTCGTTCCGCCAGGGGTTCTACAGATTCCGCCCGGACGCCTCGAAGCTCGAGTTCCTGCGCAGCACCAGCAATAACTCGTGGGGCGTCGGCTTCAGCGAGGAAGGCATCCTCTTTGGCTCGACGGCCAACGGCAATGCCAGCGTACACATGCCGATGGCGAACCGTTATTATGAGTCGGTGCGGGGCTGGTCGTCGCGCGTGCTCGGCACCATCGCCGACAGCAACAAGTTTTATCCGATCACCGATAAGATCCGGCAAGTAGATTTTCACGGCGGCTTCACGGCCGCCGCCGGTCATGCTCTCTACACGGCCCGCACCTATCCACCGGAGTACTGGGACCGCACCGCCTTCGTGGCCGAGCCGACAGGACACCTCGTCGCCACGTTCCAGGTAGAGTCGAACGGCACCAGTTTTCGCTCGCACTATGGCTGGAACCTGCTAGCCAGCGACGACGAATGGGCGGCCCCGATCATGGCCGAGGTCGGTCCGGACGGCAATGTCTGGGTGATCGACTGGTACAACTACATTGTGCAGCACAACCCGACGCCGCAAGGTTTCAAAACCGGCAAGGGCGGCGCCTACGAGACCGAGTTGCGCGACAAGAAGCATGGCCGTATCTATCGGGTAATCTGCAAAAACGCCAAGCCTACCGCGCCTCTGTCACTCAAGGACGCCAGTCCGGCGAAGCTCGTCGAAACGTTGAAGAACGACAACATGTTTTGGCGCAAGCATGCCCAGCGCCTGCTCGTCGAGCGCGGCAAACTGGACGTGCTTCCGGCGCTGGGAAAACTGGCGAGCGATTCCGGCGTGGATGCCATCGGCCTCAATCCGGCCGCGATTCACGCTCTCTGGACGCTCCATGGCCTCGGCGCGTTCGACGGTGCGCATCCGGAGGCGAGCGCAGTTGCCGTGGCGGCCTTGCGGCATCGCTCGGCGGGGGTACGCCGCAACGCCGTCCAGGTACTGCCGAACGGGGGCGATTTTGCAAAGGCGATCCTCGACGCCGGTCTGCTGAAGGACGCCGATCCCCAGGTGCGTCTCGCGGCGCTGCTCGCCCTTGCCGATCGGCCGTCATCGCCCGTTGTCGCGGAGGCGCTCGTCGCCACGCTGCAGGATGACGCGATCGTACAAGATCTCTGGCTGGCCGACGCCCTCACCGCGGCGGCCGCCGTCCAGCACGACGAGTTCCTGCCCGCCCTGGCACGGCACTGGACCGGCCCGCTGGCGGAAGCGCGCGTGGCTTTCGTTGAGCGCGTCGCGGACCACCACGCCCGCGGGGTGCCGATCCAGACGATCGGCGCGTTACTTGAAGCGCTGGCCGCCGGGCAGCCGCCGGTGGCTGAGGCCATCCTGGCTGGACTGGCCCGTGGTTGGCCGAAGGACCGGCCGGCGCCGCTGAACGCGGAAACGGAGCAAGTCATGGTGAAGCTGCTGCCGAGGCTGGCGCCGGCGGCGCGCGGCCAACTCGTGACGCTGGCCGTGCGCTGGGGGAGCAAGGCCCTCGACACCTATGCCGCGGAGATCGCCCGGGCGTTTCTGATTGAGGTACGCAACGAGAAGGAGAGCGATCAAAGCCGTAGAAAGGCGGCGGTCGACCTCATCGAGTTCCGCCGCAGCGATACGGCGGTAGCGAAGCAGTTGCTGGTCCTGCTCACACCGCGGACCTCGCCGGATCTCGCCCAGGGCTTGCTCGACGCCGTCGCCCACAGTGAGGCGCCGCAGGTCGGCGAGGCAGTGGTGGAGCTCTTGCCGTCACTGGCTCCGAGTGCGCGCTCCGCGGCACTGCGGGCGTTGCTTGGCCGGACCGACTGGACACCGCTGCTGCTCGGCGCCATCGAGAAGGGCAAGGTGCAGTTTGCCGACCTGACCCTCGATCAGAAGCAGGCCCTGGCCGGGCATCCGAACAGAGCAATCGCCAAAAAGGCCAAGGAACTGCTGTCCCATGGTGAAGGTTTGCCCAACCCCGATCGGCAGAAGGTGATCGACGAACTGATGCCGCTGACCCGGCGGACCGGCGACTCGGCAGCGGGTAAGCTGGTCTTCAAGAACATTTGCGCCAAGTGCCACACCCACAGCGGCGAGGGAGCGCAGATCGGTCCCGACTTGACCGGCATGGCGGTCCATCCCAAGGAGCACCTCCTTATCGAGATCATGGACCCAAGCCGCAGCGTCGAGGGGAACTACCGCCAGTACATCGTCACGACGAAGGAGGGCCGTATCTTCAACGGCCTGCTCGCTTCGGAAAGCAAGACCGCCATCGAGCTGATCGACGCCGAGGCAAAAAAGCACTTGCTCCTCCGCGAGGATATCGAGGATTTGCAAACGTCGCCGAAGTCGCTCATGCCCGATGGATTCGAGAAGCAGTTGAAGCCCGACGAAATCGCCAACCTCCTCGAATTCCTGACACAGCGCGGCAAGTACTTACCGCTGCCACTGGGCAAGGCGGCCACGGCTGTGAGCACGCGCGGCATGTTTTATAGTGAGGATGCCGAGGTGGAACGGCTGATCTTCAAGGACTGGACGCCGAAGACCTTTCAGGGCGTGCCGTTCAACCTGATCGATCCCCAGGGCGAACGGCTGCCGAACGTCGTGCTGCTGAATGGGCCGAAAGGCAAACTGCCGCCGAAGATGCCGAAGTTGGTAAGCCTGCCGTGCAACACGGCGGCACGGGCGATTCACCTGCTCAGCGGCGTGAGCGGCTGGGGCTTCCCCAACGGCCGGAAGGGCTCGGTGTCGATGATCGTTCGCTTGCACTACAAGGACGGCGCGACCGAGGATCACGACCTGAAAAACGGTATCCATTTCGCGGACTATATCCACCGTGTCGACGTACCGGAATCGACGTTTGCCTTCGCCCTTCGCGGCCAGCAGTTGCGCTACCTGGCGGTGCAGCCGCGGCGGCCCGAGGTTATTGAGACGATCGAGTTCGTCAAGGGACCGGACGACACGGCGCCAATTGTGATGGCCGTCACGGTGGAGCCGGCGCAGTAATTGGTTTGGCAGCGGCGCGCGGAGGTCTCGTCTCCAGCGGTGAGAGGGCCCCTGACGCTCCCCGTCATGGCTGAACAGGAGCAGACGATTGACGGAGGCATATGCAGGGGACGCATGACCCGTACGCGGCGCTGCGCAGCCGGGATTTTCGTTGCTTGCTCAGCGGCAACGTGCTGGCCAGTCTTGGCGCGCAGCTACAGGGAGCGGCGGTCGGCTACGAACTGTACGACCGGACCCACTCGTCCGCGGCGCTTGGAATCGTGGGACTGGTGCAGTTCCTACCAGTAATGCTCCTGTCGCTGCCGGCCGGGCAGGCGGTCGATCGTTACAACCGCAAGCGGCTGCTGATGACCGCGCAGGTGCTGCTCGCGGTCGCTTCGCTGGGCCTGGCCGCCCTGTCAATCGGGAAAGGCCCCGTTCCCCTCGTCTACCTGTGCTTGCTCCTATCGGGGATTAGCCGAGCCTTTAGCCATCCCGCGCGCTGGGCGCTGGTTCCCCTCGTGGTGCCGGAAGAAGACCTCACCAACGCGATCACCTGGAACAGCAGCGGCTGGCAGGTGGCCTCGCTGTGCGGGCCCGCGCTGGGCGGGTTTGTCATCTGGGCCACTGAACGTTATGTCGGCGTCTACCTGCTCGCCGCGTTCTGCGCTTTGACCTGCGCCGCCCTCCTGCTGCCTATTCGTCCGCGCCCCAGTGTCCGCCATGCGGGGCCTCTCTCCGTCAGCACATTCCTGGCAGGCCTGCGCTTTGTCTGGCGGACGCGGCTGATTCTGGCCACGATCACGCTCGACCTGTTCGCGGTGCTCCTGGGCGGCGCCACGGCCTTGTTACCAGTCTACGCCAGCGACATCCTCCACGTTGGGCCAGCCGGTTTCGGCCTCCTGCGTGCCGCGCCCTCGTTTGGCGCGCTGCTCATGGCCGTGTTCCTGGCCCATCGCCCGCCGTTGCGCCATGCCGGCTGGGACCTTCTCTGGGCGGTTGCGGGTTTTGGCGCGACAACGATCGTTTTCGGCCTTTCGGGCAATGTATACCTCTCCTTCTTCATGCTGGCGCTTACCGGCGCCCTGGATAACATCAGCATGGTAGTACGCGGCACGCTCGTGCAGTCGCTGACGCCGGACGCCATGCGCGGCCGCGTGTCCGCGGTCACTGCCGTTTTCATCAGTTGTTCCAACGAGTTGGGCGAATTCGAGTCGGGCATGACGGCTGCCGCGTTCGGCCCGGTTGCCTCCGTTGTCGGGGGAGGCATCGGCACCATCCTCGTCGTCTTGACGGTGATGCTCAAGTGGCCCGAGGTCTTGCGCCTGGGCTCGTTGCACCGGATCGAAGTGGCGGATGACCCAGAGGCGGCGATAGTACTGGCGCAAGGGGAAGAGTCGCCGCCGGCACCCTAGCCTTCACCAAGAGATTGTCCCAGACTCGAGCAGAGTGTTTCACGACCCAGAACCCCCTGGTATACTTATCTGACAGGCACCGATTTCGAGAGGGGGAGGACATGCACGATCCCGAACGCGAGCACTTCCGCCAAGAGATCCGCGACTTGCGGCGCGCCAACCGTTTCTGGAAGCGAGTGGCCACCGTCACCACGACCCTCGCGGCCCTCTTGCTCCTCCTGGCCGCGGGAGTTGGCGCAACCATGATGTCACGGCTGCGGATCGAACGGCGGGAGGCCGCGCAAGCGATGAAGGAAGCGGAGATCCAGCGGGACATAGCCGAACAGCAACGCCAGGAAGCAGAACAGGCGCGCGGCGAGGCCGAGAAGCTACAAAACAGGGGCCATCGCTTCCCCAGCAACCCGAATCCCTGACGGCACGGCCCTTCGCGCGATTACCACGGCGTCATGCCACCGTTGACGCAGAGAGTCTGCCCTGTGACGAACGAGGCTTCCTCGCTGGCGAGGTACAGGCATGCGCTGGCGACGTCCCGCGGCGTGCCCCAGCGGCCGGCCGGGATCAGCCTCCGGTATGCTTCCTTCATCTCGGCCGGGTCCTTCTCGTGCCGCTCGACGGGAATCCAGCCAGGAGCCACCATGTTCACCGTGATCCCGTGCGGCGCCAGTTCCTGGGACATGCTGCGCGACCAACCGACCTGTCCGCCCTTGGCCGCCACGTAGGCACTGAAAGGGGCGATGCTGCGTTGAACCACTTCGCTGGTGATGTTTATGATCCGGCCCCAGCGCTGCGCTTTCATGTGTGCCAAGCCGCGCTTGGTCAGCAGAAACGGGCTCTTGATGAAGTAGTCAAGCATGCGCTGGTAAAACTCCCAGTCGTACTCCTCGATCGGCTTGAGCGGCTGGTCGCAGGTGGCGTTGACGACGAGGACGTCGGGCTTGCCCAGGCGGGCCTCGGTCTCGCGGAACAGGCGATCGACGCCACCAGCATCTGTAACGTCGGCGCGTACAAGCAGGGTCTGGAGGCCGGCTGCCTGGAACTCGCTGAGGGTTTGATCGGCGCGCGTTTGGTTGTTCTGATAATTGATCGTGACCCTGGCGCCTGCCTTGCCCAGGGTCAGGGCGATAGCCTTACCCAGGCCCTTGCTGCTGCCGGTCACCACCGCCACGTGTCCCGCGAGAGAAAACGTCATCGCTGACCTCTCCAGGTGAGTGAGGGAACTCCGGAAATTATAAGACGCCAGGCCGCAAGCGGCTCATGGTGGCAGAGGATTGTCGCCAAGCAAGTAGCTCAGCAGGTCGCGCAGCTCCGCCGGCGTCTTGACCAGACCGGCCGGCATCGGCGACACATTAGACCGAGACCGCTCCTCAATATCTTTTTTTGCGATCGTCTTGCGCGTCGTGTCCGGCAGCAGCAGTTCCAGCTGGTCCGACGTCTCGTTCACCACCAGCCCGGAGAACACCTGGCCTCCGCCGGTGGCGATCGTCGTACCGCGGAACTCCTCGGCGATCTGCCGGCTGGGGAGCAGGATCGACTCCACGAGATACGGCACCGTGAAGCGCCGTCCCGCCTCGGTCAGGCTCGGAGCGCCGCCGCCCTTCTGGTCGGCGGTGATAGCGTGGCATTTGACGCACCCCAGCGCCCCGAACAACTTCCGTCCTTGGGCCGCATCGCCCTGTCGTGCCTGTTGTTGCCAGTCCACCTCGAGGAATTCCGCGGCGATCGCTTCCAGCTTGCCGGTGCCGCTGGCCGCCCGCAGCCGCTCGGCCAGGGCTGCGAAGGTGAGCTTTTCGGGCAGGGTCGCTGTCGCCTCGCCGCGGCAACGGTATCGCAATGACAGTGCCTTGTCACTCTCTACACGCACGAGCAGGTCGTTGCTTCCGGGTTGCACGTCGAGCAGCAGTGTCGCTGACTCTTCCCCCGCGACCGGACGGCCATTGTGCCACACCTTGACGCCGGCAGGCGCAGTCAGCAGTAGAACTGTCTGCCGCGTCGCACTTTGCAGACGAAAGAAGACGTAACTCGATGCGCCCGGTTGGACGTGAGGAGCCAGGTCGAAACGACCGTTCTTGCAGCCCACTTCCTGCCACGTCAATTTGCCGTACGTCGCCGCCAGATCCACGACGCCCTGCTCGGGAGGATGTGCCCGGTGGATGCTCGTGCCGCCGTCGTCGAAGGGACCGACCGCCCAGACCTTGCCGACCTCGCGGAGCGGCGCGGCCAACAGCCTGTTCTCCTGCACGGTCCTGAAAACGGCGCTGACCTCAGGCTCCGTTCGGGGGTCGCGCAGTAGCGCCAGGAAGTACGCCGCCTGCAAACGCACCGGTTCGTTGCGATCGTCGAGACGGCCGCGGAGCAAGTCGAATAATGCTGCCTGTTCTCGGTCCGGCGCGACCGCCTTCCAGCGCTCGGCCATGGTGTAACTGCCGATCCGTCCAAGCGAGCGCAGGTCTACTGCCGCGTCGGCATAGCGCACCGTTACCTTGAAGAAGGCATTTTCGCTGGGATAGCTGAGCGGCACTTCCTTTGGCGGCGATCGATCCAGGCGCGGCACGGTCAACCGGAAACCCGCTGCCAGGACGGCGACCAGGCGCGTCGCCGGTTCGGCCGAGCGCGTGAGTTCAGCGAGGTGGGCCAGTGTGGCACGGCGAGCAAGCAGCTTCGTCGCGGATTGCCGCAAGTAAGTGTCGGAACTGCATGCCAGCTGCACGATGGCGGGCAAGGGCAATTCGCCCTTCCAGGAAACCGCAGCGGCCAGCCCGGCGAGCTGCACCTGCGGATCGGCATCGGTCAAGGCCATGAGGAGGATGGAACCCGGTTCGTCCGGCGGCGGGAAGTCCAGTAACACGCGCAGCGCCTGCAAGCGCACCTCGTTGCGCGGATGCCGCGCAAGTCTCAGCAGCATATGCTGCGCGGAGGGACGACGGGAAGCGCCGGCCAGCCATGGCAGATGCAAAATCGCTGGATCGTCGTCCTTGACGACGACCAGCCGGGCCGCGGCTTCCACCAGCAGATCGCCGCCGCGACGGAGGATCTCGCCATGAGCCTGCAGCCGACGCTGCCAGGAGGGATTCGACAACTCCGCCCACAGTTTCGCGGGCGGAGCCGTTGACACGTTGTAAGGCTCGAAGGGGAGTTCCGGTGGGTCGTCAGCTCGCGCGATTAGCACCAGGTCGCTGAGGTAGTGCGGCGATGCCTCGTTGGCGGCCATGTACGAGATGGTAGCGAACACGCGACCGCCGCGACCGACAGCGACGCCGATAGGTCGGGCGACGCCGCGACCAACGAGAAATGGATGATCGCCGGCGGTAAAGCTGGCCCCGCGTCGTTTGAGCGAGTGGCGCTGGATCGTCAAACGATCCCAGCGGTCTTCCAGCAGGTTTTGGCGATACTCCCCAGGCAGCAGCAGTTCATCGTAGTAGGCCAGGCCGATCGGCACGCCACGACCCGGCGCGTTGAGCATCGTTTCGAGCAGGTCGGCGCGGTCGGGCGACTTGGAGGCGATCCAGCCGCGCGGCCAGGCGAAATCGACGTGCGGGCTAACGTGCAGCAGCCGCGCCGGCGTGAACTGGTCCGGCCGGCTTTCGTGGTCGTTGTCATTCGTGAACAGGTTCCAGTAACGGTCGAAGGTCAGGCCGAACGGCCCGCGCAGCCCGCCGGCCACGACCCGCAAGCCACTGCCATCTGGATGCACGCGCAGCACGGCACCCTGGCCGGTATACGGCACTCGCGTCCCCTCCGGTTGGGTGAACAACGTCCAGTGGCCCCAGTGGTCGGGCCGGTTGAAGTCTCCGTAGTTCAACAGCGGATCGCCGTGATTCAAATACAGATCGCCCTCCGGTCCCCAGGCGAGGCAGTGAAAACTGACGTGCAGGTCGAGCGGCACTCCCCAGACCAACCGCCGTGGCTTCAGGCCCTCCCGCTTGCTACGTCCATCGGGAAACAGGTACAGGGCGCTGGAGGTGAGCACGTAGAGATCGTTCCCACGCACCTCGATGCCGGCGATCCAGGAATCGGGCGGAAAACGATACAGTTCATGCCGTTTGCCATAGCCACCGCGCACCTCCGGTTCATAGACAAAGAGCGCTTCACGACCCCCAACGAACAGCCGGCCCTCCGAGTCCGCTTTGATGGATACAAAGGATTCCTCCGGCGAACGATCGAGCAGCACCGCTTTCAACCGTGGATCGGCCGGCCGGTAGTCCAGTTCGGTGTCGGAAGTCGGTCCTTGCTGCGAGCGTTGCGCTGAGCCGGCGTGCAGTCGCGCGGGATTGTGCAGCATCCCGGCATCCTCACACTGCCCTTGCTCGACCCGATCGAAGTGCCACAACCCCACTGTCTGTTCATCGGGCGCCAACGGCTTCTCGGGAACGCGGTCGCTGGTGCGGACGCCGCGCGAAATGCGTACCTCATCCACGAGACCGGCGCAACCCAGCGACTGCGGCGGATAGGCAGCGAACCAAAGCGGCCCATCCCGGCGCTCGCCGCCGCGGCTCGTGATGCGCGTGTCGAGGACATCCTTACCATCGATATACATCCGCACGCGCTCTGCTTCGTAGGCCATCACCAGATGATGCCATTTACCATCGACGATGTTTACTTTCGTGTCGAGGACGTCGGGCTTGCTGGCTGGCAGGAATGCGGAAAAGTTACCACTGCCTGCGATGGAGTAGATCTCCCAGTGTGCGCTTGATTCCTTGTAGTTGTTGGCGACGAGCAGATTGAAGCCTGCCTTGTCGTCGAGTTTAGCCCAGCACTCGACGGTCAGCGGCGGCGACTGATACTCGGGCCTGCCCTTCGCCTCGGCATGATGCCGGCGGCCGTCGAGAGCGAGGCCGAACTTTCCTTCGCTCAGCGGGCGTGCAGCCGGTTCCCGTTCGCTCGGCATCTGCGAACGCACACCACCGTCGGGCACCTCAACATGGGCGAGCCACAGCACAGCGTTGAGCACCATGCGGCGGTAGTTCTCGACGCGCCAGTTGTCGAAGAAATGGCCGCCGGTAAAGCCGAAACCCCGGCCGCTGTCGCGCCGCTCCACGGCCCAGGCGACAACCTGTTCGCCCTTCTCGCCGGGGATCGGCGTCACCAGGATCGGGATCAGCCGGGGATCGCGTTCGCGGAAGCGGATGTTGTAGTAGTATTCTTCGCGCAACTCGAACGGCGTCAGGCCGCGGCAGATGGGATGGCTTGGCGTCGCCGGCACGGTCCGTGAGGTCGCGGTCTGGATCTTCGAGTACCAGCCGCGCGGCGCCGGTCCCGTCTCGTAATCGAAATAACCGCCGACCCACTCCAGCACCTTGTCGCCAGCCTTCTCCTTTGGGACAAATGTTGACCAGTGGATGAGGGCCAGGCCGCAACCGCGCTTCATCTGCCGCTCGAGGACGTGCAGGCGATCGCCAACCAGCAGGGGGTGGTCTTCCACCCGCCTGTCGGAGCCGCTGGCGATGACGACAATGGCATCGGCATCTTCGAGCGTGCGCGGATCATCGGGCCAGCCATGAAGATGGACTTCCGTGCGGATGCCTTTTGTGGAGTTGTCGAGACAATACTTGAGAAGACGCGCCGACTTCTCGTATTCGTGCGTTCCCGGGGGATGTGATTTATCAAGCGGGCCTGCCAGAAGAACGATCTTGCGCGGCCGCGCGGGCTCGGCACGAATGGGCCAAGAGAACGAGAGGATTGCCAGCAATGCCAGTCCCCAGGAAAGCAGCAGCCGCGGCATCATGATGCCTACTCCGATGTGGGCACTAGCCCGAAGACGAAACGAGGCGAATGAAGCTCCCTTGCTGGCGCAGAGGGCTAGTTTCCCCAGATCATCCCCAGAGGCCAGCTCACCAGTTCGTTGACCTTCGCCGTGCCTCCCTCGGCGAATACCTCGACGCCGTGCTGCTCGGCTGCCGCCTGGATCACGCGGGTCATACATTCCCGATCGTTGGCGTACACTTCCAGGACCGAGTGATCGACGAACACGTGCAGCCGCAGCGTTTTCTCACCTTGGGCGAGCAGGAACGGTACGGCACGGCCGGCCACGTCGAGCTGTTTCCCATCAAAGCGAACGGTCACGCCCTTCTTGCCGTCCTCCGAGCAGCGCACTCTTATACCGACTGCCTTCGCATTGCCCGGCTCGATCTCCGTCTGGATCTCCAGCGCATCACCCTGTATGCCCTTGAGTCGGTGCAACCCTTGAACCTGCACGTCGGTCTCCGCATGCCGTGAACCGCGCAATTTCGCCAATTCCGGTGCCGGCCGTTGTTGCAAGGTGTGGTTTGGTGCCAGCGTCAGCACGCGCGGCAGTGTCATGCAGCCATTCCAGCCTTTGCCACCCTGAAACCCGGTCACCCAGCCCCACAGGATGCGCCGGCCCTTGCCATCGGCCGTGCAGTTCGGGGCGTAGTAATTGCCCCAGTCCATGATGCCGCGCTGCTCAGCCTTAAAGCGCATCATCTTGCCGTCCAGATCGCCCACAAAGTAATGAACCGGGTTGCCCTGCGAGGTGATGAGAACCCATTTCTCGCCGAGCGGGAAAAAGAGGGGACACTCGACGTTTTTGACGCTCGCGTCGGGATGCGTGAAGAGGACACCGAGGTAGCGCCAGCGGGTCAACTCCTCGTTCTCGGCACGGTAGACGTTGACGACGGCCTGTCCGCCCTTGCTGCCGTTGAGATTGCCGCCTAGCACGAGATACGTCTTCTCGCCGTGATGGAACACGAACGGATCGCGCCATTCGTGAACCTTGACGTTGCCGTGCAGCTGCTGCGTCAGGATCGGATTATCCGGATGCTTTTTCCACCTGATTAGGTCGGCGTCCTCCGGAATGGCCGCCCACTGCTCCGGCAGGCGGGAGCCAATGCTCGTGTAGATCAGCATTACCTCCCCCTTGGGTGTCACCGTGGCGCATCCGGAAAAGACGTGGTCCTCGCCCAAGCTCAGGGATGGCCACAGTGCGATAGGCAGGTGCTCCCAGTGGGCGAGGTCCTTGCTGCGAACGTGGCCCCAGTGCATGTGGCCCCACTGATCGCCATAGGGATTGTACTGGTAGAAGAGGTGGTAATATCCCTTCCAGAATAGCGGACCATTCGGGTCGTTGTTCCAATTCGCTTGTGGTAGAACATGGTAGACCGGCCGATCCGGGTCGTTCTTGACGCGCTCGGCGGCAGCCTTGGCGCTGGCCGCGGCCCGGGCCAGCAGGTCGTCGCGCTCATCAACGATACGCGGCGCTTCGTCGCTCTGCACAATCTGATCGACGAGGATGTGTCCCCAGCCGCCGGTGACGCGATCGACGATCTCGATGCGGGCCAACCTGCCCGCGAAGTCCTGGACGTCCCACGAATGCCAGAGGAGGTGTTCCGAGTCGCGCCCGGTGGCGGTATGGACAGTCTTGCCGTCCACGAGAAGGTTGAGGCACGCCTTGCCGGGATGGTGACCGCCGCCTACCAGGAAGTTGATGCGGCGGCGCGCGATCTTGAATTCCGGCGACGTCAGCGTGCCTTCGGAGCCATCGCCGCCGACGTAACTGTTGACCAGCCCTTCCCCGAAGTAGCCGGTCACCGGCATCTGATTCGGCAGCGTGCCGCGTGCCGGGCCGGTGCCGAACGCCGTGCCGGTGACCTGCCAGGCGCCGTAGTCCCTGCCCTCGAAGTCCGCGATGAGGATGTCCGCCGCCGCGCTGGCCAGGGACGGACAACCGAGCAGCATCACAGCTGCGCAGAGACGCCAGGTCGTCATTGGGTGGCTCCTCTTGTGGCCCCGGTTACCAGGTCATTCCCACTTTTCCGGCCGCTCCTTGACAGGGCGTTCGGGGAGAATTACAATCCTGCATGCTGCATGCAGCATGTCGCACGCAGGATAGGCGGCCTGGGCGCCGCCGTCAACCAAGTGGCTCGCAGGGCTGCCGGAAAAGCAATGTTTACCGAAGCTACCTGTGACGCCGAGCAGGGATCCCTGAACCTGGCCGCCGGGCCGGCGTCTGGACCCCCGCTGCTTTTTCTGCACGGTGTCACGCGCCGCTGGCAGGACTGCCTGCCGCTGGCGCCGGCGCTGGTGCTGCGCTGGCACCTCTTCGCTCTCGACTTCCGCGGCCACGGTCGTTCCGGCCGCATGCCGGGACAGTACCTCGTCAAGGACTACGTCGACGACGCCATCGGCCTGCTGGATGCGCCTTTCACGGAACCGGTGGTGATCTACGGCCATTCGCTGGGCGCCCTGGTTGCCGCGGCGCTGGCGGCACGCCGGCCGGCAGCGGTGCGCGCCATCGTGCTGTCGTGCTGGAGGATCCGCCCTCGGAGGCGCTGCTCCGCGACTTGCACTCTTCAGTGTGGTACTCCCTCTTCACCGCGATGCGCACGCTGGCAGGCCCCGGAAAGACAGTATCGGCGATAACGCGCGAACTGGACGAACTGCGTCTCCCCGCGGCCGATGGCAAGACCATGCTACGGTTCGGCGACGCGAGGGACGGCACCGCGCTGCGTTTCACCGCGCGATCGTTGCAGGGACTTGACCCGGAGGTGTTCGACCCGATCCTCGCCGGCCATTGGCTCGACGGGCATGACCTGGACAATACCTATCGGCAGGTGATGTGTGCGGTCCTCTTGCTCCGCGGCGACGACGCTCGCGGTGGTATGCTGACGCGCGCCGCGGCAGAGCATGCCGCGGGATTGATGGCCGACTGTACCCTCATCGACGTTGCCGGCGTCGGCCACCTGGTCCACTGGTTGGCGACGGAAACGACGACCCGACTCCTGCTGGGGTTCCTGGAGTCTCTTCGCTAGGCCGCAAGTGGCACACGAGGTCAGCACCATGAAGACAGCAACAGGCACGACGATCATCGCCAACGGTCAACTCGTGGACGGCACCGGTGCGCCGGCGGTGCGCGACGCGGCGCTGGTCATCCGAGACGGACGCATCCTCTACGCCGGCCCGGTCGCCAGGGTGCCGGCCGTGCCGCCCGAGACGCGGCGCATCGATGCCCGCGGCGGCACGATCTTGCCAGGCCTCGTCGAGGCGCACTTCCACCCGACGTACTTCAATGTCGCCGCGCTGGAGGACCTCGATATCAAGTATCCGGTTGAGTACGTCACGCTGCTGGCGGCTCACAACGCCCGCCTGGCTCTGGAATGCGGCTACACCGCGGCGCGGAGCGGCGGCAGCCTGTTCAACATCGATGTCTGGCTGAAGAAAGCGATCGAGAACGACGTCACGCCCGGCCCGCGCCTGGCGGCGAGCGGCCGGGAAATCTGCGGCGCCGCCGGACTCATGGACTGGAACCCCGACTTTCGCAAGATCGGCATGGAAGGCCTGGTGCTGCTCATCAATGGTCCCGACGAGGCACGAGCCGCCGTCCGCAAACTCGTCAAGGACGGCGTCGAATGGGTCAAGACCTACCCCACCGGCGACGCCGCGGCGCCCGACACGAACGATCACCACACGCTTTGCATGACCTTCGAAGAGATGGACGCCGTTGTTGCCACGGCCCACAATCACGCCCTCAAGGTAACGGGCCACTGCCGCGCGACAGAGGGAATCAAGAACGCTCTCCGCGCCGGCTACGATGCGCTGGAGCATGGCACCTTCATGGACGATGAAGCCCTGGAAATGCTGCTGGCCCGTGACACGCCGGTGGTGCCGGCCCTGCAGTTCGAGTGGGCCAGCATCGAGCAGGGACCGCAGTTCAGCATGTCGCAGAGAGTGATTGATGGGCACAAGGAGACATTGGCGGGCGGCGCCGAGAGCGCCCGTCGCATCCTGAAAGCGGGCGGCCGGCTCGGCATGGGTGGCGACTATGGCTTCGCCTGGACGCCGCACGGAACGTATGCGAAGGAATTGACGTTTTTCGTGAAGTACGTCGGATTCAGCTCGCTGGAGACGATCCGGTGCGCCACGAAGACCGGGGCCGAGATCATGGGCCGCGGCGCCGAGTTCGGCACACTGGAGGTGGGAAAACTCGCCGATGTGCTTGTTGTCGACGGCGACGTGCTGGCGGACATTAGCGTGCTCGAGGATCGATCGCGTTTTGTCGCCGTGCTGCAAGGCGGCGTGGTCAAGGTCGAAAACCGCTAAATCGGAAGCGGCCTGGCAGCCCTCACGCGCAGTTCTATCGAGACGATCCCGACCGTCACTTGAATTCCTTCCCCGCCTGTGTTCCATTGTATGCGCTGCCCCGGAGACTCTCATGAACCGCATTCTCCTCCCGATTGCGCTCGCATCTCTCCTCGGCGCCGAACCGGCGCCGCGTTTCCAGCTGCCGCCGGGCTTCAAGATCGAGAAAGTCGCCGCTCCGCCGCTGGTGCGCTATCCGCTCTTCGCCGCCTTCGACGATGGCGGCCGCCTGTTTGTCGCCGAGGGGACCGGCACCAATCTGCCAGGCGCGGACCTTCTCAAGCTGAAGAAACAACTTGGCCGCATCACGCTCCTCGAGGACACCGACGGCGACGGCACATTCGCCAGGGCCACCGTCTTCGCCGATGACCTGACTTTTCCCACAGGCGTCCTCTGGCACGACGGCGCCGTCTATGCCACTTCGCATCCTAACCTCTGGCGCTTCGCCCAGGGCCGCCGGGAAGCGCTCGTCAGCCAGTTCAATTTCAACGGCAACGGCTGCGACATCCATGGCCCCTTCCTCGGTCCCGACGGCCGGCTTTACTGGACCGACGGCCGTCATGGCTACAAGGTCAAGACCCGCGAAGGCGACCTGCTCGAAGGCTTCGCCTCGCGTGTCTGGCGTAGTCGGCCAGACGGCACCGGCATTGAGCGCCTCTGCGGCGGCGGCTTCGACAATCCCGTCGAGCTGGCGTTCACCTCTGCCGGCGACCTCCTCGGCACCATGGATCAAGGGCCAGGCGATGCTCTCCTCCACTACGTCGAGGGCGGCGTCTATCCCATGGAACATCCCTGCATCAAGGAATTCGCCATGACGGGGCCGATGCTGGGCGCCGTCCACCAGTTCAGCGCCGCGCTCCCCGTCGCGCTCTGCGGTCTGACGCGCTACCGCTCCCCACAATTCGGCCCCGCTTACCGCGACACCTTCTTCACCGCACAGTTCAACGTCCATCGCATCGAACAGCACGTTCTCGTCCGCGATGGCGCTACCTTTCATTCTCTCGCCAGGGACTTCCTGACCTCGACCGATTACGACACTCATTTCACCGACGTGCTGGAGGATGCCGACGGCAGCCTGCTCGTGGTGGACATGGGCGCATGGTTCAACTACGGCTGCCCCACGTCGAAGATCGCCAAGCCGGAAATCCTCGGCGCCATCTACCGCATCCGTCGCACGGATGCTCCGCCGGTGGCCGATCCCTGGGGCAAGTTGCTGAAACTGGCGACGCGCACGCCCGCCGAGTTGATTGCGCTGCTTGACGATCCGCGGCCGAAGGTGCGCGACCAGGCAATCGAACGGCTGGGCAAGCATGGTACAGGTGCTGTGCCGGCGCTCGCCGCCGTGCTGCGTCCGGAAGCGCAGCGCTCGCCCCAGGCGCGACGCAATGCCGTCTGGGCGCTGTGCCGCATCCCTGGCGCCGAGGCGCGCGCGGCGGTGCGGCTCGCCCTCGCCGACAAGGATGCCGGCGTGCGCCAGGTTGCGATCCACGCAGCCGGACTGGAACGGGACCCGGCCGCCGGCGCCGGCCTGCGGGCGCTGGCGAACAACGACGAGCCACCGCTCCGTCTGAAGGCGGCCGAGGCACTTGGGCGTCTCGGCCGGCCGGAAGCCGTGCCCGCCTTGCTGGATAGCGCCCGCAAGGGCGGCGATCGGTTCCTGGAGCACGCGATCATCTATGCTCTTATTCGCATCAACGATGTCAAGGGCACACGGGCCGCGCTCGACGACGCCAATCCGCGCGTCCGCCAGGCCGGCCTGATCGCCCTCGATCAGATGAAGGACGGCCAACTGACGCGCGAACAGGTCGTGCCACTGCTCGACACGGATGATGCGGATCTGCAACAGGCGGTGTTGGCGGTCATGAGCCGGCGGCCGGGCTGGTCGGGCGATACACTCGGCCTGCTGCGCGGCTGGCTCGGCAACGCGAACCTTACTCCTGGACGGGAACGCTCGCTGACGGGCGCCCTGCTCGCCTTCAGCGGCGAGGCGAACGTACAGCGCCTGGTCGCCGAGACGTTGACCGATGCAAGGACGCCCCTGAGCACCCGGTTGCTCCTCCTGCGTGTGCTGGCGCGCTGCCGACTGGAGCCGTTGCCCCGGCCGTGGCTCGACGCCTTGGGCCAGGCCCTCGCTCAGGACGATCTGGCCGTTCGCCGTGAAGCCGCCGCCACGGTGAAAGGCCGGCACCTTGCCGATTTCGACGTCTTCCTCGAAAAACTGAGCGCGCGAAACGACGTGTCCACGGACCTGCGCATCGCCGCGCTGGACTGCATTGTTTCCCGGCAGCGGCAGCTCGCCCCGGTGTCGTTCGCCCTGCTGACGCCGTATCTGTCAGAGAAGACCGAACCGCTCCTGCGCGTGGCCGCTGCCCGCACCCTGGGCGCGGCGTCGCTTGACAGCGGCCAGCTGAAGGAACTGGCGCCGCAACTGGCGGAAGCTGGCCCGCTGACACTACCGCTGCTGCTGCCGGCCTTTGCAAAAGCGCACGACGGCGCCGTGGGCCAGGCGCTGGTCAGCGCGCTGAAGCGTTCGCCGGGCGCCGAGTCGCTGAGTGGCGACGATCTCGACAAGCTGCTCAAGGGTTACCCGGTTGAAGTGAGAACCGCGGCCCGGCCGCTGCTCGAGCGTCTCGCGACCCGGCAGAAAGAGCAGGCGACATACCTCGGCCGGCTGGCGCAGCAACTCCTGCAAGCGCCGAGCAATCCAGAACGGGGTCGAGAGGTATTTTTCTCGAAGAAGGTCGGCTGTTACAGCTGCCATCGCGCCGGCGACAAGGGAGGCAACGTTGGGCCAGACCTGTCGCAGGTAGGTCGTTTCCGCACCGCGCGCGACCTGCTGGAGTCGATCGTTTTTCCCAGCTCGTCGATCGCACCCGATTTTCGCGCCTATGTTGTCAGCACCCGCAATGGCCGTGTATTGACCGGCATGGTAGCGCGCGAAACCGCCGATGCGCTCTATCTGCGCTCGGCCGACCTCGCGGAGGTGCGTCTCGCGCGCGCCGACGTGGAGGAGATGACGCCCTCGCCGGTGTCCATCATGCCGGAAGGACTCGAGAAGACGATGTCCCGGCAGGAGTTGAGCGATTTGCTGGAGTTCCTGTGTCGTCAGAAATGATGTCAGGGGCATGGCCGGCGGTATAATCAACCGACACACGGTCAACTTCCCGCCACTTGAGGTGCCGCGATGCTCAGCCGGAATCCATCTCGTCGCGCGTTTCTTGCCGCCGCAGCTGCGGGGGCATGCGGTCTGAACCGCCTGGCCTGCGCTGCGGACAGGCCGAAGTCGAAATACAGGTACATCGACATCCACACTCACCTCGGCACCTTCTACTGGGGCAAGGAGCTAACGGTCGATGGCCTGCTCAAACTGATGGACAAGCACGACGTCGAACGGGCCGTCGTGCTGCCGTTGGTATCCCCGGAGTCGAGTCCCTATCCACAGACCACGGAAGCGGCCCTGGCTGCGCACAAGGCCCATCCCGATCGCATCATCCCGTTCTGCGCCGTCGATCCGCGCTGCACCACGAACCGGTCGGAACGCTACGGCCATGTCGAGGGTGTCAAGGGGATTATGGAGATCCTCAAACGCTATCAGGACGCCGGCGCGAAGGGGATGGGCGAGCACAAGGTCGGGCTGCCGTTCGATCATGCCCTGATGATGATGCTGTACGAGGCTTGCGAACGACTCTACCTGCCGGTTCTGTTCCATCTCGACGACATCCGCTCCTTCGACGCGCCGGGGTTGCCGCGGCTGGAGAACGCGCTGAAGGCGTTTCCGAAACTGCCGTTCATCGGCCACGCCGCCGGCTTCTGGGCGTCGATCTCCGGCGATGCCACCGCCGCGGACTTCGGTCGCTATCCGAAGGTGCCGACGCCGGTGGCCCCCGGCGGAGCGCTGGATCGGCTTATGGAGCGTTATCCGAACCTTTATGGCGACTTATCCGAACCGGGCGGTTACACGGCAATTGCCCGCGATCGCAAGTTCGGCCGCGCGTTTCTGCTGCGGCGAGCCGGCCAGCTGCTCTTCGGCACTGACTTCCTGATGGCCGATCAGGAAGTGCCGCAGTTCGAGTTGCTCGAGTCGATGGAGTTGCCAGATGAGGTGCAACAGAAGATCTACCGAGGCAATGCTCTGCACCTGCTCCGCCTGGTGTAGCCGGGACGCGCTCCGCTGCAGGATCAGCACAATTCCTCGATCGGCTGCCCGCTCGGGAGCACGGCAATCGGCCGCCCCGTACCGTTCAGATATTGGCGCGACGTATCGATGCCCAGGAACTGGTACATTGTCGCCAGCACGTCCTGCGGCGTCTTGCCGTTGGTCTTCGGAAACGCGCCTCTGGCGTCCGATTCGCCGACCACGCGGCCACCCTTGATCGGACCACCTGCCAGGGCCGCGCTGAAGACGCTGGGATAATGATCACGCCCAGCGTCGTTGTTGACGCGCGGCGTGCGACCGAACTCACCCCAGGCGATCACCAGCGTCGAGGACAGCAACCCGCGCTCTTCGAGGTCCTCGATCAGCGCCGAGTACGCCTTGTCGAAGCGCGGCAAAAAGCCAAGTCGCAGCGACTCGAACCCCTTGACGTGCGTGTCCCACCAGCGCAGATCAACCGTCACGAGGCGCACGCCCGCCTCGACCAGGCGCCGGGCCAGCAGAATGCGCTGACTCCACGCCGGCGCGCCGCAGCGGTTCGACGCCTTTGGATCAAACGCGGGCATGAAACCGTAACGCTCGCGTAGCGGCGCCGGTTCGCGGTCCAGGTCGAAGGCATCGCGCGCGGCCCGTGACGTGAGGATGTTCCACGCCTGCTGGCCGAAGCGGTCCAGGGCATCCATCTGGCCAGTGGCGTCCACGTCGCGGCGTAAATGATCGAAGCTGCCCAGGAGTTGCTTGCGATCGCCGACGCGCTCCAGGGTCACGCCTTGGGCCAGAGCGAAGTTCGGTACCTGGAATGGTCCACGAACAGCCGGGTCGGCGTTTGTCTCAAACGCCTTGTGCGCCACGCCGAGATAGGCCGGTCCGGTGCCCGGCACATTGCGCGGGATCATGACGTAGGCCGGCAGCCGCGGGTTCAGGTGTCCGAGCTGCTTCGAGACGATGGACCCGCAACTTGGGTAAACGTTCTCGTCGGGACTAGGGCCGGCCGGATAGCCGGTGAAGCAGATCTGATCCCCTGAAGAATGCCCTGCATCGTTGTGGTACAGACTGCGAATAATGGACCACCTGTCCATGATCTTGCCGCACTACGGCAGCATGTCGGACAGTGTGATGCCGGGCACCCTGGTCGGGCTGGCACCGAACTCGCCGCGGTACTCGACCGGAGCGTCCGGCTTCGGGTCCCACATGTCGATGTGACTGGGTCCGCCACGCATCCAGAGGATGATGACAAACGGCTGGCGCGCGGAACTCGTGCCGCTGCTGGCGGCCTGTGCTTCCAGGCGGAGCAGGTCGGCCAGGCTCAACCCCGTAGCGCCGAGGACGCCGGCTCGAAGGAAACTGCGCCGACCCGGCTGAAAGGTCCGGCGGCAATCTGTACAACCGATGCGAGCGCCCCCCTGGCTACTCATGCCGGTTCTCCTGCAAGGCGTGACGCGAACGAGGCCGCGAGGGCCCGGTGAGGCGGAATGCAACGAGGCGGGAATCTCACCCATCCAAGTATACCCTGGAACATGAGACCGAACAAGGATCGGAGTCAACTCGTTGCAGCGCCCGGTCCGTTGTTCCCGTCGCT
>JRHI01000835.1_pt1 | contig 30565 bp, 31 predicted proteins | sample 215371 | NCBI WGS metagenome assembly JRHI01 (sample SAMN02929681, study PRJNA255918) | sediment metagenome | biome: cave system; feature: Ice Cave; material: Sediment; isolation source: sediment from deep within a dark volcanic ice cave with no known source of... ...
CTGTGGCCCTACGCCCTCGATCTGCTGGCGCAGATCTATCCGCAGTACCACGACGGCGGCTTGATCATCACCTTGCCCTGGGATCGTACCTTCGAGACCGCGATCGACGTACGCTTACGCTGAAGCGGTCCGCGATCGCGGAATCACTTTTCGTTTAGACATCGACGCCGGCGTTGGACACGAGCGCTGCTCGGGCTGTAGCCATCTGCGTTGCGAAATGCCGTGCTGAAATGCGCTGGGCTCGCGAAGCCCAGATCGAGGGTGAGATGCGTGAGGTCGTCCGCACCGTCGCGGAGCATGGTTATGCCGATTGCGAGTCGCAATGCGAGTCGATACTGGTGTAACGACGTCCCAGTTCGGGCACGGAAACGGCGCGCGAGGTGAAATGGCGAGAGGCCGGCATCGCGCGCTATTGTTGCCAGCGAGGCGCGCGCTCCAATATCGGCGGCAAGTCGCTCGCGGACCGCGTCGATGCGCACGGTGTCGAGCGCGTTTGGTGCCAGCGGCTCGGCTCCGCTGACCATAGCCAAAACCTCGAGGGCCAGTTCATCGCGCGCAAAAGCGTCGTGCGTGGTCAGAACTGCACTCGCGCGGCGGTGAAGTGCGCGATGTGTTCGTGCAGCGAGTGTCCATGCGCGGCCGCAGTCGCTTGCGAAGCCCAGCGCATCCGCGCCGGTGTCTCGATCGAACCGCAGCGCGAAGCAGTCGTCGCCGTGGTCCGTCGGATGCGAGATTCGATAAGATTCGTCGGGGTGGAAGAGCAGGACTGTATTCGGGTCGGCGATTGTCGTTTGCCGACCGACGTGATACCGAAAAAGCCCCCGCCGCGGGAGCACCAGCGTCGGTTGAGCTGACCACTCTTCGTCCGCTTGTCCGCATGCCGTGCGCCTGCAGCGCACGAGCGCGGCCTCGACCAGCATTACGAGATGAGCACGATTTCGAAAGCGCGGCGGCTCGACATGCGGCAGAATGGTCGCATGACGATGCACCCGTTTTCCGAACAGATGCCCGGGCTTAGCGCGGACGGACCGGATCCCGAACTCGGTGCGGCAGCAGACCTCTTCGCACCGCTGATCGGCGATTGGCAGATGCGGACGACACTCATGCCTCTGGATAGACCGCAGGTGAACCTCGAAGGGTTCTGGTCCTTTCGCTGGGGCCTCGGTGGCCGCGCCGTATACGACGTGATCGGCTTCCGCGAGCCGGGCTCACCACCAGGGACCCCGCACCGCACCGGGCTGACCGTGCGCTTCTACGATGCCGCGCTTGGGACGTGGCGCCAGGTCTGGGTCGGCGTTCCGCGTGGCGTCGTACTTGAGTTCGTCGCGCGGCGGGAGGGCTCGCGCATCCCGATCGACGGCGCACCGTCCGCGACCCTGCGCTACCGGTGGAGCTTCGAGACGGTTACGGCGACGGCGTTCGCCTGGGAAGGCCGCACCTCGCACGACGGTGGAGCAACGTGGCGCCTCGAGCAGACCATAACGGGCAAAAGATGAAGGCCCGTGGCGGCGATCTAGCTCTCAGGTCGCCGCTTTAATGTAAAATTCTGGACCGCAAGTCGCGCATCTCAGGATCGTCGGCACGCGCATCGAGCGCCTCGGTTATAGCGCATGGCCCCGGCAGTTTTCGTCAGATCGACTGCGCCCTGGCGAAGTCATAGTCCGAATCGCGCCGGCCTCGGCTGGCCGAAAAGCGCTCGAACTACGGAAACTCAACCATTCGCATCTCATCCAGAATTAAGTTGGCGAATCAATTGGATCAAAAACATAACAAAACCCCGCTATTCTGCCATAGATCGGTAAAGATAGACAGATATCGCATCGCTCTGCGATCCGAATCACACATAATGTACCACTCGGCGTTCTAAGATAAGAGATCAATATGTGTGCCTATTTTGCTGCTCAGTGGAGCGCCTTCCTTTCAGACGAGGGCGGTTCAGCCGTTCTAGAGTACGCGGTAATTCTAGCGCTCTTTGGGCTGGTTGCCGTCGCTGGGCTGCGCGGCGTTTCGCAAGCCGCTGACGGTCAATTCCTGAAGACCGAAACCAACCTTACCGCCCATGGAATAACGCCGCCATGACGGCAACCCGCAACCGACCGCGCGGAGGAGTGCTGGTCGAAAGCGCGATCGTGACCAGCTTCATGATGCTCGTTTTGCTCGCTACCTTGCGGCTAGGCATCGTCGGTTACTATACGATGCAGGCCGACGCAGCTGCATTTCAACATGCACATGAAACCGCGTTGAACGTACCGGATCCGACAGCCCGCACGCACGTCGAAGGCAACTATTCCGGTATCCAAGATAACGACATCTCCCAGTCACCGCCCCAGCCGGCGCCCGCTCCCAGCATGCCGGTGGACTATAGCTACCAGAACACCGGAAATCGACATGGCGGCGCTTCGATGATCCTCTCAACCCAAGTGCAGAGCATCGTGAAGAAGAAAAATATCGTCGATATTCCAGGCATCGGCCCGATAAGCGCTATCGGCTCGGCGATCGAGCCGCGCAATCAGGAAAACGCGCTCGACTTCAACATCTTTGGCGACACGCTGCCGCTGGCGATGTTTTCTGACCGGGTCGATTATTTTGTCCAAGGCGAAAATGCGCCACCGTACTTTTTGGGATTTATTCGCATGCGTGAGTGCCTGGCCTGGGACAGTTCGGGAAACTACTGCCAAAGCGATCTGTACCCAGCCCTCGGTCTGGCCGAGTTCCTGGGCGGAGGTCCACCCGAGAATCTTCAAAACAACTACGCCCGAGCGCAAAACGGCATCGGCTCCGCGAACAATCCCACTGGGATCCCAAATGCGGTTTTTGAAGAGGCGGGAATCCACCAGCGGTGCTTCGCGGCTCTCGCGACCGTGCTTTCCAATAACCCAGCGTATCCGTCTGATAAAGTGGCATTCATGGCTGCGCTGCAGCCCCACTACGGCGTTATCAATTCATGGGACAATCCGCTTCCCGGCGGCTATCCCCTCAACGAGATCGTCCCGGGAGCGTACCCGATGTTTTCGTGGCGACGCGGCGTTGACGTTAACGGTAATGCGACATGTTAAGGTATCGTCAGCGTGGCCAAGTTCTCCCGATATGGGGCATCGGAGCACTCACGGTTCTGATATTGGCTTTTTTCGGCCTGAACTACGCGAACGTCGTTCGCTGGCAGGTGCGCGCCCAAAACGCCGCCGATGCCGCAGCGCAGGCGATGGTTGCGGTGCAGACGACCCAATGGAACCAGATGAACGTCGCGCTCTATTCAGCAGCCGTCGAAGAATACCGGATCCGCAACATTCTCTATCAGCTCACGCTGAGTGTCCAGCAGCAGGGCGGCTGCGCAGCCGCCGGCTCGTGCGCCACCGATTATGCGAACCTTCGCACCGCGTACCTCCAGGCCGTCAATCGCTACACCAAAGACGTCAAGGCGCTCGATCAGATTACCGCGACTTCGACGTTCGCTAACCAGCAAGCCGATGCCGTCGCGCTGCTGGCGTACATGCAGGACCGAGCCCACTGCGGGACCGCCCGCGGCTTGGACTGCCGATTCAAGTATAAATTGGTCAAATTCGAGTCGCGCACGGACATGATGGAGGCATGGCAAGACGCCTACGGCATCGTCGAACCAGGATACGTCGACCAGAGTCTGATTCCGGTTGACCCGCCCGCAACCGTGAACAAAGCGATCTTCGGCCCGGCTCGCGCGGAGATCGTCGTGTGCGCCAAAGCCGATCCGCTTATCAAGCCGTTTTTTCCACAGGGTGCGGCGAAGCCGTTCCATGCGATCGCGCGGGCCGCCGCAACGGCCGTGATGGGGGAAGAAGACTGGATGCAGCCGGGGTCGATCAACAAGCCCGCATCGCTGGGTGGGGGACCCTTCCAACCGACCGAGCATTACGCCACGCCGGTTTCCGATAACGGCTGGGATTGGAATGCCATCAGCTTCACCGGCAACGCCGCCCAAACGTACGTGCAGTACAACGCCTATGGGGAATACATCGCCTCAAACGAGTTTAGCGCTCAGTTCGGCTGGTGGAGTTCCGTCCCAGTCAAGCCGACCTACGGAGCCTTGCAGCCCACCGATATCGCCGATTTGGATTGTGCACCATGATGGGTTATCAGCGCGGTCAAGCCGTCTTCGAAACGGCGATAGCGCTCCCGCTCTTCCTCCTTTCGATGTTTGGACTCCTGTGGTCGATGCACGCCGGCGTGTTGAGCGAGCGTTCGCAGCTCGCCGTCCGCTATAGCGGTCTGATCTCGCTTGTCAATAGTCCGTATGTCGATCACAGTCTGTATGCGTTGTATGGTAACTTGAACGGCGCGCCGGGCGTCGGATCGACTGGCTGCGAGCGTCCAAAAGCTGAAGTTTCCAATAATCAGGACTTCCTGGGAACCGGCGTGCATGGGGCCGTGTTCTGGCAAGCCCAGTCGGCGCCGGCGTCGGCTTGCACCGGGTCGCCGCGCACGCTGATCGACTCGCCGACGACGCTGACGCGGCCGCTCGTTCTCCATGCAAATCTGGCATCGATCGAAAATTCGCTGACCATGCCGTCGTATCTCCAATCTTTCAATGCGGGAGCGACGGCCGGTGCAGCCGGAAATTTCTTCAAGGCGCCGCAGCTCAGCGCGCTCATGCGTTGTTACCCGGACCTGCAGACAGCGGCTTCGAACTCGTTGCAACCGGCGGCTGACGCAAGCCCGCAAATCGCGCCGCCCCCGCCGATTACGGCATCCACTTCGACGGTACCGAGCACATCAGACACTTGCGACTCGACCCCGACCGACCACTGGAGCCTGTCGACCCCGGCTCCAAGCGCCAGCCCAACAGGCGGCTAAGCCGCCCTTGAGCTTAGGCGACCGCCGGTTCTCGTGATTTGACCGCGCGCTCGCGGGTCCAGTCACGGAGGCCGACCACGTTCATTGCTAGGTACAGCGCATACAAGATCGCGGTCAATGTTAGGCCCTTCGAGAAGTAAAGCGGCACCGAGATGAGATTTACGACGATCCAGAGCCACCAGTTTTCCAGGTATTTGCGGCTGAGCAAATATTGAGCTGCCAGGCTCAAGGCGGTGACCAGGGCGTCGAGAAACGGCGCCGAATCGTTGATGACTTCGAGCCGCCGCCACCAGATCAGCGTGGCTGCGATTACCAACGGCGCTAGCACGAACCATTCGACGCGCGGCGTCAGGCCTACGCCGATGCGATCGTTTGCGGCGTCACGTTGCAGCCAGCGGAACCAGCCGTAAGCGCTGATCAGCGCGAACACGACCTGTAGGCTCATATCGGCAAACAGCCGGATTTGAAAAAATATGACAAAGTAGATGATGTTACTGGCGATGCCGCTCGGCCAATTCCAGATGTTTTGTTTGACCGCCAGCCACACGGCCCAGCCGGCCGTGACGAAGCCGAGCGCCTCAAGCGGGCTCAATTGCAGGGCGGGCGATTGCCACGCAGCCATCGGCAAGCCGATCGAGATGGCTAGGCCGAGGGCGACCCCGATACGGGCAACCACTATGACGCGGTCGCTCCCACCGCGTCGTTTACTCGCCGGTTTTCCTGGGTTGGCAGAGTTCAATCAGTACGCCGCCGGTCGCCTTTGGATGGAGGAAGGCGATCGTGTTGCCGTGCGCTCCGGGGCGCGGGGCCTCGTCGATCAGGCGGACACCGGCCGCCTTTAGACGGTCGAGTTCACGCAGAATGTTCTCGACGCGGAAAGCGGTGTGATGCAATTTGGTCGCGGCGTCGCCTCGAAAGCGTGCGATCGGCGAGCCGGGATCCAGTGGCCGCAAGAGTTCGATCACCGAATCACCGGCCTGAAGACCGACCGCCTCGACGCCCTGGTCGTCGATGGTTTCCCGATAGATCTCCCGGAAGCCGAGCGTGCCGGCGTACAGCGAAAGCGCAGCTTCGAGATCAGCGACGACGATCGCGACGTGGTCGATCGGGTACCCGTTCATGCGACGACTTCGCTGGCCACATGAGTGCCGAAGACCGTCCGCAGGACGTCGCAGATCTCGCCCAGCGTGGCACCTGCGTCGACGGCTTCAAGGAAGCGCGGCATCAGATTCGCCGTGCCCTGCGCGGCTTCGCGGACCTCGGCCAGGCGCCGGTCCACCTGGTTCTGGTCGCGCTCGCGCCGGTACCCGGCAACGCGGGCGATCTGCTGGGCCTCGATCGCATCGTCGACCCGTTGCAGTTCGATCGGTGCCTCGGACGCGTGCGTTTCGGCGAAGCGGTTGACGCCGACGACGACCTGCTCGCCGCGCTCGATTGCTTGCTGCGCGCGATACGCTGATTCGGCAATCCGGCTCTGCATCCAGCCGTTCGCGATCGCTTCGACGCTGCCACCCAGCGTGTCGATTTCGGCAATCAACCCGCGGGCGCGCTCGATCACCTCAGCGGTCAAGGCTTCGAGGTAGTACGAACCGGCCAGCGGATCGACGACATCGGTCACTCCGCTCTCGTAAGCGATGATCTGCTGCGTGCGCAGTGCGAGTCGCGCCGCCGCCGCGGTCGGCAGCGCGAGTGCCTCATCTTTACCGTTGGTGTGCAGCGATTGCGTTCCGCCTAAAACTGCCGCTAGCGCTTGCAGGGCAACCCGCACGACATTGTTGTCGGGCTCTTGGGCGGTCAGCGTTGAGCCGCCGGTCTGTGCGTGGAATCGCAACGCCATCGAACGTGGGTCTTGGGCGCCGAATTCATCCCGTACGATCCGAGCCCACAGCACTCGCGCCGCCCGGAATTTCGCGACCTCTTCAAAAAAATCGTTATGCGCGTTCCAAAAGAACGAAATGCGCGGTGCAACCGTGTCGATCGCCAGCCCAGCCTCTCGGGCGGCCGCCAGGTAGGCTTTCGCATTGGAGAGGGCAAAGGCGATCTCTTCGACCGCGGTGGAACCCGCTTCGCGAATGTGGTAGCCGGAAATCGAAATCGTATTCCATTGAGGCACCCTCTGCGCGCAGTATGCCATCACGTCGGTGACCAGCCGCATTGACGGGCGGGGCGGAAAGATATATGTGCCGCGGGCGACGTACTCTTTGAGTACGTCGTTCTGGATCGTGCCTCCGAGCCGGTCGAACGGTATTGCGCGGCGTCGCGCGACGGCGAGCACCATTGCGAGCAGGAGCGAGGCGGGTGCGTTGATCGTCATGGAAACCGTCACGCGGTCCAGCGGGATCGCCTCAAACAGCGTTTCGACATCGCGCACCGAATCGATGGCGACGCCGACTTTGCCAACTTCACCGCGCGCTTGGGCGGCATCGGAATCGTAGCCGAGTTGGGTTGGTAGATCGAACGCGACCGAAAGGCCGGTCGTGCCGCGCTCAAGCAGGTACTTGTAGCGTGCATTCGATTCGGCGGCGGTGGCAAAGCCGGCGTATTGCCGCATCGTCCAAGGCCGCTCGCGATAGCCGTCTGCCCGCACGCCGCGCAGGAAAGGGAAGGTTCCAGGTGAACCGCCGTCGTCAACCTGGCCGGCGCCGAGATCGCCGGCTACATAGTACGGCTTGAGCGCGATTCCACTCGAGTTTTCCCGACGCGCTCGATGTGGCGGTCGTCCGTTAGGCATGGGTAAAGGGTTCGCCAAAGATTGGTAAGGTCTTGTAGGACGGAGGGACGCCACCGTGGCGAAATGGTAGAGTGAATTTACCGTGATGCAGGCTGATTCGAACGGAATCGAACTGTCGCTCCCGGCTCGGGCCGAAAGCTCGCCCAAGCTGCGCAGCGCGCTGCGCGCGTTTCTTGCACGGACGCCGCTGCGGCGCGAACGGACGGGGGATGTGCTGCTTGCCGTCGGCGAAGCCACGAGCAATGCGATCGAGCACGCTTATTCCGAAGAAAAGGGCACCGTACGGCTGAGCGCTGCGACCATCGGCTGCTGGCTCGTCATTGAAGTCAGAGATTCCGGTCACTGGCGCTTTACCGCGTCGCCGGATCGAGGACGAGGGCTGGGCATCATGCGGGCGCTCGTTGATCGGGTCTCGATCGAAAATAGCGGCGGCGGTACCTCGGTGCGGCTTGAGGTTGCGCTCTAGGGAGGCTCGCGCCTACGCGAGCGTGACTAGCGGGGCGTTGGCCTCCACGTTCGCGCCGGCGTTGACGTGAATGGACACGACGGTCCCGGCGCGAGGGGCTCGAATTTCATTCATCATCTTCATCGCCTCAATTACTGCAATCAGCTGACCTTCGGCCACCGCCGTACCCTGAGCGACCCCGAGTTCGACAACGACGCCCGGCATCGGCGCGAGCACGTCGTTGACATTGACGCCGTTCTCGCCGGTACGTTGGTCTTTTGGCCGCGGCGGTCGGCGAGGCGCCAGCGCAGCTTCGGGACGTGACCAGCGCTGATTGTCGATCACGCGCACGAAGTACAGCTTGTCATTGACCTCGACGCGAACGACTTCATCAGCGGTCAGCGACGCAATCTCAAAGGCGTCGGCGGCCGCCGGCGCTTCCCGATAACCGGCGGCGAACGCCTCCAGAGTCCCCGTGCCATACGTGCCGTTCAGTACCCGCGCATCATAGCTGAGCGCTCGTAAGAACGCTAGCGTCGTCGGGACGCCCGCGATTGCATAATCGTCGATTGCGCGCCGCAGTCGTGCGAGCGCCTGCTCGCGGGTTGGCGCGGCCACGATCAATTTAGCGATCATGGAATCGTATTCGGGGGTGATGGTCATGCCGGCAACCGCTGCCGAATCGACGCGCACGCCGAGGCCGGCCGGCTCACGGTAGGTGGTGAGCGTCCCGGGCGCGGGCTGAAAATCGCGCGTCGGATCCTCCGCGTTGACCCGTACTTCGATGGCATGACCCGCGAGCCGCACGTCGGATTGTGCGTATCCAAGCGGTTCGCCGGCCGCAACGCGCAGCTGCTCGCGGATCAGATCGATCCCGCTGACCATCTCGCTGATCGTGTGCTCGACCTGAATGCGAGTATTCATCTCCAGAAAAAAGAAATCGTCGCCCTCGACGAGCGTCTCAATCGTGCCGACGCTGTCGTAGGCGATGGCCTGCGCGGCGCGGATTCCGGCCTCGCGCAAGCGCGCGCGAACCGATTCGTCGATCTGCGCGGGCGTTTCTTCGAACAGCTTCTGGTGCCGGCGTTGCAGCGAACAGTCGCGTTCGCCGATCTGAACAACGTTACCATGCTTATCGGCCAAGATCTGCAACTCGATGTGCTTGGGATTGTCGAGGTACCGTTCGGCGTAGATCGTGCCATCCTTGAAGTATGCTTGCGCTTCGCGGCGCGCGGTGTTGAACGCCGACTCGATTTCGTCGAGCGTATGCGCAACGCGCAGACCCTTGCCGCCACCGCCGCGCGATGCTTTGAGCGCCAGCGGCAGCCCGTAATCGCGCGCTGCGCGCTTGGCCGCTTTGAGCGAGTCGATCGGTTGGGCACCACCCGGGACGACCGCAATGCTGGCCGCGAGCATGGCTTGCCGCGCGCGAATCTTGTCACCCATCGCCTCGATGGCCTCGGGATGCGGCCCGACCCACGTCATGCCCGCCGCGATCACGGCTCGTGCGAAGGCGGCATTTTCGGCGAGAAATCCATACCCGGGATGCACGGCGTCGGCGCCGGCGCGCTGCGCGACCGCGACGAGCTTCTCCATGTTGAGGTAGCTCTGCAAAGATGCTGCCGGACCGAGCAAGTACGCCTCATCAGCATAACGGACATGCAGTGCGCCGCGGTCTGCCTCGGAATAGACCGCGATGGTCGAGAGTCCAAACTCCTTTGCCGAACGCATAATCCGCAGCGCGATCTCACCGCGGTTGGCTATCAGCAGCCTCTTCATCCTAAAACCGGCGGTGTGGTTCGCCCTGGCGACACCCCGCCAATCTGCGGTTGCGACCGGATGGGCCGAGCCGGTTCGTCGTACGATGCCGGAAGGGGTCGGACTCGGCTTCAAATGCGCGGCCGGCGATGCGCCATTGAGCCAAGCTCGCGGGACGTGACGGCGGTTGCGCTCGCTCGGCAAGGACTTCTAGTGCCGCCCAGATCGCCACCAGTTCATCAGGCGAAGGTGCGGCGCGACTAATCATGCTGGCGAATCGGGTTCGGGCGTCAATCCCATCGCATGATAGCCGGCGTCAACGAAGTGAACGTCGGCGGTGACCGCTCGCGACAGGTCCGAGGCGAGGTAGACGGCCGTATTTGCGACGTCCCCGGCACTGACGTTGCGCCGCAACGGCGCCGCCGCCGCCACCCGGTCGATCATTCCGCGCAGCCCTTTGACCTGTCGAGAACTGGCGGTGCTGATCGGGCCGGCCGAGATCGCATTGACGCGAATTCCCCGCTCGCCCAGATCGTAGGCGAGATAGCGCACGATCGACTCGAGTGCGCCTTTGGCGATGCCCGCGAGGTTGTAGTTGGGGACGATCGCCGTTGATCCCAAATAGGTCAGCGCCATGATGCTTGCGCCGTCGTTGAGAACCTCGACCAGCGCATTGGTGAGGGCGATGAGCGAATAGGACGAAATGTCCAGAGCCAGCGCGAACCCAGCGCGCGAGGTGGTGTACACCTTGCCCGCCAGGTCTTCTTTGTTGACGTAGGCGATCGAGTGAACCAAGGTGTCGAGCCGGCCGACGTCCCGAGCGGTGCCGGCGGCAAGCTCGGTCAGCGCCGCATCAGAGGTGACGTCACACGGGTAGCAGCGGCCGCCGCCCAACTCAGCGGCCAGCTTCTGGACTTCATCTTTGACACGTTCGCCCTGATAGGTAAAGCAAACCCTGGCGCCGTGCGCGTGCATCGCCCGCGCGATGGCGGTCGCGATCGACCAGCGATTCGCGACGCCGGTGATCAGAGCGGTCTTTCCGTCCAGCAGTCCCACGAAGCAGGGATATTACCAGCCCGACGCCGCTGCGCCTGTCGGCAGCTTTAACCGCCCACTCTGCGCAGCGTCGGGCGCGCAAGTGGGCGACCCAGCATGCAGCCTGGAGAGCGCGCGGAGTCGCGCGCAGGGGGGTTGGGGGACGGAACGCCCCCCATTATAAGGGAATGTTCCCGTGCTTGCGTTTGGGCCGGTCGACGCGCTTGTCGGCGAGCATCGCGAGTGCGCGCGAAACGGCACGCCGAGTCTTCGAGGCTTCGATGATGTCGTCGATGTAGCCGCGCTGGGCGGCGATGAACGGGTTGGCGAAGCGCGTCTCGTACTCTTTGACGAGTTCAGCGTTGCGCGCGTCGGAATCAGCCGCGTCGGCAATCTCCTTTCGGAAGATCGTGCGCACGGCGCCGGCAGCGCCCATCACCGCAATCTCGGCAGTGGGCCACGCGATATTGTAATCGGCCCGAATGTGTTTGGACGCCATGACATCGTACGCGCCGCCATAGGCTTTGCGCGTGATTACGGTAATTTTGGGGACCGTCGCCTCGGCATAGGCGTACAGAAGCTTGGCGCCATGTTTAATGATCCCGCCGTATTCTTGTGCCGTGCCGGGCAAGAAGCCAGGGACGTCGACGAAAGTTAGCAGCGGGATATTGAAGGCGTCGCAAAAACGCACGAATCGTGCGGCCTTGATCGACGCCGCGATGTCCAGAACGCCCGCCAGTGCCTTGGGCTGGTTGCCGATGATGCCGATGGACGAGCCGTTGATTCGGCCGAACCCGATCACGATGTTTTGCGCGCGGAACTCGCCGATTTCGAAGAAGTCGCCTTCGTCGACGACGCCTGCGATCGCCGCTTTGATGTCGTACGGCTTATTTGGGGCATCGGGAATCAACTCGTCGAGTTCGGGCGCTAGTCGCTCGGGATCGTCCTCGCAAGCGAATGATGGCACATCGTCGAGATTGTTCTGAGGGATGAAGGAGAGCAACCGCCGGGTTTGGTCATTCATCATGTCTTCGTCGGCGGCTACCAGATCGGTGACGCCGCTTTTGGTCGCGTGCGTCATTGCGCCGCCGAGTTCTTCAAAGGTGACGTCCTCGCCGGTAACCGCTTTGATGACCTCCGGGCCGGTGATAAACATTTGCGAAATCTTGTCGACCATGATCGTGAAATCGGTGATTGCCGGCGAATAGACGGCGCCGCCGGCGCACGGCCCGGCAATCAAACTTAGCTGCGGCACCACTCCGCTGGCCTGCACGTTGCGCCAAAAAATTTCCGCATAGCCACCCAGGCTCACGACCCCTTCTTGAATGCGCGCGCCTCCCGAGTCGTTAATGCCGATTATCGGCGAACCGGTACGAACCGCGAGGTCCATCACTTTGCAGATTTTTTCAGCAAAAACTTCGCCGAGCGATCCGCCTAGAACCGTGAAATCCTGCGAGAACAGAAAGACCTGGCGACCATCGATGGTGGCCCGGCCGGTGACCACACCATCCCCGAGGAATCCCCTTTCCTGTAACCCAAATGCGCTACTGCGGTGGACGGCGAACATGTCAAATTCGACGAACGAGTCAGCGTCGACCAGCGTTTCGATGCGCTCGCGGGCGGTGCGTTTGCCGCGGGCGTGCTGGCGCTGATTGGTTCCCGCGCCGGCTGGTTCGCACGCCGTCGCGCGGCGCGCTGCCAAGTGAGCGTATTTCGCTTCGTGCGGTGAATGCTCGTTGGTCGGCACGCCAACCCCTTCGCACGGAAGCGGACGCGAACCTGGGGCCGTCCCGAAGGCGCAACGATTGCGTGGGCACCGACGTCATGGTGCCTGTACCGTAGAAAGGAACGATTCGTGAGTGCAGTCCCGGCGAGTTTTCGAGCGCTGGTCGTCGACGAGCGTGATGGAAAGACCGTCGCTGAACTTCAGACGCGCGACCGCGGAACGCTAGCGCAAGAAGGTGTCATCGTCAAAGTTCGCCGCGCGGCGCTTAATTACAAAGACGGCCTCGCAATCACCGGCCGCGGGAAGATTTTACGCAAGCTGCCGATGGTCGCGGGGGTCGAACTGGCGGGGACCGTCGTCGAATCGAAGAGCCCGGAGTGGCCGGTCGGTGCCAACGTCATGGCGATGGGTTGGGGAATCGGCGAGCGGTTTTCCGGCGCCTACGGCGAGTATTTCGCCGCCCGGCCAGAGTGGTTGGAGCAACTGCCGGCCGGCTACGATCACGGCGACGCAATGGCGATCGGCATCGCAGGAATCACCGCGATGGAGTGCATCGACCGGCTGCGTTCTGCCGGACTCAAAAAAGACGCTCCGGTGCTGGTCACTGGCGCCGCCGGTGGGGTGGGCAGCATGGCCGTCGCCCTGCTCGCGAGCCTGGGGTACGAGGTCGCCGCGTCAACCGGCCGCATCGAACTCGAGCCCTACCTGCGAGCTATCGGCGCAAAGACAATCATCGGCCGCGAGCAACTTGCAAGTCAGACCAAACCGCTGGCCAGCGAGCGATGGGCCGGCGCCATCGACACGGTCGGCGGAACGACCCTCAGCGGTCTCCTAGCCGAGATGCACTATGGTGCGAGTGTGGCGGCCGTGGGCCTGGCTGCTGGCGCTGAATTTGAGACCACGGTATTCCCGTTCATTCTGCGAGCCGTCAGCCTGCTGGGGATCGACAGCGTGGCCTTGCCACTGGTCCATCGTGCGAAATTGTGGAGCGAGATCTCGAGCATCTTGCCACGTGAGTCGCTCGCGAAGATAAGCGAGCACGTGCCGTTCGAAAAACTCGTTGAACGCGCCCACGCAATCGTCGATGGCAAAGTGCGTGGTCGAACCGTCATCGACATCGGCTGAACGCCACGACGTCGCGCCCGGAAAAAAGCTGAATTAACCGAGCGCGGCGATCAATTGGGGAAATGCGCGCCGAAACAGGTGGGGCGAGCGCAGTGGTTCGACAATGTCGTGAGAGGGCCCCAGGCCCCGCACGCTGATTTCATCGACGGTGATGCCGGGGTGACGCCGCCAGTCGGCAGCGAGCCGCCGGCTAGCGGCATTTTGGATCGTTGTTTCGCTGCGGTTGGTGACCAGCGTGATGTGCCGTGTGCGCGGCGGTTCACGGGCGGCCACGATTCCGAAATCATGAACCAGTTTGAAGATTCGGGCGACCGCATGGGTTGGATAACGGGGGTAACCGTGCGCCGGTCCCAGCTGCTCGCGCCGGAACGGATCCCACCACAAAAAGCGATTGGGAGCTCGTAACACGAGTCGAGCGCAAGCCGGCGAAAACCGGCGGGGAAGGCCAACGATGCCCAAAAACGGTGCGATCGCGACGGCTGAGGCGCACTCGTTTTGCTGTGCGAGCCACAGGCTGAGCAGCCCGCCTAGCGAGATGCCGGCGACGGTGAGTTGGGCGCCGAGATCGGCGGCGATCGCATGCGCGGTGTGGGCGGCATCAGTCAACTCGCGCGCATCGAGTTCGCGTAATTCCTCGGTCATGCGGTCGGCTTTGCCATGGCGCGGCAGCCGTGGAACCAGGACCGTGTCGCCGCGGCCAAAGCAATGGTCGGCGATCGCACGAAACTGCGGCGGACTCGCGGTTAGACCATGCAAAAGCAGCACGACCCGTTGGGTTGAGCGGCCGTGATGCAGCAATCGCGAACGGGCGTCGGGCGCGATCGAGCCATCGTCGCGAGCGCGAAGAGCGTTATAGCCCTCAAGGCCGCGCTCGAAGCGTTCGGCAGCCCGCATGGAGGCAATCATAGCCGATGCCCGCTTGTCCGCCGTCCGTAAAACTACGCTGCCGGCTCTCCGCCAGAAGTGGCCGTCACCAGATACCGAGCAGCACCTTCGCGTCATCGCTGGCCATCTCGCGCGGATCCCAGGGCGGAGTAAACGTGATGTCGACCTGCGCCTTCTTCACGCCCTCAAGCGAGCGAACCTTAGAATGGACCGCTTCCTTGAACATCGGGCCAACGGGGCACATCGGTGAGGTGAGGGTCATCGTCACCGTCACGTTCTCGTTGTCTGGCCCATCGACGTCGACGCCGTACACGAGCCCGAGATCGATGATCCCGATGTTGAGCTCGGGGTCTTGGACGTCTTTGAGTGCTTCGCGCACCTGATCGGACGTTGGCATAGGCTCCCACCTCCTTTCAGTAAGACCGAGGCCAGCTTTGCGAAGTTGCCCAGCCCGCGGCAGGAGGTGCCGGGATGCGGCTCCGCGCCGTGGCCTGGCGTTGGAGCAACAGTTAGGCTCCCTTGTCAATAAAGCGAGTGCTACAGGCCGCGAGGAGAAATGGTCCCGATCGATCGACCTGGTGGGACGCCTGCTCGACGAGACCGGGGCTCCTCCAGCGCGCTCCAAGGGGGCTTGCGTCGTTGACGGTAACAGCTAAAACGATGCCTTGCGATTTCAAACGACGCTTACTGTCTGGCGATGTCCTTCTGGGCGGCTGGATGAACCTCAACGACCCGCTGGCCGCCGAATTGATGGGAGGCGCCGGCTACGATTTCGTCGCGATCGATCTCGAGCACGGCGTCGTCCCGACCGCCGCGGCCGAGACGATGGCCACCGCGCTGCGCACAACGGCGGCGGCGCCGTTCGCGCGTACTGCCTGGAACGACAGCCTGTCGGTCCAGCAAGCGCTCGATCTCGGAGTGGTCGGCGCAATCGTGCCGTACGTCAACGATCTTCACACCGCCAAGCGCGTTGTGAGCGATGCCCGCTTTCCGCCGCTGGGCGCTCGCAGTCGAGGCGGCGTCCGCGGTGGGCTGGCTTTCGGGGTGACGACGATCGACTATTTCGATCGCGGCAACGAACTGGTGACGCTGTTCATCATGTGCGAGACGGTCTCGGCCGTGCAAGCGGCACCCGGGATCGTCGCCCTCGACGGCGTCGATGGGTTGTTCGTTGGCCCGAACGACCTCTCGGCATCCTTCGGATTGCCGTGGCCCAAGGCATGGGATGACGACGACGCGCAACTTCACCAAGCGATCCGTGGCATCGGCGAGCTCGCGCGCACGCACGGTAAGCGGGCCGGCATTCTCGCTAAGGATGTCGCGATGGCGAAACGGTGCATCGAGTACGGCTTCACGTTCGTCGCCTGCGGTGTCGATGTCGCGATGATCGCAAATGGCGCAAAGTCGATCGTGCGCGAGTTGCGCACATGAAAGGACTGATCGTATGAAGCGGCGGCAGTTCACCCTGGCTACGGCCGCCGCCGCAACCGGGCTTGCGACCATACCCGCCCGGGCGCGCGCGGCGGACGGCGATTACGACCTAGCGACCTCCCGCGGGACGATTTTCGGGACGTTGACGTTCCCACTGGCGGCCCGCAAACCTGCAATAACGCTCATCATCGCTGGTTCGGGTCCGACCGACCGGGATGGGAATTCTAACGCAGGACTGAGGACCGATGCCTACAAGCAACTCGCCGCGGCGCTTGCCGGGCGCGGCATCGCCACCGTGCGGTTCGACAAGCGTGGGATCGGCAAAAGCGCCGCCGCCGGCGCCTCAGAGGAGCAGCTCCGATTTGACGACCTCATCACAGACACGGTCGATTGGATTGCGAAAATTCAAGCCGATGGGCGCTTCGGTCAAATCGCGGTCGCCGGCCACAGCGAAGGATCGCTGATCGGGATGATCGCAGCCGCGCGGACTGGCGTCCATGCGTTCATCTCGTTGGCCGGCGCGGGCCGTCCAGCCGCCGATGCATTGCGCGCGCAATTGACCGTCAACCTGGCGCGAGCGCCGAGTCTTTTGGAGGCATCGAATCGGATCCTCAATTCGCTGACCGCCGGTAAACCCGACAACGATGTGCCTAAAGGCCTGGCCGCGCTTTTTAGGCCGGCGATCCAGCCATATTTGATCTCGTGGTTCCGCTACGAGCCGGTCGCTGAACTGCGCAAGGTTCGCGCGCGGATCGCGATCGTACAGGGGACGGCCGACGTACAAATCCCCGTCGACGACGCCAAGCTACTGGCGGCCGCTGTTCCGAGCGCGAAGCTCGTGATCGTCACGGGAATGTCACACGTGCTCAAGCGCGTCGCCGATGGAGCTGACACGCAGCAACAGGCCACTACCGTGTACAGAGATCCGTCCGTACCGCTCGAACCGGTAGTGTGGGAGACGATCGCCGAACGGCTCGGCTGACAGCCACGCCGTTTTTCCTCGAAAGCGGCGCGCCGCCGGCGAAAACCGGCATCGCGCAGGGGCGTATTCCCGACCTTCGAGGTAGCGCCGCTAGACCAGGGCGCTCAGATTCTGGGCGAACTGCGCCAATGTCTTGCGCGCAACGCCTTCGATCATCCGACCGCCAACCGACGCAACGATCCCGCTGAGCTGCGTGTCGGTGCTGATGGTGATGCGTGTCCCGTCGCCGTCGGCCTGCGCAGCCATGGTCATCACAGCGCGGACGCCGCCGCGGCCCCGTAGCTCGTCGCCTACGACGCGCATCGCGGCGCGATGGGCCGCGTCGTCCATCGATTCAACTGCAATAGTCGCCTTGTAGGCGACCGCGACCGGCCCGACCTTCACCGATACCTTTGCGCGGTAGGTTCGCTCGTCGACTACCTCGGTGATCGCGGCGTTAGGGATGCAGGTCGCGACCCGCGGAATGTCCTTGAGGACAAGCCACACGCGTTCCAGCGGTGCGGCGACGGTGAATGCATCGTCGATCTTCACCGTAAGGCGACTTCGGTGTGAGACGGCGCGGTATGAACCGGCAGCGAGCCGTCGCGCAGCCGCCCGCCCGTGCGACCGTAGCGTACGCCGATCATTTCAGCGGCGATCGAGATCGCCGTCTCCTCGGGCGTTCGCGATCCGATGTCAAGGCCGATCGGCGCGCTGATCCGGCCCAAATCCGCGTCGCTGACGCCCGCGGCGCGCAACTCGATCAAGCGGTTCTCGTGCGTGCGCCGGCTGCCCATCGCCCCGATGTAGCCGGCGCGCGTCCGTAGCGCGATCTGCAGGAGTGGGATATCGAACTTCACGTCATGTGTGAGAACAACAATCGCCGTCCGATGATCGACTGGCGCGTGGGCAAGAAACTCGTCAGGCCATGCGACGACAATCTGGTCGGCGTCCGGAATGCGGGCCTTGGTCGCGAAGATCGCCCGCGCGTCGACCACGGTGACGCGGTACCCCATAAACTTCCCCAGCCGTGCCATCGCCCGCGAGAAGTCGATCGCACCGAAAATGTACAGCTGCGGTTTATGAGCGAACGCCTGGATAAAAATCTTGGCCTCGATCCCAATGGGTTCACCGTCTGCACCGAACGCTCGCAGCGCGCTGTCGCCGACCGCCAGCAGAGCGCGCCCTTCGGCAACCACCGCATCGCGCAACCGCGGCGAACCGACCTCGCCGAGAACATCCTCGGCACTGATGACGAGTTTCTTTCCGCAGCCCCGATCGTCCAGCCGAGTGGCGAGCACGATGGGTTGTTCGCCGTGCAAAGCCGCCGCCAGCCGCTCGAATTGGTTTTTCCAGTCGAGCCGCTCGACGAAGACATGGATCGTGCCGCCACACGTCAGACCGACCGAAATAGCTTCGGCATCGCTGATTCCGTAGGTCACCAGACGCGGGCGGCCGGTGCTCAGCGCCGTCTGAAGTTCTTCATAGACAGCGGCTTCAACGCACCCCCCGCTTACCGACCCGGCGACATCGCCGCGATCGTTGAGCGCGAGCACCGCGCCCGGATCGCGCGGCGCCGATTGTTCAACCCCGACGACGGTCGCAAGCGCGATGCGCAGACCCTCCGCGCGCCAGCGTTCAATCGTTTCCAGGATGTCAATCATCGCTGCGTTCTTTCGGCTCGACGATGCCGGCCCCCGTCGATCGCGTCGGCGATCGCGTCGAGGGTTTGCATGCTATAGCCGGCGAGCAACTGGTCGACGAATGGCAGCGCAGCCGCCATTCCAGCAGTGAGCGGCGCGAAGGCGGGATGCTTTTTCTGCGGATTGACCCAGATTATCCGACGAGCCAGTCGGCGCAGTCGCTGCATTTGCGCTCGCAGCACTTCGGGATCGTCGCGCTCCCAGCCGTCGGAGAGGATGATGACGGTGCCACCGCGGGCCGCGCTGCGCTGTGCCCAGCGCTGGTTGAACGCACCGATTGCGGAGCCGATTCGCGTCCCGCCACCGTAATCAGGTAATTGCACGCCGAGCGCCGCCATCAAGCGATTGGCGGAGGTTTGCTGCAGCAGCTTGGTGAGGTCCGTCAAGCGAGTCGCGAACGCAAAGGCCCGCACGCGCTGACGAGCGATCGCGTGACCGCGCGCGTACAGCAGCATTGCTCGAGCGTAGGGCGCCATTGAGCCGGAGATGTCACACAAAAAAACCAGCGGGCGCACGCGTTTGCGACGGATGCTCGCTCGCCGGCGCACCAGTTCGCCGGCGGTGCGCGGCGCAAGCCGCAACGTTGCTCGCAGGTCGAACCGGTCCCCGCGCGCCGCTGGTGTGCGCCGCCGTGAGGGCCGTGTCTCAACGGCGCTGCGCAACCGCGCGATCAAGCCCATTAGGCGGCCGCGTTCGTCGTCGGTCAAGGTGGCGAAGTCACGCTCTCGCAAGCGTTCGTCGGGGCTGGCCATCGCCAACATCATTGGTGCCTGCTCGAGCCGTTGAAGGGTCGCTGGGTCACCTGACGGCGCTGGCGGTTGTGGGCGGCGGGGCCGGGCCGAGTCGTCCGCCGTCGGCGGTCGCGGCAGCGGTTCGAGCAACCGACCGAGCGCCTTGCGCCCGGCACTCCAGTACAGTAAAAAGGCGGCGTCGAACGCGGCCAGATCATCGATCGACGGCAGCATGGCGATTCGGGCCAACCAATACGCGTCTTCGTGCGTGTGCGGTGGGAACGCCACCAGTAATTGGCCGAAAGCCGCCGCCCGGCGCGTTCCGGCGTGTACCTGGTGCGCAGCCAGAACGCGATCGAACTCGGCTGCAAATCTCGCCGGCTCGCTCATGCCCGGTCGCCCGTCCGCGCGGCGGCGATGATTTCATCGGCACCATGTTGCGCCGTATCGATGTCTTCCGGGTATTTGAGGACGCTGCCCAGGGAATCATTGAAGTGCGCTCGATCGATTCGCTCGGCACCGAGAACTTGGAGTGCCTGTGCCCAATCCAAGGCTTCGGCGATTCCCGGCGTCTTGCGCAGCTCGCGCTGGCGAAGGGCGGCAATCGCGCGCGCGACGTCGCCCGCGAGTGCGGAAGAGAGATGGGGTAGCCGAAGCCGCAGGATTTCGATCTCGCGTTCAAGTGACGGGTGCCCGATCCAATGGTAAAAGCAGCGGCGTTTGAGCGCGTCGTGCAGATCGCGAGTGCGGTTCGAGGTCACGACCACGATGGGAGGATGGACGGCCGCGACTTTGCCGATCTCGGGGATGCTCATTGCGAAATCTTGCAGATACTCCAGCAGGAACGCTTCGAACTCGTCGTCAGCGCGATCGAGTTCGTCAATCAGCAGAACGATCGATCGCGGTGCTGCACCGTCGAGAGCGGCCAGCAACGGGCGACGGATGAGAAAATCGCGGCTATAGAGGTCCGGCGGGCGTTCGTGCACGGCTTCGGACGTGCGGATCGCGAGCAACTGTTTTCCATAGTTCCAATCGTAGCCGGCGGAGTAGAGATCGAGCCCCTCGTAACACTGCAGCCGGATCAGCCGTGCGCCGAGAAAATCGGCCAGCGCCCGTGCGGCCTCGGTTTTGCCGACGCCAGCGTCGCCTTCCAGCAACAGCCCGCGGCTCAAAGCGATCGAGCAGGCTAGCGCCGTCGCCAGACCACGATCCGCGAGATAGCCAGCAGTGCTCAAGCCGGCGATCAGTCCGTCGATCTCGATCGCGTTTCCCATCAGTCATGTTTTCGGTCAACGGCGTCGCTGGGCCTCGATCGATCCTGGCCAATGCGGCGTTGCGGTGCGGCGTTCGCACTTGGTAGCGGCGCGCGGTACCGAACGCGCGCAAGGAGTTTTGACCTCCAGCGGGTAGCACAGGAGCCCGGGCTTTTCTGGAGACGGTATGACGAGCATCGAACTTGCGGTCAATGGCACCAAGCACGCGCTGGATGTGGAACCGCGGCTGTTGCTCGTGCATCTGTTGCGTGAAAACCTGAGTCTAACCGGGACGCACATCGGTTGCGATACGTCCAGCTGCGGCGCGTGCAGCGTTCTGCTCGACGGGATCTCCGTGAAGAGCTGTACGATGTTCGCCGTGCAGGCGGCTGGGCACGAGGTGACGACCATCGAAGGAATCGGAACGAGCGCCGCGCTTCACCCGATGCAGGAGGCGTTCTGGTCCGAACACGGTCTGCAGTGCGGCTACTGCACCACCGGAATGATCGTCAGTGCCGTCGATCTGCTGCAGCGCAATGCCGATCCTTCGGATGACGAGATCCGCGCCGGGCTCGAGGGAAATTTGTGCCGGTGCACAGGCTACGAGAATATCGTCAAATCGTTTCGCGTCGCCGCCCAGGCGATGAAGGCAAATGCGCCGCGGCACAGCGTCGCCGAACTGATCGAACAGTTTCCTGCTAACAACGGAACGCGAGGAGCTCGCTGATGGCATTCAACACGATGGTCGGCGCCCGCGTGCGCCGGCGCGAGGATCCACGCCTGATCACCGGGCGCGCCACCTACGTCGACGACGTCAAGTTGGTCGGTATGTTGTACGCAGCCTTCGTGCGCAGTCCGTATGCCCATGCCACCCTCAAGCAGGTCGAGCTGGCGAAGGCGAAAGCGCACTCGGGGGTGCTGGCAGCGTATAGCGGAGCTGATCTGCATGCGAATGGAATGAAAGCTTCGCTGCCGGTCTCCCACAAGATGGGCGACGCGCTCAAGGCACCGCCGCATTATCCGCTAGCGGTCGATGAAGTGCGCTTCGTTGGCGAAGCGGTGGCGATCGTGGTAGCCAGTGATCCATACGTCGCCCGCGACGCCGCCGAACTCGTCGACGCCGAATACGCCGAATTGCCGGTGGTTATCGATATGGAAAAAGCCGCCGCCGGCGCGCCGTATGTGCACGCGGATCTGCAAACCAACGTTGCGTTCACGATGCCGCTGCGCGCCGGGGATCCTGACGCGGCGTTCAAAGCGGCCGATGCCGTCGTGAAGCAGCGGATCGTCAATCAGCGGTTGGCGCCCGTGCCCATCGAGCCCCGCAGCATGGTAGCCAATTGGGATGCCGGGATGGGACAACTCACGCTCCACTCGTCAACCCAAATTCCGCATTTGTTGCGCACGCAGTTGGCGCTGGTCTTGGGCGTTCCCGAAACAAAGATTCGCGCCATCGCGCCCGAAGTCGGCGGCGGGTTCGGCGCAAAGCTCAACGTGTACGCTGAAGAAGCCGTGGTTTCGTGGGTGGCGATGCAACTGGGCCGCCCCGTCAAATACGTTGAATCGCGTTCGGAGTGTTTCCAGGCGATGATCCACGGGCGCGATCAGATCGACGATCTCGAGGTCGCCGTGACCAAAGACGGAAAAATCACGGCGCTGCGGGCGAAGATCCTGGCGAACATGGGAGCCTATCACCAGCTGCTCACACCGGTGATCCCACAACTGACGATGCTTATGGCGCCCGGGCCGTACCAGATTTCCAACCTCGACCTCGAAGTCGTCGGTGTTTTTACCAACACGATGTCGACAGATGCCTACCGCGGGGCCGGCCGGCCGGAGGCAACATTCTTCATCGAGCGCATGGTCGATATGGTCGCCCGCGAACTCAAGCTCGATCCAGTCGACGTGCGCCGCCGCAATTTTATTGCCGACGATGCGTTTCCATTCACGACGGCTGCCGGCCTCACGTACGATTCGGGCCGTTACGGGGCGGCGCTCGATAAGGCGCTGCAAATCGCTGATTATGACGGGCTGCGGGCGCGGCAGGTCGAGCTGCGCAAAGCCGGCCGTTACCTCGGCATTGGGCTGTCAACCTATGTTGAAGTCTGTGGGATGGGGCCATCGTCGGCGATGACCGCGGCCGGCTGGGACAGCGCGACGATTCGCGTCGAGCCGACCGGCAGCGTGACGGTGCTGACCGGCATTTCACCGCATGGCCAAGGCGAAGAAACGACGTTCGCGCAGCTCGTAGCCGACGAACTCGGCGTTTCGATCAACGCGGTCAACGTCGTGCACGGTGACACCGATCGCGTCCAATACGGCGTCGGGACATTCGGTTCACGGGGCACGGCGGTCGGCGGGGCGGCCCTGAAGCTCGCGATCGACACGATCCAGGCGAAAGCCGTTCAGATTGCGGCGCACACCTGGGAAGCTAATCCCGCTGACGTCGAGTATCGCGACGGCAAGATCACCGTCAAAGGCGATCCGTCAAAGACGATGACGACGGCCGAAGCCGGATTTCTGGCTTTTATGGGCGATCAGCTTCCGCCGGGCTTTGAGCCCGGACTGGATGCCACCCGCCGGTTCGAGCCGCCAAATTTCGTCTATCCGTTCGGCACCCACATCTGTGTGGTGGAAATCGACGCGCAGACCGGCGACGTCAAGCTGGAGAAGTACGTTGCGGTCGACGACTGCGGGAAAATATTGAACCCAATGATTGTCGAAGGCCAGATTCATGGCGGGATCGCCCAAGGCTTGGCGCAGGCGCTGTTCGAGGAAGTCGTGTACGACGAGAACGGCCAACTGCTCACCGGCACGCTGATGGACTATGCGATACCGCATGCCGAGCAGCTGATTCACTTCCAACTCGACCACACGGTCACGCCGACCAACGTGAATCCGCTCGGCGTCAAGGGCGTGGGTGAGGCCGGAACGATTGGTTCGACGCCGGCGGTCGCAAATGCCGTGATCGATGCGCTGGCGCCGTTCGGCGTCAAACATCTAGATATGCCGCTGCGACCGCAAAAACTGTGGGCCGCGATGCGGGCCGGCAATGGAGCAACGCGATGACACCGGCACCGTTCGAATACCTCCGTCCGAAGTCACTCGACGAGACCTTCGCGTTGCTGGAGAAGTATGGCGACCGGGCAAAGCTGCTCGCCGGCGGTCACAGCCTGATCCCGATGATGAAGCTGCGCCTGGCCGACCCAGGGGTTTTGATCGATATCGCCGCCCTGCCGGGTCTGTCCGGCATTGAGTCGCGCGCTGGCCATACTCGCATAGGCGCGCTGACGACTCACGCGATGTTGGCCGCCAGCGCCGAGTTGCGCGCATCCGCTCCGGCGCTGTGGGAAGCCGCTAACCAACTTGGCGATCCGCAGGTTCGCAACCGTGGGACGATCGGTGGGGCATGCGCGCACGCCGACCCAGCGGCCGACTATCCGGCGGTGATGCTGGCGCTCGATGCGACCTTCGAACTCAACGGCAAACAAGGTCGTCGCGAAGTTTCCGCCGATCGGTTCTTTCGGGGGTTGTTCGAAACGGCGCTCGGCGCCGCCGAAGTCGTCGAACGAATCCGGTTCGATGACGCCCCGCAATCGGCGTATTTGAAGCTCCATCACGCGGCTTCGCACTACGCCGTCGTCGGGGTTTCGGTGAAACTCCAGATCAAGGATAATGCGATATCGGCCGCCCGCGTCGGCGTCACCGGTCTCGGCGATATGGCGTTTCGGGCGAACGGTGTCGAGGCGGCGCTAGCGGGTCTGGGGACCAGCGACGAAGCCGCGATCCGGGCAGCCTGCGCTGGGACGGCCCGAGGAGTCGACGCCCGCTCTGACCTTCAGGCGTCGGCGCTCTACCGGTCCGCGATGGCGGACGTTTTCGCCGCGCGCGCAGTGCTAGCGGCCGTTGCGCCGCGATAGCTGGGGCTTACCGCTAACACGTGCGCGCATCATCTAGCAACCATACGGCGCGCCGGTGATGGTGATGTGCCTCATAAGCGCCAAGTGGTCGAAAGGAGGCCACGGCTTCGGTGTTTGACCTAGCGGGGAAGGTGGCAATCGTCACCGGTGGCAATGGCGGCATTGGACTTGGGATTGCGCGCGGACTTGCGCGGTCGGGTGCCAGCGTTGCCATCGTCGGCCGTAACAGGGCCAAGTGCACCGCCGCGGTGGCGGAGTTAGACGCAATTGGTGCCCGCGCGGCGGCCATTACTGCCGATCTCATCGATCGATCCCAGGTCGAGGCGATGGTGGCGTCAGTTACCGAGCAGTTCGGCGGCGTAGATATTCTGGTGGCCAACGCCGGCACGAACCGGCGCCAGCGCCCCGAGCTCTACACCGCCGGGCAGTGGAATGAGATTGTCGAGATCAATCTCGGCGCCGTCTTTGCGTGCTGTCAGGCGGTATATCCAGCGCTGCAGCGTCGCGGTGGCGGCAAGATCGTAACGATTGGGTCAATGACGAGTCTGCTCGGATTCAGCGTCGGCGCGCCGTATGCTGCGACCAAAGGCGCGGTGGTCCAACTCACCAAGAGCCTTGCCTGTGCCTGGGCGGGGGACAACATTCAGCTCAATTGCATCTTGCCTGGCTTTATCGATACCGAGCTGACGCAACAAGCGCGCCGAGATCTCGCAGGCCTTGAGCAACGCGTCGTCGAGCGCACACCCGCTGGCCGTTGGGGCCGCCCGGACGACATAGCAGGCGCCGCCATTTTTTTCTGCAGTTCGGCTAGTGATTTCGTCACCGGAACAGCGCTAGCAGTTGACGGCGGCTACTCAAGCTTCATGGCATAGGAGTGCACGCTAAGTTCCGGTGAAGCGATCCGGCGTGCGCGAAAGCGGCAGCCACGCTGGCACCAAGAACGCCGTCAACCTCTGTTGGCCTTTTAGCGGGTGAGAACTTGCGCTTCACCGGTTTCGAGCGAGCGATACAGCGCTTCGACGAGTCGAAGCGTGTGGAGGTTATCTGCACCTGAGGTGGCGGGTTCGCCGCCGGTCTGGACCGCTTCGAGAAGCGACCGCATCGGGCCGATGAACGCGTCGGGAAACCAGCGCGTTGAGGCCGGATACGATAGCCAGCCGTCGCTGGGCAGCGTGCTGCTCCACACCTGCACCGTATCAGGTTCGCCGCGCCCGCAATTGTAGAATCTGCCGAGCCGTCCGCGAATCGCGCCGGCGCTACCGTCGAGCCGGAACGTGGCCGACTGATCGCCGGTTACATTTTCGGTGTTCAAGTGCAAGAGGGCGCGCAGTTCGCCCGGATATACGAGGCTCGCCAGCAACCGGGTCTCGCCGCGCGGTTTCTGTCCGGGCCGCTTTGCGCCGGTGCACCAGCCGAGTCGAGGGTTTCCGAGAACCGAGCGGATCGCATCGAGTTCGTGGATCGCGTGGTACCATATTGCGAGCCGTTCGGAATCGTTCATCCACGGCGTCCAGTCGATGAAGATGTCAAGTGACATCTCAAGGGCGAGCGGCTCGCCGATCCATCCGCGCGCGACCATCGCGCGCATCGCCGCGATCCCTTCGTCGAAGCGCATCTGTTGGTTCACCGCCAGCTTTCGTTCGTGGCGCTCGGCAAACGCCACGAGTTCTTCGGCAGTTTTGCTGTCGAGCGCGAGCGGTTTCTGCGCCAGGACGTGCTTCCCCGCGCCGATCACGGCGCGAATGAGTTGCGGCTGAGCCCACGGCGTCACGGCGATGTCGATGACGGCGCTGGCGGGATCGGCGAGCAGTTCGTCGAGGCTTGCATACGCCCGCCCAATCTGATGACGGGCCGCAAATTCACGCGCTTTACTGGCATCGAGGTCGTACACGCCGACGATGTCGAGTCCGGCGCGGCGATATGCCGGCAGGTGTGCCGATTCGACGATCCCGCCGGCTCCGATAAACGCGATCGGACAGCGGTGTGCCGCTGGAATTCGCAGGTCGCATGCCGCCCAGATCGGTGCCAGAACGTCGATCATGCCTGTCCTCCGTCCAAGATCACGCTGGGCCTTCGTCCAACTTGTAGACTCGGGTCGCGGTTTCTCCGAAAATCGCGGCGCGCGCCGGCGCCGGCAGCCCCGCAACCAATTCATTGGTCGAACGCCAGGTCGATGCGTAATCGTCCGACAGCGTCAGGACTGGCCAATTGCTCCCGAAAATAAGCCGCTCCGGGCCAAACACCGCCAGCGCATGTTCAACATATGGCTGGTACTCCTTGGCCGACCATCGACTCAGATCTGTGAGATTATTGAGTCCTGACAGCTTGGCATGAACGTTCGGCGCTTGCGCGGTACGCGCCATCAACGACGCCCAAGGCTCCCAACCGCGTGCTGCAACCGGTGGCTTCGCGAGATGATCCAGGATCATCACTAACCGCGGAAGGCGTTCGGCGAGCGTCAGCACGTGTTCCAAATGGTGCGGCGCCGACGCCGAGATATCGAACGTATATCCGCGTTCAGCGACTAGTGCCAAACTCTCGATGACCGACTCGCGAACGATCCAATCCGGATCCGGCTCGAACAAAATCAGATGGCGAAAGCCCTTAATCTTCGGCTCGGCATGGCATTGCGCGAGTGCGTCCTCGGCGCGTCGCGGATCAAGCAACGGAATCCAGCCGACGATTCCGGCGATGAAATCATTGGCGCGCGCGACCGCGAGCATCTGCTCGGTATCGACCGCCGTGTCGGCGGCCTGAACGATGACGGTCCGCTCGACGCCGGCCGCGTACAGGAGCGAACGCAGTTCGCCCGTATCGAAGTCGCGACGCAGCGACTCCAGCCCCGGCCGCATCAGCCAGGGATATGCCGTTCCATCAAACTGCCATACGTGATGGTGGGCGTCGACGATCTTGCTGGCCATCGTTTCCTTGCTCGAGTCGTTCTCGCTGCGCGCCGGTTGCTTCGCACCCACAGAACCTGCATCATCCCACGGCGGAGTCTCCGTCGTGAAGGTTCGGCTATTTGCAAAGCGCCTCGCCGATCCGCCGACGTGACGGCATCATCGCCCTCGGGGTGCTTCACGAGCGATCTCGAAGTGCTCTATTCGGACCGATATGCAATCGACGGGGGCGATTCCATGCGAGCAGCATTTTACAGCGAGCAAGGCGCTGCGCGCGCCGTCTTGCACGTCGGCGAGCAACCGACTCCGCAGCCGGGGCCGGGCGAGGTGCGCGTTAAGCTGCGCACGTCGGGCGTCAACCCGTCGGACTGGAAGAGTCGGCGCGGGGGCTTTGGTCGCGCACTGTCGGCGCCGCTCATCATTCCGCACAGCGACGGCGCCGGTGACATCGACGCGGTGGGTTCCGGGGTGCCGCCGCGCCGCATCGGCGAACGCGTTTGGATCTGGAACGGACAGTGGAAGCGACCATGTGGCACGGCGGCCGAATTCATCAGTTTGCCCACTGCGCAAGCCGTCGTTTTGCCGGAACACCTGGACTATGCTGCGGGAGCCTGCCTGGGCATTCCAGCGCTCACCGCACTGCACGCGGTGCGGYTGGCGGATACCGCCCCAGACGTTACCGTGCTCGTTCACGGAGGGGCAGGAGCCGTCGGTCATTACGCAATCCAGTTCGCGAAGGCGCGCGGCGCGCGAGTGCTCACGACCGTCAGCACGGATGCGAAGGCCGCGCACGCTCGCACGGCCGGCGCTGATGATTTGATCAATTATCGGACAGATCCCGTCGCCGAGCGCGTCCGAGCCGCTACCCATGGCCGGGGCGTGGACGCGGTCATCGACGTCGACCTGTSGGCGAACGCCGACCTCTTGCCGGGTGTACTGCGGCCGCACGGTACCGTAGTAGTCTATGGAACCGGCTCTGCGAAGGCGACGTTGCCGGCGATTTGGTTGATGCAAAACAGCGTCACGATGCGGTACTTCTTAATCTACGACATCGACGAAAACGAGCGTGCCGCCGACCTCGCGGAACTCAATACGATGCTGCGCAGGCACGTGATCCACACGATCGCCTGCCGGTTCCCACTGGCTGAAATTGCCGAGGCGCACGACGCAGTCGAGCGCGGCGACCTCATCGGCAACGTGATCCTCGATATTCTCTGACAGCACGAAGCCGACCCGTCGCAGGCGCGGCCTTCGGCTATGCTTTCTCGCAATTCATCATCCAGTCGATTCCGAATTTGTCGGTAACCGTTCCGAACGTCGCGCCCCAGAACGTCTTCTGCAGTAGCATACTGACTGACCCGCCATCCGCAAGCCGCTCAAAAATTCGCTTCGCGTCCACTGGGTCGCGGGTACCTAAGCAGAGCGCAACGCGGCTTCCCGCTCGCTTGGTCCCCGGCATGTCGTCGCAGGCCATGAATTCGAGCGTCGGCGATTTGAAGTTCGCGTGCAGGATCTTATTCTTGTCGCCCGGCGCCACATGAGATTCCATCGGCGACCCGGCGAATCGGTTCAGCGACGTGACCTGTCCGCCAAAGACGTTTTTATAAAAATCGAGCGCTTGTTCGCAGTTTCCGTCGAAAAACAGATAGGGATCGAGTTCCACGTGACCTCCTAGACGGCCAAATACCGTTGCATGGCTTCGGTGTCCTTTTTGAGATCCGCGATCTTTCCGTGCGCCATCACCCGGCCGTTGGAGAGGATGTAGCCGCGATCCGACAGGCTCATCGCGACCTGCACGTTCTGCTCGACAAGCAATATCGTATGGCCTTCGCCTTTGATTGCGAGCACGACTTCTTCGACGCCGCGGGCGATCATCGGCGCCAGGCCTTCCATCGGTTCGTCCAGCAGGATGATTTCTGGATTCGCAATCAGCGCGCGCGCAATTGCCAGCATCTGCTGTTCGCCGCCCGAGAGCTTGGCGAGCGAATTGCGGCGCTTTCCCAAGACGTCGAAATACTCGTAAATTCGCGCTTCTGTCCATGGACCGCGGCGGCCGGCCAGCGCCGCTAACCGCAGATTTTCGCCGACGGTCAGGTTGGGAAAGATTCGGCGGTCTTCGGGGACAAACGCGATTCCGCGCTTGGCGAGCGTGTACGGCGGTTTTCCTTCGATGCATTCGTCTTTGAAGCGAATGATGCCGGTACGTGGCGGGACGATCCCCATGATCGCCTTCAGCGTCGTCGAGCGGCCGCTACCGTTGCGACCGAGAAGCGCGACGACGTCGCCTTCGGCCACCTCGAGCGAAACGTCTTGCAGGACGTGCGACTTCTCGTAATAGGCGTTGATCCGGTCGACGCTAAGCAACGGCGCCATCAGTTGGCGGTTCCCGTCATACGAGCCCGCCCAGATAGGCTTTTTGGACGGCATCGTTTTGACGAATTTCCTGCGGCGTGCCGACGGCGAGGATGCCGCCAGTCTGCATAACGGTGATCGTCGTCGAAATTGCCATGACCACGTCGATGTCATGTTCGACCAGCAAAATTGTGCGTCCTAACGGATGACCGGGCGGCGTGGCGATTCGCTGTATGAGTTCGACTGTCGCATGGGTCTCGGTCGGCGACATGCCGGCCAGCGGTTCATCCAACAGCAGCACCTTGGGTTCGCGCGCGAGGACGAGCCCAATCTCGAGGCGGCGCTGATCGCCATGCGAAAGGTTCTCGGCGCGWGCGCCGGCGACGTCGGTAAGCCCGATGTCGCGCAAGATTTCGGTCGTGCGGACGTTCGTATCGCCAAGGCTGCGCCAGAAAAAGAAGTTCGCGCTTCCATCGCGGATCGCTTGAACCGCCAAGCGGACGTTCTCATACACCGGGAGCCGCCCGAAGATATTCGTGATTTGGAAGGAGCGCGCGATACCCAGCCGCGCCCGCTCGTATGGCTCCAGGCCGGTGATGTCGCGGTCAGCGAAAAAGATCTGCCCAGCCGACGGCGGCAGAAGTCCGGAGAGCAGGTTGAAGAGCGTTGTCTTGCCGGCGCCGTTTGGGCCGATGATCGTACGGACCCCGCCGCTCGGAATCTCGATCGAAATATCATTGACGGCCTTAAAGCCGGCGAAGCTGCGGGTGAGGTGCGTGGTC
>JRHI01000836.1_pt1 | contig 30551 bp, 32 predicted proteins | sample 215371 | NCBI WGS metagenome assembly JRHI01 (sample SAMN02929681, study PRJNA255918) | sediment metagenome | biome: cave system; feature: Ice Cave; material: Sediment; isolation source: sediment from deep within a dark volcanic ice cave with no known source of... ...
TCTAGTAGGAGTGTGTGACAACCCGATAAGCACGGTTCGAGTCTATGGCTTTCTTGCCTTGGGCCATCAACGCGGCGGCAAGCCGGTGCGCGCCGGTGCCGCAGTCAAAAATCAGAAGGTCGCCGTTGGCAGTGGTCAGCTCGACGCAGGAGGTATTGCCGCCGAAGTGGTTCGTGCCCGGCCCGGGGGTGGCAATCGACCCCCTCGTTCCCCAGAAACGTACTCTCATGATTCTGCGCCTCCCTTGCGTGCGGCATCGACCGATAGCAAATTCGATCCCACTGTTCTCGCGCGTCCCGCCCATGGCGGCGGCCGCGCGCAGATATAGGGCTTGCTAGTTCTGCGCTTTGGGCATCTTGCCCTCCGGCCGCTCGATTCGCAATGCCCGCTACGGCAAGATGGCCACAATGCCGCTCGATCCGCCGTGCAGGCAGTGCGTTACGCGTGTCGGGCAGAGGCTGGTACGTGAGCTTGTGTAAGTGGGCCACGGTGGAACCGGGTAAAAAATCCGGGTACGAATCCGACTGGGTCCCTTCTAGGACAAGCAATGGCGGGCGTTCCCGGCGACAATGGCGATTGAATGTCTAACGCTTGTCCATCACGTGTCGCGACCACCGACCCGACGCTTATGTCTGACCGGACGTCGAGCCGCCTGACGACGCTCGTAACAATGGCGGCATTCGCGCTCGTCTTTTCCGCGCTCGCGGCATGCGCAAGCTTCGGAACCCGCCTCGCCCCTCCCAAGGTGACCGTCGAAGGCATTGCTGTCGGCGGAATCCGCGGCTCCGACGCAATGGTCACGCTCTCGTTGCGCCTCGAGAATCCGAACGCAACGGACCTGATGCTTCAGTCGCTTCGATTCGGCTTGAGCATCAACGACATTGCACTGACGAGCGGAGCAACGGTGCGGGTCGAGACGATTCCCGCCGGCGGCAGCGCTGTGATCGAGCTCGAGACGCGCACCAACGTCAACGCAGTCCTGCAAGTCATAGCGCTGTCGGCCGGCGGTCGCATGTCGTCGCTGCAATATGCTCTCGACGGCGAGGCGGTTGTTCAAAACGGCATTCGTCTGCCGTTCGCGCGCCGCGGCGACATCCCGCTGCCGGCAGCACCGGCGCCTGCACCCAGCCGATGAGCCGGCCGTGCGCCTGAAATTCACCAAAATGCAGGGCTTGGGCAACGATTTTGTCGTGCTCGACGGCATTACGCAGCAGATCGACCTCAGCACGACGGAGCTGCGGCGCCTGGCCGACCGGCACTTCGGCGTGGGTTGCGACCAGATATTGCTCGTCGAAAAGCCGGGCCGCGACGACGTCGACTTTCGCTACCGGATTTTCAACGCCGATGGGGGCGAGGTCGAGCAATGCGGCAATGGCGCACGCTGCTTTGTGCAGTTTGTTCGCGACCGTGGCCTGACCGCGAAGCGCGTCATCCGGGTCGAGACGAAGGGCGGCATCATCGAGCCGCGATTGGAAGACGACGGCCAAGTCACGGTCGACATGGGCATCCCGCGTTTCGCGTCCGAGGAAATTCCGTTTGCGGGTGGAAGCAGCGCGGTCGTTCAATCATTGGAGCTCGACAGCGACTCTGTCGCGGTGAGCGTTGTGTCCATGGGCAATCCACACGCGGTCCGGGTCGTGGACAACGTGGACGAGGCGCCGGTTTTGACACAGGGACCCTGCATCGAGCGACACTCTCGTTTTCCGAACGGGGTCAACGCGGGCTACATGCAGGTCATCGATCGCGCTAACATTCGCTTGCGGGTATGGGAGCGAGGCGCGGGTGAGACGCTGGCGTGCGGCACCGGCGCATGCGCGGCGGTCGTAAGCGGCATCAGGCGTGGACTGCTCGATTCGCCGGTGCGCGTCGCTATGCGCGGCGGAGCGTTGACGATCGCATGGCACGGCGGGCTGTCGCCGGTGTTCATGACCGGGTCGGCCGCGACCGTTTTCGAGGGCGAATGGCAGGTAGCGGGTGATACGTGAGCTGGGTGAGAAGCGAGGTGAGCGACCGATGATCGCATCAGAGAAGGGGACACCGATGGACGCGAATGACGTCGCCGATTATCTCCAGCAGCACCCGGAGTTTTTTGCCGAATACGCCGACCTGCTCGCGGAAATTTATGTTCCGCATCCGCACGGCGGTTATGCGATCCCGATCGCCGAGCGTCAGATCGTTACCTTGCGCGAAAAGAACGTCCAGCTCGAAACCAAGCTGCGGGAGTTGATACAGTTTGGAGGCGAGAACGACAGCATCAGCGAAAAGCTGCACCGGTCGACGCTCGCGCTTTTTTCCGCCACCGATCTCGAAACGACCCTGGGCGTCCTTTATCACAGCCTGAAGGATGACTTCCACGTTTCGCATGTCGCTCTGCGCTTGTGGGGCAAGGTTCCGGAACAGTCGTACCTGCCCGAGCTCGCGGCGACCAGCCAGGAGTTGCGCGATTATTCGGCCGCGCTGGACGGGCCGTTTTGCGGAGCGCAGGCGCCTTTCGAATCGCGGGACTGGTTCGAAGGCGCGCCATCCTTGACGTCCTTTGCGTTTCTGCCTCTGCGCACGCATCAGACGTTTGGATTGCTCGCCCTCGGCGCGGACGATCCGGCGCGGTTCTATGTCGGGATGGGAACGATGTATCTGACGCGGCTGTCCGAGGTCGCAAGCGTCGCGACCGCCCGCTTTCTGCCGCAGACCTAGCAGCGATGTGCCCTTCGCCAAGGCCTCGATGAACACGCCGGCGCGCGTGGACGCGACGCTGCTCGACGCGTACGAGCGCTATCTCGCGACAAGGCCGGCTCACACGCGCAACGCGTATTTGCGCGACATCGCGGCGCTCAAGGCGCTCGCCGGAGAATCGCCGCTCGCCGAGCTTTCCTCGGCCGATCTGCGGCGCTTTCTCGCCACGCTGCACGGCCGCGGACTTTCGGGAAGAAGCCTCGCTCGGGTGCTATCGGGGTGGAGGACATTTTTTCGTTTTGCGACGGATCGCGACCATTCGTTCAAGGACGATCCTTGCAGCGGGCTCAAAGCGCCAAAGTCGCAGCGGCGCCTGCCATCCGCGCTTTCGCCCGATGAAGCGGTGCAACTGGTAGCGATCGAGGGCGACGACGCGCTTGCCTTGCGCGATCGGGCATTGCTCGAGCTCGCGTATTCCTCGGGGCTGCGTGTCGCCGAGCTTTCGGGGATGAATCTTTCGATGCTCGATCTGGTTTCGGGGGAAGTTCGCGTCTGGGGCAAGGGCTCGAAAGAGCGCATCGTTCCGGTCGGCGCACCGGCGCGCGCCGCCCTGGAGGCGTGGATCGCAAGGCGCATTTCGCTCCCGGTCCGCGACGCGGAGGCGCTTTTCCTGAGCCGCACCGGTCGCCGTCTCGCACCGCGCGCCATCCAGCAGCGCCTTGCGGCCTGGGCGATCAAGCGCGGATTGAACCGCCACGTGCATCCGCACATGTTGCGTCACTCATTCGCGTCGCATTTGCTGCAATCCTCGGGAGACCTGCGCGCGGTGCAGGAGCTGCTCGGACACGCGAGCATCGCCAGCACGCAGGTGTACGCGCACCTCGACTTCCAACACCTGGCGAAGGTTTACGACGAGGCGCATCCGCGCGCAAAAAAAGTCGGCCCGCTCGGCAAGGCGCAGAAAAGCGCCAAGTAGGCAAAGGAATCAGTCGATAATCCGGACGATGCCGGGCAGCCACGGCAAGTCGGTCACGCCGGGATCGACGCCGGCTTGCTTCATCAGCGTCGTCAGCTGCCCGCGGTGATGCGTTCCGTGGTTGAAAAGATGCACTGCTGCGACGGCCGCCGGGAGGCGCCGCACTTTGTCGTCGACCACGCTTCGGTATTCGATCGTCGTTTCCAGCCATTCGCGCGTGACATTGCCCGCCCATTGCAGCATCGCAGCGTCCGTGTCCTGCCGCTCGCGTTGCAATTCATCGAAGTCCTGGAACATGTCGGTGCCGAACGCCGGATGATCGCAGGCGGGACCGACGAAGCGTCCGAGCCACATTCGGTCTCCCCAGAGCAAATGGTTCAGCGTGGCCTGAATCGATCCGAAAAATGCGCCGCGGTCGCGAGTGCGCTCCTCTTCCGGCAATGCCGCGCACGCGGCGTACAGCCGCTCGTTCATCCAGGCGTTGTATCGCGCCATCAGCTGGCAATAATCGCGGGAAATCACTCGATGGAACCGGTAAGCGGCGCGGCAGAAGGATGGAGACTCATGACCCACCCTACTAGGTCACGTGGACAGCGATTGTAGCGGACGGGTCGCGGGCCGGGGCTCCGCTGCCGGCTGTCCAAAAAAAGGGGCGCTTGGAGGCGCCCCGAAAAGCCACTGAGGAGAAACTCGAGCGTACGTTGCGTTGCCTACTCCACCCGCTCGCCGTGAAGACTGACGTCGAGACCTTCGCGTTCCTCTTCCTCGGAGACGCGCAAGCCTACAACCATATCGATGACCTTGAGCAGTATGAAACTGACGATACCGCTGTAAGCGAGCGTCGCGATCACGGCGTAGAGCTGGGTCATCACGCTCGCGTCCACGCCGCTGATCATTTTGTCGTTGAACACGCCCGTCAGGATCGCGCCGGTGATACCGCCGATGCAGTGCACGCCGAACGCATCGAGCGAATCGTCGTAGCCCATCATCTTCTTGATCGATGTCGAGGCCCAGAAACAGAGCACGCCCGCGGCGATGCCGATGGCGAAGGCTCCCGTGACGCCGACGAAGCCCGACGCGGGCGTGATGGCGACGAGGCCCGCCACCGCGCCTGACGCAATGCCGAGCACCGACGGCTTGCCTTTCGCCATCCATTCGACAAACATCCACGTCATTGCCGCTGTGGCGGTCGCGAGCTGCGTGACCAGCATGGCCATGCCGGCGCGGCCGTCGGCGGCGACTGCCGAGCCGGCGTTGAATCCGAACCAGCCCACCCACAACAGCGACGCGCCGATCAGCGTCAACGTCAGGTTGTGCGGCATCATCGATTCCTTGCCGAAACCGATGCGCTTGCCGAGCACCAGCGCGCATACCAGACCCGCGATACCGGCGTTGATGTGCACCACCGTGCCGCCCGCAAAATCGAGAATGGGGATTGGCAGGGAGGCGAAGTAGCCCGACGGCTCCCACATCATGTGCGCGATCGGCGAGTAGACGAGGAGCGACCACAGGCCGATGAACCACAGCATCGCGGAGAATTTCATGCGTTCGGCAAACGCGCCGGCGATCAGCGCCGGGGTGATGATCGCAAACGTCGCCTGGAACATGACGTACACCGACTCGGGAATCGTCACGCCGAGATGCGACACGGTGAGCTTGGCGGCTTCCTTCTGAAACAGCATGCCGTTGAGGAACAGCCGATCGAGACTGCCGATGAACGGTCCGCCAGGCATGAACGCGAGGCTGTACCCGGCGATGACCCAGAGGATCGTCACCAGGCAAGTGATCGCGAAGCTCTGCATCAGGGTCGCGAGCACGTTCTTCTTGCGCACCATGCCGCCGTAGAAGAGCGCCAGGCCGGGAATGGTCATCAGCAGCACCAGCGCGACGGAGCTCAACATCCAGGCGGTATCGCCGCTGTTGATCTTGTCGGCCGCGATGAGTTGCGGCGTCGTCGGAGCGGCGGGCGCCGCGGCCGCATCGGCTTTTGGCGGTTCCGCTTTCGCGTCGGGAGCCGGAGCGGTAGACGCCGGCGCGGGCGCTGCCGTAGCCGGTGCGGGCGCGGTGGCTGCCGGAGGAGCTGCTTTATCGGCAGCTTTGTCCTGCGCGACGACTGCCGTGGATAGTCCGAGAGCGCCGATCAAGATGCCAAGCGCGGCGATCAACGCGAACAATTGCTTCATGGGATTCCCCTTAGAGCGCATCGGCACCGGTCTCGCCGGTCCGGATGCGCACGACTTGTTCAAGCTCGAAAACGAAGATTTTCCCGTCACCGATCTTGCCGGTGTTCGCGGCCTTCTCGATTGCTTCGATGACGCGATCGAGCATGTCGCTCTTGATCGCGGCCTCGATTTTTACCTTCGGAAGGAAGTCGACGACGTATTCGGCGCCACGGTAGAGCTCGGTGTGGCCCTTCTGACGGCCGAAGCCCTTGACTTCGGTCACGGTGATGCCTTGCACGCCGATGGCGGAAAGGGCCTCCCGGACCTCGTCCAACTTGAACGGCTTGATGACTGCAGTTACCAGTTTCATGCTGACTCCTTGAGTAAGCGCATGCTTTCTTAGAACTTGTACAAGACCTCGAGTCCAAACGACCTTTGAGTGCTCGTCGGTGTGATCCCGTCAGCCTTCAGGAATGAGGACTGATCCGATTTGTCGGCGCGCACCTCGGCGCGAATTTCCCACTCCTTCACCGGCAGATACGCGATCGTTAGCGTCGCCTCTTTCCACTTCTGAACCACGCCGGTCCGGTAGCCGTCGTGGTCGTTGAAATATTCACCGCGCAGCGACGCCCGCCATAGATCGTTGATTTGATAATTGGCATAGCCGGCAATGCCATCCCACTTCGCCTTGCCACCGCCGACCGCAGCACTTTGCTGTGTGCCGTAGTCGTAGTTGAGGATGAACGTCAGTTGATCGGTGGCATTGAAGGTCCCGACGATGTCGAACAGGTTGCGGGTTCCCTTTGCGGAGCTCTTCGGATAGTTCGTGACAAGCTCTTTGCCGCCGTAGTAGGACGCTGTAATCGATACGGTTTTTGTCGGTGTGAATGTTCCGCCAAGCTCTGCCGTAGCGCTGTGACTCGGGCTTTCAAAGGCATCCCATCCTTCGTTGACACCTCCGAGCACGGTCAACGCGTCGTTGACTTTGTAGGTCGCGCGCACGCCGGTGTGGGTGAAGGGGATCGCATAGCCGAACAGAATTGATCGGGAGTAGTTCACGTCGCCGTCACTCTTGATCACTTCGGCGCCCGCGTTCGTTACGTACTTGCCGGCGATAATGCTGAATGGCGCCGCGCCGTAGTAGACGTAAAATTGCGTGGGATCGACGTAATGATTCGCGCCGTTGGCGGGACCTTTGCTCTTGCTGATGGTGCCGAACGCGGCGATCGTGTCTGCGTCCTTGCCGAGGGTGACGTCGAGCAGGCCACCCCATCCGTCATCGGGGGTTTTTGCAAACTGCAAGTCGAGAGCGTGGAAGAAGACTTCGTTGTGCTTGAAGTCGAACACACGGTCGTTCGCCCCGCTTACGAACTTGCCCGATCCGGTCAGGTGCGTGTAGCCGATGTCAACGTGGCCGGTCAGGTCGAAACCCCAGATTGAAAAGATCGCAGGTGGAGGGGCCGGCTCTGCGGGCTTTGCTTCTACCGGCGCGGTTCCGGGCGGAGGTGTGGTCTGCGCATGTGCGCTGGCCATTGCAACGCTCAGTCCGATAACCGCGAGCGCGGGTACAACGCGGAGATAATCGGGCATGACGGGGTCCCTTTTTAGTTGAACGAAGTTTTCTTAGGGTCGTCAGCACAACATGTGCCAAGACATTAAATATCTGTAATTCACATAGTTACCTTGGTGTTGCCGTCCGGGATGTTGCGACGCATCCACATTTTGCACTGCGATGGTGCGTAACCGAGCGGCCTTGGTCACAATTGGGGCGGGCGACGGACTAGGCCGCGCTGCGACGCAGCACGGCGCCGGATTTTGCTAAACTCGTCGCGAGTAAATGTCAAAGGGGTCTTTCATGATTGGCGAAAAGGTTTTTGACGACATCAGTGCGCGCGTGGCGGCGGCGATGGGCTCGAGCCCGATTCGCGACGTGGAAAAGAACGTGCGCGTGCTGTTGCGTGGCGCGCTCGACCGCCTTGATTTCGTAAGCCGGGAGGAATTCGACATCCAGGTCGCGCTGCTCGCGCGCACCCGCGAAAAGCTCGAAACGCTCGAGGAGCGCCTCGCGTCGCTCGAAGGCCGCGCGAAGACTGCGGCGAAGTAACGGCCCGCATCGCCGACCGCCCTCAACGATAACGCGCGGCGAGAAAGCATATGCATGGCCGTAGCCGTCCTGCACAGCCGCGCGCTCTCCGGATTTGACGCGCCTCCGGTCGAAGTCGAAGTTCATCTCGCCGGCGGTTTGCCGGCATTCAATCTGGTTGGATTGCCCGAGACCGAGGTCAAGGAAAGTCGCGATCGGGTTCGCGCGGCCTTGCAAAACGCGCGATTCGACTTCCCCGCGCGCAAGATTACCGTTAACCTCGCGCCGGCCGATTTACCGAAGGAATCCGGCCGCTTCGACCTGCCCATCGCGCTGGGAATTCTCGCTGCCACCGGACAGATTCCATCGGATGCGTTCGAGCATTACGAATTTGCCGGCGAGCTGGCATTGACCGGCGATCTTCGGCCGATCCGCGGTGCGCTGGCGATGACCCTGAAAGCGCATCGCCACGGTCGCGCTTTTGTGTTGCCCGAGTCGAGCGCTCTGGAAGCCGCGTTGGTTCGCGACGCCGTTGTTCACCCGGCGAGAACCCTGCTGGAGGTCTGCGCGCATCTCTGCGGACGCGAGACGCTGCCGCGATGCGGACCCCACGCGGCGGCCTGTCCGGAGGGCGACGCTCCCGATCTCATCGATGTGCGCGGGCAGGCCCACGCCAAGCGCGCGCTCGAGGTCGCGGCTGCGGGGGGACACAGCCTGTTGATGCTGGGGCCCCCGGGAACCGGGAAATCGATGCTCGCGCAGCGGCTTCCGGGGCTGCTGCCCCCGATGACGGAAGACGAAGCCCTCGAGTCGGCAGCCATAAAGTCGCTGACCGGACGTTTTCGGCACGAGGATTGGGGGCGCCGTCCGTATCGGGCGCCCCATCACACAGCGTCCGCGGTGGCGCTCGTCGGTGGCGGAAGCGATCCGAGGCCGGGCGAAATCTCGCTCGCGCATCACGGCGTATTGTTTCTCGACGAGCTTCCCGAGTGGGACCGCAAGGTGCTCGAGGTGCTGCGCGAGCCGCTCGAGTCGGGGAAAATTCATATCTCGCGGGCCGCGCGGCAGGCGACGTTTCCGGCAAGATTTCAGTTCATTGCGGCGATGAATCCTTGCCCCTGCGGCTATCTCGGCCATCCCAGCGGCAAATGCCGCTGCTCCCCGGATCAGATCGCACGCTACCGGGCGCGCATCTCCGGACCCTTGCTGGACAGGATCGATTTGCAGATCGAGGTGCCTTCGCTCCCGGCCGACGCGCTGCCTGTGCGGCACGGCGGCGCCGGTGACGGCGAGCCTTCGGTGGTCGTTCGCGAGCGCGTCGCGCGGGCCGCGGCGCGCCAGCGCGCGCGGCAGGGCAAGTCGAACAGCTTGCTTCAAACCCGCGAGCTGGAGCGATGGTGCACGCTCGATGCCGAAAGCGAGGCGCTGCTCAAGCAGGCGTTTGCGCGGCTGTCTCTCTCGGCGCGGGCCTACCATCGCATCCTCAAAGTTGCGCGCACGATCGCCGACCTTGCCTCGGTGGAAGCGTTATCGGCAAGCCATGTCGCGGAGGCAGTAAGCTATCGGCGCCTCGATCGCGCCTGACCGCGCTCTCGATCCGTCTCTTATGCCTTCCCTTCGCGGTCCATCTGTAAACCCCTTGAATGCCCATGACGACCTTTGACGGTTCCCCGCTTGGCAAGGCGACCGACTATCCCGATCGCTACGATGCCTCGCTGCTCTTTGCGGTTTCCCGGAAATCGCAGCGCGCGGCGCTGGGCATTGGAGGGGATCTGCCCTTCTCCGGATGGGATGTCTGGAACGCCTACGAGATAACGTGGCTCGATCGACAAGGCAGACCGCGGCTCGCGATTGGCGAATTCCGGGTCAGGGCCGAGTCGCCGGCGATAGTCGAATCGAAGTCGCTCAAGCTTTATCTCGGGTCGTTTGCGCAGGAGCCTCTCGCGTCCGCCGCGGAGCTTGGCGAGCGCATCGGAGCCGATTTGAGCCGCGTGTGCGGCGACAAGGTTGCCGTAGCACTGACGCCGGGCGCGAACTTCGAAGCAATGGTTCCGTTGCGCGGGCTTCCATCCGGAACCGAGTCCATCGACGATGCCGACGTCGCCATCGACGCTTCGCATCCGGATCCCGCGCTGCTGGCCCATGCCGGGGCGTCTATCGACGAGTCGCTCCGCTCGTCGCTGTTTCGATCGACGTGCCCCGTGACCGGTCAGCCGGATTACGCCGACGTCTTCATTCGTTATCGCGGTCCGCGCATCGAGCGCGCCGGATTGCTGCGCTATTTGGTCTCATACCGTCGCCACGCCGCGTTTCACGAAGCGTGCGTGGAGCGAATATTCGTCGACATCAAGGAGCGCTGTCGGCCGGAAAGGCTCAGCGTCTATGCACGTTTCATGCGCCGCGGCGGCATCGACATCAATCCATTCCGAAGCAACTTTGAGACGGCGCCGCCGGCCAACATCCGCACGCCCCGGCAGTAGGACGCCGCGACGAGGCGACTAGTCACCTCGTGGTCGAGATGGCCAGTCACTTGATCCGCCAGGATTGCTGCCCAAATAGTTCGATGCCGCCAACAGCGGCGGCATCGAACGCGTCCTTTGGAACCGGGGCTTAGCGGGATTTCGCCGGCAGAACGAAGGACGGGGCCACCGACGCCGCCGCGACCATGGCGGGGCCGGGATTGGGACCGAACGCCCCGCCGGCAAGAATCGACGGAGCGTTGATGTATACCGTCACAGCGAACGCAGCAATGGCCAGCGCCACGATCGCGACCGGCACCTCGATCCAGCGCGGCCGTCCCCCGCCCCTGAGCTTATCGCCATCTTCCAAAAAGATCCCGCGACCGCGCGAGGCTCGCGCAGCGCGGGTTGGAGGGAAGCGGAGACCTGGGCGCTCGCTCGCCGGGGGCGATCCAGCAACGTTCAAGACTCCTTGCGCCAGTTTCGGCAGCGATGCCGGGGCAAATTCGGGGCGACTCTGGGTGCATTTCTCGAGGTTCTTGTCCATGATCTTCTTTCATCCGACTGCTGAGCCCGTCAGCCGTGCTCATGGGTGCAAGTCTGCGCGCCCGACGGCGGGCAACGCACGTGCGCATTGCTTACTACAAATGCAGAATATTCACGGTCGTCACAGGCGGATGCTACGAGACGCCGGCCGGGCAAACGACCCGCGGCCGACTTATGCTATAAACATAGCTCGAATCGAACATGCGCCGGCGCGATAGCGGATGACCGATTCCGGTGTGATCGCGTGCATGCCCGGGGTCCGAGGAAAGGCCATCCCAGCCAGGCAAGAACGCACCGTGTGGCGCGAGCTCGTTGGAACGTGGCGGCGCCCGCAGTTTCGGATCGGCACCCTTCGTGGGGAAATGGTGACCAACGAATTCACACTTACCCAGACACAGACGCAGCCGAGTCCGGGCACATTGGCCTTTGCCGACGCCGATGGTTGCAGCGCGTGGCTGCGCGCCGTACCCCTCACCAATATCCCCCGTTATCACGAAACCATCCTTGGCCAGCTGAAGCGCCTGGGGGAGGTTGACTTTGCCCCGCGTGAGCGGGCGCGCATCGCCGAAATCATGCGCGAGCCGGTGATGTTCCTGCATACCGAGCTGGCACGGCGCTACGCTGGTAAGCCGCAACCCGCATCCGAGCGCGAAAACGAGGCAGCGGAACAAGCGCTTGCGTTGTGGAACGCGTTGTGGAGTCAATACTCGGCGTGCCTGAAGCCCCTGCTCGAAGGCGATCCCGAACTCCAGGGCGTGAACGCGAAGGTGCTTCAGCGCGGACTCTGGGTCGGCAAGCAGTTGATGCTGGTTCATGGACTCGCGCGCCGTCTTCCCGCTCCGGCAGTCTGGCAAGAGTTGCATGCCTATTACAGGCTCGCGGAGATTCTCGATTGTGCCGTCATAGCGGTGTCCGATGAGCTGATGCCGAGCGCAGTCGGCGTCTCGTGCTACTCCACCTATTGCCACGCGCTGTTGTTGGATCTTGCCGATCCGTGCGCGATGACGGTGCGCCAAATCGAGTTGACCGATCGATGGCTGTCGATGTGGGCGCGCAAGGTGTTCCCCTACGCCGAGCAGCGCGAAACCGAGGGTCCTCTGATCGTGATCGACCTGGAGGCACCCATGGGCGCGGTGCTCTTGCCGGCGGGGGCGCGCAACGCAGGTGAGACGACGCGCTACGGCTATCCGGCAAAGCTCATCACCAGCGTGCGCGGCCGGCTCAAGCGCCTGGCAAGTGGAGCGAATCCCGCCGAGCTGCAACTGGGCCACGACGCCGCCGTGGAAGCGTGCACGGCGCTCCTGACCTATCTCGATTCGCGCTGGTACGCGCTGCCGGCAAAACGCACCGGCGGTGACGCGAAAGCCACCGTCGACCTTTGCGTCGGCGGCCTGGGGGCCGCGTATTTTCGCATTTCGGGCCGTACATTCAACAGCGCGGATATGCTTGGCCGGCTTTCCTATCAGGGTACGCAGCATCTCGCCACGCTGGGTGCCTTGACCGACTACGATCGCAACAAGGAAGAAGCCGAGAAGAGCTGGGCGTGGGAATCGTGGCAGGGAGATTATGACTGGACGGCTGGAACCCTGCGCCGCGTCGGCTCCGGGCATCACCGCTGGCATCTCGATCAGCTGGTGGTGTTGCGCGGGGACGATCGCATCCGTTGCGGTTATGTCACTCGTGTTGCGCTCGATAATCAGGGCGAGTTCGCGATCTCGTTGAAACTATGGCCGGGTTCGGCCACCGCGATCGCCGTTCGGGCATTGACCACCATGCTGGTCGAGGAGCCGCCGGCGCCTGCGCTCACACTGGCCGCGACGCCGGACGAGAAAGCGTGCGTCGTCGTGCCTCCGCGCACGTTCAGCGCCGGACGCGTCCTGCGTTCGGTCGCCTCCGGCCCCGAGCGCAGGCTTCGCATGACGAGGCTCATTCAGCGCGGCGCCGACTTCGAACGCGCGGCGTTCGAGGAAGTGCCGGCCTAGTGGCCTCTAACGCCCAATTCGATACTGTCTGGCTTGCGCTCCACGCCGATCGCGGCGTTGCCGCAGCTCGCAAGGGGACCTACCCTTGCTTCGCTGTGGCGCCTTGCGCTCGACGCGGATCGCCGCGCCATACCGCTGCGCTCAGTACCGAATCGGACGTTACAGGCCACTCGGGCGAGCGATGACTCAAGCACCCTTGAAACCTCTGCAGGTCGGATTGCTGGGCATGGGCACCGTCGGCTGCGGCACTTGGACGGTTCTGAAACGCAACGAGGAAGAGATCAGCCGCCGCGCCGGCAGGCCGATTCGCATCACCTGGATTGCGACCCGCACCCTCGAGCGTGCGCACCAAGCCACGCGCGGCGCGAAAGACATCCATCTCACCACCGATTGCGAAGTGGTGATCGATCATCCCGACGTGGACATCGTCGTCGAGCTGATCGGCGGCATCGAGCCGGCGAAATCATATCTCCTTCGCGCGATAGCCAACGGAAAGCATGTCGTGACGGCCAACAAGGCGCTTCTTGCCCGGCACGGCAACGAGATTTTCGCGGCCGCGCAGAAAGCCGGCGTGATGGTCGCGTTCGAGGCCGCGGTCGCCGGCGGGATACCGATCATCAAGGCGCTGCGGGAGGGGCTGACCGCCAACCGGATCGAATGGATCGCCGGCATCATCAACGGCACCAGCAACTTCATCCTGTCCGAAATGCGTGCCAGCGGCGCGCCGTTCGCGGAGGTGCTGGCGGAGGCGCAGGCGCGCGGTTACGCGGAAGCAGATCCGACGTTCGACGTCGAAGGCGTCGACGCCGCGCACAAGCTCGCCATCATGTCGGCCATCGCCTTTGGCGTGCCGATGCAGCTGGACAAGGTCTACACCGAAGGGATCACGCGGCTCACGCGTGAGGATATCCGCTACGCCGAGGAGCTCGGCTACCGCATCAAGCTGCTCGGCATCACCCGGCGCGCCTCGGTCGCAGGGAGCGCGAAGAGCGCCTCGGTCGGGGGGAGCGCGAAGAGCGCGGCGGGCGCGGCGGGCGCGGAGGGCGAAGGCATCGAGCTCAGGGTTCATCCGACGCTGGTGCCGAAAAAGCGCCTGATCGCCAACGTTGAGGGAGCGATGAACGCGGTGCTGGTCAAGGGCGATGCCGTGGGCGCGACGCTGTACTACGGCCCGGGCGCCGGCGCGGAGCCTACCGCGAGCGCCGTCATCGCAGACCTGGTCGACGTTACCCGCATGCATACCGCGGACCCGGAGCATCGCGTTCCGCATCTCGCATTTCAGCCCGACCAGCTCTCGAACATTCCGTTTTTACCGATGGGCGAGGTGCGAACGAGCTACTACTTGCGCATGCGGGTGCTCGACCAGCCCGGCGTGCTGGCCGACATCACCCGCATCCTCGCCGACCGCGAGATTTCGATCGAGGCCATGATCCAGAAAGAGCCGCCCGAGGGCGAAGACCGCACCGATATCATCTTGCTGACGCACCTGTCGATTGAGCGCCAGGTGGTCGATGCGATCGCCAAAATCGAATCGCTGCCGACAGTCAACGGCAAGGTGGTGCGCATTCGCATGGAAGAGCTCAATTGATTGCAACACGCGCAACGTCCCTACGGTAATGCGTTACGTCAGCACGCGCAGCACGGGTTTCGGCACGCTGCCACCACAGCCCTTCTCGGCGATTCTGCTCGAAGGCCTCGCACCCGACGGCGGGCTCGCGGTGCCCGAGAGCTATGCACGCTTCACCGCCGCCGAGCTGGCGGCGCTGCGTCCGCTCGACTATCGTCAGCTCGCATTCGCGGTCCTGTCGCGCTATGCCGACGATATACCGGCGGCGGACCTGCAGGCGATCATCGACCGCACCTACACCGCCGCGACCTTCGGCAGTGACGAGATCGCGCCACTGCTCGCTCTGGAGCCGAATCTGTTTCTCCTTCGCGTGTCCAACGGTCCGACGCTGGCGTTCAAGGACATCGCGCTGCAGCTCCTCGCCAATCTGTTCGAGTATGTGCTTGCGAAACAGAACGCGACGCTGAACGTCCTCGGCGCGACCTCGGGCGACACCGGATCGTCGGCCGAGCTCGCCATGCGGGGAAAACGCGGCCTGTCGGTGTTCATGCTGTCGCCCAAGGGCAAGATGAGCCCGTTTCAGACCGCGCAGATGTACTCGCTTACCGACGCCAATATCTTCAACATCGCCATCGACGGCGTATTCGACGACTGCCAGGACATCGTCAAGTCGATCGCCGCCGACGCGGCTTTCAAGCGGCGGTTTCATCTCGGCGCCGTCAATTCCATCAATTGGGCGCGCATCGCGGCGCAGGTCGTCTATTATTTCAAGGGCTACTTTGCGGCAACGCGAGATGACGATGAGCAGGTTTCCTTCGCCGTTCCATCGGGCAATTTCGGCAACGTGCTCGCCGGTCACGTCGCCAGAAGGATGGGGCTTCCCATCCGCCGGCTGATCGTTGCCACCAACGAGAACGACGTGCTCGACGAGTTTTTCAGGAGCGGCCGATATCGTGTCCGCAGCGGAGGCGAACTATTGCAGACGTCGAGCCCGTCGATGGATATTTCCAAGGCGTCGAACTTCGAGCGTTTCGTGTTCGACCTCGCGGATCGCGATCCGGCCGCCGTCGCAGCGCTGTGGCGGGAGGTCGAGAATCGCGGTGGATTCGACCTCGGGGGCACACGGCTCGGGCTTCGTCTGCGTCAGTCGGGGTTCGTCTCCGGCCGCAGCTCGCACGCCGATCGCATCAAGACCATTCGCATGCTAGCCGAGCGCCATGACGTGGTGGTCGATCCCCATACCGCGGATGGCGTCAAGGTCGGGATCGAGCACCGCGAAGCGGGCGTGCCGCTCGTCTGCATCGAAACCGCGCTGCCGGCCAAGTTCGCGGCGACGATACAAGAGGCATTGGGCTACGAGCCGAAGAGGCCTCCGACTTATGTGGGCCTTGAAGCGCTGCCGCAGCGATTCGTAACCCTGCCGGCCGACGCCGCGGCCGTCAAGGCTTATCTGGCCGAGCACGCGCATGCCTGAGCGGGCGCCTCCCATGAGTCGATGGTTGCGCGATCTCGGCCGCAATCTGTGGAGCGGTGCCAAGCTCGTGTTCGGACAACCCGTCACCAAGCTTCAATTTCGCATTGGAGTGCCGCAGCTGCTGGTCTTGTTTGTCCTTTCGGCGTGGCTCGACCTGGCGGTAGACACGGTGCGGCGCGAGCCTGGCGCGAAGTTCGTGCTGACGGGTCTGATCGCCGAAGGATTCTACGGTGGGCTGCTGATGCTTTTTGCGGCGTTGCTGGCGCTGATCTTCCGCCAGCCGTCGTACGCGCTTGCGCTCCCGGTCATCGTGCTCTCGAGCGAATGGCCGCTGTTGCTGGCCCGCATGCTCAGCGAGCTAGCGTTCGGTGGCAGCGCCGAGTCGCTTGGCGCCATGCTGCGCGCGGAGCAGCTTATCCTGCTGTGGAGCGTGTTCTGGCTTTGGCGTTCCGCGGCGGTCAGCCTGTCGCCCAAATACCCTCACTACGTGCTGCGCTCGCTTGGCGCGGCCATTTTGCTGTCGACCCCCCTGTGGTTCGCGCCCGCGCTTTTGCCGGAGATGGCGTGGTGGGAGCGCCCACCGCAGGAGCCGGCACGCGACACGCGCTTCCCGAGCCCGGCCTCGGAGACGGTGTTGAGCGCGCAGCAGGCGCTTTTCGACAAGGCGCTCGACGACCTCGCTGACGAGCGGCGCGGAGTCACCGATCTCTACTTCGTCGGATTTGCGCCGTACGCGGCTGAGGACGTGTTTCGCAAGGACATGGAGCTCGCGCGCGATCTTTTCGATCAGCGCTTCGACACCGCGGGTCGATCCATCGTGCTGATCAACAACCCGAGGACGGTGCTGGAGCAGCCCATGGCCACTGTCACTAATCTCCGGGCGACGCTGAAGGAGATCGGCGCCACCATCGATCGCGACGACGACGTGGTGATGGTGTATCTCGAGAGCCACGGTGGACGCAATCATGACCTTGCGGTCGCCTTTCCGCCGCTGGAGCTCGACCAGCTCACGCCCGAGACGCTGCGCGTCATGCTCGACGAGGCCGCCATCAAGTGGCGCATCATCGTCGTATCGGCGTGCTATTCCGGCGGCTACATCGAGCCGCTGAAGGATGACTTCACTCTGATCCTCACCGCATCGGCCAGCGACCGCACGTCTTTCGGCTGCGGCACCGAAAGCAACGCCACGTATTTTGCCGATGCGCTGTTCCAGCACGCGCTTCGCTTCGAAGATTCGTTCGTCAAGGCGTTTGCTCAGGCGCGCGAGCGCATTGCCCAGCACGAGCAGGAACAGAAAGTGAGCCCGCCCTCGGACCCGCAGATCTATGTCGGCGACGAGATGGCCGCCAAGCTTCCGAAACTCGAGGCGACGCTGCGCGCGCGCCGCGCCGGCGGCACGATCTGACGAAATACTGCAGCGCGACTCCTGGTGCGCTTGTTGATAGAATGACTCCTGGCGCCGTGCGCGGTCATAAACCTGCGCCGATCCGTTGGCGCCCTCGCGCAATACTGTCTCGATGGAAACCGCCAAAACGCCTGTACGCCCGCTTGCGGGACTGAAGGTCCTCGAGCTCGGTCAATTGATTGCCGGTCCGTTCGCCGGCAAAGTCCTGGCCGAGTTTGGCGCCGAAGTCATCAAGATCGAGCCCCCCGCGTCCGGCAATGACCCTGGCGGCGATCCGCTGCGTCAATGGCGGCTGCTGCACGACGGCACGTCGCTGTGGTGGTACGTTCAGGCGCGCAACAAGAAATCGGTGACCGCCAACCTGCGCATGGCGGAAGGGCAGGCGATCGCACGCCGGCTCGCGCGCGACGCCGACATCGTCATCGAGAACTTTCGCCCCGGGACGCTGGAAAAATGGGGGCTGGGGTACGACGTGCTTTCCGCCGACAACCCGGGACTGATCCTGCTGCGCCTGTCGGGCTTCGGACAGACGGGCCCGTATCGCGATCAGCCGGGCTTCGGCGCGGTTGGCGAATCGATGGGCGGCATGCGCCACGTCACGGGATTTCCGGAGCGCCCTCCGGTGCGCATGAACATCAGCATCGGCGACGCGCTCGCCGCGCTGCACGGCGTGATCGGCGCGCTGATGGCGCTGCATCATCGCAATGCGCACGGAGGCAAAGGGCAGGTGGTCGACGTCGCGCTTTACGAAGCGGTGTTCAACATGATGGAAAGCCTGATCCCCGATTACGATCTGCATGGCGACATACGCGGCCGCATCGGAACCGGGCTTACCAACATCGTCCCATCGAATACCTACACGACTCGGGACGGGCAGAGCGTGGTCATTGCCGGCAACGGTGACAGCATCTACAAGCGGCTGATGCACGCGATCGATCGCGACGATCTTGGCCAGGATCCCGAGCTCGCGAGCAACGTCGGCCGGGTCAAGCGCACCGCGGCCATCGACGGCGCGATCGGCGAATGGGCGGCAGCGCATGACCTCGAGAATATTCTTCGCATGCTCAAGGCCGCCGACGTCCCGCATGGCAAGATCTACACCGCCGCCGATATCGTCAACGATCCGCAATATCTGGCCCGCGACATGATCCGTCAGGTAAAGCTTGCCGACGGCACGCCGCTCAAGCTGCCCGGGATCGTGCCCAAGCTGTCGGACACGCCGGGTGACATGGATTGGGTCGGGCCGGCGCTGGGCGAGCATACCGACGAGGTCTTGCGCGCCGCAGGCTACGACAGCGACGACATCGCGCGTCTGCGCGCAGTTGGCGCGATTTGAAAACGACGAGGTAGGACATGAAGCGCATATTCATCCACGACGTGGTCGCCCGCGACGGTTTGCAGATCGAACCCGGTTGGGTGCCCACCGAACGCAAGATCGAGCTCATCGATCGGCTGTCGGCGACCGGTGTGGCCAAGATCGAGGCGACGTCTTTCGTCTCACCCAAGGCGGTGCCGAATCTGCGCGACGCCGAAGCCGTCATGGCCGGCATCCATCGCAATCCTGCGGTCACCTACGTTGCGCTGGTGCCGAACGCTCGTGGCGCCGAGCGCGCGCTTGGCGCCGACGTCGACGAGATCGTGCTGGTCGTGTCGGTATCGGAAACGCACAACCGGGCGAACGTCCGCCGCAGTGTCGCCGAATCGTTCGCCGGCTTCGGCGAAGTGTTCGACGCGGTCCGCGGTCATCGGCAGACCGTGGCCGGTGCGCTGGCGACGTCCTTTGGCTGCCCGTTCGAGGGCGTGATTCCGGAGCAGCAAGTGCTCGATGGCGTGGCGCGCTATGTCGAGCTCGGCGTCCACGCAGTGACCTTGGCGGACACGACCGGCATGGCGAACCCGCGCCAGGTCGAGGCGCTGGTGAAACGCGTGCGGGAGCGCTGGCCGGATCTCGAGCTCGCGCTGCACTTCCACAATACGCGCGGCATGGGTTTGGCGAATGTGCTGGCGGGGCTCGCCGCCAGCGTGACGCACTACGAGGGTTGCCTCGGCGGGCTCGGCGGATGCCCGTTCGCGCCGGCCGCAACGGGAAACATCTGCACCGAAGATCTGGTGCACATGCTGCACTGCATGGGCTACGACACCGGAGTCGATCTCGACCTGTTACTCGCGACATCGCGGCGCCTGGGCGAGATCGTCGGCCACGAGCTTCCGGGCCAGGTTGTCAAAGCGGGCAAGACGACCGACCTGCATCCGGCGCCGCGCGAAGTCGACGTTGCGCCGGTTCGTTGACAGTAAAGCATCGCTGTGTGAGCATCGCCGCTCGCGCAGCGCCCGCGGGTCTGGGAATTAAATGCTCAAAAAGGACGCGCGCCCGCATCGTCCGCTTTACCCATTGGAGGAGCCCATGACACCGTTTAGCAAACTCGTATGCGCCGCGTGCGTGACGCTCGCCTCGATACTGCCGTTCGCGGCGCACGCACAAGGCAAGATCGAAAAGCCCAAGGTCAGCATCGCCGTGGGCGGCAAATCCGGGTTCTATTATTTGCCGCTGACCATCGCCGAGCGGCTCAATTACTTCAAGGAGGAGGGGCTCGACGTCGAGATCAGCGACTTCGACGGCGGGTCGAAAGCGCTGCAGGCCGTCGTCGGCGGCAGCGCGGACGTGGTATCGGGTGCGTGGGAAAACACCATCGACCAGCAGCCCAAGGGCCTCAACATGCAGGGCTTCGTGCTGCAAGGGCGCTATCCGGCGATTTCCGTCGGCCTGGCCAAATCAAAGGCGGCTACGTACAAGTCGCCCAAGGATTTGAAGGGCCTGAAGATCGGCGTCAGCGCGCCGGGGTCGAGCACCAACCGCATGGTGCTGCATTTGCTCGCCAAGGACGGCCTCAAGGGTGACGATGTCTCGTTCATCGGCGTCGGCACCTCGGCGGGTGCCATCGCTGCCATGACCACCGGCCAGATCGATGCGGTGTCCAACGTCGACCCGGTGATGACCATGCTCGAAATGAGCAACGCGGTGACGCTCATCGCCGACACGCGCACCGCCAAGGGCACCGAGGCTGTGTTCGGCAGCGCCGACATGCCGGCGGCGGCGCTTTACGCGCCGATCAGCTTCATTCAGAAGAACCCCAACACCGTTCAGGCGCTGACCAACGCCATGGTGCGCGCGCTTATATGGCTGCAGCGTGCAACGCCGGACCAGGTTCTGGCGACCGTGCCGCCTGAATATCTGATGAACAACAGAGAAGCCTATCTCGCCAGTTACAACAAGGTGAAGGACGCCTTCTCGCCGGACGGACAGTTCAACGAAGCGGGCGCGCAGAACACGCTCAAGTACCTGGCCGCGTTCAATCCTGCCGTGAAGCCCGCCGAGATCAAGCTGGCCCAGACGTACGACAACAGCTACGCGCAAAAGGCGTGGGCCAAGTACAAGCGCTAGCTAGTAACGTCTCTCCACGATGAACCCTGCTGCGACGCAGCGATCGCCGGCGCTCGTTCTCGACCATGTGACGTGCGCGTTTGCATCGCGCGAGAAGAGCGGCCAACGCTATACCGCGGTCAAGGACACAACGCTTGCCGTCGGCGCGGGAGAGTTCGTCTCGGTGGTCGGACCGACCGGGTGCGGCAAATCGACCCTGCTCAATGTCGCCGCCGGGCTGCTGCAACCCTCGTCGGGTAATGTGCGCGTGCAAGGCTCGCCACTTTCCGGCATCAATCGCCGCGCCGGCTATATGTTCCAGGCCGAATCGCTGATGCCGTGGCGAAACGCGCGAGACAACGTTCTCGCCGGACTCGAATTCGCAGGCGTGCCCGCGGACGACGCGCAGCGGCGCGCCGACGAATGGCTCGGTCGCGTGGGCTTGCGCGGCTTCGAGAAGCGTTATCCGCACGAGCTCTCCGGCGGCATGCGCAAACGCGTCGCGCTGGCGCAAATGCTGATCCTCGATCCCGAGATCATGCTCATGGACGAGCCGTTTTCGTCGCTGGACGTGCAGACCCGGCAGCTCATGGAAAACGAGCTGCTTGATCTCTGGTCGGCTGACCGGAAGTCGGTGTTGTTCATTACCCACGATCTGGAGGAAGCGATCGCGCTATCCGATCGCGTGATCGTGCTGTCGGCCGGCCCGGCAACGAGGCCGATCGGCGAGTTCATCATCGATCTGCCGCGTCCGCGCGACGTCAACGAAATAAGAATGACGCCGCGCTTCGTCGAGCTGCACACGGATATCTGGCACGTGATGAAGGACGAAGTGCTGAAGGGCTATGCGCAAAGCAAGAAAAATTAGCGGGCCCGACATCGCTGCGGACGCGCCGCCACAAGCTGCGGTCACCGCAAGGCGGCCGAGCCTGCGCTCGTCGCCCGCACGGCTGGCGCTGTATCACGCGCTGTTGCTAGGCGGCTTGTTCGGCTTCTGGTACCTGATGACCGAGCCGGGCCTGATTCCGCCGTTCTATTTCGACGAGCCGACACGCGCCAAGTTCTTTTTCGGGCAGCCGCAGGAAGTCTTCAAGCGTATCTGGAACTGGTTCACTGGCGGCAGCATCTACCTGCATCTCGGCGTCACGCTGCTCGAAACATTGCTTGCATTCGCCATCGGCACGCTGCTCGGCCTGGTGCTGGGACTGTGGCTGGCGCTGGCTCCGACCGCATCGACGCTGGCTGATCCTTACATCAAGGCGATGAATGCCATGCCCCGGGTGATACTCGCGCCAATCTTCGCCGTGTGGTTCGGCCTGGGCATCACGTCGAAAGTGGTCTTCGGCGTGACGCTGGTGTTCTTCATCGTCTTCTTCAACGTGTATCAAGGCGTCAAGGAAGTGAGCCCGGTGGTGCTTGCCAACGCGCGCATGCTCGGCGCGTCCGGCAAGCAACTGTTGCGTCACGTCTATCTTCCCTCCGCGACGAGCTGGGTCTTTTCCAGCCTGCACACCTCCGTTGGTCTGGCGTTCGTGGGCGCGGTCGTCGGCGAATATCTCGGCTCCGCTCGTGGCGTGGGCTACCTGATTCATCAAGCCGAAGGCGTGTTCGACATCGACACGGTCTTCGCAGGCATCCTGGTGCTGACAATCTTTGCGCTGATCCTCGATTTCGCGGTGACCAAGATCGAAAGCAAGCTGCTGGTCTGGCGGCCGGGGACGGCGGAGACCGAGGCGTTGTAGGCACGATGGACCTGCCAGGTGGCGCGGGAACTTGAAGCGCGGATTGACCCGTCTACCCCAGTGCGGTATCATTCAAAGTTCAATCGCGGGGTGGAGCAGTCTGGCAGCTCGTCGGGCTCATAACCCGAAGGTCGAAGGTTCAAATCCTTCCCCCGCAACCATCAAATCAAGGGCTTAGCTTCGGCTAGGCCCTTTCAATTTCGGGACTGTGACGCAATTGTGCCGTGAATTTCGGGCTCCACGGCACGCAACGCACTAAGGCGTTCCGCAAAAGGCGCCAAGTGTTCTGCGGCGAAATGCGCATACCGGCGCACCATCTCCGCACTCGACCAGCCGCCCATTTCCTGCAAGGCATACAGCGGCGTCCCGTTCTGCACGTGCCAACTCGCCCAGGTGTGGCGCAGGTCGTGCCAGCGGAAATCTTCAATGCCGGCGCGCTCCAGTGCCGCATACCACGCCTTCGTACTCAGTTGCGTGATTGGCCTACCCCGGAAGCTGAATACGTGCGTCGGATGCTTGCCAAGCCACTTGCGAATGAGTACCACCGCTTCCGCATTGAGCGGGACCGGCAGCGCCTTACGCGCCTTGGCTTGGTCGGCATGGACCCACGCCAACCGTCTTACCAAATCCACTTGCGTCCACTGCAAACCGGTGACGTTGGCGGCGCGTAGCCCCGTTGCCAAGGTGAACGCCGCCATATCCGACAGGTGCGGCGGCAACACATCGAGCAACCGCTGCGCCTCCGCATGCGTCAAGAAGCGAATGCGGCGGATCGGCTCCTTGAGCATCCGGATCTGCGGCGCCCGTTCGAGCCACTCCCACTCATTGACGCACTTGCGCAGAATCGCGCGCAGTACTTCCAACGTCCGATTTACCGTGGCGTTACTGCACCCCTGCGCAACCTTCGCGTCGGTGATGCGGTCGACCAGGGAACGGGAGATCGTGTCGAGCGGCTTGCCGCCTAGGAATTGATCCAGCCAGCGAAGCTTGGTGACATCTTCGCTGGCGGTTGCCTTGTGCGACTGTTCCTTCAACCACCGTACGACAGCCTCGTTCCAGGTATGGCGTGGCTTGTGGCCAAGATGGCCGACCCGCCACAACTCCGCCTTCAGCCGATCGTGCAGCTCTTGCGCTAGGGCTTTGTTGGCAGTCTCAGCAGATCGACGTATTCGCTCCCCGGTTGGCATGCAAATGTCGATCCACCAGATACCGCCGCGTTTGCGAAGTGACATAAAGACTCCTTTCTCAGTGTCACTTGCAACGCTTGCCGAGGCTGAGCATAAAGCGAGCGCAGGTAGGCTGCAAGATCATCTTCGAGGAACACCCAGGCCCGCCCGACCTTGGCGCCCGGGATCGCACCGGTCTTGGCGCGCCGGCGCAGTTCCTCCGGGTGGCAGTGGAGAAAGGCCGCCGCCTGTTGCAGACCGAGCGTCTTCATCGCGTCACTCCGTATCGCTGCGCGCGGGCATCCGAAAAGTGTCACCGAGTGGATCTTCAGGCAGGCTGCTGCTTCGAGTGCCGCCCCGATGGCCCTACTGTCTGTACATACGGACTGGTTTCACGATCTGTCGGCATGCCGGCAAAAATAGCTCGTCAGGGACCGACACTTTCCGCAACTAATCCGTAAGTACCCCTGTAAGCCACGAGCAGGCAGGGGGTGACGGGTGATCAGGTTCGCGTTGGGAAGAATCAAGTTCGGGGCCGGCCAGACGGGCGTCGCGCCCAGTGACGGACCAAGCGTTGACACCGGTACGGTGACGCCCGAGGAGGGTTCGTTAACGCCGACGGCGCAGATCGATGGCAGCGTGACCCTTCTGCGCATCACCGACATCCAGCCTTACGAGAAGAACCCCAGGCAGGCCGCTAACCCGCTGTTCGATACGATCAAGGCGTCGATCCGTCAACGCGGCATGGACGCGCCGTTCACGGTCACGCGCCGTCCTGGCGCAACGCATTACGTAGTTGCGGCGGGCGGCAATACCCGGCTCCTGGCGCAGTTGCAGCTCTGGCAGGAGACCGCCGATCCTCGCTTCGAGACGGCGCCGGTGGCGATCAAGGCCTGGCGCTCGGAGAGCGATGTCCTGGCTGGACACCTTATCGAGAACGAGCAGCGCGCCGACATGACCTTCTGGGACAAGGCGCGCGGCGTCGTGGCCCTCAAGTCCGAGCTGGAACAGGAAGGCGCGGCGGCACTCAGTCTGCGGCAATGGGAAAGTGCCCTCCAGGACATCGGTCTCCCGGTAGGCAAGGACGTCCTCAGCACGTACTTGTTTGCCGTAGAGCGGCTCGTTCCCTTGGGACCCGTGGTTACGACGCTGAGCCGCAACGATGTGCGCGACCATCTGCAGCCGTGCTTCCGACGCCTCGGCCGGCTAGCGCAGAAATTCGGTTTGGGCGAGGACGCGCTGTACGCGCACACGCTCGACCCGGTCATGCGGAGCCTTGCGGAGCTCTATCAGGCCACGCAGATGTTCTCCGCGGCCGAACTGACGCTAGCAGCCGACAGCGAACTGGCACAGGCGCTGCAGATCACCGTGCCGACGTTGAAGGCGATGCTCGCGCTACTCGATCAGTCGCCGGAAATGCCGCTGACCGAATTGCGGATGCGGACGGCGAAGGCGACGGTTGCAGCGCCGACCCAGACCGTACCCATCGCCCCGGCTTCGCCTCAGCGCGATCCGAGCACCGATCACGATCCGGGCACTGTCTACCCGGGAGACAGACAGGGCTTGCCTGTGGCGATCAACCACAGCTCGAACGACGTTGTCTCCCGGGGAGACAGTCGCGCGATCGAGGACGCCCGGGAAGTTACGACCGCGACGCCCGCGAAGCCGGTCGACGCATTCAAGTTGGCGCTGCTTGACTTCGCGCGGTTGGCGTCCTGCGCGGAGTGTCTCCATTGGCATGAAGGTTTGCCGTTCCATTTCTACGTGGAAGTTCCAAGCGCGCCGCTGGACTTGGAACCCGCGAGTCCGCGACGGCACGCAGGTTGGTGGTTGCTAGCGTTCCTATCCGGTCAATTCGATCCCGAGCTCGCCGTACTGTTGCCAGAAGACTCGGTGTGGCGACGCGCGTTGGGGACCGAGGGCGATTGGGGAGACGAGCACCTATCCATGCTCATCCACACCGAACTGGGCGGCTCGCTCTCACCTGATGCCCTGGTGGCGTGGCTGACCCGCACGCCGGACGCGGCGGGGGAGAGCGCATGGCAATGCCTGCAGTTGGCACGCCGAGCCCGGGTCGCGCGATCGCCCACCGCACCTTCCAATCGTCCCGACACGGCGAGCACGTCATGACGCCGACCGAAGACGCGGTGGTGTTACCGATTACCGGCGATCCGCTGCTGGTCCGGACTCTGTTGTTGCGGGTCATGGCCCAGCTCGACGAAGCAAGCGTTTCGACTACTGAGCCACCGGCGCAGTGCGCGACGATTGCCAGGTTGCGCGCGCTATCGCCGGCGGAGACCTGGCGTCTGGGCGGCATGCGTAAGAGTGGCCTTTCGCTGGTGATCGATACCAGGCAAATGGCGGAGAACCTGCGCGCCCTGCGCCACATCAACGAGGAGGCCGCACTGATTGCCTACTTCGTCCGACATGGCGCTTCCCGCGCGATGCTGCATCGATTGTTCCACGTGTCACATGATGTCATCGCGCGCCAGCGGCGCCGGCTCGGTGCCCGTTTGGGTCAGGGTCGACCGGCGCTGCCGGATAAGTCAACGCGCGATGCGATTCATCGCTGCTGGGCCGACATCTGCCGCGATGAATCCGACTCGCGCCGCCGTCTCGTGCAATTACATCAACGATTCTCCACCTACGCCTTGGTCGTGCTGAACGCGGTAATTCACGAATTCGATACGCCACGCTAATCGAGCCGTCGTCACCGGAGCCATTGTGTTGAGCAAACTTGAACGCAAGTCAGCCAGTACCGTCACGCTGCCACCGGCCTTGCTGCTCGAGGTCTTCGCTGAGCCGATCATGTTTCACCGCTGCTACGTGGCGCTCACCGGCAGCGTGACCGCAGCGCTGGTGCTGTCGTACGCCTCGTATGCCACCGAAGAGATCACGGACGAGTACGCCGGCGAGGGATGGTTTATGAAAACCGTGGCGCAGTGGCAACGCGACACTGGGCTCACACGCACAGAATTGGAAACGGCGCGGCGCAAGTTGAAGGCACAGGGATTGTGGGAGGAACGCCGACACGGTCCGCCGCCGGCGCCATTGCGGTTTCGGATCAATCAGGTCGCTCTATACGACCAATTGCGCGCCCAGGCACTGGCGCAGTGGGGAGATCGCTTGTGACTCCGATCGTGCCGGCCGGCGACCGGGTCCAGCAGTGCGCGCAGGTGCGGGACGTGTTCGCCCTATTGGGACGGGGTTGCGTCGCTTTCTATCCGCGCCTCGCCGATCTCACCGGGAGTGTGACCGCCGCCCTGATGCTCGGCCAGTGCCTGTATTGGACGCGAAGCGTGTTGCGGCAGCAGCCGGAACGCGACGGTTGGTTCTGGAAAACCGCTTGGGAGTGGCAACGCGAAATCGGCCTCTCGCGGCGGGAGCAGGACACGGCGCGCCGGATTTTGCGCGCGCTGGGTCTGCTGCGCGAGCGCCGCCGCGGGATGCCCGCCAAGCGCTGGTTTCGCCTGGATCTCGCAGCGTTGGGGCAGCAACTCGACCGGGTTTCCGGGGCGGGCTTCGTCGGTTGGACGTCGGATGACACCGACCTGGCGCGAAGTCTGGGGCAACCCGTCGTGTACTGGCGCCGACTGCATGACCTGACGGGCAGCGTTACCGCGGCGCTGTACCTGTCACGCGCGCTGTTCTGGCAGCGGTTGGCGCTGCAACAGTCTCAGCCCCATGGCGCATGGTTCCATCGCCCAATCTTCCAGAGCCAGCATGTCCTTCGCCTGGGTCGCCGACAGCAAGAGCACGCACGCGCAAACCTGCGTTCGCTGGGACTGATCAAGGAGCGGGTCGTCCCGGGGTTGCCACCGCGGCTCCTGACGCGACTCGAACTCGAGGCACTTGCCCAACGTCTGGCGACCCACTGTGTCGACCGCGCTGCCGCAGCCAGTCCGGTACCGGGTATGCCGCAAGCAGAGTGCAGCAATCCCGCAATCTGGTCTGCAGCTTTGCGCCAATCAGCGATGCACCAAAGCGCCAAACAGGGATGCACGATTGCGCCAACCAGGAACGTGCAAATGCGCCAACCATGGCTGGCGCAATCGTGCATCCCTCATATACAAGGGATTACTACAGAGAAACACCACCGACAGACGCTCCGACCAGAAGTCCGCGCGGAAGCCGCCGCCATGCGCATCGCGTGCGGGTCACAGACGGGGGTGGGGGTGCTGCAATTTCCAAGATTCGTGCTGCCGGACGAGCGGCCGGTGCTGGCGCAGATCGTTGGCCAATGCCCCAAGCACGCCCAGACAATCCTGGATGAACTGGCGGGCCAGGCGCAGAGCCCGGCACGCAGGATCTTGATTGGCAATCCGCTGGCCTACGCGCGCGCCTTGACGCAGCGGGCTCTGGCCGGTGGCTTCATCCCCGAAGCGGCGATGCAGATTGCCGTGGCGAGAGACCGACGCAACGCGGAGGAGCTGCAGCAACAACGCGAACGCGAGGAACGCCACCGACGGGAGACGACGGCCAACGATCCGCGGGAACGAGCGGCGGCCGAAGCCAACCGTGTCGAGTGTCTCGCGCGGATTCGAGCGCTGTTGGCACCGGCTCGACCCCGGCCAGGAATGCAGACATGAGGTGGTATCGGTCCCGAAGCCAGTGTCTCCCGGGGAGACGGCTTGGGTGTCTCCGGGGGATACGGGCGGCGAGAGCGGTCATCCCTGCAGCAGGCAAGGCCTGTACGCCGGTCAGAGAACTGAGCCAGAACTGAGTCATCCCGAACGAGGAGCCTGCCGTGAACGATCAATCGCATGTGGTACCTGCCTCAGCAACGACGGTATTCGAGGATCGCCGGCGTTTGCTGCCCGACATCGGCGCGCTCGTCGATGAGGCGCCGGACACGATGGCCCTACACACCCGCGAGGCGTACCGGCTCTTCGTCGGCCGGCCGTTCGATGTCGCCAGGCAGCGCGACCCCATCATTGGTGGCCGTCGGGTTGCGGCCGCGCTGCGGGCAATCTGGCACCTGTCGGGGAACGACAACCCGTACGCGGACTGGGTGTTGGTCGACATCGGCGAGCGTATCAACGAGATCGGCATCTCCCTGCAGCGGGAGACCCAACGCGGGGAGGATCAGTTGAGTGCGTTCAAGCGGCGTGGCCTCACGTTCTCGGTAGTGCAATCGAGCGTACCGCAGCGGGTCGAACTGGGCTTCCGGAGTCCCTACGGCTACGCCGTGGCCGATCTGGTCGTGCGCTACGACTACTTCAATCGGGTCATCAAGACCCTGGTGCGCAAGGATCTACTGCCCGACCGCGATGGCCGTAGCCTGATCTACAGCTACACCCGGCGACTGCGCGGCATGTTCGAAGAGCCGGTGCGCTTCGAGCGTTGGCTGATGCGCGACGAACTGCGGCCGTTGTCCCGCCATGACTTCCTCCCGGCAGCAGAGGTGGAGGCTACGAAGCGCGTACAGGCCGTCATGGCACTGTTCGGGGCCGTGCCGCGCGACGTGTTTACCGGCGCGCGGGTGCCACGACACAGCAAGCGACGGATCGAGCTCACAGCGCAGGAACTCAAGCTGCTGCTGGACGCCAACCTGAGTGGGTCCCCTGCGGCGGCCGACGCCGACGAGGCCACCCTGCTATGAGGGTCCAGCAGCACCCTGCCGCAGCAGCGCCCTTGTGCCGCGATCTGTTACCCAAAGGGTTTACGGGTAAGGGGGAGGCGATCCGCTGGCGCAACGACCTGATCGTGGCCGTGGCGCAGGTGCACGCGGCCATGACCACGTTGCACCGGGCGACCGGGGCGGTGCGTAGCCGCTTCTTCTACCTGGAGCGCTTCCGCCGCAATCAGACGGGCGCGGTGACCCTGCGTTGGCGGCAGACGTCCGGGCGCTACGTCACCTGGCTCACGTTGCAGTCCACCGTGCGCCAGCTGCCGACCCCGTTGCGCGAGTGGTACGCCGAGGCCCAGCGGCGCGCGTCATGGTTGAACGCGCAGGAATGTGCATTGCGGCATGCCCTCGGGATGGCCGACCGGCTGCTGCATGAATGGTCTGCGCCCACTGAAGGTGGCAACGACAGTGGGCGACAGACTTCCTCAACCGAGCGCGCGTGCGCTCACGACATCGAAGGAAAACGGCATGAGCAATGAATTCCGCGGCGAGGGCAATCTGGGCGTGCAGCCGACGCTCAAAAAGGTGATGGTCGATGGCGAGTCGCATAGCGTCGCCGAGCTGCGCATCTTCTTCGACCGCTTCAAGGGCGATGGGCAGGGCGGCTACGTGCCGAACGGCGGCTTCTGGCTGACCGGCTCCATTTGGGACAAGCGCGCCGAGGCCTGCGTCGAACACCTTCAGCGCGGCGCCCGCGTTCATGCGATCGGGGAGTTGGTGCAGGAGACGTGGAAGGACCGGGAGAGCGGTGACGAACGTTCTGAGTTCAAGCTCAATCTGGACGCGGTTTACCCGAGCCTGATCAAGATCGAAGAGGTCCGCTTCAAGCCGAAGCGCGAGGTCCCGCCCGCTGCGGGCGCTTGAGGCCGCGATGTGTCTGGACGCGGCGGAGGAAAAGATGCTGCGTGCGATCGTGCAGTCGGCGGTCGTCACCGCAGCGGCCGGGCGGCCGCTTTTTGGCGAGTTTCATCGCTTCGCGGTTGGTGCATCCTGTCTGCGCGTGAACGAACATGGGGTTGCCGAGGTCGGCGCGACAATTTGGCGAACGGGTATTGCATTGGCGCAGGTGACTTGCACTGTCGCGCCATACGGAGGGGAGATGCCCGCCTATGTCCTATCCTCAGGAAATGCCGCTGGTCAGCCTTGCGGATTGGCCCTCTAGACACGGAATCGGCATCGGCAAAGAACGCCGCCCGCTCAACCATCGCAAGCATATTGAGCTTCCCAGCGGTTATCGGGCACCAATGGTAGCGGGCGATAATATAC